>Ga0209211_10000021_pt1 | contig 370017 bp, 333 predicted proteins | sample RifGroA2_FD_183992 | JGI IMG/M metagenome (GOLD analysis project Ga0209211, IMG submission 183992) | Groundwater microbial communities from Rifle, Colorado, USA - Groundwater A2 (SPAdes) (version 2) | ecosystem: Environmental > Aquatic > Deep subsurface > Groundwater | place: Rifle, Colorado... | reverse complement strand
TAGATGTTTCAGTTCCCTGGGTTCGCTTTACCCTGCCTATGTATTCAGCAGGGAATGACTCTTGCGAGCCGGGTTTCCCCATTCAGAGATCTACGGATCAAAGCTTTTTGCCAGCTCCCCGTAGCTTATCGCAGGCTAACACGTCTTTCATCGCCTGTAATCGCCAAGGCATCCACCACATGCACTTATTCGCTTGACCCTATAACGTTAAGCCCTCGACATCGCTGTCAAGGCGTTATTCGTGTTTCGCATTTTTAACTTTTACTTCCACCGGATTGATTTAAGGATCCGGCTTTCGCAAAGGTTTGTGTCCAATTCATACGACTGCATGAACTGGTTTGATACAATCAAAACCCATTGTTTTTCATACGCTCACGCCAATAGGTCGCCCCATCAACGCTTGCGCGTGAATCACTTTCTTTACTTCTTCCATATTTTTAAAGAACTACTTATCGGCAAAAGCCAATACCGAAGCCGCAATGGCTTGAATATAGGTTCTCGCGTGTTTTTCCAAGGTATTTGGTGGAGGTTGACGGGATCGAACCGACGACCCCCTGCTTGCAAAGCAGGTGCTCTCCCAGCTGAGCTAAACCCCCCAAGTGAAACATTGCGGATTGCTGATTTTAGATTGCGGAATAAAATACATTCATCAATCCGCATTCCGCAATCGCAATTCCGCATTCATACTGGTGGGTCTGGTTGGACTCGAACCAACGACCCCTGCGTTATCAACACAATGCTCTAACCAGCTGAGCTACAGACCCTGAAACTACCAGGACTGAGGACTGAGAAACTCAGGACTGAGTGTTCCGCGTGGCTACGCCACCGCTTTAACTCAGCACTTAGTCCTCGTTCCTCAGCCCTGCTTTCGAACAACCGATGAGTGTAGGCACTCAGCCTTTGGATTCTCTAGAAAGGAGGTGATCCAGCCGCACCTTCCGATACGGCTACCTTGTTACGACTTCACCCCAGTCATGAAACCCAGCGTGGTAAGCGCCCCCCTTGCGGTTAGGCTACCTACTTCTGCCAGATTCCACTCCCATGGTGTGACGGGCGGTGTGTACAAGACCCGGGAACGTATTCACCGCGACATGCTGATCCGCGATTACTAGCGATTCCGACTTCATGCTCTCGAGTTGCAGAGAACAATCCGGACTACGATCGGCTTTCTGGGATTGGCTCCCCCTCGCGGGTTGGCAACCCTCTGTACCGACCATTGTATTACGTGTGAAGCCCTACCCATAAGGGCCATGAGGACTTGACGTCATCCCCACCTTCCTCCGGTTTATCACCGGCAGTCTCATTAAAGTGCCCAACTGAATGATGGCAATTAATGACAAGGGTTGCGCTCGTTGCGGGACTTAACCCAACATCTCACGACACGAGCTGACGACAGCCATGCAGCACCTGTGTCCAGGTTCCCTTTCGGGCACAATCCCATCTCTGGAATCTTCCTGGCATGTCAAGGGTAGGTAAGGTTTTTCGCGTTGCATCGAATTAATCCACATAATCCACCGCTTGTGCGGGTCCCCGTCAATTCCTTTGAGTTTTAATCTTGCGACCGTACTCCCCAGGCGGTCAACTTCACGCGTTAGCTGCGGTACTAAAGAAGTCTCCTTCCCCAACACCTAGTTGACATCGTTTAGGGCGTGGACTACCAGGGTATCTAATCCTGTTTGCTCCCCACGCTTTCGTGCATGAGCGTCAGTGTTAGCCCAGGGGGCTGCCTTCGCCATCGGTATTCCTCCACATCTCTACGCATTTCACTGCTACACGTGGAATTCTACCCCCCTCTGCTACACTCTAGCCTTCCAGTTCCAAATGCAGTTCCCAGGTTAAGCCCGGGGATTTCACATCTGGCTTAAAAAGCCGCCTGCGCACGCTTTACGCCCAGTAATTCCGATTAACGCTCGCACCCTACGTATTACCGCGGCTGCTGGCACGTAGTTAGCCGGTGCTTCTTCTTCCGGTACCGTCATCTACTCCTAGTATTAATAGAAGCAATTTCTTTCCGGCTGAAAGAGCTTTACAACCCGAAGGCCTTCTTCACTCACGCGGCATGGCTGGATCAGGCTTGCGCCCATTGTCCAAAATTCCCCACTGCTGCCTCCCGTAGGAGTCTGGGCCGTGTCTCAGTCCCAGTGTGGCTGGTCGTCCTCTCAGACCAGCTACGGATCGTCGCCTAGGTGAGCCTTTACCTCACCTACTAGCTAATCCGATATCGGCCACTCCGAAAGCGAGAGGTCTTGCGATCCCCCCCTTTCCCCCTCAGGGCATATGCGGTATTAGCGTAACTTTCGCTACGTTATCCCCCACTTCCGGATATGTTCCGATATATTACTCACCCGTTCGCCACTAACTAAAGAGCAAGCTCTTTAATCCGTTCGACTTGCATGTGTAAAGCATACCGCCAGCGTTCAATCTGAGCCAGGATCAAACTCTTAAGTTCAATACCTGTTTTGGTTCACTGCTGAACCGATCTTACTCAAAGAAAATCACATAACATGATTTTTTTCGACTTTGCGTAAGCACTACTATATTTTAAAGTCGTTATCTTTTTAAGCTCCATAAGGAGACGATAACTACCAAAAATCAAGCACCTACACTCGTCGATTGTTTAATTTATGTTTTTAAAGAGCGCTCGCCTTGCAGCGAAGAGTCCAGCATTATAGAGACTTTAAATTTCTTGTCAACTACAATTTAAATCTTTTATTTCTAATCGCAGCGTTTATTCTACGATTCTTAAAACTGGTTGCGGGGACAGGATTTGAACCTATGACCTTCGGGTTATGAGCCCGACGAGCTACCGAGCTGCTCCACCCCGCGTCAGAAAACGAACTATAGCAAAGCCTACCCCTCACGTCAAACAATATTTTCTTTTTTATTCAATTTTCGCAATTGAGTGAACTATTACTACCTGCCATAGGACTACTACGCAGCAGTACACGACGGTTCTCTGCAATATGTACGCTAAGCCACTATCATTTCATCTTGCAACCAGTAATATATGCGTACGCTATCGCGCGCAACGGAGTTATATATGTATAAGGCATCACTATTACTTGGAATCGTATTCCTGTCGACAATCGAAACCGCCAGTGCAACTGTTAATGACATTGCAATCAATGCCAAACAGATTACCTCATTAGGTATTGCGATTAACCCCCTGCCGGCTAAACAATCCGGCGAGGTTTCAGGACTTCCGGGCCAGGTGATCGTGCCGGGCAATCAAATGTATGTTGTGAGCACTCCACTCCCCGCAATGATCGAGCAGATACTGGTCGGCGTGGGCGATAGCGTCAAAAGAGGTCAGACCATAGCCTTGCTGCAAAGCCCGGCGCTAGCTGAAGTACAACGGGGATTACTGCAGTCTTCCGTGCAAAGGCAGCTGACCCGCGACAATTTAGCCCGAGATCAGTCCTTATATAAGGATGGAATTATTTCCGAGAGCCGGCTGCGCAATTCACAGGCGTTAGCCCTCGAAGCGCAGGCCGCATTTTCTGAGCGTCGTCAGATGCTGCGTCTCTCAGGCATGTCTGATAACGCCATTGCACAACTGCAATCTAGCAGCAATTTAAGCAGCCAGCTGACGGTCACCTCGCCTATCGACGGGGTCGTACTCGAAAAAACGGCTGGTGCAGGTCAGCGCCTCGATGCGGCAGTGCCTATTTTCAAGATAGCCCGCGTCGACTCACTCTCACTGGAAATTCAGGCCCCGCTCGCCATGGTACGCGATCTAAAGGTGGGCGCCCCCATTACCATCCCCGCCTATAGCGCCAGCGGCAAACTCACGGCCATCGGCCACAGCCTGACCGGGACCAATCAAACGGTATTACTGCGCGGCGTCATTCTGCAGGGCATGAAAAATTTGCGCCCGGGTCAATTTGTCGAAACATCCGTCGGCACCAGCACCAGCGGTCAGGTGCAATATGAAATTTCCAACAGCGCAATTGCCCGTATAGACGGCCGTGCCGTGGTCTTTATCAGAACACCTCAGGGGTTTCATGCCGAAACAGTGCAAATCCTTAACGAAGGCGCACAAAGCAGCGTCATCAGCGGCGCACTCAAAGGTGTCGAGCAAATCGCAACACACGGCGTATCAGCGCTCAAGTCCAGCATGATGGGCATCGGGGATAAATAATGCTATCTAAACTCGTCGAATTCGCGCTGACCCAGCGACTGCTGGTGGCGGCAATGACGATGCTGCTGATCGGTGCGGGCATCGTCTCCTTCCGCGACCTGCCGATTGATGCCTTCCCGGACGTTTCATCCACGCAGGTCAAGCTGATCATGAAGGCGCCGGGCATGACGCCCGAGGAAGTGGAAGCGCGTATCGTTACGCCGATCGAGCTTGAAATGCTGGGCATACCCAATCAGCGCATCATGCGCTCGATTTCCAAATATGCGATTGCAGATATCACGATCGATTTTAATGAAGGCACCGACATTTACTGGGCACGACAACAGGTTGCCGAGCGCCTCAACAATGCACAGCGAGACTTACCTGCATCCGCATCAGGGGGACTTGCGCCGATCACAACACCCCTTGGCGAAATGTTCATGTTCACCGTGGAAGGCGACGGCGTCTCGCTTGAAGACCGACGCACGATACTCGACTGGATTATCCGCCCGGCGCTGCGCACCCTGCCCGGCGTTGCGGACGTCAACTCGTTAGGCGGACTGGCGCGCAGTTTCGAAGTCGTCCCCGATCACAATGCACTCGCCTCACACGGCATCTCCTTTGCAATGCTGCAACAGGCCATACAGGCCAATAACCGCAACGACGGTGCAGGCCGCATCAATGACGGCGATGAAGCCCTGCTGGTACGCGCCGAAGGCAGCGTTAAAAACCTTCAGGATGTACGCAATATTGTGATTGCAAGCCCGGCCGGCAACCCGATCCGTGTCGGAGACGTCGCACAGGTGCGCATCGGCAGCATGACGCGCTATGGCGTCGTGACAAAAGATGGCAAAGGCGAAGCGGTTGAAGGACTGGTGTTAGGTTTACGCGGCGCGAATGCACAAAAAGTTGTCTCAGGGGTACAGGCAAAACTAAAAGAACTTGCCCCCACCCTGCCTCATGGCGTGACCACAAAAGTCTTTTACGATCGCGGCAGCCTGGTCGACCGCGCCATCGGCACTGTTTCAAAGGCGCTCACTGAAGCGATCGTGCTGGTAGTCATCCTGCTGGTATTGTTTCTGGGCAACCTGCGCGCGGCCGTCGTCGTCGCCATTACACTGCCGCTGGCGGTATTGATCACCTTCATCCTGATGCAACAGTTCGGCATGTCTGCCAACCTGATGAGCCTGGGGGGGTTAGCCATTGCTATCGGCATGCTGGTCGACGGCTCGGTCGTCGTGATGGAAAACATCATCAATCATCTGGCAGGGCGTCGCGCGCATATCCCGCATCTGCACGTGATCTATCGCGCGGTCAAAGAAGTCATCACGCCGGTTGCCGCCGGGGTCGCCATCATCATCATTGTGTTCCTGCCCCTGATGACGCTGCAAGGACTCGAAGGTAAGCTGTTCATACCGGTTGCGCTGACCATCGTATTTGCACTGGCAGGCTCTTTGATTCTGTCTCTCACCGTTGTGCCTATGCTCTCCTCGCTGCTGATCAAGAGCGCCAGTCACGACGAACCCTGGCTGGTACGCAAAGCGATGGCAATCTATGCACCCATGCTGGAGAAAGCGCTCAAAAAAGAGCGCATCGTAATTGCGTCGGCGCTGCTGGTACTTGTGATCAGCGGTGGCATTTATACCCTGATCGGCAAAGCCTTCATGCCCGAAATGGACGAAGGCGATCTGATCATGCAGGTTTCAAAACTGCCCTCCATCAACATCGCACAAACAGCGGCCATGGATGAGCGCATCCAAAGAGCGATACTGAACGCGGTACCGGAAGTCAAAGGCATCGTCTCGCGAGCCGGTGCCGATGAACTGGGACTGGATCCGATGGGACTCAATGAGACCGATAACTTTCTGGTATTGAAACCACAAGCCGAGTGGCGCGCAAAAGACAAGACCGCTATTGTCGATCACGTACGCAATGTGATGAGCGATTTTCCCGGCGTCGAATACAGTTTCACCCAACCGATTGCGATGCGCGTCTCGGAAATGCTGACCGGTGCGCGCGGCGATATCGCCATCAAAATTTTCGGCACGGACCTCAACAAACTCAATGAGGCTGCCGAACACATGGTCAAGGTATTGCAGGGCATACGCGGCAGCGAAGATGTCTTCACCGTTAAAAACAGCGGGGTGCAGTATTTCCGCGTTGTCATCGACCGCTTAGCGGCAGGCCGTCTGGGACTCAGCGTGGACGACATCGGCAATGCCCTGCGCAGCCAGATTGAAGGACAAAATCTGGGCACAGTCATCGAGAATGGTCGCCGCACCCCGCTGATCATGCGAGGGGAGATCGACATACAGCAATCCCCTGCGCTCTTTACCGCCCTCACCCTGCCGCTGCCTAACGGACACAGCGTACCGCTCTCGGTCGTCGCTAAACTCGAACGCGTCGACGGCCCTGTGAAAGTTGATCGCGAAAACGGCATGCGCATGGTAGTCGTGCAAAGCAATGTGCGCGACCGCGATCTGGTGGGTTTTGTTGAAGAGGCCAAATCAGCTGTAGCGGCCCAGATCAAACTGCCGCAAGGGTATCGCCTGACCTGGGGCGGACAATTTGAAAACCAGCAGCGCGCAGCAGCACGTCTGGCCGTTGTCGTACCGGTCGCGCTCGGCATGATCTTTATGCTGCTGTTCGCCACCTTCGGCTCGGTAAGACAAGCCGTACTCGTGCTGACTAACATTCCCTTTGCACTGATCGGCGGCATCTTTGCGTTGTGGATTAGCGGAGAATACATGTCCGTGCCCGCTTCCGTCGGTTTTATCGCACTGCTGGGTATTGCCGTGCTCAACGGCGTAGTGATGGTCTCGTACTTTAATCAGTTGGTAGCCCAAGGCATGGACATCACGCAAGTGGTCTTCGAAGGCGCCAAGCGCCGACTGCGCCCGGTATTGATGACCGCCAGCATTACCGCCTTTGGTCTGCTTCCGGTACTGTTCGCGACCGGCCCCGGTTCTGAAATTCAGAAACCGCTCGCTATCGTGGTCACAGGAGGACTCATCAGTTCAACGCTGTTGACGCTAATCATGCTGCCCATCCTGTACCGCCGCTTCGGCCTTGACTCTGCCAGGAAATCAAAATGAAAGAAATGAATTGCTGCCTGACGCTGGTGTGTCACAAATCTCAGGAAGAGCGTCTGGTCGACCACCTGCTCGAACACCCCGACTGGGTACGCGGTTTTTCCCTGACCCGCATCGAAGGCGGCAGCCAGAAGGAAAAGCTGCCCAGCATGCTCGAACAGGTACGCGGCCGCTCACAACGCGTACAAATCGTCTCCGTCATGAACTGCGATGACGCGCACGAACTGATCGCACATCTCAAGCGCCACGAGGCCAACCCTGAAATAGCCTACTGGATGACCCCGGTGATCGAGTTCGGGAGGCTGGCATGATAAAAACAGTCGTAAGTCGTACACCCGCAAGGGGTAGGCCGTGCGGTTCCCGCAGCTCAAGCTGCGACCGCTACGCTCAGGCGTTAGTCGTAAGTTATTTCGTTAGCGCATCATTACTCGCGGGATTCACTAATGCTGCCGAGATCAATCGTGCGGATTTGCCGCCGCCACCCCAAGTCGAGCGTGCGCTAAACGAACACCTGCTGGTGCGCAATGCAGCCAGCGGACTCAAGATGGAACAGGCGAATCAGCAAAAATGGAATAGCGGCACCTATGAATTCAATCTTCGCGCAGGTTCCTCGCAGCGCAATATCGTCAATACCGGGCAAAAGCTCAAAGAATGGGATGTCGCCTTAGAACGTCCGTTACGCCTGATCAACAAAGTCGGTATTGATGAGAATATCGGATCAGCGAGTGTACAGCGTGCCGAATATGCATTAGGCGATGCACACCATGAGGCAGGACGCCTGCTGTTAAAGCTTTGGTTTAACTGGCAGCGCGAACAGGCGAATGCGCAGCTTTGGCAAAAACAACTCGACATCCTCAATCAACAATCGCTGATGACCGAAAAGCGCGTCAAAGCGGGGGACGCGCCCAAACTCGAACTCAATCTGGCACAGGCTGCCGCGGCACAGGCCAGCGTCGCATGGCATCAGGCGCAATTGCGCGCGCAACTTGCCGGCAACGATCTGGCGCGCCCGTTCCCGGCGGTTCAATTGCCGGAAAAACCGGAGACCTTAACACCGGTAGCCATTGAACATGATTTTGCATTCTGGAAATCGCGCATCCTTGCAGATAATCACGAACTCGCCATGGTGCAGGCGCACACGCACGTCCAGCAACTGCTCGCCGAGCGAAGCCGTGCCGACCGGATTCCGGATCCGACGGTCGGCCTGCGCTATTCAAATGAAATGGGCGGCAATGAAAAGGTGGCCGGCGTTTATCTCACCGTACCGATCTCGTCCGGACATCGCAGCGCGACCGCTGAGGGGGTCGCACAACAAGCCGCCATCGCCGCCGATCAGGAATCCTTCGTCAAACGGCGACTTGAAGGCGATATTTTTGCCGCCCACCTGCAGGCTTTGAAGAATTTTTCCACCTGGCAACAGGCGCGGGATGCCGCTCAGTTCATCCGCAGCAACGCCGAACTGGTCGCACGCGCCTATACCTTAGGTGAAGCCTCCCTGTCGGACAGCCTGAACGCCCGCCGTATTGCACTGGAATCATCCATGGCCGAAAATATCGCGCAACTGGATGCCAACGAGGCGCATTACCGCCTGCTGCTCGATGCGCACCTGTTGTGGGCGCAAGAGGAAGAGCATCTGCCATGATCAGCGCTGAAGTCATCGGCAGCCTCGCCGCCACGCTCACCACCACGGCCTTCATCCCGCAAGCCTGGCAGGTGTGGCGCACGCGCCATACGGCCGACATATCGCTTGGCATGTACGCACTGTTCACAACAGGTGTTGCACTTTGGCTGGGATATGGCATTCTGTTGAACGCATGGCCTATCATCATCGCCAATTTCATCACACTGCTGCTGGCAGGTGTTGTCCTGCTGATGAAACTTAAATTTGGATAACTGATGCCACACATACCTGAAATTAAAGCCGAACAATCGATCGAACTGCTCAAAGAACTTCACATCCTGACACGCGACGGCAAGCTCAATCAGGATAGCCGCCGAAAACTCAAGCAGGTCTACCATCTCTACCACTTTATCGAACCGTTGCTCAAAGACCTGCTGGCTGTCAAACCGGAACTCACGCTCGCCGATCACGGCGCGGGCAAGTCTTATCTGGGGTTCATTCTCTATGACCTGTTCCTGAAATCACTTGAAACCGGCCATGTTTACGGCATCGAAACCCGCGAGGCGCTGGTCGCCAAATCACAGGAATTAGCCGCCAAACTGCAGTTTTCGCGCATGAGTTTCCTGAATTTATCCGTAGAAGAATCGATCCACTCGCCTAGGCTGCCAGAACAAATCGACATCGTCACCGCGCTGCACGCCTGCAACACCGCCACCGATGACGCTATCAAATTTGCCCTGCACAAGCGCGCAAAATACATCGTACTGGTGCCCTGCTGTCAGGCTGAAGTCTCAAGCGTACTCAATAAACATAAAAATCAGTCATTTGGAAAAACACCGCTGTCCGAAATCTGGCGTCACCCTATCCACAGTCGCGAATTCGGCAGCCACCTGACTAACGTGCTGCGCTGCCTGCTGCTCGAATCCCGCGGCTATCAGGTGACCGTCACTGAGCTGGTGGGCTGGGAACACTCGATGAAAAATGAACTCATCATTGCTAAACATCAGGGGCAACCGCGCAAAGATGCGCAACAACGCCTATCGAGCATACTTGAGGAATTGAATCTGGAAACGTTGCGTGAGCGTTTTATCTATTGAATCAAACGCGCTTTTCTGACGACACCACGCACGAATACCCTATAATCCCGCCCCTTCTGAGCTCGCGCAACCGGCAACCTGAACGGTGAGCCTGCGCAGATGACTCGATCATCAGGCGCTTCTTAAAATACAGGCAAAATGAATGGATACAGTTAAATTAGTTGGCGGCGAACACGCCGTACTGCTGGTGCATGGACTGCAAGGCGGTCCGACAGAAATGCTGCCGCTGGCAAAGCGCTTAAATCAGGCAGGTTATTCGGTCTACGTGCCACACTTTGCAGGCTACGGATATCACGATGGCGATACCTCACATTCAGTCACCCGCTGGCAGGACTGGCACAAACGGGTCGCGGACGAAGTCGCCATCCTGAAGCAAACGCACAGCAGCGTGTCGCTCGGCGGTCTGTGCATCGGTGCGGTGCTGGCACTGAGCGTTGCGGCTGACTCGGGCAGCGACATCGCAGCGCTGTCTTTGCTGAGCACGACCCTGTATTACGACGGCTGGAGCATCCCTTGGTACCGTTTCGTGCTGCCCATCGGCTACTACACGCCGTTTCGCTATTTTTACAGCTATTCCGGCCGCCCGCCTTTTGGCATCAAGAACGAGCAATTGCGTAAATGGGTGATTCGCGAAATGAATCACAAAGAGTCCTCCATTGCCGCCGTATCGAATTTATGCCTGCCCGCCATACACGAGGCCGAACTGCTGATTAAAGCCGTCAAAGCTCGCCTGCCTGCAATACAGACGCCGACGCTGGTGATCCACGCGACCGAAGATGATGTCTGCTCTCCGCGCAGCGCTGAATATGTCATGCAGCATATTGGCTCGACCAAACGGGAGTGCGTCATGCTGGGCAACAGCTATCACATGATCACCGTCGATAACGACAGAGAACAGGTTGCCACAGAAACCATACGATTTTTTAAGTCTGTCCGGCACGAATAAAGTAAATAACCCTGCCTTGATGTCGGTATAGACCGCCTGTAACCCGGGGCTGGCACGGAATTCTCGCGAAAACGCATCGATAAAGTCATATTTCGGTTATAATCCGCGCCAAATAATTTTACAACACACCAAGCTATGAGTTCACTACCAACCATACAGCGCATGATGGTCGAACAATTCGACCTGAAGATTGAAAGCCTGACACCCGATGCAACGCTGGAGAGCTTGGGACTGGATTCCCTGTCTGTCATCGAATTCATGTTCAATCTTGAAGATGAGCTGAAAATCAAATTACCCGACGAACGGGTCGAAATCAAAACGCTGCAGGATGTAACCGATCTGGTCGACAGAATTGTCGCCGAACAGTCGGCTTAATCAAACGGCATGAGCAGACGCGTTGTCATCACAGGATTAGGGATCGTATCCCCGGCGGGCTCATCACCGGATCAGTTTTTCACCAACCTGATGGCAGGACGATCCGGCATCAAACCGCTCACCTGCAGTTTTGCTGATCAGTTGTCCATCAAGATTGCAGCCTCTGTCGATGACTTCAATCCGTCCGAACATTTTTCAAAAATCCAGCTCACCGGCATCGAACGATTCAGCCAGATGGCGCTGGTCGCGGCAGAACAAGCCGTACAGGACGCACAGCTCGTGCTCGACGAGTCAGAATACTCTCGTGCGGGCGTATATATGGGGTCGTGTCTGGGCGGTGCAGGTACACTCGAAGACGGTTATATCGAGGTATTTAAACGCAACAATCCGCGCATCAAACCGCTGAGCGTACTACTCAGCATGAACAATGCTGCCGCATCACACCTGTCGATTAAATACTGCCTGCAAGGCCCGAACATCACCTACTCGACCGCCTGTTCCTCGTCGGCGATTGCAGTGGGTGAAGCGTACCGCCAGATCAAGCACGGTTACGCGGATGTCATGTTAGCCGGCGGCGCTGAAGCCATGCTAACGCTGGGCGCCATGAAAGCGTGGGAAGCCCTGCGCACGCTGGCGCACGAAGATCCGGAAGATCCCGGCGCTTCCTGTAAACCCTTCTCAAAAAACCGCAGCGGACTGGTTTTGGGCGAAGGCGCGGCTGTGCTAGTGCTCGAAGACGCGGAACGTGCAATTCAACGCGGCGCTAAAATTTACGGCGAACTGGCGGGCTACGATTGCTCGTCCGATTCAAGCCACATCACCAAGCCCGACTCAGCGGGACAGACTCGCACGATTTTGAGCGCGCTGCGCGATGCAAAGTTACAGCCGTCCGAAATCGGTTACATCAACGCACACGGCACCGCCACCTTAGCCGGAGACATCGAGGAAACCAAAGCCTTAAAACTGGCTTTTGGCGCTGATGCATACAAGATTCCGGTGAGTTCAACCAAATCCATGCACGGCCACCTGATGGGCGCGACAGGTGCGGTGGAATTTATGGCAGCCATACTGGCCCTGCAACATCAGGCAGTCCCGCCCACCATCAATCTGCAGCAAGCAGACCCAGAGTGCGACCTCGACTATGTAGCCAATCAAGGCCGCACTGATATACCGCTCAATGCGGTGATGTCCAATTCGTTCGCGTTCGGCGGCACCAATGCCGTGCTGATCGCACGGCGTTTTGTGGCTTAATCGCCGCTGACCCACCACACCCGTGAAAGATTTCAATCTTTCGGCCTGGGCTCTAAAACATCAAGCGCTGGTCATGTATGCGCTCTCGGCACTCTTGCTGGCCGGCCTGTTTTCCTACACACAACTGGCAAAAAAAGAAGACCCCGACTTCACGTTCAAGGTCATGACCGTCACACTGGCATGGCCCGGCGCCAGCGCACGCGAAATGGAACAGCAAGTCACCGACCGCGTGGAGCGAAAACTACAGGAAACCCACTGGCTGGATAATGTCAGCAGCTATTCAAAAGCGGGGGAAGCGGTCATCTTCGTTACGCTGCGCGATTCCATGCCTCCGGCTGAACTGGAACACTCATGGAATCAGGTCAGAAAAGCGCTTTCAGACCTGCGCCGCGATCTGCCCGATGGTGTCGGCGATCCCGTTATCAATGACAATTTCGGTGAAACCTATGCATCAATTTATGCGTTCACATCGAATTCCCTGAGCAATGCCCAGTTAGCCGCCGAAGCGGGTAAAGTGCGCGAGGAGCTGCTCAGAATCAAAAACATCAGCAAGATCAAACTGCTGGGCGTCCAGCGCGAGAAAATTTACATCGAATTTTCCAGCAAAAAAATGGCCGCACTAGGCATCGATCCTCTGCTGATCGCCACAGCGCTCACAGCGCAAAATGCGATGGAGCCGGCAGGCGAAGTGCTCGCTCACAACAACATCACCCGCCTGCGCGTGAGCGGCGATTTCAGCTCGGTCAAAAGCATACAGGACATCGGCATTAAGGTCGGCGGCAAAATACACCGTCTGGGCGACGTATGCCACGTCTATCGCTCGTATGCCGATCCCGCTGAATTCAAGATGCGTACACAGGGGCGAGACGCCATCGGCCTTGCCATTTCAATGACACCTGAAGGCAACGTAACCTCACTTGGTCTGGCACTGGATAGCGAATTTACCCGCATCAAAACATTGCTGCCGGCGGACGTGACAGTACATCAGATCTCCAATCAACCCACCGTCGTCAAAAAATCCATCAGCGAATTCATGAGCGCACTGCTGGAAGCGCTCGCGATCGTACTGGCGGTGAGTTTTCTGAGTTTAGGTCTGCGAGCGGGTCTGGTGGTGGGACTTTCGATCCCATTGGTACTGGCAGGCACTTTCCTGCTGATGCAATTGTTCGGCATCGACTTGCAGCGCGTGTCTCTAGGCGCACTGATCATTGCGCTAGGGCTCTTAGTTGACGACGCCATGATCGCCGTCGAAATGATGAAAGTGAAACTGGAACAAGGCTACAGCAAACTGCACGCGGCCAGCTTTGCCTACACCAGCACCGCGTTTCCGATGCTCACAGGCACGCTGATTACGGCGGCGGCCTTTTTACCGGTCGGACTTGCCAAGTCGTCAGCGGGCGAATACACCTTTTCCATCTGCGCCGTCGTCACCATCGCCCTGCTCGTGTCCTGGCTGGTCGCGGTGGTTTTCACCCCGTTTATCGGATACCGGCTGCTCAAGGCTACTCAGACTCCGGCCGAAGGCCATTACCGGGTAGGATTTTACGCCCGTTTTCGCGTGCTGGTTGAAGGCTGTCTGGATCACAGAAAAAGCGTGCTTGCATTGACGGCACTGCTGTTCGTAATGGCTGTAGCAGGATTTTCAAAAGTCGAACAGGAGTTCTTTCCGCCGTCCGAAAGACCTGAACTGCTGATGGATATCTGGCTGCCGGAAGGAACATCTTTTTCCACTACCGAAAACATTGCGCTTGCCATTGAAAAGAAACTGCAGAATGACGCCAACATCGTTAACTACACGAGCTACCTAGGCGGCAGTACCCCCAGATTCTATCTGCCGCTGGATTTACAACTGCCCGGCGTTAATTACGCGCAGATTGTGATTACCAGCAAAGATATCTCCGCCCGCGAGACCGTGCTCAAACGCCTGCGCAAAATAATCGATACCGACTATCCCAATTCAGGCTTACGCATCTCACGCCTCGAAAATGGACCTCCTGTCGGCTATCCCGTGCAATTCAGAGTGGTCGGGACCGATCCTGAAAAACTGCGCGAAATCGCGAAACAAGTCGCAGACGTTGTGAAAAAAAATCCAGACACCAAAAACGTAATACTCGATTCAAACGAAAAGATACACATTATCAACGTCGAGGTAGATCAGGAAAAGGGGCGCTCCCACGGCCTGTCCTCGCAGGAAATATCCAGAAATCTGCAGGCTTTTCTTTCCGGATTATCGGTCAGCAGCCTGCGCGAAGCCGAAAAACGCATTGAAATTATTGCGCGCGCCGAATCTGCCGAGCGTGGCGATCCGGCATCGCTGAGCCAGCTCAACATCTACAGCGAACACGGCAAATCCGTACCCCTCAACCAGATCGCCAAAATCAGCGAAAAGGAAGAGGATGGCATCATCTGGCGCATGAACCGGCGTCCCGTGGTAACCGTTCGCGCCGATGTACCCGATGACGTACGCGCACCCGATGTGAGCGCGGCCATTGACGAGCAGCTTGCCAACCTGCGCGCCACCTTACCCGAGGGATATCGGATTGAGGCGGGCGGCGCGATGGAAGACAGCGCCAAGGCACAGGACTCGATCATAGAAATTCTGCCGCTGATGGGCTTTCTGATCATCACGCTGCTGATGCTCCAGCTCAAACAATACAAACAGGTCACGCTGGCCCTGCTGACCGCACCACTCGGGATTATCGGCGTGACGGCCTCGCTCCTGGCCTTTGATGTGCCCTTTGGCTTCGTCGCCATGCTGGGGATGATTTCACTCTCGGGTATGATCATGCGCAACTCGGTCATCCTGCTCAACCAAATTACTCAAGATCTGGACGAAGGTATGGACCACTGGGATGCGATCGTCGAATCCACCGTGCGCCGCTTCCGCCCTATCATGCTCACGGCAGCAGCGGCGATTCTGGCGATGATTCCGCTCACCCGCAGCGTATTCTGGGGCCCCATGGCTGTCGTTATCATGGGCGGACTGCTGGTTGCAACACTGCTGACGCTGTTTTATCTGCCAGCGCTATACGCCGCCTGGTTCAAGGTTCAGCGTCCCCGTACCTAACCTTAACAAACGCCCTGTCACAGCTCCGCGATATCACAGCATCCGGCCGAATCGTCAGGGGACATGAATTACGGAACACCTGATAGAATCGAGCCATGACTACCTCCCCCGCACCGCTCACCCCGACCCAGCGTAAAGTGGTCATTTCGGCCTGCTTCGGAACTTTCCTTGAGTGGTACGATTTTTTAACCTTCGCGTCCCTTGCGACCTATTTCAGCCTGCTGTTTTTCCCGCCGGACAATCCGGTCGCAGCCTTACTCGCGAGTCTGGCCACCTTCGGGGTCGGCATGCTGGTACGCCCCTTAGGCGCGGCGCTGTTCGGTTCTTTAGCTGACAAGCACGGACGGCGTCCAATCTTCATCGCAACCATCATGCTGATGGGCAGCACGACATTTGCAGTAGGACTGCTGCCAACCTATGCGCAGGCCGGCATGCTGGCGCCCGTCTTGCTGCTGCTGTTGCGCCTGCTGCAAGGGTTTGCCGTAGGCGGCGAAATTGGCGGCGCGGCGGTCTATCTCACCGAACATTCCCCGCTCAACCGGCGCGGTTTTTACACCAGCGTACTGCAATTGATGGGCCCGCTGGGCATTCTCGCCTCGACACTGCAAGTCGTCCTGCTGCAATCAGCTTTAAGCGAAGCGGATTTCCACAGCTGGGGCTGGCGCGTCCCGTTTTTGTTGTCGATTGTGCTGCTGGCAATTTCGCTCAAAAGCCGCATGAATATGATTGAGTCGCCGGTATTTCTGGAAATGCAGGCGAGCAATACTTTATCGAAAGCGCCGTTGCGCGAGTGTTTATCGGATAAGCGTACCCTGGGGCGCATGGCCTTGTTGTTTTTCTGCATTTCCGCTGGCGGCTCCCTGCTGTTTTTTTCCTCGCAGGTGTACACCAGCGTCTTCTTAAAAAACGTCGTCAAATTAGATCCCCAACTCGCAGGCACGCTGGTGATGCTCAGCACACTGGTGTTATTTCCGCTTACGATCTTTTCCGGCTGGCTTTCAGATAAAGTGGGACGCAGGCCGGTGTTATTAGCCGGACTACTGCTAGGGGCGCTTACGCTCTACCCCGTATTCACGGGCCTGCTTCACTATGGCAATCCGGCACTGGAGCGCTTTAACAAGAACGTACCAGTTTCCCTCTACGGTACGGCATGCGCGTACGGCCCTTTTACCGACGTACGCAACGATTGCGAACGCAATCAGGAATTGCTCTCCAAACTGGGCGTGTCCTATACGCTGTACAGCGCGTCACAGAGCCATGTACAGATTGCGCAGACAGACATCACGGGATTTTCCCCCGAGCAGCTCAAACACGCCCTGATCGAGGCGGGATGGCCCGAAAAGGCCGACGCCATGCAAATCAACCGCTGGATGATTTTTTTGCTGTTGCTGATTCCGGTGACGGCTGTCGGACTGATAACAGGCCCGCAAACCGTGACGCTGGCCGAACTGTTTCCAGCCAGAACCCGCTATACCGCCGTGGCCCTGCCCCACAACTTAAGCGCCGGCTGGATAGGCGGCTTATCGCCCTTTATGGTCACCTTCGTCAGCGTAAAAGCCGGCGATACGCTGGCCGGAATCGCCTATCCGGCAAGCCTGCTCGGCATGGCGTTTGTGATCGGATATTTTTTCCTGCCTGAAACACGCAACACACCATTGGAGGATTAGTTAAGCCGGGCTTAGCTACAAAGCATAGCGTCGAGCTCTTCGATCGGCATCGGCTTACCAAATAAATATCCCTGATAGTAATTGCAACCGATATCCTGCAGAAGCGTGTGCTGCTCCTCCGTCTCAACCCCTTCCGCAATAACATTCAGGTTCAGACTTTCCGCCATCGCAACAATCGTGCGTACGATCGCCCTGTCGCTGCTACTGGAGGACAGTTCCCGCACAAAGGACTGATCGATTTTAAGCTGATTGAGCGGCAGCCTCTTTAGGTACTGCAAGGACGAGTAACCCGTACCGAAATCATCCAGCGAAAACTGGATGCCCATTTCCCTCAACGCGTTCATGGTAACGATGATGTCTTCAATATTTTCGACCAGCATACTCTCAGTAAGCTCGAGCTTGAGTAGTTTCGGGTTAATGGAATGACGCTGTACCGTCTCTTTAACGAGTGCCACGAAATTTTTTTGATGGAACTGTTTAGCACTGACATTAACCGCCAGCGTCAGGTTTTGCGTAAAATGCTCATGCTGCCATGAATGAAGTTGTGCGCAGGCCGTATCCAGAACCCACTGACCTATGGGCAATATCAGCCCGGTGTCTTCTGCCAGAGGAATAAAATGCGCGGGAGATATCAATCCACGCACCGGATGCACCCAGCGAATCAATGCTTCTGCACTTAAGGGCGTACCCACGCTGTTCAATTGAATCTGATAATGTAAATGCAGCTGCTTTTTATCAACGGCTTTACGCAATTCGATCTCAAGCTCGGCACGCTCATTGATTAATTTTTGCGTATCAAGATCAAAGAACCTCAAGGTATTCCGACCCGATTTTTTAGACTGATACATCGCAATATCAGCCTGCTTCATCAGCTCATCAATGGATAATGCGTGTCCGGTAAACAAAGTTACCCCGATACTTGCAGCGCCATGGTATTCCTGAGAGGCCAGCGGATAGACCTGATTCAGTGCAACTAAAATTTTATCGCCAATAAATTCGGCTTTAGTGGCGGCGTCCATCGCAAATTCGCTCAGATTTTCGAGTATCACAACAAACTCGTCCCCCCCCAAGCGAGCCAACGTATCGTCTTCCCGTATACAGGATTTTAATCGAAGCGCGACCTGTTTTAACAACGCATCCCCCATGTCGTGCCCCAGGGTGTCGTTCAACGTTTTAAAATTATCCAAATCAATAAAGAGCAAAGCACCAATATTGAGGTTGCGCGCACTCGATGCCAGTGCATGATTTAACCTGTCGGTTAATAACCTGCGATTGGGCAACAGGGTCAGCGGGTCATAAAACGCCAGTTTTTTGATCTCACTTTCAGCCGCCTTATTAGCCGTAATATCTCTAAAGGTGGCAACATAATTTACGACCTCGTTATTGATATCCTTCACTGCGGATATCAGCAAATATTCAGGATATATTTCACCATCTTTGCGCCGGTTCCATATCTCTCCCTCCCACTTGCCTTTCGCATTCAGCCCCTCCCACATCGACTGATAAAAGCCGGCCTCATGACGACCTGACGCAAGAAAACAAGGATTTTTCCCCAGCACTTCCTCTGCCAGATAACCTGTAATACTTGTAAAGGCCTGATTCACGCGCATGATCACATTATGACGGTCTGTAATCAGCATACCCTCCTGAGCTTCAAAAGCCGCTGCCGCAATACGCAATTCAGACTCGACTTTTTGTCGTTCAGTAATATCCGCCGCGAGTCCGATCAAACCGGTCACGTTATTCGCCGAGTCATGCAGTCTTACCCGGGTCATTTCGAGCAAATGCGCCCGCCCATCGGTGAAGGTCAGCCATTCCGTCGAATAGTGAGGTTCGCTCTGCAAAAAACACGCCAGATCAGATTCCCTGCATTTGTCTGCTGCGGACAGGGGCAGCAAATCAGAATAATGCCCGGCATCAAAAAAATCCTGTGCCGCAATTCCCAGAGAATGACAAAAAGTCTCATTGACGAATTTTATTTTTCCGTCCACGCCCAGCATCCACATTCCTAAAGGTAAATTATCCAAAATGGTTTGGAATAATTTCCGCTCTTCATCGTGTTTTTGATTGGATAACGCGAGCGCCATTTCTGCCATTTTTCGCTCTTGAACACTCTCTACAATCGCAATCCCCCCTATGACATTGCCCCTCGCATCACACGAAGCAGCGCACGTCATCGCAATCCAGCCATCGTTAAAAACGGACTGATATTGGCCTTCAAAATAGCCTCTTTCACCGGCCAGCGCCGCCGACAACGCGGGAAGCACTGCGTTATCAGACAGGTTATATAAGTCCAAACCGGTTACCTGCGCGACAGGGCAACCGATAATCTCAGCAAAACGCGCATTACAATACGTAATCACGAAGTTTAAATCGTAGTGAAAAATACCGACGGGTGAATGCGCCAGCAATAAACGATAGCGCTCTTTGCTGACATTCATTGCAGCCTCGCGCAGCTCGCCCTCGTGACGCATGCGGATATTTTCAATTAAATTACGATTGATCAGCCGTAAGCTGACCATCAAAAAACCGAGGTAGAGTAGAATAGCGATCGCCATTGCCATCGCTAACTCATCGGAAACCATCAACAAACGAGCAATAAGCGGAGTGATAATCACCATGGCGAAAATAACCGCGCTGACCAAATCTGCCGAATAGGACACAACGCTGGCCGTCGTTAAACCCGCCAGCATAAAGATCAGGAACATCTGATGCGGCAAATTTTCCTGCGGGAATAAAAGAAATGACGCGGCCCCCCAAATCACCGCGGATACCAGAACGCCGAAGCGGAATCTCATCAGCCGGGCACCGATCATTTTCTCGTCGACTGTCGCATTACGCTGATAGCGAATCAGCAAGAGCATTCTGACCAACTGCACTGCTTCGAGCAGGATCAGCCACCCCACCAGAACATCATGAGTGACCACATCCCATTGTATATAAACAAGAATTACGGCAAGCAACATACTTGCCGTCAGTGAAGGAATATGCGTTGCAAACAGATTGCGCGTTTGTTCTGACTTTAGGATCGATGTATCGTACTTGGCATGCATGGATTACGCTCTTCGATTGAATATCTGCCGGGACAGCAGATACCTTAAACACTTCAAAACCATTCACAATCAATGTGTTATAAATAAATATTTAGCCCCCCAAACCGCATTGTCCGGACAGTTTAATGAAGATCGACGGTTGGGGTATTATCTAAAATTTGCGGATATTTATATCGGCAAAGGCTTACATCACACAAGCCCTGATTTCCAATCAACGACAGGATCAGACAGCGTTCAGCATCTGACCGACATAACGCCCCACCCCCGCTTCGACGGACAAAAACGGTTCAGCATAACCTGCGCCGCGCAGGGCCGTGATATCGGCTTGCGTAAAACTCTGATATTTACCGCGCAGCGCATCCGGGAAAGGAATGTAGCTGATCAGCTCCTGCTCATGAAGCGCTTTAAGACTCAGCACAGACTTTCCTTCGGCTGCACGCAAGGTATTGATGGTGGCGGCCGCCACATCGTTAAAGCTCTGCGCCTGACCTGTACCCAGATTATAAATACCGGATATTTCCGGATGATCGAGGAAATACATATTCACCTTAACCACATCTTCGATCGAGACGAAATCGCGCAACTGTCCTCCGTTAGGGTAACCATCGCACCCCTCAAACAGTTGCACGCGCCCTTCTGCGCGATATTGATTGAAGAAGTGAAAGGCCACTGACGCCATCCGCCCCTTGTGCTGTTCACGTGCTCCATAGACGTTGAAATAGCGCAGGCCAACCACTTGCGCCGTGCTATTAGCCAGCCGGCGACGCAGGATCTGATCGAACAGAAATTTTGAATAGGCGTAAACATTGAGCGGCGCTTCGAACTCCCGGCTTTCGCGAAACACGCTCCCGCCTCCATAAACGGAGGCGCTTGAGGCATACAGAAATGGAACTTCTTCTGTCTGACAGTAATTCAATAGCTCCAGCGTATACTGGTAGTTGTTGTCCATCATGTAGCGCCCGTCGGACTCCATGGTGTCGGAACACGCGCCTTGATGCAGCACCGCCTTCACCAGCCCGTCAAAAAAACCTTCCTGAATTTTTTTCCGGAAGGTTTCCTTATCCATAAAGTCGGCAATCTCGCAGTCGAGCAGATTTTTGAACTTATCCGCTTTGGCCAGATTATCCACCGCGATGATGTTGCGCTCACCGCGTTCATTCAACGCTTTGACGAGATTCGAACCGATAAAACCAGCCGCTCCAGTGACGATGTAATACATATTTGAACCCCTTTCAATGAGGATTGAGTTAAAAACAGGACCGTGCGCTTTTACTCGATCCTCATTCCTTCATTCAGAAACAGGAGCTTTAGCTCCATAGTGTCGTGGGAATGCCCTTGCGGCATCAATCCTAGCCTTCCATGTCTTCAACAATTTCTTCGCGGCTCACCACCGCAGTCCCCAGCTTGCCGACCACAATACCTGCGGCACGGTTAGCGATGCGCATTGCGTCCGGCAACGCAGCACCGGCGGCCAGCATCACCGCCAGCGTCGCGATTACCGTATCGCCGGCGCCGCTCACATCGAAGACTTCCCGCGTGTGGGTGGGCTCATGCTGTACATCATCAGTCCGGTACAAGCTCATACCGTCTTCGCTGCGCGTAACCAGCAGCGCATCGAGTTGCAACTCGGCGCGCAGCGCCTGAGCTTTCGCGTTTAATTCAGCCTCATTACACCAGCCTCCCGCCACCTGACGGAATTCACTGCGATTAGGCGTGAGCAAGGTCGCCCCGCGATAACGCGCGTAATCTTCTCCCTTAGGATCTACCAGCACGGGCTTGCCTGCATCCCGCGCCATTTTGATCATTTGTGCGATATGCGCTAAGCCCCCTTTGCCATAGTCGGACAGAATCACGACATCGGCCAGCGGCAACTGGACGCGATAATCCTCAAGTGCTGCATTCAACACTTCATGGCTGGGCGGTGTTTCAAAATCGATGCGTAGTAATTGCTGCTGCTGGGCAATTGCACGCAGTTTGATAATGGTCGATACGCTGGGATCTCGATGCAACAGGGCGGTCAGATTGCCATGCTGACCAAGCAGATTTTCAAGACATAAACCGGCTTCATCATTCCCTACCACAGATAACAGCGTCGCCTCGGCACCCAGTGCTGCAATATTGCGGGCGACATTGGCCGCCCCGCCGGGACGCTCATCGACACGATTGACCTTAAGCACCGGCACTGGCGCTTCAGGTGAGATGCGATGGACGTCCCCGAACCAGTAGCGATCGAGCATTACGTCACCAACCACCAGAATGCGACAACCTGAAAATACGGGCAGCGCGCTCATCACAAGCCTCTGATCTGGCTGTTAATATCGAGCAGCGCCTGCAGCGGATCAACCGCACGCGTAATAGGACGCCCGATAACCAGATAGCTCGACCCCGCCATCAATGCCTCTTCCGGCGTCATCACACGCGACTGATCATCCAGACTTGCATCGAGCGGGCGTATGCCCGGGGTCACCAGCGAAAATTTACTTCCGCAATGACGCCGCAGCAGCGCCGTTTCCATCGCGGAACAGACCACCCCGTCCAAGCCAGAATCCTGAGCCAGCCTAGCCAGTCTCAACACCATTTCGCCCGGTGTCGCATTGATGCCAAGATCGCTGATATCCTGCTGATTCATGCTGGTCAGCAGCGTGACGGCAATCAGTTTGGGCGGTTTAGCACAACTGGATACGGCAAGCTGGGCCGCTTCGAGCATTTTTCTCCCTCCTAGTGCATGCACATTGATCATCCAGACACCCAGAGAGGCCGCCGCCTTACACGCCTGCGCGGTCGTATTCGGGATATCGTGAAATTTCAGATCGAGGAATATCTCGAACCCGCTTTTCATCAACTTCTCAAGCAGCGCAGGGCCCGTGGCAGTAAATAACTCCTTGCCTACCTTGAGCCGGCAAAGCTCAGGCGACAAACGGTGCGCCAGCGCGAGGGCAGGTGCTGCACCCGGATAATCCAGGGCTACAATAATTTTTGGATCGCTCATAACGGTTTACCACTTTCCTCATCGCGCCTCGGCGCATAACTGTCCCAGGCCTGACAGGCCGGGCAATGCCAATAAAATTTTCTCGCTTTAAAACCGCAATGACCGCAATGGTACATCGCCAGATTGCGTGTGCGTTTATGCACCAGGTCCTTGATCATCTCGACGTCTGCACGTCGATCCATCGGCACTTCCAGTAAGCGCGCCTCAAGCAGTTTATCGAGCCCCAACAGAGTCGGGTTGCGCTCCAGTTCATCGCGCACCAGCTGATAGGCTGATGCAGGACTCTCGTATTTGAGCATGCCATCGAATACCACGTTCAGCATATCGATAGAATGGTATTTGATCAGATATTCGCGCAATACACGTATCCCCTCGGCTTCGCGATCAATCGAACTGTAAGCGTTCAGCAAACGTTCTGCGACCAGCTGCAGATACTGCGGATCCTGCGACTCGATTCCCTGCCAGATGGCAATGGCCTGCTCCGTCTGCCCCGCCGCATTGACCATATCGCCCAGCATAATCGTAGCCCGCACGCTGACGGGGCAAACCTCAAGGGCCAGCCGCAAATGGTCACGCGCAACAGTCAGATTACCGGCTGCAATTTCATCACTTGCCAGCTCGCAATACAGGAAAGCCGATAGTTTGCTGTAGGAAGTACCGGACACGACGGATAATTGTTGCGCTGCCGTAATCGCTTTGAGCCAGTCGTGCTCCTTCTGAAAAAGCTCAAGCAAAAATTCCAGCGCAGGTTTTGCATAGGAAGTGTGCTTCAGTTCGCCAAACAGACGTTCAGCGCGATCCAGTATCCCCGCTTTGAGATAATCCTGCGCAAGTTCAAAAACAGCCTGCTGGCGCTTGTCGTCATCCAGATCAGCACGATCAACCAGATTGTGATGCATACGCAAGGCGCGATCGACTTCACCGCGACGGCGGAACAGACTACCCAGCGCGAAGTGCAATTCAACCGTATGCGGATCGATTTTGACCACTTCGATAAAGGATTCAATCGCCTTATCCTGCTGCTCGTTGAGCAGAAAATTCAAGCCCTGAAAATACGACTCCGGCAGCGCCGTTGATTCAGAGAGCAGATCCTTGATATCAAGACGCGCCGCCCACCATCCCATGCCAAAAAACAGCGGAAAAATGAGCAGCATCCACGGTTCAAATTCCATTAAACACTCACAAAAATTCGATTAAATACGGCAAAGATAATATCTGTTTACAGCGAACTGCTATTCATTTTTTTCAAATCGCTGATCTCGTGCTTCAGACGCAAAAGTTCTCGACGCTGACGAAACCAGATACCCAGCGTCGCGAGTATGCCCAGCGCCGCGCCTACCGCAAAAAACAACAACAAGACGATGACCAGCGTCGACTGCCACTGATATCCAAAAAAATAATGCAGGGTCACCGGCTGACTGTTTTTAAGCGCAAATCCCAGTAGAACCATGAATAAAAAAATCTGAAAAAGCCAGCTTATATAACGCATTTGGTTGACCTCGAAGAATCTGGCTAAAGATAGCATAAAAAAGGCGGTGATATCGCATCACCGCCTTTTTAAAATCCACCTTTATGATCAGGCTTTGCCTACGCGCTCTCTAAGATCCTTACCTGCCTTAAAGTGCGGCACATACTTAGCCGGCACCCCTACCTTATCGCCGGTCTTGGGATTTCTCCCCTGACGCGGCGGCCGGTAGTTCAGACCGAAGCTGCCGAAGCCGCGAATCTCAACACGCCCGCCACGCGAGAGCGTAGAGGACAAGGCATCGAGTATCACTTTAACGGCCATCTCGGCATCCTTGGCTAACAGCTGCGGATGCAGTTCGGCAAGCCTTGCGATCAAATCAGAACGAGTCATGCAATTCTCCCGAACTTAGGCTTCAGTCTTGCCACTCATCTTGGCTTTGAGCAACGCGCCGAGATTGGTAGTCCCCGCATTAGCGCTGCTGTCAGCAGACAGCTTTTGCATTGCAGCTGAATCTTCCGCCTTGCTCAGTGCCTTAACCGACAAGCTGATGCCGCGATTCTTGCGGTCAACGCTGATGATCATCGCCTTAACGGTATCGCCTTCTTTCAGATGTGTGCGGATGTCTTCAACACGGTCAACTGAAACTTCAGATGCCTTCAGGTAAGCCTCAACATCGCCAGGCAGCGTTACAACCGCACCCTTAGCATCAACGGATTTAACAACGCCGTTAACGATAGCACCCTTTTCATTGGTCGCTGCGAAACCACCGAATGGATCACCTTCCATTTGCTTGATGCCCAGAGAGATGCGCTCACGCTCAACATCGATCGCCAGAACAACGGCTTCAACTTCATCACCCTTCTTGAAGTTGCGTACCATTTCTTCGCCAGGCTGAGACCATGACAGATCAGACAGATGCACCAGACCGTCGATGTCGCCATCCAGACCGATAAACACGCCGAAGTCAGTGATGGACTTGATCTGACCGCGAACTTTGTCACCCTTCTTGTGGTTGATCGCGAAATCATCCCAAGGATTTGAATGACATTGCTTCATGCCTAAAGAGATACGACGACGCTGTTCGTCGATTTCCAGAATCATCACTTCAACTTCGTCGCCCACTTGAACAACCTTAGATGGGTGAACGTTCTTGTTTGTCCAATCCATTTCGGACACGTGTACCAGACCTTCGATACCTTGTTCGATTTCAACGAATGAACCGTAGTCAGTCAGGTTAGTCACCTTACCGAACAGACGTGTTCCTTGCGGGTAACGACGTGCCAGACCATTCCAAGGATCGTCGCCCATTTGCTTGATACCCAATGAAACACGATTCTTTTCTTGATCGAATTTCAGGATCTTCGCTTCGATTTCGTCGCCAACCGTCAAGACTTCTGAAGGATGCTTAACACGACGCCATGCCAGGTCAGTGATGTGCAACAGACCATCGATACCACCCAGATCAACGAATGCGCCGTAGTCTGTGATGTTCTTAACCACGCCCTTAACGATTGCGCCTTCTTTCAGATTTTCCATGACTGATTCACGGTCAGCGCCCATCGTTGCTTCCAGCACCGCGCGGCGGGAAACCACCACGTTGTTGCGGCGACGATCCAGCTTGATGACCTTGAATTCCATGGTCTTGTTTTCGTACGGTGTCGTATCCTTGACCGGACGGATGTCAACCAGCGAACCCGGCAAAAATGCGCGGATACCGTTAACCATAGCGGTGAGACCGCCCTTAACCTTACCGCTGACAAAGCCTTCAACGATCTTGCCTTCTTCCATGGCGATCTCAAGATCGTGCCATGCAGCCAGACGCTTCGCTTTTTCGCGCGACAGCTTTGTTTCGCCGTAGCCGTTTTCCAGTGATTCGATTGCAACCGTGACGAAGTCACCGGCAGCCACTTCCATTTCGCCCTTGTCGTTCAGGAATTCCTCAACAGGAATCCAGCTCTCGGACTTAAGACCTGCGTTTACAACCACAACGTTGTGGTCAATACGCACAACTTGTGCGGTAATCAGTTCGCCTGCACGCATTTCTTTGCGCGTCAAACTTTCTTCAAACATTGCGGCGAAACTATCGGGGTTCATTGCTGCGTCTGCGGTTGCGTTCATCGAATACACCTAAAGATTTTTCTGTTTGCACAGAGGTTAGTTAAAAACCCACGAACGGAGAGTCCTATGGGGCCTTGCATGAATAACCAGCCAACACAAACTTTACCGCCTGATCCACATCAAGCGCCGTCGTATCGAGCAGACTGGCATCCGGGTACTGTTGCAGGGGAGCCGCACTACGCTGCGTGTCGCGTTCGTCGCGCGCCCTGATATCCTGCAAAAGATCTGCGATATTAGCATCCATTCCTTTCTCTTTCAACTGCTTATAGCGACGTTCGGCACGAATTTGCGCAGAGGCCGTCAAAAAAATCTTGAGCGCTGCATCCGGAAACACCACAGAACCCATATCGCGACCATCGGTCACCAGCCCGGGCGCCTTCCTGAAATCGCGCTGTTTGGCAAGCAGCGCCGCACGAACCTGATGCAACGAGGCCACTTTTGATGCACCCGATGCACACGCTTCTCCGCGCAACTCATCACCGACAAGCGCGCCATCGAGCCAGATTTGTTCACCCTTAAAGACGACCTTCATGCGGGATGCCAGGTCGGCCAGCTCGCTTTCATCGTCGAGCGCCACGCCGTCACGCATGGCGGCGGTTGCAAGCAACCGGTACAGCGCACCGCTATCGAGATAATGAAATCCAAGTTCGCTTGCAACGCGCTGTGCTACCGTCCCTTTACCGGATGCGGATGGCCCGTCGATGGCAATCACAGGCACGCTCTGCGTTACCTTGGAAAATTCCGCGAAATAATCAGGGAACGTTTTACCGACACAACGAGGATCATTGATGCGGATACCATTTCCGAACGCCGCCAGTGAAAAACACATCGCCATACGGTGATCGTCGTAAGTGTCGATACTGCAACCGGTAGCAAGTAGCGGGTAACCAACAGTCGTAGGGGTGATGCGGATAAAGTCCTCGCCCTCTTCGACCAGCGCGCCGACTTTGCGCAGCTCGGTTGCCATCGCATGAATGCGGTCGGTTTCTTTTACACGCCAGCTGGCGATATTACGCAACGTCGTCGTACCTTCCGCATAGAGGGCGGCGACCGCCAGCGTCATCGCCGCATCGGGAATGTGGTTGCAGTCGAGTTCTATTGCCTTGAGTTTTCCATCGGCAGGCGCAGTTGCTTCGATCCAGTTCTCGCCCATTGAAATGACGGCACCCATCTTCGCCAGCTCATCGGAAAATTTCACATCGCCCTGCACGCTGGCGCTGCCCACACCCAGCACGCGCACCGGCCCGCCGCCGATTGCACCGGCAGCCAGAAAATAGGAAGCGCTCGAGGCATCGCCTTCCACATAAATCTCGCCAGGTGAAACATAGCAACTGCCCGCCGTTACCGTAAAACTTTGCCATCCATTGCGCTGTACGGTCACGCCGAAACGCGCCATCATCGCCAGCGTAATTTCAATGTAGGGTTTAGAGATCAGCTCACCCACGACGTCGACGGTTACCGTTCTGCCCAGCAGAGGCAACGCCATCAGCAATGCGGTCAGAAACTGACTTGAGACGTTGCCGCGCACTTGCGCAGTGTCACCTGCCAGTTTAGCCGGATGAATCTGCAGCGGCGGAAAGCCGTCATTGCCAAGACAATCGATATTTGCACCCAACTGACGCAACGCATCGACCAGATCACCTATCGGCCTCTCATGCATGCGCGCCACACCGGATAACTGATAGCTGCCACCCGCCAGCGCCAGCGCCGCCGTTAAAGGACGAAACGCCGTGCCAGCATTACCCAAGAACAATTCGGCATCCTTGACCGGAAAATTCCCGCCGCAACCGGTCACTTTATAGGCGTTATTACCCAGTGATTCAACCGAAACGCCCAGTGTCTGCAAGCCCTCCAGCATCCGGTCTGTGTCGTCCGAACGCAACAGATCGCGTACGACAGTTACGCCATTCGATAACGCGGCCAGCAGCAAGACACGATTAGAGATACTCTTCGAACCCGGCAAACGCACGGTGCCACCGGCTGACAGCAAAGGAGGAAGATTAAGAAATTCGGCGTGATTCATGTAAAACCTTAAAAATTATTTAATATAATCATATAGTTATTTATAAACTTAGCTAAAAATACGTTTTCAGCGGAGCATCCAGCCGCACATCTTCATAAATATCATCCAGCGTCAGGCAACACGCGACACTTTCCAGCGACAAGGATTGACCATCGCTAGTGACCGCGAGCTGCCATTCGTCCTGATCGTCACGGCGATAGATTTCCACCTGCCGCTTATCCGCCGCAATCAGCACATACTCACGCAGACTGGACAAGGTGCGATAGGCCAGCATCTTCTCACGGCGGTCGGTGCTTTCCGTACTGTGGGACAACACTTCAACCACCAGGCTGGGGCGTTCCTTGAAGTAACTCTGATTATCGGCAGGATCGCACGTCACCATCACATCAGGATAGTAATAGGCTTTCCATGTTTTTACATGCAATTTCATATCGGAAATGAACACGCGACACGGGCCACCACGCACAAATTCACGCAACTTGACGAATACGTTACCCGCAATCAGGTTATGCGCCTCACCTGCACCCGCCATGGCATAGATTTCACCATCAACATATTCGTGGCGAATCTCGCTGGACAATTCACCCTGTAAATAGTCATGCTCACTCAGTCTCGATAACATCAGATTACTCATGATGACTCCTGAAAAATTTACCGTGCAGAAAAATAGCCGAAATACAGCCCCAGAAATTTTGGTGGATGCTAGCCAAATATACAATATTCAATTCAATCGATGCGGCATTCAAAAAGCCTCATAAACTTTAAAGCTATTTTATTGTATTTAATAAAGAATTTTCAGGTTTTTGCTGAATAACATCAACAACATCACCGGTGCAAGAATTTAATTTAAATATTTTTCCGGCAATGCTTTGAAGTTGCCAGCACTGAGAATTGTCTACTTTTAACGAACCCATATCCTTCTGTTGACCGTTGTTAAATTTTAGTGGAATTGAATTTACTGACAAAGAATATGCATGGTAGCCAATAGAAAAAAGGAAAAATAGCATTAGTACCCCACCCCAGAATGAAAGTCTTTTTGTCAGTAGATATGCAGGCTCACCCTTTTTTACAATCTCCCATTCAGTTTTAAGAATATCTCTACTGATTTCAACTAGCTCCCCAATATGTGCCAGAGATTTTGTTTTTAATTGGATACGTTTATCTTGATCACTTTCATCGAATAGCATCCCAATCAATGAATCAATAAGGTCATATTTTTGCTCTATACGATTAAAACTAATATCATTTGGCTTGAAGTGAAGTTTTGTGTAAGCATATGATAGAGCTAAGTCATGACGTTTCACTTGAATATCTGCTTGCACAGAATGCAGTGACGCTTGATGATTTTCAATCATTGTAAGCAACCTATCTCTATCTTTTCCTTCGAGATTACCTAAATCAGTTTCTAGGCGGGTTATATTGCTAATTAATCGATATTGATCATCCAAGTTTTTCGTCATTGCAGATAATTTTGAAGTTAAATCCGCAAAGCTTTTCCGAACAGAATCATTCCATAGCTGTCGAGACTCGCTAATTTTCCCTTCCTTTTCATTTACTAATTTAACTATACTGATAATTGCAGTAATAAAACCTGCCAAAGATGATAAAAATGCTGCGAGTAATAACTTATCCATTTTAAATACTCATTTTAATTAATCATCACAACTACAAAATTGTAGAGCTATAAATAAATTCTGAGTTCTAGCACCAATTAGGCTCAGACTCAATTAATCTTAGCGGTGCTTTAAACGATGTTGCACAGGTCTTGTTTGACCGACTCCAACCAAACTATCCGGTATCTATCGCGCATCTATCCGGCTCATAAGTTCGGTTTTCAGTTTGAACATAAAATCAGCGTGCGGCGTTCTGGGCGAGTTTTGATCGTTGAAGTCATCAAGTCCACGCTGAATCTGCGCCTTATCATGCCGTTGCTGATCATGCGATCCCAACTCAAAGACGGCACCTGTAAGGTCTTTACCTTTAGGAACTTGGTTCAAAACTAATGTACTCATGGCTATCAACTTGTGTGCTATTGCCGTAACTGTAACTCCCGCTGCACATTAGTCAAAATTACCTATAAATCGAGTGACTTTAACTTACTGCTAACAACTTACATCCGCTTCATAACTCAACTATTTCGGTGTCCAGTTGCCACGGACTTCTCGCGCCAGACTGAAAATATCCTGCAGCTTACTGGCATCGGCAGTTGCCAGCGCTTCATGGATAACGTTGAGTTCCTGCATATAGCTCCCCAATTCATCCAGTAACGCATCGCGATTGGCAAGACAGATGTCGCGCCACATTTCAGGGGAACTGGCCGCAATACGGGTAAAGTCACGAAAACCGCTGGCGGCAAAGGATAACAACTGATCGCGATTGTCGCGCTGCGCCAGATCGTGCACCAGAGCGAACGACAGCAAATGCGGCAGATGACTCACCGCTGCAAACACCTCGTCGTGCTGCTTCGCGGTCAGGCAATTCACCACCGCGCCACACAATTCCCATGCATGCCGCACGCAAGCGATCGTTTCCGGAGAATTTTCAGGGAGCGGAGTCAGTACAACCTTTTTGCCGATATATAAATCAGCCTTTGCCGCAGCAGCACCGCTTTGTTCAGCACCGGCAATCGGATGCGCGGGAACAAACTGCGATGCCTTATCACCCAGATTTGCATAAGCTGCAGCGACCACGTCCCCCTTGGTGCTGCCGCCATCGGTGACCCGCGTATGAACGCCCAGATGCGGCGCAATTTGCGCCATCAATGCCGCCATTTGTCCAACAGGGGTCGCCAGCAAGACAATATCTGCATTGCCGAGTTCAGCGGACAATTCCTGTCCGATCCGGTCGATAATTCCCAACCCTCTCGCCTGCTCAAGGGTGGCCTGACTGCGCCCGAAACCCACCACTTCGCCAACTAAACCTGCGCGCCGCAACGCCAGCGCAAACGAACCGCCGATCAGTCCGACACCAAATATCACCACCTTGTTGTATTTCATATGTGTCCTACCGAAACCGAACAGGCAACCGTCATCACGCACGCACAGCTCACCACTTGGGCTTAATAAATGCGCCCGTCAAATCCAGTGACTTTATTTCACTGAGCGTAGCAGGAGAAATAGCCTCTTGCCGGTCAGGTGCCCCCCCCGGGCTGAGACTCAACTGCTTCATTTTCATGAACATCCAGACGATAGCAGCCGCAAGCACGCCGACCACAGCCAGCAATATCCAGGTCAGTATCCCCGGCAAACGCTCAGATGCCGGCAGCGGTGCGGCAACCGCCACAACGGCAGGAACAGCACTTACCGGCACGGCGCCAGCCTGACTCTTCAAGCGAATGACCTCTTTTAACAAGCCGATGTGCTTTTCAAGCAAAACAATCTGCGCCTCGATTTCACCATTTTCCTTTTGCAGCGCATGAATATCGTCTGCATACTCGCCTACCTTTTTGATTTGCAGGCGATTCTCGACTGGCTTGGGCGAAGCAGGAGCTGCCTTAACAGCCATTTCAGCAGGCAGTTTGACTTTAAGCGGTTCTGCCTTGACCAGTTTGACGGGTTTTACCACCTCAACCTCTTGAGTGACCGTCTCGATGATTTTTCCGCCGACCACACCATACTGACCGGGCGACAACCCCGCATCGACATCCGCGGTGGGCGGCCCATCCGGACTTACGCCAAATTCAGGCAGAAATTCAAAGCTGTTGTAAACGGTGCCGCCCGCGTTCGATGTTGTTTTGATCAAAAGACGATAAAACAACTCGTCGCTACGCCCCCCGCTCACCTTCAAATAATACTGCCCGTCAGAGCGTCGCTTGATTGCAAAATTCAGCTTCGCTTCATATAACGACTCGCAACCATTTGCAGTGCCGCCAATAATAGAGGCGCGGCATTCCGCCCCCTTCACCTGAGAAAAACTAACGTCGCGACTAAACTGCCCCGCCAAAGGGATACTGGCAGAAAAGGGTTCGCCGACGCGACTCAAAATCTGCCCTTCGCCCAGCGACAGGGCTGATGCCGGCGTCGAGGCCAGCATAACAAATAACGCACAGCCCAATTTTCTCAGTTGCATATTTAACGATACCGGTGATGAAATACGTACAAGCGGACTACGATAACACCACTCGTTTACATGAGGCTGTCAGTACTGAAAACTCCATCAAAGCGTACGTCCGATTGCACCAGCTATCGCGCCCAGCGTTCCCATCAGCTTCTTCAGTTCATCCGGCGTCAATGCCTGATCGGCATCGCACCATGCATCGCAGGGACTCGGATGCATCTCGACCAGCAAGCCATCAGCACCAGCGGCAATCGCCGCTTGAGACAACGCCGCCACCATCCAGGCTTTGCCGCCCGCATGCGAAGGGTCGACGATGACAGGCAAATGGGTTTCTTTTTTCAGTACAGGAATCGCCGTTACATCCAGCACGTTTCTGTAATAGGTTTCAAAGGTGCGGATACCGCGTTCGCAGAAGATAATGTTGTGATTTCCGCCGGCCGCAATGTATTCCGCCGCCATCAGCCATTCGGAAATGGTCGCCGACATGCCGCGTTTCAAGATAACCGGCTTATTGATGCGACCCACTTCTTTGAGCAGATCAAAGTTCTGCATGTTGCGCGTGCCGATCTGAATCACGTCCACATCGTATTCCATGAAGGTATCGAGCTGACGCGCGTCCATCAATTCGGTGACGATAGGCAATTTATACTGACACGCCGCTTTACGGAACATATCCAGACCTTCCGCACCATGCCCCTGAAACGCATAAGGGCTGGTGCGAGGTTTGAACGCACCGCCGCGCATCAGACGGCAACCGGCTTCAGCCACATATTTGGCTGACAGATCCATCTGCTCCTGCGTTTCGACCGAACACGGGCCTGCGATGACCTGAATCTGGTTACCGCCCAGTTGAACCCCACCGATATCGACGATGGTATTCTCGCGATGCGACTCGCGGGAGACGATCTTATACTGTTTGGTTACATGCATCGCTGATTCAACGCCCGGCAACGGGGTGAACATTTCTTCATTGAGCTTGCGCTCGTCACCGATTGCGCCAATCACAGTGCGCTCGATACCGCGCGAAATATTGGCCTTCAGCCCTGCTGTTTCGAGTCGTTTTACAACGGTGCCGATTTGTTCGTCAGTGACATCCCTACCCATTACGATGATCATGCTATTTCTCCGAGTATCTGCTTCAATGCAGATAAAAATTTACAATTCTGTGATTCAAGACCAATGCTCACGCGCAAATAGTCAGGCATTCCGTAATTACCGATGGGGCGCACAATGACCCCCAACTCCAGCAAGCGCCGGTAAATCCATGCGGCATTGACAACATGAAAACTGATGAAATTGCCGAAGGAAGGAATATAGTCCAACCCCAGCTTGCTCAAGCCTTCAGAGAGCTGCGCCATGCCGCGTAAATTCAATTCAAAGGTGCGCCTGACAAACTCGGCATCGTCTAAAGCGGCCACAGCGGCGGCCTGCGCCATACTGTTGACATTGAACGGCTGACGCACGCGATTGAGCATATCGATCACTTGCGCATGGCCCAGCGCATAGCCGACACGCAAACTCGCAAGCCCATAGGCCTTTGAAAACGTCCTTGAAATCAAAAGATTAGGAAATTCAGCCAACCAACTTACGCTGTCGTAGCGACAGTTTTCAGGCAGATATTCGTTATAGGCTTCATCGAGCACCACTAAAATAGTTGCCGGCAATGCGCGCAAAAACGTCAGCAATTCATCCCCCGACAAAAAGGTACCTGTCGGGTTATTCGGATTCGCAATAAAAATCAACTTGGCTTTTTGTTCAACCGCTGCACGGCGCATGGCATCGAGATCATGCCCGTACCCTTTTGCAGCCACGCTGATACCGGTCGCTCCCACAGCCTGCGTCGCCAGCGGATAAACGGCAAAGGCGTGATCCGAATATACGGCCTTGTCACCCACGGTGAGAAATGCGCGCGCGGCTAATTCGAGCAGGTCATTGGAACCGTTGCCCAGCACCAGCTGATCAAGCGTCACGCCATAGCGCGCAACCAGCGCGGCTTTGACCGCATAGCCGTTGCCGTCGGGATACAGACTGATTTCATCGAGCGCCGCGCGCGCTGCGGCAACCGCTTTAGGACTCGCGCCCAGCGGGTTCTCATTCGACGCCAACTTGACGATGTCGGTCACGCCCAATTCGCGTTCCAGCTCGGAAATAGGTTTACCGGGCTGATAGGGCGCAATGGCGCGTATATAACTTGGTGCCAGTTCAGAATAATTCATACCAACCATCATCTATATTGTTAAAAACAGCGAAAACTCAAACAGCGAGCGGATAAGAGCCCAGTATCTTCATAAACGCGGCGGATTGTTTGAGTTCAGCCAATGCCAATACGACTTTCTCGTCGGTCTGATGCCCCTCAATATCCACATAAAATACATATTCCCACAAACCCGAACGCGACGGGCGCGACTCGAATTTGGTCATACTGACGTCATATTTTGCAAGCGAGGCGAGCAGATCGTGCACCGCGCCGGGCCGGTTGGTAGCGGACAACACCATCGAGGTCTTATCCTCTCCGGATGCGGCGACCTGCTGCTTTCCCAGCACCAGAAAACGCGTGGTATTGCGTGCATCATCCTCGATGTTTTCCACACAGACATTCAGGCCGAAATGACCCGCAGCCTGAGCACCGGCAATCGCCGCGCAATTGACATGCCCAGAGGCCAGTCTTGCCGCTTCAGCATTGCTGGACACCGGAATGCGCGCTGCATGCGGCAGGTTCACATTCAGCCAGCCCTGACACTGCCCCAAAGACTGCGGGTGCGAATACACAGTTTGAATCTGGCTGACCTCACACTGTTGTGCCAGCAAGCATTGGTGTATCGGCAACATCACTTCGCCGCATACCTGCAGGGTACTTTGCAGCAACAGATCCAGCGTCCGACCGATGGCGCCTTCGGTTGAATTTTCTACCGGCACAACGCCGTATTGAACCTCAGCGCTCTCAACCGCACGAAACACATCGTCTATCGTGGCGCAGGACACCCCTTGCACCGCACTGCCAAAACGCTTCAATGCAGCCGCCTCGGTGAACGTGCCTTCCGGCCCCAGATACGCGACCGACAACGGCGCTTCCAGCGCACGGCATTGCGACATCACTTCAGTAAACAGCGCGGCAATCGCCCCGTTGCTCAGCGGCCCCTGATTTGCATCCTGTAAACGGCGCAGCACCTGAGCCTCACGTTCTGGACGCAACACGACACCACCTTCTTTAAGATGCCCGATCTGCTGCGCCAATGCCGCACGCTGATTTACAATCTTTAACAACGCCTCATCCAGAGCGTCAATCTGCTCACGACATTGTTTTAATTTATCGCTCATCACCTCGCCGCCTTTTCCCGCGCAAATTCATTCATGAAATCCGCCAGCGCCTGAACGCCTGCCACTGGCATCGCGTTATAGATCGAGGCGCGCATCCCGCCTGCAAGCTTATGTCCTTTGAGCTGCATGAGACCGCGCGCTTCGGCACGCTTTAGGAATTCGCCATCCATCGCAGCATCCGCCGTCCTGAACGGCACATTCATACGCGAACGATCTGCGGTCGCGACAGGACACTGATAAAAACCGCGGCTGGCATCGATTGAGTCGTACAACAGATTCGCCTTGGCGATATTGGTCTTCTCCATCTGTGCCACGCCACCGTTTTTCTTCAGCCACTTAAACACCAAACCCGCCATGTAAATGCCATAGGTCGGCGGCGTGTTGTACATCGAATCGTTGTCTGCATGCGTCTTGTAGTCGAGCATGGTGGGCGTACCCGCTGCGGCATGACCAATCAAATCCTCGCGCACGATGACCAGCGTAAGTCCGGCAGGACCGATATTCTTTTGCGCACCCGCATAAATCAGACCGAACTGACTGACATCATAGGAACGCGACAAAATATTGGACGACATGTCGGCCACCAAAGGCACACCGCCCACTTGTGGCACCCAGTTAAATTCCACACCGCCGATAGTCTCGTTGGGCGTGTAATGGACATAGGCCGCATCCTCATCCAGCTTCCAGCCAGACAACTCAGGAGCATAACTGAACTGCCTGTCCGCACTGGTTGCCACTACATTCACGTGGCCAAATTTCATCGCTTCGTCTATCGCTTTTTTCGACCAGATGCCGGTATTAACGTAATCAGCGGATACCTTGCCACGCATCAAATTGAGCGGAATCATCGCGAACTGTAGCGTTGCCCCGCCCTGCAAAAATAGCACCTTGTAGTTATCAGGGATGGCCATCAATTCCCGCAGATCGGCCTCAGCCTCAGCTGCGATCCCCATAAACTCACGACCGCGGTGTGACATTTCCATCACCGACATGCCCGTACCACGCCAATCGAGCAACTCCGCACGCGCCTGTTCCAGCACTTCGTGCGGCAGGATGGCGGGACCCGCTGCGAAATTGTAGATTGTCATTTCTGCGATTACTCCAAAGTATTTAGTAAAAAACAGAAGGATTCAGAATCGAGGATTGAGTTAAAAGCGGGCGCATCGGATTTTCTCAACGCTTAATCCCAGCTTTTATTCTTCAATCACATCACCAGAATTCTCTATACCTGAATCCTCAATCCCGGATCCTGAATCCAGCGCTTCCAGTTCTTCTTCGTCAGGTTCTGCAATCCGGCTCAAACCCGCCAGTCGTTCGCCTTTTTCCAGATTCATCAGCGTCACGCCCTGGGTCGTACGGCCCATTTCGCGAATCTCACGAACGCGGGTACGAATCAGCACACCGTTTGTGCCTATCATCATAATTTCGTCTTCAGGATTCACCAAAGTTGCCGCAACGACTTTGCCGTTCCGCTCGGAAGTCTGAATCGCAATCATGCCTTGCGTACCGCGTCCGTGGCGGGTGTATTCACCCACCGGCGTGCGCTTACCGTAACCGTTCTCGGTTGCAGTCAATACGCTCTGCTGTTCATTCTCAGCCACAAGCATAGAAATAACCTGTTGATTTTCTTGCAGTTTCATCCCTCTGACACCGCGAGAAGCGCGCCCTGTCTCCCGCACGTCATCCTCGTCGAAACGCACCGCCTTACCGCTATTGGAGAACAGCATCACGTCGTGATGGCCGTCGGTAATCGCTACACCGATCAGGTAATCGTCTTCATCCAGGTTGATCGCGATGATACCGCGCTTCATCGGACGGGAGAAATCAGTCAGCGTCGTCTTCTTCACTGTGCCGTTGGCCGTCGCGAAGAACACATACTTATCTTCGGCAAACTCAGTCACCGGCAAGATCGCATTGATTTTCTCGCCCTCTTCGAGCGGCAGCAGATTCACGATCGGTTTACCCCGCGCACCGGAACTGCCCTGCGGCACGTCATAGACCTTCATCCAGTAGACGCGCCCCTTATTAGAGAAGCACAGAATGAAATTGTGGGTGTTAGCAACGAACAGGTTATCGATAAAGTCATCATCCTTGTTCTTGGTCGCCTGACGACCGCGACCACCACGCTTTTGAGCCTGATAGTCATCCATCTTCTGCGCCTTCATGTAGCCGCCGTGGGACAGCGTGACCACGACATCTTCGGGCGGAATCAAATCTTCCATGCTCATGTCATGGGTGTGCGTGACGATTTCGCTGCGGCGTTTATCGCCGAACTGCGTTTTTACCGCCGCCAGTTCATCGCCAATAATCGCCGTGACGCGTTCAGGACGCGCTAAAATATCGAGCAGATCGGTGATCTTATCCATCACCTCGCGGTATTCGCCGATGATCTTATCCTGCTCCATACCGGTCAAACGTTGTAAACGCAATTCCAGAATCGCCTGAGCCTGTGCATCCGACAAATGATAGAAACGCGCATTGCCCTCCACAACCAAACCGAACTGAGGGGCCAAGCCGTCAGGGCGAGAGGCATCGCTCACGCGGCTCAACATATCCTCGACCAGTTCCGAGCGCCAGCTCTTCGCCATCAGTTCACGCTTAGCGTCACTGGGTGCGGGAGCCGCCTTGATCAGCGCGATAATCTCATCGACATTTGATAGCGCGACAGCAAGCCCTTCCAGCACATGACCGCGCTCGCGCGCCTTGCGCAATTCAAAAATCGTACGCCGCGTAACCACTTCACGACGGTGGCGCAAAAAGGCGTCCATAACCTGTTTTAAATTCAGCAGCCTTGGCTGTCCATCGACAATCGCCACCATATTGATGCCGAAGCTATCCTGCATCTGGGTGTCTTTGTACAGCTTATTGAGCAGCACATCGGCATTCTCGCCGCGTTTGAGCTCAATTACCGCACGCATACCGGACTTGTCCGATTCGTCGCGAATTTCGGAAATTCCTTCCAAACGCTTCTCGCGCACCATCTCGCCGATCTTCATCAGCAAATTGGCTTTATTTACCTGATACGGCAGTTCATCGATGATGATCGCCTGACGCTCGCCTTTGCCGATGTCCTCGAAGTGACAGCGCGCACGCATGATCACGCGACCGCGGCCGGTGCGGTAACCTTCTTTGACGCCTGCCAGACCGTAGATAAAACCCGCCGTCGGAAAGTCCGGTGCCGGAACATACTCGATCAGTTCCTCGATATCCATTTCCGGGTTTTTGAGCAAGGCCAAGCAAGCATCGATCACTTCCGTCATGTTGTGCGGCGGAATATTGGTCGCCATGCCCACCGCAATACCGGAAGAACCATTGACCAGCAGATTCGGGAAACGCGCGGGGAACACCAGCGGCTCATGCTCAGAACCATCATAGTTAGGCCCGAAATCAACGGTCTCCTTATCCAGATCGGCCAGCAGCTCATGCGCAATCTTCGCCATACGAATTTCGGTGTAACGCATCGCCGCCGCGTTATCGCCGTCTACCGATCCGAAGTTACCCTGACCGTCCACCAGCATATAGCGCAAGGAAAACGGCTGCGCCATACGAACAATGGTGTCGTAAACGGCCGTATCTCCGTGCGGATGGTACTTACCGATCACATCACCGACGATACGCGCCGACTTCTTGTAGGCACGGTTCCAGTCGTTCGACAACTCGTGCATCGCAAACAGCACGCGGCGGTGCACGGGCTTCAGGCCATCGCGCACATCAGGCAGCGCACGTCCGACAATGACGCTCATCGCATAGTCCAGATAGGACTTGCGCATTTCTTCTTCCAGACTGACCGGCAGGGTTTCTTTAGCGAATTGTTCCATGTGTATTTGTGTGATTATGAATGCTAAAAAACAGCTCGCAAGTTTACCACAGCCACCGCTGCTCTATCTAGCTTTCCATCACTAGCACACCCGACATATTGGCATCTGCCACACGTAAAAAAGGCACGTTTCCGTGCCTTTTTTACTGCGCTCCAGCGTGACTCATCAGTCGCGGCGATCACCTCGATCACCTCGATCACCTCGATCACCTCGATCACCTCGATCACCTCGATCACCTCGATCACCATGATGCTCGTGATGTTCGTGATGTTCGTGATGGTCATGACGCTCGCGCTTATAATCTCCCTCAGCGCGACGAGGAGCCGGAGGCTGTCCGGCATTCGAATTACTACTGCCAACAGCAGCCCCTGTGCCACCACCAATGGCAGCACCCAGAATAGCACCGTTCTTACCGCCGATATTTTGTCCGACGGCCGCGCCTGCTGCTCCACCCAAAGCACCGCCCAAAACCGCCCCCGCATCAACCGCCATGGCACTACCACTGACAGAAAGAAACAAAAGAACCGCTAATGATTTTTTCATATTGCCTCTGATATTGAGAATTATCCAAATTAACGGGTAGCCCGTCGAACTCGACAAACACCATTTTTTCGAAACAGGCGCAAGTTTAAATCCTAATGGCATTTGTCGGGAATCTTTTTCTCATGCTATCCTCATGTACCTTTAAAATACAAAATCAACATGTCAGTTTCCATTAAAACGCCACAGGAAATCGAAAAAATGCGCATCGCCGGTCGCCTGACCAGCGAAGTGCTCGATTACATCGCCCCCTTCGTCAAGGCTGGCGTCACAACAAACGAACTGGACAAATTGTGCCACGACCTGATCGTCGATGTGCAGCAGGCCATCCCCGCCCCGCTTAACTATGCACCCGGCGGCCACAGCCCTTATCCTAAATCTATCTGCACCTCAATCAATCACCAGATCTGCCACGGCGTGCCAAGCGACAAGGTGCTGAAAAACGGCGACATCGTCAATCTCGACATCACGGTCATCAAAGACGGCTACCACGGCGACAGCAGCCGCATGTTTTTTATCGGCGAGCCCTCCATACAGGCACGTCGTCTGTGCGAGGCCACCTATGCATCGATGTGGCGCGGCATCCGTGTCGTCAAGGCCGGCGCCTATCTGGGCGATATCGGACATGCCATCCAGAGTTATGTCGAACCGCTGGGCTACAGCGTGGTACGTGAATTCTGCGGCCACGGCATCGGCGCTAAATTCCATGAAGACCCGCAGGTACTGCATTACGGCCGCCCCAAAAGCGGACTGAAGCTCGAAGCGGGCATGGTGTTCACCATCGAACCGATGATCAATGCAGGAAAAAAGGATATCAAACAACTCGGTGACGGCTGGACAGTCGTCACCCGCGATCACAGCCTCTCTGCCCAGTTTGAACACACGATACTCGTCACTGAAACGGGTTTCGAAGTACTCACCGTATCTGATGGCTGCCCGGCCCCGACGCCGTTGTAAATGAAAGTTGCAGCACCTCATCCTGACATAAGTACACTGCGCGAATCCCTGCGCCGCGACCGCGGCCTGCTTGAGCAGCATTTTTTAGCGCAGGGTAAAGCGGCACGCCTGCTCAGCGCACACAGCAAACTGATCGATCAGTATTTACGAATGATCTGGCAACAATTAGCCATGCCGCCCACGCTGACCCTGATTGCGGTCGGCGGCTACGGCAGAGGCGAGCTGTACCCGAAATCCGATATTGATCTGCTGATCCTGCTCGATCAGGAGCCTGATGAAGCACTGCAACAGCAGCTGCACGAACTGATCGCACTGCTGTGGGATATTGGACTCGAGGTCGGTCACAGCATACGCACTATCGCACAATGCCTCGTCGAATCCGCCGACATTACGGTACAGACGAATTTGCTCGAAGCTCGCATTTTATGCGGCAATGCACTGCTGTTCGACAGTCTGTGCAACAAGGTACAGCAGCATCTCGACCCGCTAGCATTTTTTACCGCCAAGTTGCATGAGCAAAAACTGCGCCACGCGCGCTTTGACGATACCGACTTCAATCTGGAACCCAATCTCAAGGAGAGTCCGGGCGGCTTGCGCGACTTGCAAACGGTGACATGGATAAGCCGCGCGGCAGGGCTCGGCACACGCTGGCCGGAACTGGCTGAAGCCGGACTCATCAGCAAATCCGAAGCGCGCCAGATTGCACGCCACGATGCGCTGCTGCAAACCCTGCGCACCCGACTGCATTATCTGGCCCGCCGTCGCGAAGACCGCCTGCTGTTCGACTTTCAAACGACACTGGCCAGTCAGATGGGCATTGAAGCGTCCCTGAACCGACGCGCCAGCGAACACCTGATGCAGCGCTACTATCGCACCAAACTGGCGGTGCGCCAATTCAATACCATCGTGCTGCAAAATCTGCACGACTACCTGTTCCGTGTCACCCCGCCGCGTCATGCACTCAATGAGCGGTTTCGCATCATCGGCGATCTGCTGGAAATACGCGACGAACAGCTGTTTGAACATACGCCCGAGGCCATTTTCGAGCTATTTTTAATCCTGCAAAAAAACCCTGAACTGACTGACATTACGGCAACAACGCTGCGCGCTTTATGGCGCGCGCAATTTCATATCGATGCGAAGTTTCGCCGCGATCCGCAGAACCGCGCACGCTTCATGGAAATCTTACGCCAGCCCGAAGGCGTTAACCACGCACTGCGCCGCATGCGACAATACGGCATACTGGGGCGCTACCTCCCCGCCTTCGGCCGCATCATCGGCCAGATGCAACACGATTTGTTTCACGTCTACACCGTCGATGAGCACATCCTGATGGTGGTGCGTAACCTGCGCCGCTTCGCGCTTAAAAAACATGCGCAGGAGTTGCCGCTGTGCAATAAGCTGATGGGGGAATTTGCCCGTCCTGAAGTGCTGTATATCGCAGGTCTGTTTCACGACATTGCCAAGGGACGCGGCGGCGATCACGCCCAACTGGGAAAAAAGGATGCACGGCTGTTTTGCAGCCATCACCAGCTCAGCCGCGACGATAGCGATCTGGTCGTGTGGCTGGTAGCTCAACATCTCACCTTATCCGCTGTCGCACAAAAACAGGATTTAGCGGATCCCGAAGTCATCGCCGCTTTTGCCGAACAGATCAAAAATGACCGCTATCTGGTCGCACTATATCTGCTGACGGTCGCCGATGTAAAAGGAACCAGCCCCAAGGTCTGGAACGCCTGGAAAGCCAAGCTGATGGAAGACCTGTTCCAGCTGACACGGCGCTACATGAAAGAAGGGGCTGCAACCAACCACTTAGATGCAATACGCGATCAGGCGGCCGCAACGCTGAATTTATACGCGCTCACCCCCGCCTCTTACCAGCTGCTTTGGGCGCAACTGGACGACAGCTATTTTCTCGATCACGAAGCACAGGAAATCGCCTGGCACAGCCGCTTGCTGGCCTTTCGGGCCAACACCACCACCCCGATCGTTAAAACCCGCCTGAGCCGTGCAGGAACGGGCTTGCAGGTCATGGTGTACTGTCCTGATCAACGCTGGCTGTTCGCGCGCATTTGCGCGTTTTTTTCACGCCTGAATTACACCATCGTAGAGGCAAAAATACACACGACCCAGCATGGCTATGCGCTCAACAGTTTTCAGATTATGGAAGTCTGTCGCAGCGACCTGAATTACCGCGACCTGATGCACTACATCGAATTCGAACTGACTGAAAAAATCGTGCAGGGGAAACCGGTTGAAGCGATTGCAAGCGGACGAATGAGCCGTCAGCTTAAACACTTCCCCATCCATACGAAGGTAAATCTTGAGCAGGACAAACGCGGTATGCATATCCTGTCGCTGATCGCAGGAGACAGGCCGGGGTTGCTTGCGCGCATCGCTCAAATTCTGGACCGGCACGACCTGCGGCTGCACCGTGCCAAAATCAACACACTAGGCAGCCGGGCAGAAGACGTGTTCTGGATCAGCGGTCAAATGCTGGATGATCCTGTCATCAGCAGCGCATTTCTTAACGAACTTCTGGAAAAAATATAACACTGCCTGTGGTTCGCCGTTATTTCTGCTGTAATTGTTTGGAGAGTTTAAGTGAGCCTAATTGAATCGATGCCTCATCAGACTCAAACGTTTTAGGTGGTGCAGCTTTCGCAAGCCGTGCAGGTGCCGGCACGGCATTACGAGTATTCAACAACGGCCAGCCCAGCATCACGGCAAGCAAGCCCCCTGCACTCACTACACCCACCTTAGCAAACAACCTTCTTTTTTGTAACTGAGCCTTTGCGTAGTAGGGCTCCAACTCGATGCGAGTTTGCTCGACATAGCTGCGCAAGGCCATATTACTTTGTTCATCATGCAAGGCTAACTGCTGCGCTTGGACGGCAGCCTGTTTTTCAAGCGCGATCTTATCCTGCGCTTCAACCGTTGCACACTGCTCAGCTGTCATGTGCGCTGCCGCCGCCTCAACCGCCTCGCGTTCCGCGGCCACTCGCTGCGCTGTCTCAGACAAGAGCATCGCCTCAGCCTCAAGGCGCGACTGCTGCTCTACCCGCAACTGTTGCTGTTCCTGCTGCCGCTGCATGGCTATTTGAGCGGCCTGCTCAATTAACGCCAGTCGCTCAGCATCCTCTTGCAGCGCCTGCTGTTCAGCCTGAGCTTTAGCCTGCTCCGCCTCCACTGCCCGCTGCTGCAGCGCCTCACGCTGCGCACTGATTTGCGCCGCTGCTTCAGCCGCCTCCTCCATCTGTTTACTCAACAGAATCAACTGCTCATCCGCCTCAATCATTGCCTGCCGCTCGGTCTCCGCCTTTTGCTGTTCGGCTTCAATCAAACGCTGCTCGGCGTCAATACGATCCTGCCGTGACTTAGCAACATTTTCTGCTATGGTTTGTTTGTAGGCCAGACGCTCCTCCAGCATCCGGTCACGCTCGATTTGCAACTGAGCCTCGCGCGCCAACTGGTGCTCTATCTGCTCGCGCGCCTTCACCGACTCAATGGCAGCCGCTGCAATCTTCGATCTCTCTTCAGCCGCAGCCATCAAAGCAGACTCGCAGCGAACCTGCTCCTGCTCAACGAGCAGTGCCTCACGCTCTTGTGCAATACGCGATTGCGCCAACTGCACAGCCTGATTAAGCGCTTCAATTTTCTCCTGCTCGGCAGCACACGCCTGTTGCAGCGCCAATTGTTGAGCATGTACGGCCTCTGCAGCAGCTGCCTCCTTCTCAATACGCTGAGCGAGCAATACCTGCAATTCGCGTTCATGCGCCAGTCGAAGCGACTCTTTCTCCTGCAACTGCAGCACCTGCTGCTCACGCTCAATGGCCGTCTGCGTAATCGTCTTAATCAACTGTTCATGTTCACCGACCGCTCGTATCGCCAACTCCTCCCGGCGATTTTTTTCCTGCTCAGCTGCGACCAAGCGACGCCTGACCTGCTCATGCGCTTCGGCTAGGCGCAACGCCTCCTGCTCGGCTGTAATTTTGGTCTGTTCAATCTCGTTTGCCCGCTGCAGTGCCTCAATTCTGGCCGCTGATTCGCGCTCGAGCGCGAGTGCCAGAGCTCGCTGCTGCTCAATACCCGCTTGCAAATCCTGTTCGAGCGCCAGCTGACGTGCGGCATCCGCTGCCAGCTGTTTTTCCAGCGCTTCGCGCTCAACGCCTGCCAGTCTGGCTTGCTCTGCCATCTCAATGCGCTGCTGAGTTGCGGCCAAAGCGAGTGCTACACAAGCGATTTTCTGCTGTTCCTCATTCAAAGCCAGCAGCATGGCGGCTTCCTGTTCAGAGGCAACTTGCTGCGCCTGCTGCTGGGCGGCGATTTTTTGCCGTTCGGCATCAGCGGCTCTCTGCTCCGCATCTATCCTGAGCTCTGTCTCACTGGCTGCAGCCTCAGCCAACGATAAGCTGAGTTCCAGTTGAGCCTGCAAATTGCGCTCTAGCTCCAGCTGTTGAGCTGCCTGCCCGGCAAGCCTGTTCTCCAGTGCTTCTCGCTCAATACTGGCAAGCCTGGCCTGCTCTGCCATCTCAATGCGCTGCTGCTCAGCCGTCATAGCGAGCGCGATACTCGCGACTTTCTGCTGCTCTGCATCCGCAGCTTGACGCATGAAGGCTTCCTGCTCGAGGGTCATCTGTTGCGCCTGCTGCTGGGCCGCTATTTTAAGCTGCTGCGCCTCGCATGCACGCAGCTCAGCATCAATCCGGGCCTGCGTCTCACGCTCGGCAGCGTCAGCCAAAGATGCCTGCAATGCAGCCCTCTCCTGCAAGATGCGTTCGAGTTCTAACTGGCGAACGGCTTGGTCAGCCAGCTGACGCTCCAGCTGTTCGCGATCAGCCGCCACAAGTCTGGCCTGTTCTGCAATCTGAATATGTTGCTGCGTGGCGGCTAAGGCTGCGGCCTCACGATTGATTTTCTCCTGTTCCGCATCTGCCGCATGGCGCAATGCCGCTTCATTGTCGCGTGCCAATTGCTGCGCCTGTTGCTCCAGCACGACTTTGAACTGTTCAGCTTCACAGACCAGAGTTTGCGCCGCCAGTCGCGCCTGTAGCGCTTCAAAAGCTGCAACTTCAAGCGCCGCATGCTGCTCCAGTTGCGCCTGCAACTGTTGTTCATGGGACAAGCGCTGCTGTTCCTGCTCCAGCAATTGCAACGCCAGTTGTTCGCGTTCACAAGCGATTTGCTTTGCCTGCCCGGCCAGTTCCTGCTGCTGTTGCGCTGCGGCTATCGCAGACGCTTCAATACAGATTGAATCCTGTTCAACAGCGATGGCCTGACGCTCTGCCGCTTCACGCGCCACAGCCAGTTGATGTGCCTGCTGCTGTGCTTTAATTTTTTCCTGTTCTAACTCACACGCACGCTGCTCAGATGCAACGCGCGCTTGCAAAGCCGCAACCGCCGCCTCTTCCAGCGCAAGTCGCTGTGCGACTTCCGTCTGCAGTTGCTGCTCTGCATTCAGACGTAACAGTTCCTGCGCCTGCAACTGCAACGCCATCTGCTCGCGCGCCCGTGCACTCAGGGTCGCCTCTTCTGCGGTCTGAACACGCAATTCAGCTGCAGCAAGCGCCAAATCCTCGCAGCGCATCAGTTCCTGCTCTGCATCGATCGCCCGCGCATACGCCGCTTCAGTTTCCAATGCCCGATTGCGCGCCTGCTGCGCTAGCGAAATTTTTTCCCGCTCCAGCTCACAAGCCTTTGCTTCGGCTGCCAGGCTTGCCAGTACGGCAGAAGCGGCAGCAGCCTCCAGCGCAACACGCAGTTCACCTTGTTCCTTCAATTGAAGTTCGCCTGCCAGTCGCGCGCGCTCCTGCTCATTCAACTGCTGAGCCAGCGCAACCTGCACGGCAATAGCGGCAACAATTTGCTCTTCCAGACACGTCTTTTCCTGCGCAGCCTCAATCAGCCGCCCCTCTGCCGCTTCATGCTCCAATGCCAATGCGCGAGCCTGATGTTCGGCAAGAATTTTGAGCTGTTCTGCTTCTGATGCTTGAACTTCAGCCGCCAGTCGTGCCACGACTGCAGCGGCCACTTCCGCCTCCAGCGCCACCCGCTGTTCGACTTCCGCCTGCAATCTAAGCTCATCCGCCAGACGCTGCTGTTCCTGCTCAACCAGACGCTGAGCGGACAGTTCACGCTGCCGGGCCGCAATCCCGGCTTCTTCTGCCACGCGAGCGCGCTCCTGCATGATCTGAACAGCCGATTCTTCGCTGCGAAGCAACGCCTGTTCCACCGCCAGCAGGTCACGTTCAGCGGCTTCCCGTGCAACCGCTAACTCGCGCGCCTGCTGCTCCGCCTTGATTTTTTCCTGCTGTACCTCGCAGGCCAACTGTTCGGCAACAAGACGCACCTTGACAGACTCGGCGGCCTCCATTTCAAGGTCAACCCGTTTTTCCAGTTGTACGCTCAACTCACGCTCTTCGGCCAGACGCTGCTGTTCGCGCTCGGTCAAACGCTGCGCCATCTGCTCGCGCTCCTGAGCCACCTGTCTTGCCGTAGCGGCCAACGCTTCCAGATAATTCACAGCTGCAACTGCGGCCGCTTCACTGCTATTTTTTTCCTGCTGCGCCAGCGCCAGCTGACGCAGCGCCGCTTCATGCGCCAAAGAGATTGACATCGCCTGCTGTTCTGCCGCTATTTTCCCCTGCTCGGCATCACACACCTGTTGTTCGGCGGCGAGCCTTGCCTGCAAGGCGGCAACCGCCTCAGCCTCTAAGGCAGCACGTAACGCCATCTGTGACTGCAACTGGCGCTCTTCGGCCTCGCGCAGCTGTTCCTGCCCGACCAGTTTCAACGAAATCTGCTCGCGTTCGACGGCAGCATCAGTGGCCGCCTGCTCAGCGCGGGCATGCTGGCTTGCCGCGACAAAGGCACGAGCCTCGCTGCGTATGCGCGCTTCCTCAAATTCTGCGGCGCGCTGCTCTTCTGCAATGCGGCGCATCACCATATGCTCAGCGCGCTGCACCGTTTCTTCGTGCAATCGCTGCGCATCGTCCATCTGTTTCTTCAATGCAGCCGTCGCCAACGCCTCAGTGCGAATCAGATCCTCTTTGAGCTTCAGCGCACGCGCTTCCGTTTCAGCGCGCAGACGTGCCATATTCAGGGCGCGTACCGCAGCCAGCTCCAGCGCTTGCGCATCGCGATTCGCCTGCTCATTCAATTCCAGCGTAGTCAACGCGGCCGATTGTGCACGCGCCTCCATTTCGATGCGCAGATTATCCGCTTCCGTTGCCTGCAACTGCGCCGCCATCGTCGCTTCGATCTGCGCAATCGCCTGCGTTTCCGCCTCCAGTTGAATCTTCGCCGTATGCAGCGCTTCAAGTTCAAGCTGTGCGCGCTGCACGGACACTTCATTCGCCTGCATTGCCGCCTGCGCTGTTTCCGCTGCAGCATCAATCAAAGCGTTTTCGGCCTGTAAGCTTTGCTCGACCAGCAATTTTTCGCGCGCCAGCGCTTCGGCGCGCAATTGTGCCGCCTGCAATGCCGCATTCTGCAACTGGTATTTTTCGCGCAACTGCTGTTCAGCCAGACGTTCGGCCTGCTCACACTGCCGAGCCGCTTCCAGCAACTCGCTCTCAATGCGTGCTTTTTCTTCTGCAGCCTGTTGCGCCTTTTCTGCGGCGATCACACGTTCGCTGGCAATCGCAATGGCAGCCGCTTCAGTTTGCAGCTGTAATTCCAGCGCCTGCGCCGCCTTAATTTCGGTTTCGGCGCGTTGCTGAGCAAATACCAGCTGATCGCGGCCCGTAGCCAGTTTTTGCGCCGCAGCCTGTGAGGCTAAACTTTCGCTGTTGAGCCTTTCATTCGCATCGCGCACCGCCTGCAACAGACTTGCCTGCGTTTGCTCCTGCTGATCGGCCAGCTTTTTATCGACGTCGGCCTGTTCCTGCAGCAAACGGGCAACCTCTTCCTCCGACCGCAGTTTGCGCTCCGCTTCGCTGCGTGCATCGAGTTCCGCCTGCGTATGCTGGCGGGCAGCCTTGTACGCCTGACGCTCGGTTTGTACGCGGGCTTCCGCTTCCAGACGCATTTGCTCTTCAGCCTGTTTACGCTGATTCGCAGCGACAATCGCTAATTGTTCGGTACTGGCGCGCAGCAGCGCCGCCTGTTCTGCATCGCGCTCGGCTTTGAGCTTAGCTTCGACCTCCGCCAGCGCCAGCGACTCGGCGCTGACTCTGGCCTGCAAAGCTTCCTTGGCGATCTGTTCGGTATCAAGCTTTGCGGCAAGCAGTGTGACAACCTTCTGCTCCTGACTGACCTTCTCCTGCAGCACGCGCGCAATCGTGTGGTCGGTGGTGATTTTTTCCTGCGCAAGCGTTGCGGCCTGCTGCTCCAGGCGGCTGCGGTTTTCTGCCGCTTTCGCCGCTCCCCGCTCGGCTTCGAGTCGCTTGGCGATCAGCGCCATTTCATGCTGATCGATATCGGCACGTACCCGTGCCAAACGCAGTTCCTCTGCTTCGTTTTCAACGCGTAAACGAGCCGCCTCATTCAAGCGCGTTTCAATTTCAAGCTTTTCAGCCGCCTGCGCATGGTGTAACTGCTCGGCGCGCATGCGCTCGCCGACTTCCTGCTCAACTTGAGCCTCGAGCTTTTCGGTCTCCACCCGAAGCGCGCGAATTTCCGCCTCGGCACGCTGCAAGGAATTCTGTTCTGCCTGATACTGCTTGGAAATTAAAGCCTGTAACTCTTTTTCGGCGCGTATCTTATTTTCTGCGGCCGCACGGGCAATTTGTTCGGATTCGACGCGTTGCGACAAGGCTTCCTGCGCCTGAATTTCAGCGCGCAATCTGGCCTGATTTTCTTCCTGCAAGCGCATTTCAGCGAGCAGTTTTTCGCGCAATTCATGGGATAACTGCTTTTCAATTTCGAGCCGTTCCTGCGCAACTTCCGACAAACGGGTCTCATCCTGGCACTTCGCTTCAAGCTGAGCGATCAGCTCCATTTCCATACGAACGCGCGCCTGAGCGATAGCACGGCCATGCGCTTCGGCGCGTGCACGCGCCTGGGCAGTAAAGCCCGCCTGCATCTCGGCTTCCTGATGCGCGCGGGCTTCCTGTATCGCCTGAGACTGAGCGAGGTATTCTTCGCTGTCGTTGTCGACCAGACGAAATTTAAAAGTGGATGACATGCAGTACCTTATGAAGCGGATTAATACGCGCAGGCGCTATCCTAGAATACCCGCGACAATAGCAAGATTGAGGCACTACTGACAAGTCAAAGCTGCCGGTATTGTGAAATTCAGGCATTTTCAGCATGCCCGAGCATAAACGCCTCGAACAAACCGACCGGGAGCGGCCGGCTGAAATAATACCCCTGAACCTCATTACAGCCTTGCAAACGCAAAAACGCCAGCTGTCCGGCGGTCTCCACCCCTTCGGCAATGGTCTTAAATCCCATACTGCTGGCCAGTGTAATAATGGCGGTCACAATGGCCCGGCTTTCAATATCATCCGCCAAATCGCGCACAAAGGACTGGTCAATCTTGAGCTTGCTGACCTTGAATTTCCTGAGGTAACTCAGGCTGGAATAGCCTGTACCAAAATCATCAATCGACATGCGAATACCGCACCCGTGCAGATCATTCATCACCCCGATAGCGACCAAGGGGCTGTCCATCGCAACACTCTCAGTCAGTTCCAGTTCAATCCAACAGGGTGCCAAATTGGCTTCATGGAGTATCTGCATGACAAGTTCCGTCAAGCGTGCCTGACGAAACTGCACCGCAGACAAGTTGATCGCGACCGTGATAGGCGGATGCCCGGCATCCTGCCAGCGCTTCACCTGCTGCACCGCGGTGCGCAACACCCATTCTCCTATGCTCAGAATTAAACCGCTTTCCTCCGCAACAGGAATAAACTCGGCCGGAGAAACGTCCCCCAGCTCGGGATGATGCCAGCGCAACAAGGCTTCAGCGCCGACAATCTTGCCGTCCTGCATGAAAATCTGCGGCTGATAATGCAACTCAAACTGATTGCGCGCCAACGCTTGACGCAAAGCGTTTTCCAGCAGTAATCGTCTGGTCGAACGCGCCTGCATCTCGGAGGTAAAGAATCTGAAATTGTTGCGTCCGTCCTGTTTGGCGCGATACATGGCCACATCGGCGCTTTGGTATAATTTATCGAAATCCATGCCATCGCTGGGGTACATGGCAATGCCGATTGAAGGCGTCACCACCAGCTCGTGCTGTTCGATGAAACAGGTCTTTGCGACGGTCTCGAGGATTTTTTCCGCCACATGCGCCGCACCATCTGCATCCGTATCCGGCAACACCAGAATAAATTCATCCCCGCCAAAGCGGGACAGCGTATCTTCATCCCGCAACAGCAGCTTCATCCGTTTTGCCAGATGAATCAGCAGTTCATCGCCAATGCGGTGCCCCAGCGTGTCGTTGATATTCTTGAAATGATCGATATCCAGAAACAAGACCGCCAGATGATGAGCACTGCGTTGGGCCATTTGCATCGCAAACCCCGCCCTGTCCTTCAACAGCGTCTGATTGGGCAAGCCGGTCAGCAGATCAAAATGCGCGAGCTGACGTATGCGCGCTTCAACCTGCTTTTGTTCAGTGATGTCTTCTTTAATGGACAGATAATTCGTCACGCGCCCGTCGGTGTGACGCAACGGTGAAATTCGCGCAAGTTCAACGTATTCACTGCCGTCCTTGCGACGGTTAACCAACTCTCCGCGCCACATCTGACCTCCATTCAACTGCTTCCACATCGCAGCATAAGTCTCAACTGTGGTTTTTCCCGAATGCAGAATGCGCGGATTTTTTCCCAGCACTTCGGACAGAGTGTAACCCGTTGTTTTAACAAAGGCATCGTTTGCATATTCGATGTTGGCATTCAAGTCAGTGATGACAATGCTGTTGGGGCTTTGCTCGACCGCTTGCGACAGTTTGTTCAACCAGGCGCTGGTCTGGGCGCGTTCGATCGCCAGGCTCGCCAGATGTGCGCCGCGCTCCAACGCCGCCAATTCGTCAAACTTAGGACTGCGCGGCTTCGAATAATAAAGCGCAAAAGTCCCCAGCACGAGCCCCTTGGTTGACAAAATAGGCACCGACCAGCAGGCGGCAAGGTTATGCGTCCGTGCCAGCGCCTGATAGTCCTGCCAGAGAGGATCGTTTGCAATGTCTGACACCGCCGTCGTTTTTCCGGTAAAAGCCGCCGTACCGCATGAGCCGACCTGCTCACCGATAACCACCCCGTTTATCGCATCACAATAAGGAGCGGGCAAACTGCCGGAAGCACCATGCATCAGGCGTTTGCCGTCATCACTTAACAACAGCACCGAACAAAAAGCACCCGGATAGATTTTTTCAAAACTCAGCACCAGCTGATTGAGCAAAACAGGCAAAGGCTCGCCGCGAGCCAGCGACTCGAGCACGGAACGCTCGCTCTCGATCTGCAATTCGAGGCGCTGGCGTAAGGTCTCCCGCTCAAAGTTGTCCAGCGCAAAACTGATTTCCGTTGCCATTTCGGTGAGCAAGGTGCGCGACGCCTCGTCAAAACCGTCTATTTCCGAGGCATACAGGGTAAAAACCCCCACTGCGCCGCCGTTGCGGCACAAGGGCAAGGCTGCCGAAGCCCCCCAACCATAGGATGCGCCCATCGGATGCCAGGGCATTGTGGAAGGATCATGCTGATAGTCCTGACACCATACGGGGCGATTTTCACGTATCGCTGTACCCGTGGGCCCCCGCCCCAAGGGGCTCGCCGCATCCACTGAGATCTGTGCGCCCTGCAGATAATCCACGCCATCGCCATAACTCGCAACAGGGCGTATCCACCCCGTTTCATGATCGGCAACCCCCACCCAGGCCATTTTAAAACCGCCAAACTGCACCGCATCGTGACAAATCTGCGCAAACAGTTCCGCCTCTGAACTTGAATGCACGATCGCCTGATTGCACTGGCTCAGTACATTATAAAGCTGGGTCAGCCGCTCAATTTTTTTGGCCGCCGCCAGTCGTTCGGTGATGTCATGCGCAATACCCAGCACACCGATCAGTTGACCCACCGCATTAAACATCGGCGACTTGGTGGTCTCCAGACACGCGCGATGCCCGTCATCAGCGAAGGTCACCCACTCCTCGTTGATGCTGGGTTTATCAGCCAGCATCGCCGCACGGTCATGCGCCCTGAAAAAATCAGCCTGCTCACGGCTGACAAAATCGTAATCCGTTTTACCGACGATGTCCGCCTCGGCCGCACCGAAAAATCGCTCGAACATCGGGTTGCAGCTTAAATAAACGCCCTCTACGTCTTTGAGCCAGATCAAATCGGGAATGGTCTTAACGATCATTCTCAATTGTGACTCTGCATGGTGCATGCTGTGCTCAAGCGACTCCTGACGGCGCAAAGTCTCTTCGTTCATCACGGTCGCGGCGATACGCGCCATCAGCCTGTGCAGCGTCACCATTCCGAGAACCTCGCCTGCATCATCGACGACGACCAGATGGCGATAGCGACTCGCCTGCATCAACCCTGCCATTTCAAATACCGGCGTTTGATGCGACACGGTCAGAACAGGCGAATGCATCACCTCGCGCAAGGTCAATCCCTCGACAGCGCTCCCCTCGACAAACAATCCGGCCATGTCCCGCTCAGTCAAAATCCCCACCGGCAGACCGTTTTCAACGACCAGCGCATAGGTGGTGTACTCCTGCAGCATCATGGCAACCGCATCACTCAGCGTGTCTTCCGGGCTCAACTGGGGAAGTTTCTGATCCATGACGGCCTGCAAATCGTCGAGTTTGCGGAGCAAATCGGTGCCCAGATGATTGCGGAAATCGGTTTCGCTGGCAAGGCCGATAACATGACCTGCCTCATCCACCACAACCAGATGACGCACATGATGGTTAAGGACTTGCGAATAGGCAGAGGTAAATCCGGTATCAGGGGCTGCCGTCAGCACGGGATGACTCATGATCTCAAAGACGGGCGTCTGCCGACTGGTATGCGTACTCAAGTGACGCAACAAATCACGCTCGGTAATGATTCCCAGCGGCACACGATCAGACATCACCAGCAATGAAGAAATGCGCGCGTCATTCATCAGTCTTGCTGCATCCCCTAGCGTGCAATCAGGCAGCACATGGCACACCTGCCGGTTCATGATGTCAGCCAGCGTCAATTCCATCATCGGGTTCATGCCTTTAGAATCTCAAATAATTTGTAAGCGGTCAGAATAACCCTGCCAATTCTACTGTAATTATTGATAATCCGCAGGACTTCGTCCGCCCCACCCGCGCAGCGCATCCACAGGTCAAAGACAAAGCGGTTTAGAGTTCTGCATGCAGGCGCAGTGCATAGACATGCATCGGCCCGCGGTCGGCATTGTAGGCGGGATTCTGTATCCGCTGATAGTCGGCAGTCAGCCAGGTATTTTTGGTGAACCCAAAACTGTAATAACCTTCAAAAATGACTTCAGGACGATAACTCAGTTTGCCGTCGCCGATAAAATAGGACGTGCCGCCAGCCGCCAGAAAACTACGCCTATCTGCAGACAAGGTATTACGCGCCAGCGATATACCCGCTCCGTCATTCTCTCGACCCCACGCATTCCCCTTAACGAGCATCCCGGTCGACAGTGAACCGTCGACTTCGGTAAACGCATAAGTTTCCGTGCGCCCGTCAGCCTGCATCGCGCGCAGGAAAAAACCCGCATTTTGATTGACTTCCTGCTCGAAATTCACACCCAGACCATATTTTATTTTTTCCGTATTGCGCACGGCAAACAGCGCATCCGGGCCTGCATAAGTCCTGCCACCGGGATTAGGGTGTGCATTCAACCACGCGAGCGCATCGGCAAAGGAAGCTGTCACCGCACGGCTACGCCACCCCAGCACCCTCATCTTGCCGGGATGCCCGCCCAGGCTATGCTCATGTTCGACTTCGATCTGATCGCCATAGTGTTTGCCGATCGCCCAATCGACCGGCAATTCATTGGGGCGACGCGGACCCGTCATCCGGCCAAATCGCAAGCCCCATTCATCTTTGTACCATTCGCCTGCAAAGCCCCAGCCGAAGCCGCGTGCATCGGCCGCATAGTCGTAAGCCGCATAAGTCCAGTTACCCCAGTTCATAAACTGCGTACGCGCATCTTTGGCGTAGCGATTGGGGTCAAATACGTCCAGCGTCGAAAAATTGCCCAGCGTTAACACAAAACGATTTTTATCAACCCAGCCTGCCAACTGATTATTCACGCCGGGTTCGACACGTTCAGACTCGCCTCCCTGATTCCACGTCTGACGCAGGAAAAGTCGCTGCCGGTACGGGACGGGATTCGTGCCGCCTGCGCGGGTAATCTCACCGTTGGTAAAACCGCCCAACCCCACCAGACTGGTCGAAAAAGGCACGCCCTGTGCAACTTCCGGATTAAAGTAGACCTCGCCGCCCTGCCAGGGCCGGAATCCGAAAAATCCGGTCATGGAAAGCGTGTACATTTTCTCTGATGCCGCCATAAGGCTGTTCGGCCCGGAATAAGCCGCACCATAGGCCGGATGATACTGCCAGTTATAGGTAAACTGCACATGTGCCGAAGCCTGCTCCTCACCAGTCGTTTCAGCATGAGCCGCCGTCGCTAAACCGCACAATAATGCACAGACCAATACAAAGCGGCTTGGCTTTTCAAAATACATACAATTAGCTTTCAGATAAAAGACAACACAGATGGCAGGACGGGTGTATATCAACAAAAGCACTCGAATCGCAACCCAATATCGTGGATTATCCACAGAATATGTCAGACAGGTTACAGTTAAATAACGGATCGACACTCGCTCGCAAGACGCCCCCATGATATCGAGAAAACATAAGCGCGATGAAACACAACCTGTTCAGCTGACCATTTTGCGGGTGAAATCCATCGCATGCCCATACCCCGGCAATACAAACTTCATCGATCAATTTCCCATGCAACACTTTGCTCTGAATAATGCTGCATTTGTGTTTTTCCCCCGCTGATAATCACCGTCCGAATTCGGCTAACTCCGCTTCACTAAAACCCGCCGCGCGCCGTGCCTCAAAATTGAACGGCCCGCGCAGCACGGGGGCGGCGTGTTCAACCGCCAGCGCCTTGTAAGTTTGCAGCGGGTCTAAACCGCGCGCCTCGCAAAGGTAGGCGTACCAGCGGTTACCTATCGCGACATGGCCGATTTCGTCCCTCAAAATAATCTCCATAATCGCGGCAGCGGCAGCATCCCCTGCCTGCGCGAGCTTATCGCGCAACGAGGGCACCACATCCAGCCCGCGCGCCTCCATGGTGCGCGGCACCAGCGCCATGCGGGCCAGTACATCGAACCTCGTTTTATCGGCCATTTCCCATAAACTGCCGTGACCGGGAAAATCGCCGTAGACATATCCCTGCGTTTTCAAATGGCCGGACAACAGCGAAAAATGTAGTGCCTCCTCATCGGCGATCTGCAACCAGTCGGTATAGTAATCTGGCGGCATACTGGCGAAACGCCAGATCGCATCGAGCGCAAGATTGATCGCGGTAAATTCGATATGCACCAGCGCATGAATTAAAATCGCGCGCCCCTCTAGCGTCACCATCGACCGGTGTTTAACCAGCCTGGGCGCAACCAGTTCAGGTTTCGCTGGCATCCCCGGAACAGGCAAAGTTGCAGTCAATGCCGCCTCGCGATTAAGCGGCAGCGCGCCCGAAGCCCAATTAGCCGCAAGCGCACGCACGCCCGCCGCCTTGCGCTGAGCATCCGGCTCAGACAACCAGAACAGTGCGGCCTGACGCAATTCGGTTGGCGTGATCATAATTCTGCCGCCGGTTTCGCCAGCATCGCTTTTAATCTGGCGAGTTTATCCATCCCTTCGTCCTTCGTCACCACCTGAACCGCCTCCGCATGACCGCCCGCATAAACCAGTTCGCTCTGGGGCATTTCCTCTAAAAACCGGCTCGGTTCACACAGCGCCCAGTCCTTACCGCGCCGGCGGCGCTTACAGTAACTGATCTGCAACGTGCGCTCGGCGCGGGTCACACCGACATACATCAGGCGGCGCTCCTCTTCGATACCTTTAGCGTCGCTGTCGCGAAACGGCAGGATATCCTCCTCGGCACCGATGATAAACACGTGCGGAAACTCCAGCCCCTTAGCCGCATGCAAGGTAGAGAGCGAGACCGCCTCCTGCTCCTTATCCTTGCCCTCCAGCATATTGATCAGCGCAATCGTCTGCACCATGGCGATCAGGGATTTTTCATCCGCTTCGGATTTGCGCTTGAGCCAGCCGATAAAATCCTCGACGTTCTTCCATTTACTCTCCGCCTGACGCGCATCGGACGAGTCGTACAGCCAGGTTTCGTAATTGATCGCGCGCAAGAGTTCGTCGAGCAGTTCGCCGCAAGGGTCGGATTCGGCCCTATCCTCCAGCCGGTTGATAAATCTGCAAAAAATCATCAGATCTTCATACTGGCGCGGAGGCAGCAACTGTTCGATCTGCACGTCGAACGCCGCCTCGAACAGACTGATGTGACGCAGACCTGCATGACTGCCCAGTTTCTCCAGCGTGGTATTGCCGATACCGCGTTTAGGCGTGGTGATGGCGCGGATGAAAGCCGGATCGTCGTCCGGGTTGGCGATCAAACGCAGATAAGCGGTAATGTCCTTGATCTCGGGCTTGTCGAAAAACGAGGTGCCGCCGCTGACGGTATAGGGCACGCGCTGCGCGCGCAACTGCTCTTCAAAAGCCCGCGACAGATAATTGCTGCGATACAAAATCGCGTAATCGGAAAACTTGGCTTGATTCTCGAACTTGTGCGTGACCAGTTTCATTACCACGCTCTCGGCTTCATGCTCGTCGTCACGTGCGGCGTAAACGCGGATCGGATCGCCGATGCCGTGATCGCTCCACAGCTTTTTTTCGAACACCTTGGTATTGTGGTTGATCAGCTCGTTGGCCACTTTCAAAATGCGCTGCGAGGAACGGTAATTCTGCTCTAACTTGATCACGCGCAACTGGCTGTAATCGGTGCGCAAATTGTGCAGATTCTCGATGCTCGCCCCGCGCCACGCATAGATCGCCTGATCATCATCGCCCACGGCGGTAAAGGCCGCACGCGCGCCCGCCAGCAAGCGGGTCAACTGATACTGACAATCGTTGGTGTCCTGATATTCGTCGATCAATAAATAGCGCAACTTATGCTGCCAGCGCAGCAAAGCGTCGGGATGATCCTTGAACAAGAGCACCGGCAGATGAATCAGATCGTCGAAATCCACCGCCTGATAGGCGCGCAGCGTTTCCTGATAGCGCATATAAATCCGCGCATAGGCTTCAACTTCCGCACTGTCGGCCACCACCACCGCCTGCTCCGGCGCAACGAAGGCCGACTTCCAGTTCGAAATTTGCGTCTGTATATCCCGTATTTCCTGCTTATCGCCCGAATTGGTCAGTTCGCTGATGATTTTAAAGGTATCGCTCGAATCGAAAATCGAAAACTGCGGCTTATAGCCCAGCAGCTTGGCCTCGGCGCGCAGTATTGTCATCCCCAGCGAATGAAAAGTGCTGACCACCAGCCCTTTGGCACTTTTTCCCGGCAACAGCAGTCCCACGCGCTCCCGCATTTCATTGGCCGCCTTATTGGTAAAGGTGATTGCCGCAATATTGCGCGCAGCGTAGCCGCACTCCTCCACCAGATAGGCGATCTTGTGGGTGATCACGCGCGTCTTGCCGCTGCCGGCCCCCGCCAGCACCAAAAGGGGGCCGTCGAGGTACATGGCCGCTTCGCGCTGCTCGGCATTGAGTTTGCTTAACATGAGGCGGAGGCAGGCATACCGAATACCGTCATTTTTTCAGCAGACCCTGCAAGGCAGCGAAAGGATTGTGCGTCGCCAGCTTTTGCAAGTCAGCGGAACGGTGTCGCCCCGCCTCCTCCAGCACGCGCGAATGCTCGTTATCGTGGCAGTACAGACAGAGCAACTCCCAGTTGCTGCCATCGGTAGGGTTGTTGTCGTGATTGTGATCCTTATGGTGCACCGTCAACTCGCGCAGGCGCACACCGGAGAATTCGCGTGCACACCGCCCGCATATCCAAGGGTAAAGTTTAAGTGCGCGCTCGCGATACCCCGCCTCGCGCAATTCGCTTTGCTTACGCGCATCGGCAACGACGCGATCGAGTCGGGCGTGATCAGGTTTAGTCATGAATATCGGCCCCCAAATCAGCGCGATTTAACGATATTCATCGCAGCGGCCACCATGGAGCCCATATCGGCCAGATTCCCCGGCAAAATCAGGGTATTGCCCGCTTTTGCCACGTTGCCGAACGCTGCCACATATTGCTCGGCCACCTTCAGATTGACCGCATCCATGCCGCCCGGCGACTGTATCGCTGTCGCGACCTGCTCAATCGCCTGTGCGGTCGCGGATGCCACCGTCTTGATCGCTTCGGCCTGCCCTTGTGCGGTATTGATGGCAGCCTGCTTCTCGCCTTCCGAGCGCTGAATAAAGGCTTCGCGCTCACCCGTGGCGATATTAATCTGCTCCTGTTTGCGGCCTTCGGAGGCGGCGATCAGCGCGCGCTTTTCACGTTCGGCGGTAATCTGCGCCTGCATGGCATGGAGGATCTCCTTAGGCGGTGTCAGATCCTTGATTTCGTAGCGCAACACTTTGACGCCCCAACTGGTCGCGGCCTCGTCGAGCGCCGCCACCACCGCACGATTGATGTCATCGCGTTCCTCGAAGGTTTTGTCCAATTCCATCTTGCCGATCACCGAACGCAAGGTCGTCTGAGCAAGTTGTGTGATCGCCATGATGTAATTACTGGTGCCATAGGAAGCCAGCTTAGGATCGGTCACCTGAAAATACAAAATACCATCCACGGTCAACTGGGTATTGTCGCGGGTAATACAGACCTGGCTGGGCACATCGAGCGGCACTTCCTTGAGCATATGCTTGTAGGCCACCCGATCGACAAACGGGATCACAATATTGAGGCCCGGCAGCAAGGCCGCGTGAAAGCGCCCCAAGCGCTCGACGACCCAGGAATTTTGCTGCGGCACAACCTTGAGCGCTTTGACTAAAAAAATAACGGCCGCGACCAGTACTAACAATGAGACTTCCATATTTCCTCCGTTACAGTTTTTGATGCGTCAAAATCAGCGTCGCACCCTGCACCGCGCTGATATAAAAAGTACCCTGATGCGGCAGATCAGCCGATGCCAGCTCGGCATCCCACTCAGCCCCCCGGTAGAAAACCCGCGCCGAGCCGTTGTCATGCCAGACCAAAACCTCCACCGGCTGCCCGACATCCATACTCGATTGATCAGGCATGAACGGCGCCTTCAGAACGCGCAAAATCCCCAGCCCCGACATCACCGCCAGCGCACAAAGCGCGAACTGCCACGCCAAACTGACTGATAGCATGGCAGCAAACCCTGCCACCGCCATCGCAACCGACAGCACCAGCATATAAAAAGTCCCCGTCGCCATTTCCAGCGCGAGCAAAATTAACGCCAGCAAAAACCAGCAATTGAAATGTTCCATCATCCCCCCGCGCTTACACGCGTCATCTCACTCACAACCGTCACTCGCCCAGGATACGCGGGCGCGAAACACCGAAGCCCTGCGCAAAATCGATACCGATTTCACCGAGTTTTTCGATGAGCTCGTCATTTTCAACCAGTTCTGCAACCGTTCTGACACCGATTTTTTTGGCAACCCGATCGATCGATATCACTTTAGCCAGGTCAACCGGATTACTGAGCAGATTGAAAATCAGGCTGCCGTCAATTTTAATAAAATCCACCTCAAACCCGCGAATCTGATCAAACGATACCGAGTCGCGACCAAAGCCGCTTAACGCAACCCGGCAACCGCACAGCTTAACCTGACGGGCGAATTCGGCAACACTTTCGTGACGTATCGCCAGATCTGTCTGAGCCACTTCAAAACACAAAACGCCGCCTGACATCCCCGTCTCGGTCAGCGCACCTTGCAAGAATCCCGGAAAATCCGGATCGCCTAGAGTCGCCGCGCCCACATTGATAAAAAAGATGGCGTCCTTATCAACATTTTGCTGGTGCGATATCCAGTCCAGCACATGTTCTATCACCCAGCGATCCAGGTAGGGCATCAGACCATTTTTTTCAGCCAGCGGGAAAAATGCGCCCGGAGGAATCATGCCGCCTTCCTCTTCGAGCAGGCGTATCAGGATTTCATAATGTGCGCTCCTGCCCGAATCAACGGGGAGCGGCGCAATCAACTGGCAGTACAGGCGAAACTCTCCCCCCTGTATCGCTGCGATAAACTGCTTGCCCGCGTCCGGCCTGCCGCTGACCTGCTCGGAAAAAACGTCCAGATACATTTGCTGATCGACATCCAGCGCTGCGACGGATGACTTCTGAGCAGCGGTTGCACCCGACACATCGCCGCGCTGCGTAATGTCTTCGGCCAAAAAATAAAAACCGGCAATTTTTCCATCCGCTTCAAACAGAGGGATATGGTCAACCAGCAACCGGTATAAGGCCCCGCCCGGCATCTCCTGCAAAAACTCGTAATGCAGCGACTGTCCGTCCAGAGATTGCCGTACCGCCGTGGCAATACCGGCATACGCGTGGGATCCGAACAACTCGCGGATAGGCCTGCCTTCAATCGACTCAGCCTTCAGATGCAGCCATTCACGAAAAGCTCTGTTGTGATAACGGCAGCGCCCTTCGGTATCGATAAGGACGATCATCGTGGAAATTTTTTCGTCCATCAGGCGTAAACGCAGTTGTGACACCGCATATTTCTCCTCTACGCTGCGACGAAGCGCCGATTCCTGCTCCAGCTTTTCTTTGAAGGACGACAACTGCGCGGTACGCCGCATCAACACCCATTCAGAGCGCGATGCGCGCGCCGCTTCAGCCAGCACGGACGCCACCAGTATGCCGGTCAAAAAAGCGGTCCAGGGTAAATTGTCCAGCGTGAAAAAAATGGCGGATACCAGCGCGAGTGCTGCACCCAGCAGGGCCGCCGCCACCAGATAAGTCCGAACATTTCGAAAAATTCCGTGATGCATCGTTTACTCCTCACAGGCATTATAGCCATTCTCGGATGATAACCTGCCAGCAACCACCCGGGCGGCGATCAACGTTTTCGCAGCGGATCGAGCAAAGAGGACAAACCGTTATGATCCAACTCCTGCATCAGCGCGAGCAAACTGCCCAGTTCACCGGATGGGAAACCCTCGCGGGCAAACCAGTTAAGGTAATGCCCCGGCAGGTCGGCAATGATACGCCCTTTGTATTTGCCATAGGGCATGACGCGGGTGACCAGAAGTTGCAAGGACTCGGGTTTCACCGCTGTCTGCCCGGCCGGAAGTACGCGGTATTGTCATAGTAAGACTCGGACTCGTTATCCGCCGACCAGCCCGGCACCCCCAGCAGCGGTACCGGCGAGAGTTCGCGCGTCGTGCGGCAGGCCCCTGCCAGATAATCGGCCAGCCTGCGATCTAAATGCGCCCGCTGCTGCTCTGCCGTCCATCTGAAAAATTCCTGCGCAACTGGCAGCAGCAACCCCTGACCGGTCATACCAATATAAGGTTGCAGGGCCTTTTCATACAGGCCATGACCAAAAATATAAAAGCCCATCCGCTCGCGCACCGCCTGGCGACGCTGCCAGAACAATTCACGCCAGCGGAAATTTTGCAGCAAACCGGCCAGTTCCTCGTCGGCACAGGCAACAATCACCCCGGATTCATCGAACAGGGTACTGGTATCGCGCACCGCGCCGCGCTGACTGGTTGACTCGTCTGCTAAGCCACCCTGCGTCAGCGCCTGAAAATGGCGCACGTTGATCGCGGCTTTCGCATTGGGATAGGTCAGCCAAACCAGCGCGTTGAGCAGATCGTGCCAGTTGTCCTGCCGGGTCTGCACTTCGCCTGTCAGATAGCAACGGGGTTCGTATTGCGACTCAAATGCCAGCCGGCCCGCGCCTTGCGCGACAAAGCTAAGTTTGCAGCCGGACGCGACCGAGGGCTGATGTACGGCCAGCATGCGGTTTAAATCCTCAAGAGAGGGAAAACCGTCCGGCGCTAGGGTTGCGATCACCGGATGCAGCGGTGCGAACAGCATCGATTGCAGCAGCGCGTCCCGGCGTGGAAGGTGAGTCATACCGGCCTCAGACACTGATTTTGACGGGCAAATCCAACTGCGTAATGCGGACGGCAAAGGCCTGCATCGCTTCTGCCGGCAGGGCCGACAAACGCTCAGACTCCGCCTGCATGGAAGGACGGGCCAGACCATAGAGCAGCACGCCCTGCAGCGGATAACCCGCCCGCACGATGTCACTGACAAATGCCAGATAATCGGCTTCATCCTGACTTGAAGGCGGTGCGCCATCCATCGCAAACCAGCAGGTTTGCAGCCAGGTGGGGCAACACGACATCGCAGCGATCAGATTCGAACGCACCTGATTCAGACGTGCGTGCGTATCGTTCACCCGCAACATGCCCTCAGCATTCCCTCGATCGAATTTAAACCAGACCTCGCCGTTCATGCCTGCCATCTCGCGCAAGCCCTGTTGCACTTCGGCTCGATGCAGCAGACTGCCGTTGGTGATCAGCACGGTCTTGACAGCAGCCGGCACCGCCAGCTCCCTGCGCACCCGACTGATCAATGAGATGACCTCTGTGAATTCCTGCGCGCTGGTCGGTTCACCGTTACCGGATAACGCAATATCATTGAGGCGCCGCGCCTCGACAGGCACGCGTTTTTGCATGAAGTCGCCGTGCAGCAGTTCGGTTAAAAAGGCGTGCAACTCGCAGCCTAGCAAGTTCAAATCGACCGGTGGAGCCGTACCGCGCGTCAGATCGGGCACCTGACAGTAAACACAGCGCCAGTTGCAGGCGTTATTCGGATTGAGATTGATCCCGACTGACACGCCACCGGCGCGGCGCGAGATCACAGGATAAACGTAGTGCAGCGCAGCGCTGTTTCGGTCGTGATTGACGACATTCAGCACCCCATTCATAGCCGAGGGAATAGTCAAGGTTTATTGAGTGCCAGATAACCTGCCGGATCGACCGGTTTACCCAGCCGGCGCACTTCGAAGTGCAGCTTGACCTGATCGCTGTCGGAATTGCCCATCTCGGCGATTTTTTGACCGCGCGTCACCGATTCGCCTTCCTTGACCAGCAACTGATCGTTGTGCGCATAGGCGCTAAGATAAGTTTTATTATGCTTTACAATCAAAAGCTTACCGTATCCCCTCAAACCGCTTCCGCTGTACACCACTTTACCCGGCGCGCTGGCAAAAACTGACTGGCCAAGCTTACCGGCAATATCGACGCCCTTACGGTTATCCGCTTCGGAAAAGCCTGCGATGATCTTGCCTTGAGCCGGCATGCTCCACTCGAGCGCGTCATCTGCCTCTGCCACCGTTTCAGCCTTACTCTCAGGCTTTGCTTCAGGTTTGGGCTCGGCTTTAGTTTCAGCTTTAGGCTTGGCTTCAGCCCTGGCTGCGCCGCCTTCGGCCTGACTGACCGCGCTCTCACTATAGGGATATTTCACGGCTTTGGGCTGATCTTTAACCAGCGACATTTTGGATTCGACCGCTGCACGTGGCGCGCCTGCAAACAAATTGATCTGCTGCCCCACTTTAATCAAATTCGCATCCTGAATGCCGTTCTGTTCTGCCAACTCGCGCGGATCCAGTCCGTAATTGAACGCGATCGCGTACAGCGTATCGCCTTTTTGCACGACATGCACACGCGGGCGCCAGTCCTTTTCAGTCGCTTTGACAGGCGCTTTAGCCGCTTTAGTAGGTGCTGAGCTGCGCTCGACAACCGGCGCACGCGGGCCGCTGGAGGCGCAACCTGCCAATACACTCAAGACTAACAACCCGACGACGATACGGCTCATGCTTTTCCCATCAAAAGAGGTACAAATTTTACCGGCTCGAGACGAGATTCGCGGAATCCCTGCGCATCGCGCTCAACCAGATACAACCACTGCTCCTGCCGGCCGACCGGCAGCACCATACGTCCGCCCACCGCCAGTTGCTCGCGCAAGGCCGCCAGCATCACGGGAGCGGCGGCGGCCATGATGATGCCATCGAAAGGCGCAGCTTCAGGCAGACCTGCCGAGCCGTCCGCATAGTTCACCTTCACGTTGTCGAGTGCAAGATCGTGCAATTTACTTTTAGCGCGCTGATACAAAGGCTCGATGCGTTCCATGCTGTACACCTCGGGAAACACATGCGCCAGCACAGCCGCCTGATATCCGCAACCAGTACCGATTTCCAGCACTTTTTTGACCGGACGCGTCGTCGAGGCGCGCAGCACTTCTATCATGCGCGCGACGATATAAGGCTGCGAAATCGTCTGTTCATAGTTGATCGGCAAAGAGACGTCGTCATAGGCACGGCTTGCCAGCGCCTCATCGACAAACAGATGTCGCGGCACTTCATACATCGCCGCCAGCACCGCCTCATCCACGATCCCCTGATCACGCAGCCGGTCTATCATGCGTTGCCGGGTTCGTGCTGAGGTCATTCCGATACCGCTATGCCGCATAGTCATGCCAAATCCTGTCCCAGCCAGTTGCGCACGGCATCTATCTGGCTGTATTGAGTAAGATCGATCTGTAAAGGGGTGAGCGATGCACGCTTTAAATTCAGCGCATTGAAATCCGTCCCCTCGCCCGCATCCTGTGCGCGTCCTGCGGGGCCGACCCAGTACACGGTCTCCCCTGACGGACTCTGCGCTTTGATCACGGGTTCTGCCTTGTGACGCTTTCCCAGCCTCGTGACTTCTATCCCCTGCAACAGATCATAGGGCACATCGGGCACATTGACATTGAGCAGCCAGGGTGATGGTTGCGCCTGAGCGCCAAAGCGCAGCACAAGTTCTGAGGCGACGCGCGCCGCCGTCTCGAAATGCACCAGATTGCTTCCCACCAACGAGATGGCAATGGAAGGAATGCCCAGCAGATACCCTTCGGTCGCGGCCGCCACGGTACCCGAATATATCGTATCATCGCCCATATTCGCCCCGGCGTTAATCCCAGATACCACCATATCCGGCTGATAATCGAGCATACCGGTCACCGCCAGATGCACGCAGTCGGTGGGCGTGCCATTGACATAATAATAGCCGCTGGCCGCTTTGCGCAGCTTCAACGGACGGTCCAGCGTCAGCGAATTGCTCGCGCCGCTGCGATCCTGTTCCGGCGCCACCACGACAACCTCGGCGATTTTAGCCAGCTGCTGCGCCAGACACGCCAGTCCCGGTGCGAAATAACCATCGTCATTGCTGATCAGTATACGCATCGGACACCCGGAATTTTAAAAAGACGGCAAGGCTGCATAGTTTGAGTGATTCAGATTTAACTTGCGCATAATAACAAATTGGCACTCAATATTCTAAACTGCCCGCAACATAAATGAAGTGAGTGAGCGCTGAATTTCCCGCAGGCTACCGCCATCTGTGCAGGAAAATCAAAAAGGAGTCAGGCAATAAACCTGACTCCTTAATTTTTTGGTCAGCGTGAGAAGATTCGAACTTCCGACCCCTACCACCCCAAGGTAGTGCGCTACCAGGCTGCGCTACACGCTGAAGCTCGCCATTATAACAGAGCTGCGCACAAAATAAATCTGCTTAAGCACTCAACAGCGCAATGATTTCCTGTATTTCACGTTTCAATGCGACAACATCAACAACCTGCGCCACCGAAAGATCGGCTGCCGGCACCTGAACGGACTCAGGCGCAGCTGCAGAACCGCGCACGCCATCGAGCTTGTTACGCGCACCGCTGATAGTAAACCCCTGCTCGTAGAGCAACTCGCGGATACGGCGTATCAACACCACTTCATGATGCTGGTAATAGCGGCGATTTCCGCTGCGCTTCACGGGATTGAGCTGCGTAAACTCCTGCTCCCAGTAACGCAAAACGTGCGCTTTTACGCCGCACAACTCACTGACTTCACCTATGGTGAAGTAGCGCTTGGCAGGAATGGGAGGCAGCACTGTATTAGAGGTGTGGAGTTCCATGATACGATTTTTCTACCAGCGTCTTTAACTTCTGACTCGGATGAAAGGTCACCACCCGGCGTGCAGAGATTGGAATTTCTTTGCCTGTCTTGGGATTACGCCCGGGACGTTGCGGCTTGTCTCGCAATTGAAAATTGCCAAAACCGGAGAGCTTAACGCTCTCACCTTGCTCCAGCTGCACGCGAATTTCCTCGAAAAAGGTTTCAACCATATCCTTGGCTTCACGTTTATTCAGACCAACCTTAGCAAACAATAAGTCTGCCAGTTCAGCTTTTGTTAGTGTTGTTATCATATTTTTCCCTTACATACGCAATTGCGCACCTTGCTTATTCAATGCGTCCACCAGCAATGCCATGCCGGGTTCTATTTCTGCATCCGTGAGTGTTTTTTGAGTATCTTGTAACGACACGCGGAATGCAAGACTTTTTTTGCCTGCGTCCACACCGGGCCCGCGATATACATCAAATAAAACAACTTCCTGCACATAATCCGCCTTGGCCGCCAGCATCGCATCCGTCAGCGTTTGCGCGCTGACCGACTCATCCACCAGCACCGCCAGATCGCGACGCACCGGCAAAAACTTCGAAATCTCACTCATGCGCGGAACACGGCTCTGCATCAACGCGTTTAACTCGACCTCGAACCAGACCGCTGCCTGCGTCATCTCGCGCTGCCACTTCGGATGCAACTCGCCTATCCAACCAACCAAATTTTCACCGGCAAAAATCTGCGCAGAACGCCCCGGATGCAAGGCCGGATGCAAGGCCGCTGCAAAACGCAACGTCAATGGCGCAAACAACGCCTCGATATCCGCCTTCACATCGTAAAAATCAACTGCTTTGGCGGCAGCGCCCCACTGCTCCGGCTGACATGCACCACAGGCGATACCTGACAGTCGCTGGGTTTGCACATACTGTCCATCAGATTTGGCGAAGCACGCACCGACTTCGAACAGACGCACACGCGACTGACGACGGTTCAAGTTAAAGCGCAAGGCGCCCACTAAGCCGCCAATCAGACTGCTGCGCATCACCGACATATTGCTGGCAATCGGATTTTGCAATGCAACAGGATGGTCGTTACCGCACAACTCGCTCTCAGTCTGCGCTTCTACAAAAGCGTAACTGACGATTTCCTGATAATCGCGTGCGACCAGTACTTGCTGAATGCGACTGAGCGGACGCTGCAATTCGCTATCGGGCAGCATGGTCAGCGCAGCATGAGGCGCCAGCGCGGGAATGGCGTCGTAACCATGCAGACGGGCAACCTCTTCGATCAGATCGGATTCGATCGACAGATCGAAACGGAAACTCGGCGGCGTCACACTAAAACTGTCACCTGACATGACAAATTCAAATTGCAAACGTGTCAGCAATTGAGCAATCTGGCTGCATTCGAACGAAATTCCCAGCACACGCGCCACACGGGAGGTACGCAAGACGATGGCCGCACGAGCCGGCAACTCACCGCGAACTTCGGTAATTTCAGCGACGCTACCGCCGCAAATTTCCAGCAGCAATTGGGTCGCACGCTCCAGCGCCTCGCGGGTTGCCGCAAAATCGACGCCCCGTTCGAAGCGGAATGATGAATCGGTGGCCAGACCAAAGCGGCGCGCACGCCCCGCAATCGCATCGGGGTGGAAAAAGGCGGCTTCCAGAAACACATCCTGTGTCGTCGTCTCAACGCCGCTCCCCGCACCGCCCATGATGCCCGCCAAAGCCAGCACGCGCGCATCGTCTGCGATCACCAGAACGTTTTCATCCAGCACCACGGCCTGATCGTTCAGCAGCATCAGCGCTTCATCTTTGATCGCACGGCGCACGGTAATGCCACCGGACAAGGTCGCGGCATCGAAGGCGTGCATGGGCTGACCTAATTCCATCATCACGTAATTGGTGATATCGACGACCGCGTTAATACAGCGCAACCCGCTGCGCTCAAGACGTCGCTGCATCCATACCGGCGTTACTGCGGCCGCATTCACGCCACGCACAAGTCGCCCGCAATATAACGGACACGATGTTTTGTCTTCAACCGTCACCACAAGCTGATCGCTCAGTGCAACAGCCTGAGCCGCGATCGCAACGGGCGAAAGTTCGCTGCCGGTTAACGCCGCAACCTCACGCGCAATCCCCTTCATACCGGAACAGTCGCTGCGATTAGGCGTGAGTTTAAGGGTAAACAACTGATCGTCCAGATCCAGATACTCGCGCATCAATTGCCCGACAGGTGCATCAGCCGGCAAGACCCACAGCCCGTCGCTCTCAGTCGCTAAGCCCAGCTCAACCGCCGAACAGAGCATTCCAGACGAACTGACACCACGCACCTTCGCCTGCTTGATCTTAAACTCGCCCGGCAGTACCGCGCCGATGCGCGCACAAGGCACTTTTAAACCGACAGCCACATTGGATGCACCGCAGACGATCGTTAACGGTTCGGCCTCACCCACATTCACCTGACACACATTCAGCCGGTCCGCATCAGGGTGTTTCTCAACTGACAAAACCTGAGCAACCACCACGTTATTGAATGCCGGCGCAACAGCCTCCCTCTCCTCGACTTCGAGACCCACCATCGTCAGCAGATGACCCAATTCCTCGCTTGTCAGTTTCGGGTTGACCCAGCTTCTTAACCAATTTTCAGAAAATTTCATCGCGATATACTTAGTTGAACTGTTTTAAGAAGCGCAAATCGCTCTCGTAGAACTGGCGCAGATCGTTGACGCCGTAGCGCAACATCGCCAGGCGTTCCACACCCAGACCGAATGCGAATCCCAGATATTTTTCGCTGTCGATATTCACGTGCTTCAACACATTGGGATGCACCATGCCGCAGCCGCCAATTTCCAGCCAGCCACCGCGCCAGCTCATATCCATCTCGGCAGAGGGTTCGGTAAACGGAAAGAAGGAGGGACGAAAACGCACCTGCAAGTCGTCCTGCTCGAAGAAACGCTGCAAAAAGTCCTGCACCACGCCTTTGAGGTTGGCAAAACTCACATGCTCATCGACCCACAAGCCCTCGACCTGATGAAACATCGGCGAATGCGTAGCATCGGAATCAACGCGATACACGCGCCCCGGCGAGATGATCTTCAGCGGCGGTTGATTTTCTTCCATATACCTCACCTGCACAGGGGAGGTGTGCGTTCTGAGCACGTGCTCAGGATCGATGTAAAACGTATCGTGCATCGCGCGCGCCGGGTGATTCTCCGGGATGTTCAGCGCGGTGAAATTGTAGAAATCGTGTTCGATTTCGGGGCCTGAGGATACGGCAAATCCTAAGCTGTGAAACAGCTGTTCGATGCGCGCCAAGGTGCGCGTGACCGGATGTAAACCACCGCAACCGATGCCGCGTCCGGGCAACGTCACATCCAGCGATTCGGCGGCCAGCTTCGCGTCGAGCTTCGCCTGCGCCAGCGTATCGCGGCGCTGCTGAAGCGCCGCTTCAATCACCTGTTTGACCTGATTGATGCGCGCACCGGCGGCCGGGCGCTCCTCGTTCGAGAGCTTTCCCAATCCTTTGAGCAAGGCGGTTAAAGCACCTTCCTTACCCAGATATTTTGCTTTGACCTGCTCCAATTCAGCCTCATCGCTGATAAGCGCGAACTGATTTAAAGCCTGTTCCTGAATTTGTTGAAGTTGTTCCATAAATGCACCATTACACAACAAAAAAAGGGGGCTCATCGCCCCCCTTTTAATGACGCAGTCCGAATTCGACTGCGAGGCAATACTTATACTGCGAGGCTCGCTTTAGCCTGAACAACGAATTGTTCAAAAGCAGCCTTGTCGAAAATTGCGATATCAGACAGAACCTTACGGTCGATCTGGATATCCGCCTTTTTCAGGCCGTTCATGAATACGCTGTAAGGCATTCCGAATTCACGAGCAGCTGCATTGATACGCGCAATCCACAGTGTACGGAACTGACGCTTTTTCTGACGACGGTCACGGTATGCATATTGACCCGCCTTCATTACCGCTTGCTTAGCTACACGGTATACGTTCTTGCGGCGACCACGGTAACCCTTAGCCTTGGCTAACAGTTTCTTGTGCGTTGCACGGGCTACGACTCCACGTTTTACTCTTGGCATGCTCTACTCCTTACGCGTATGGCAGCATGCGACGAACCGCTGCTGTATTGGTTGAGTGAACTTCCGCAATACCACGCAGTTGACGCTTAGTCTTGGTCGTCTTCGAAGTCAGAATGTGACGTTTGAACGCACATGCGCGCTTGATAGTGCCGCCGGCACGTACTACGAAGCGCTTTTTTGCTCCGCTTTTGCTTTTCATCTTAGGCATAACTACTCCTTGATTTATGGTGGGAGGTGTTTTCCACTGTGGAAAAGCTTGTTAACCCATACACCACTTATTGTTGTGTCGGGATAAACCCGACCTATTTACTACTTACTACTACCTACTTACTGCTTATTTTTTCAGCGCCGCTTTAGGCGACAGCACCATCACCATCTGACGGCCTTCCATTTTCGGAAACTGTTCGACGACTGCGTATTCTTCCAGATCATTTCTGACGCGCTCAATCAAGCGCATACCGATTTCCTGATGGGCCATTTCACGACCGCGGAAACGCAGCGTGATCTTGGTCTTATCGCCATCCAACAGGAATTTGGTCAGATTACGCAACTTAATGTTGTAATCGCCATCATCGGTACCCGGACGAAACTTAATTTCCTTGACCTGAACCTGCTTTTGTTTGAGCTTGGCTTCATGCTGCTTCTTGCTCTCGGCGTATTTAAACTTACCGAAATCCATGATGCGACAAACAGGCGGGTCGGCCATCGGTGAAATTTCCACCAGATCCAGCTCGGCTTCACCTGCCAGACGCAATGCTTCTGCGCTGGACACGATCCCCAGGGGTTCTTTATCTGCTCCAATGAGTCGCACCTGTGGTGCGGTAATCATTTCATTGAGGCGCTGTAATTTATTCTGTGCTATTGGAATGTCTCCGTATGAAAAATTAAACCGTGCTGCCCGATTTGATTTCAGCCTTAAAACGCTCGATTAACGCATCGACCGTCATCTGTCCGAGATCTTCACCACTACGGGTACGCACGGCAATCAGCCTTCCAGACACTTCCTTATCGCCCACAATCAGCTGATAAGGTAATTTCTGCAAGCTATGTTCGCGGATTTTATAGGTAATCTTCTCATTGCGCAAATCCAATTGCACTCTGATGCCGGCACGCGCCAATATTTGGCCGATTTCCTTCGCATATTCCTCCTGCGCCTGAGAGATATTCATCAGCACGGTCTGAACGGGTGAGAGCCACAAAGGGAAGGCGCCTGCGTGATGCTCGATCAGAATTCCGATAAAACGCTCCATCGAACCTAAGATCGCGCGATGCAGCATAACAGGCGGTTTGCGCGTATTGTCCTCGTCGACAAACTCGGCACTCAAACGCACCGGCAGATTAAAGTCCAGCTGTATTGTGCCGCACTGCCACATTCTGTCCAGACTATCCTTCAGGGTAAACTCAACCTTAGGGCCGTAGAACGCACCCTCTCCCGGCTGAATGTCGTATGCCAGTTCGTTCCGCTTCAAAGCCGCAGCCAAACCCGCTTCCGCCTTATCCCAGGTTTCATCAGAACCCACGCGCTTTTCAGGCCGGGTTGAGAGCTTAACGATGACGTTGTCAAAACCGAAATCGCGATAGACCTCGTTGAGCATCACAATGAAATTGGACACTTCAGACTCGACCTGCGCCTCGGTACAGAAGATATGCGCATCGTCCTGAGTAAAACCGCGCACGCGCATCAGACCGTGCAAGGAGCCCGAGGACTCATTACGGTGACAGGAGCCGAATTCGGCCAGACGCAGCGGCAGATCGCGGTAGCTGTGCAGACCGTGATTATAAATCTGCACGTGGCCCGGACAGTTCATCGGTTTCACCGCATAATCCCGATTTTCAGAGGCGGTCGTGAACATATTGTCGCGGTAGTTCTCCCAGTGACCAGACTTTTCCCACAGCGTCTTGTCCATAATCGCCGGTGTGCGTACTTCCTGGTAGTCGTGCTCGCGGAATTTGCCGCGCATGTATTGTTCGATTTCCTGCCACAGCGTCCAGCCTTTAGGATGCCAGAACACCATTCCGGGCATTGTCTCCTGCATATGAAACAGATCCAGCTGACGGCCCAGCTTGCGGTGATCGCGCTTCTCAGCTTCTTCCAGACGATGCAAGTAACTTTCCAGCTCTTCCTTCTTCGCCCAGGCTGTACCGTAAATACGCTGCAGCATTTCATTTTTCGAGTCGCCGCGCCAGTAAGCGCCGGCGAGCTTCATCAGCTTAAACACCTTGAGCTTTCCGGTGGACGGCACGTGCGGCCCGCGGCACAGATCGGTAAATTCGCCCTGCGTGTAGAGCGACACATCCTGATCAGCCGGAATCGATTCGATAATTTCGGCCTTGTAGTTTTCACCGATCCCCTTAAAGTAGGCCACCGCCTCATCGCGGGGTACGACGCTGCGCACAACCTTCAGGTCGCGCTTGACGATCTCAGTCATGCGCTTTTCGATCGCCAGCAAATCTTCCGGAGTGAATGCGCGCTGATACGAAAAATCGTAAAAGAAGCCATTTTCGATCACAGGACCGATGGTCACCTGCGCCTCAGGAAACAATTCTTTCACCGCATGCGCCATCAAATGCGCCATAGAATGTCGAATAATTTCAATGCCAGCCTCATCCTTATCGGTGATGATTGCAAGCTGTGCATCCTTTTCAATCAAAAAAGAGGCATCTACCACATTGCCGTCCACGCGTCCGGCCAGCGTTGCACGCGCCAGCCCCGCTCCGATACTCGCTGCCACATCGGCAACGGTCACCGACTGATCAAAACTGCGCTGTGAACCATCCGGCAAAGTAATAATAGGCATTGAACTTCTTTCAAATAAACGTAAATGACGACCCGCCCCGATTCGGGCAACTGCGAATTGTCCCACAGTCACGCCCTCCCGGGCAAGATAGCGCGATTTGTTTGCGGCGCCACACGCCCTATAGTAAGCTCGGACGCTCATCACTCAAACATCCCTACCCATGCCGGCAAACCGCTTACATATTAAACAAGCGAAAAAACGTAATGCAACCCTTGCCCCCTCTGTTCACAACGAAGCCGCTGTGACAGCTGCACGACACACACAAGACCCGCTCAAAACTGTTGAAGAAACCCCGGATCACACCCCCTATTCTTTTCTGGACAGTTTGCCCGGTATGGCTTGTCAGATACGATTAGACACACAAGGAAAACTGCACCTCCCCTACGTCAGCGAAGGATGCTTCGACCTGCTAGGACTCAGCGCCACCGAGCTAAAACATCACCCCGAACGCCTCATTAAGTACCTGCATGCCGACGATGCAGCCTCGTTTCACCAGAGCATGCAACACTCAGCCCGACACGCCACCCCGTGGAACTGGGAGGGCCGCACCCTCTTGCCACCCGACGGAGAAATCAAGTGGGTTAACCTGCGTGCTAAATACCGGAAAACCGATCTACTCGGCACGCACTGGAAAGGGTTTGTCGTCAATATCACGCAAAACAAACAGGCTGAAATTGAGCTTCTGCATTCAAGACAACAACTGCGCGAACTATCGTCACATATTGAAAACATCAAGGAAGAAGAACGCACACGCATTGCCCGGGAAATTCACGATGAAATAGGCGTGCTGCTGACTGCATTAAAGATGGATCTGGCGTGGATGAGGCAACGTTTCCCGGCCGATGACGGGGCGCTGCAGGAAAAATCACAGGTCATGGCCAACCTGCTCGACACAGCAGGAATAGCCGCCAACAATCTGGTACACAGTTTACGCCCCGGGTCTCTGGATTGCTTTGGCATCGTTGCCGCCATCGAAATCGAAGCCGCCGAATTTACCAAACGCACCACCATCCCCTGCAAAATAATTAAATCAAGCGACAATCTCGATGTATCAGACGAACAATCCATTACGCTGTTCCGGGTATTTCAGGAAACGCTGAACAACATCATGAAACACGCACAAGCCAGACGCGTGCAAGTGAAAATATGTCAATCCGGGACAGATCAAATCGACCAATACGTTGAGCTTATCGTCTCGGACGATGGCTGCGGATTTGATGAGGCGGCGCGCAACAAACCGCGCTCATTTGGCTTACGCGGCATTCAGGAGCGCATCAGACAACTCGACGGGACGCTGTCAATTACCAGCCGCCCCAGCAAAGGAACCAAAATTGCCGTGCGCCTGCCGAAAGACGGACAGAGTTAGCCCGCCACCTCAACTGAGCTTGGGGTACGTCAGTCGATACCACATCTTTTGTGCTGGCGAGAAGTCATACCCCCAACCCTTCAACACTGACCATACCTCGATTCCATACCGGTCACAATCCGCGGGGCGTATACACTGACTGCCCTCTGTGCCGCGCCTGTCCTCATACTCACACTGATACTTGATACAGAACGCCCGCAGGGCATTCTCGGTCTCGCCCAACTCCTCGGCGAAACACGCCTCCCAAGTCGAAAGTTTAGTATCTTCATGCCGTAACGGTTTGGATGTACGGGCAATATCCGCCCCTTTTTCGATCGCAGTGACGCCGATTGCACCAATATCGACCCACCCCTTGGCAAAATAAAATGAAGGCGTTCCCTGACGAACATCATAAAAATAAGCGATATTTTTTTCGCGGTTGAACTCAACCACGTGATGATGGGAAAACTGCATGATGCAGGTATGCACGCCGTGCTTCTCTTCAGTGAGCTTAGCGATCAGCCCTTTTGCCAGATGCCTGAATTTATAAAGCCGCATATTCCCCTGCACATAAGCATCTTTGCCCAGCGCGAAATACATGCCCGTCAAATCTTCGCTATACAGATCCCAAAAATTAAAGCGTCGCGACAACGCTTTATCATCGTTCGACAGCAAACTGAAAAACTCACTGAGCAACTGCCGCTTAAGCCAGTGCGAGAGCATCAAACGAGCCTTGTCGCTGCATAACCATTGCTGCTGCGCCCGCCACGGGTTACCCCAAAGTCCGACGGCATAATCTCTCATCTGCGCATGCACAGGTCTGTCCTTGCACTGCACATAACGCTCGAGCAGCAGCGGAAGTGCGGCACTGGCATACAGAGGATAATCATTCAGCAACAGCAACAGGCTCGCCAGATGATCCTTAAACTCAGCATCCGGCATACGTCCAATGGCGACAAACGGCGACATCACCAGTCGGCGCACAAGCCAGGAACCGCCATCCACACCTAGCCGTTCGCGAATTTCTTCGAGCATTGAGCCATCGCCTTGCAGCAAGGACGACTCAACTGCCTGCCCCGGATTTTCCCCGAGCAAATCAGGATACTTGGCCAGTGCAGCTAGCCAGTCCGGTGTAAAATCCCCAATCACAAACGTTGCCAGATGATCGCTTAAAAAGGCTCTCAATACGTCCCGGCTGACGCCACCGCGCATGCCAGCCGAATCAGGATCATAGGAAAAATAGCTGCTCAGCAGACCGCGATAAAGCTTGCGAAAGGTGCGCCGGCGCGACTTGTAACCATCGACATAACTGAGTAATTGATTGAACGCATCGCGCTCTTCAATCAGACAATATGAATTGAGCCGCTGGGTACAGCCATAACAAATCAACCTCGCCTGACGCAACCCCTTTATATAGTTGTTTTTCTGATAGAAAAGCAAAGCCGCTTCTATCGTCGCCAGAGGCACATCCTCCCGCCGCGATGCGCCTTTAACCCAGTCTTGCATCATCGAAAATTCATGCTGCATCTGCAACGAATCACCCGGACGCAGCCGTGACAGCGAAGTGGTATTTATCGCCAGCAGCTTGCCCTGCAATTTCTCAAGCGCATCCATTTTAGATTCTGCAACTGCCAAAATTCCCGCGGGTAATATCGTTCATGACCGGATGCTCCTCATCCTGACCGAAAAACTCCAGACGTAATTCAATACGACGACTCTCCTCCAGGGATTTTTTGGCCGAATTGAATGAATAACCACCCACCAGAAAATAATCGCGCACGCGTTCCTTTTCCTCTGGCGTCAGCATGAATGTCTGATTAACAGGCGGTGACAGCAGTGCGCACAACACGCGCTGACTGCGCTGCAAACTCAAATTCAGATTCAGTAGGTAATCGCCCCGCTGATCGGCATACCCCTCTGCAATAATGCGCTTGAGCCATTTACGGCCCAGCTGATCCTTGGCCACGACCAGCATTTCGGATACAAAAAGGCTCAGATACTGCGCCTGTTCAGCAGACAAGGTTGAACTGCCGGTATCAAAGCGGGCGCGGTCGCCAAAATCGATCACCGCGCGATTTTTATCGACAAAAATTCCAGGGTATTTTTCAGCCGCCTTGGCAATTTTTCCCAGCAGCTGATCAATTTCCTGCTCACGCTGAATTTTATTGCGATCCGCCGACGAGACCTGATCGGTGACAGCCAATAGCGCGACGCTCATCACCAGCAAAAACATCACCATCAGCGCCGTCATCAGGTCGGCGAATGAAATCCAGAACGGTTTTTCACCCTCTTCCTTGTTGCGTCGCCCCAAAAGCAGGTATTTATTGATCATGACATCGCCGCCTTAAACATTGGTGGCCGCATCGAGCGTACTCTCCAGTTCATGAATTCCCTCACGCAACAGCTTGACTGAGTCTGACAAGGCCTGATGAAACTCACGGTTTGCCTCACCCACAGCGCGCGTCATTCCATCGCTGAATGACTGATGAGCAAGGCCAATCACATCCGATATTCTGGACAAATACTGGTCCGCGTCCATTTGCGCCGCAACCAGCTTGCCTGTGGCCGACTCAATCTTCTCAAACACCTCGCCTGACATAGAAGCATCGCGTCGCACCTGCTCTGCCAGCAATTGCAAGGTCTGCATCTGCGCAATCATCGCATCGCGCGATGTCTTGTAATCGGCAAACAAATCGCCCAAGCCGCTGGCGGCGGTCGACACCGTCTCTGCGGCCTCAAGCAACTGATTGGCCACCGCGGCTGATTTTTCCATCGTTGCGTTCACCAACTGACCAGCACGTGCAAAATCCTGACTCGCCAAATACAGGGTATCCGCGCTGCCGCCCAGCGCCGACAGGGCATCTTTCGTCGTCGCCTGCATCACGGTCACGGCCGATTTCATCTCGGCAACAGCCTCGGTCACACCTTCGACCACCGCCTCGATTTGCCCGCCGAACTGACTGACCATCTGTTTGCCCTGCTGCTCCATCTCAAGCTGGTTCTGACGACTAACATCGGTTACTGAACGCACCTGCGTACCCAAGCCGTCTATCAACGCACCCATACGCACTGACAGTTCGCTCAGTGATTGCTGCAATTGCCCCTTTGATTCGGACTGAGTCTGGCTGGCCGCCTCGCGCATTTGTCCGATAAACTCAGCCAACTTTTCATTCATCAAAGCCTGACGCGATTCTGCCGCAGCGCTCGATCGTCCCAGTTGCTCGGCAATCGCCTCCATGCTGCGCTGGCCTGCAGCCCCCGCTTCCGTCGCCATCGCTTCCAGCCTTGCAACCGTTGCGCTCAGGGCATCAATCGTCTGCTTCTGCAAGCTGTTCATATCATTTGCCTGACCGCCGAACAACTCTTTCATTTGCCGGTTAAAGTTGTCAAACATACCACTTAGCATCGTCTGTAGCGCAGGCTCATCGTGCGTCGCTTTCAGCGCCTGGGCAATTTCAGACAAGGGGCCCTTCAAGCCCACTTCAATGCTACGAGAAATCTGCTCTCCCAATGCCGCAACACCTGCGTTGTTTGCCGCGATTTGCTTTTCACTGAGTTCAGTGAGCATTTCCTTTAGATCGCCCTTGAGCAATGATTGCCCGGCGGAAGCTTCGGAGGCGCGGACGAGGCGCGCAAGATATTCTTCGCCGGCCCCCCCTTCAAACAATCCATCGAGCAATTGAATCAGTTTTTCGACTTTCGCATTCAGGCTCGACACCACTAATTTTTCAACAAAGGTGACGATCATGGCCAGTGTAATGGCGGATGCAGACACCAAAAACGCTTCGGAGACACCGTGTAACAGGCGCGTCAAACTTGCGCGCACCACAACCGGATTTTCGGAAACCACGAACGACTGCATGCCGATCAACAGACCGTAGAAAGTCCCGATGATCCCGACCCCGGTGAACAACCCCGGCAAATGTTTGAAAAAATCCGAGCGCAACGGAATATCCACAACGATATCCGGCCTGAACACCACGCTGGCGGGCAGCGTGGAGCGAAAACGTATCGCCTGCGGCTGCTTCTCATCGAGCTGCTGATGCAACGAATCTGAATACTCATACCACAAATGCTCAAGCACACCCGTTTTCTGAAATATTTTCTCCAGACTGCCATCAGGTTTGCCGTTCAACTCGCGCAGTCTTTTAATGATTCCAGACAAACGCCGCGAAACGATAAAAGCGGGGAGCATGGAAAAAAACACGAATGAAATCAGCAGCACACCGAGTATGGCGGCAAAAATATAAATATGCTGGGGAAGCGCGGTGAATGTCATCATTTTAATTTACAGAAAAACCCGCCTGCCGGGCGCGAGAATTATGACGGAAGTTCTATCATCTGGGTATGCGATTTGCTTAAATTCATACCATTCATTTTCATCAACACCCTTTATAATGGGAAGCTTGATTCAATCGGAATTGCAATAGTGAACACAACCCAACAGGAGAATGCAGTACTGTTTGCCGACGTGAGCGGCAGTACGCGCTTGTATGAGGTTCTCGGGGACGCACGCGCATTCGCAGCCATTGACCGCTGCCTGAGTGTGTTGCGCAGCCTCACACTGGCGCATGCCGGCCGTGTCGTCAAAACGATAGGCGACGAAATTATGGCAGTTTTCCCCGACCCGGTTTCGGCAGCACAGGCCGCCTGCGAAATGCAGATGGTGGTGAGCGCAAAGCCACCGATTGACGGCATTCACGTTTTCATTCGCATCGGCTTTCACTACGGTCCTGTACTGGAGAACGACGGGGATATCTTCGGTGACACAGTCAACATCGCCGCTCGCATGGCAGAAATTGCTCAGGCGCAGCAAATCATCACAACCGGAGCTACCGTCGCGCTGTTTCCGCCCATCATGCGCACCGGCACCCGCACACTCAGCAGCTTATCAATCAAAGGCAAGGCCGATGATATCGAAGTACGCGAGGTTATCTGGCACGAGAGTGAAGATCTGACCATGATGGTCGGCAATACCTACACCACTCAGGATTGCGAACCCGTTTTACAGCTGACCCATCTGCGCGAAGCATTTATCGTCAATGCCACTCAGCCCTCCATCACAATCGGTCGCGATGAGACCGCTGATATCGTCACGAAGAATCGCAGCGCATCTCGTATGCACGCAAAGATTGAGCGACGACGCGACAAGTTTATTCTGGTCGATCTAAGCTCAAACGGAACCTATGTAACCATCAACGGCGAAGGTGAAATTCAGTTACGGCGTGAAGAAATGGTGCTGCGCGAATCAGGCACCATCAGTCTGGGACATCCCTACAAAAAAAATCCCAACGAATTTATCGCATTTTCGATTACAAACGGCCTGTAAGTCATACCTCACTTTGACGAAGGCAACAGACCGAAGATAATTCCAATCAGCATAAACACCAGAAAGATACCGATAATCAACATTTTGATACCTGTTCTCTTCTGTTCCAAAGCTGCCTTTTCCTCCACTTCCAGCCTAAGACGATTGGCCGTTTCTGCCTGCGCCCTCGCCTCTTCCACCTCGCGGTTACGCGCCATCAACTCTGCCGCTGTACGCTCACGCTGAGCCGCCGCAGCCGCCTCGGCTTTATGTTCGGCGGACTCGCGCGCAGACAGCATCTGCTGACGGGCCTGACGTCTGCGCCGCACTTCTTCTTCTAAGCGACGCTTTTCCTCGATTTTCATTTGACGCTCAGCATCGCTGCTAGCCTCCCGACTTAACACGACTCCGGCACGCTTTTCTGCATGCAAAGATAGCGTAGCGGAGAGCGTACGTGCCCGCTCTGCCTGCTCTGCAGCTTCTTTTTCGCGTCTGATCGCGTCTTCCACACGCGACGCTTCCGCTTCGTTTTTAATCTGAGCAATTTTTAATGCCAACAGCGCCTTGGTCTCCGCATCCTGTTTCTGACGGGCTTCAAGTTCGGCCTGTGCCTCGGCGCGCGCTTTTAATTCTGCGGCCTGCGCCTCCTGTCTGGCTCGTAGCGCTGCCTTCTCCAGCATTTCAATGCGCGACATCGCAAGCGTAACGAAACCGCCATCAGCGAACTCCTTTAAGTAATCCCTGAAGTCATCAGGATTTTTACTATGGGAAATACGCTGCCACTCGGCAATATCGGCTTCTCGCCAGGTACCTGTGGAGCGCCCCTCACCCGGCAGTTCCAGCGTCTCATCAGGCGAAAAGACCTCAGATGAGTCTACTGAACGATCCGTCTCCTGCTCAGTCTCAGGCAAGCTCAAAGCCGCCACTTTGAGGGCTTTCAAAAACTTATTTGCACTCTGAAAGCGATCTTCCGCGCGCTTTGCCATTGCTCGACTCACCACGGCATCGAGCTGTTTTGTCACAAGCGGGTTGAGCTGGGAGGGTGGCGTCGCATCGCGATGCACCGCCTGATGCATGATCGCGATGACGCTGCCGACGAAGGGACGTTCGCCTGTGAGCATCAGATACAGAATAACACCCGCCGCATACAGATCGGCGCGATGATCAACATCGTGCCCCATAAATTGTTCAGGTGCCATATAAGTAGGCGTTCCCAGCACCACACCCACCTGGGTATGCCCCGATGCATCAATCTTGGCGATACCAAAATCCGCAATTTTGACGTCGCCCTCAGCCGTTATCATGATATTCGCAGGCTTGATGTCGCGATGAACAATACCGTGCGCATGCAAATATTCAAGTGCATCGAGTAATTGCACCACAATGCGCAGTCCGGCGCCTAGCGACATCCGTCTGCCATGATCGAAATAGTCGCTTAATTCCCGACCGCGAACCAGTTCCATGACGATATACGCCATTTCCTCATTTTCGCCATACTCATAAATGGAGATGATTTTCGGGTGAGCCAGACGGCCCGCAGCCCTCGCTTCGCTGCGAAAACGGTTAAAAACATCCTCCGCCTCATCAGCCTGTATACCGGATTTCAGTATCGTTTTAATGGCGACCGTACGCTCAATCAGCGTATCAAAGGCCTCATAAACAATACCCATCGCCCCCCTACCGAGCTCGCCGACGATGCGATATTTACCCAACATTTCTAGATTGTTCATAAATTGAAGCTTAACAGATACGGCCTTACGTAAAGAATATGCGACATAGCCGGTATACGCATAATCCGCAACTCACCGGCGTAAAACCACATAATTAACCTAAATCGTGAAATTATAAATTGTTTTGCAGTAGAATCCTCTAAATACAGTAAACGTGTTTAACATATCGGCTCTCAAGCAGTGTAAATCCAATTACACGAACCTTCCGGCTTAAGGAAAATCAAGATTGAAAGTCTGCCCGCCACACTCAAATCAACAAATGCCTTGTTCAATAACGATATGATCCAGATTCTTGTCGTCGATGATCACGCTTTAATCCGCAAAGGGCTTAAGCAACTGCTGGAGGATACGCCGGACCTGAAAATAACGGGAGAGGCATCCAGCGGAACAGAAGCCATCAGCATGCTGCGCGCAGCACATTTTGATTTAATGCTGCTGGACATCAATCTGCCTGACAAGCACGGCATCGAAGTGCTCAAACAATTTAAATCTGAACAACCTCAGCTCAAAATTATAATTTTAAGCATGTATCCCGAAGACCAGTATGGTGTGCGCGCTCTCAAGGCGGGCGCAATGGGTTACATCAACAAGCAAAGTGCATCTGATGTCCTGATCAAAGCGATTCACCATGTGCTGGGCGGGAAAAAATATATCAGCGAAATACTGGCCGAACAACTGCTGAACAATCTGATCGGCGAATCACAAGAACTGATGCACCAAAATCTGTCGAACCGCGAATACCAAACGCTGTGCCTGATGGCCTCGGGTAAAACATTGAGTGAAATCTCACAGATTATGGCGCTCAGCCCCAAAACGGTCAGCGTCTATCGCAGCCGGATGCTGGCGAAAATGACGTTCACCAACAATGCCGAAGCGATCCACTATGCGATTACCCATCGTTTAGTCGAACTTCAGGATTAGCGAGGCACGATTAATTTACCTTGTCTTTTATCGCAGATATATCAGACAATCACAAACGCCTAATCTACTTATCTAAGATTAATCCATGAATAAGCAAAATCCGTCAGAAGTTGCCCGCGAAACCCTAAAAATGCTGGCTCAACGCAGGCTCATGCCCACCCCTGACAATTATGCAAAAATTTTTACTGAGATCAGCGGCGAGCCCGCCATCGAGGTGAACGGTGCTGCAAAAGTTTTGCGCAATGTCGTCGAACATTTGCTGCAAACCGACAAGGCCGCCGGTACCGGACTCGCCTTGAAAAAAAGGCTGGGCGAAGAAAACTGGGACAAATGCTTCGAGGAAATTGAAAAGGTACTTCCCAAGACACATAAGAGCGATGCACCCGAACAAACCTGGCCGGTTTTAATCCGCGATTTATTGCGACAAATTGACCTGCCGCACAAAGGCCTGACCGTTTCGCGCAAAAAGGAAAGTCTGGAAACCGTATTAGCACGCTTTACATCCGATCCTGACATCCTGTTTGAAAAGTTAGGCAAGCTGATCCGCTCATGGTCGGAATCTGCGATCACTGACAGCCTGATTGAAAATCCAGAATCGAGCGCGGTACATCCTGCGTTGCCACCGGCAACTGCCCAAACGACGGAACCAAAATCCGCGGCTTCAGATCTCTCGTCCATCAAAAATCAGGCAGCAGAAATGCTCGAAAAACTCAAAGAGCTGCTCGCACACGCGCTGGAGGGTACGCTTAGCGCACAACCGGAACTCGCAGAGGAAGTCGGCCTGCTCAGCGCACAAGTTCGCCAGATCAAAACCTGCGACCAGATTGCAGAGCTTGCCAAGGATCTGCGCAGCTTCTGGCTGAAGGTTGAATTGCGCGGCAGTGACAAATCCAGAATCCAGGAAGGTCTGGTGCGCCTGCTGCGTCTTTTGGTTGAAAACGTTGGAGAAATGGTCGAAGACGAGGATTGGCTGCACGGTCAGGTAAACGCACTGCACACCATCATCGAAAATCCGATCGATAAATATGTGATCGCAGATGCCGAGCGCAGTCTGCGCGAAGCCATCATTAAACAAGGACTGCTCAAAAAGAGCCTGATTGATGCGAAATCGACACTCAAGAGCTTAATGACGACCTTTATTGACCGTCTGGGCATCATCACGGTCAGCACCGGCGACTATCATCAGAAGATAGCAGGTTACAGCGAGAAAATCGCGCAATCGAGCAACCTGAATGATCTTGGGCACTTACTCGACGACATCATGCAAGACACCCGGGTAATACAGGCTAGCGCGCTTAAATCGCATGAGGAGTTGCTCGATTCGCGCAAACAGGTCGAAAGCGCGGAAGAAAAAATTTCTAAGCTGGAAAAGGAACTGTCCGAAGTGAGCGAACTGGTTCATCAGGATCAGCTGACCGGTGCATTGAACCGGCGCGGCTTAGATGCGGCCTTTGATCGCGAGAGCCGCCGCGTGGAGCGCAGCCACGAATCGCTGTGCGTTGCGCTGCTGGATATCGACAACTTCAAACGCCTGAACGACACCATGGGTCATCAAGTAGGTGACAAGGCGCTGCTTCATCTGTGCCACGTCATCAAAGAAGCACTGCGCCCCTCTGACTCAGTCGCCCGTTACGGCGGGGAGGAATTCGTGCTGATCCTCCCCGATATCACGCTGGCAGAAGCTGCGTTAACAGTGGAACGCCTGCAAAGGGAACTCACCAAACAGTTCTTCATGCATGAAAACGACCGTATCCTCGTCACCTTCAGTGCAGGGGTCGCGCAATTGGGTACTGATGAATCGCAGGAAGAACTGATTGGGCGTGCGGATAAAGCGATGTATCAGGCCAAACAGACCGGTAAAAATCGCGTCGTGGTTGCCAGCTAAACGACAGCCCCTCCGCTATCAGAGCGTCTGGTCGCCGTATTTTGCGCACCACTCCCGCCATAACAGGCGGTATTCACGCTCGACACAACGCACATAGGCCGCCTGATCTCCGATCACCGAAGACATAAAGCGCCCGCGCAATTGCCCGCGTAATACAGACAACAACTGCAGATCCGCTGCTTTTTTAATCGCAAGTTTTACATATTCGTCCTGTGATTCGGCAATCCAGTCCTGCATCCCCAGTGTCGTCAGAATCGATGCTGACACACGCCCCGTCAATGTCGGCCAGCGTAACGTTACAACCGGCACCCCCATCACCAGACCTTCCAACGTGGTCATACCACCACCATGCGGAAACGTATCGAGTGCGATATCGACACGATTAAAAGCCGCAAGCTGGGCTTCGCGCGATGTCTTTCCAAGCAAGATAATCCGGCTGGGATCGATGCCCGCGCGAATAAAATGCTCGCTTACACGCCCCCTCGTCCCGGCATCATCGAGCGCATGTGTTTTAAGTATCAGCCTGCTGTCCGGCAGCGCCCGCAATATCTCAGCCCATGCAAGATAAGTTTGCCCCGATAGTTTCACTAACCGGTTAAATGAACCAAACGTAATCCCGCCGCCCGACAGTGCAGGCAAGGTATCCGGCGCGGGCATATCGTCTGATACAAACATACTGACCGCACAAGGCAAGTACCTCACACGTTCAGCATACAACGGCACTTCATCCCGGGGAACGAATATCTCGTCAGCGAGGAGTACATCCATCGCCTCCATACCCGTGCCGGCTGCATAACCAAACGCCGTGATCTGAATGGGAGCTGGTTTCCTCGCGAACACCAGCAACCGGTTGCCAGCCGTATGTCCTGAAAGATCTACCAGAATATCAACCTCATCTTGCCGAATCAGATCAGCAACCTCATCGTCCGGCAAACCGGCGATATTCCGCCATAACGTCACACTTTTCTTAAAAGTCTCAGTCAGTTTGTCTTCATTTTTTGAATTCGAATAAGCGATCACCTCAAACTGCTTGCGATCGAAATCAAGCAGCATCGAGGTAAATGCATAGGCGGCAGAATGTGTTCTAAAATCAGCGGAGATATAAGCGACGCGTAACCGTCGCTCAGGACTTGGTATATTTCGATGCAACTCGTACCTTGGCAAATGAGCCGCATGCAAGGCATTCCATAGCCTGCGCTCCTTTTGCAGCGAAGCGGTACTTTCCGCGGACATCAAATCCAGCGTAAAAATCAGATTGCTATGCAGCGTTGCATCGTATGGTCTAAGCTGCAAAGCATGCCTAAGGCTCGCTTCCGCCTCGACACATTTACCCGACTCAAGCCGGGTAGCGGCGAGATTGCAATGCGCTTCTACACAATTTGAATTGATCGACAGTGCCAGCTGAATGTTCTCTTCAGCTTCACCCAGACGCCATTGCTCTTTGAGTATAAATCCTAAGTTGCTGAACGCCTCAGCAAAGCCCGGGTTGATTTCCAGCGCGCGCCGGCAAGCCCCCTCTGCCTCGACGAGCCGCCCTACCCCCTTGAGGGTGATCGATAAATTATTATAGGCATCGGCAAAATCCGGCTTAATCCGTATTGCACGCTGATAACAGTCTTCCGCATCAGATACCCTGCCGAGGGTATGCAGCGTATTGCCTAAATTACCATAGGCCTCTGCAAAATCCGGATTCATCGCCAAAGCTCGTCTAAACGTGGCCTCCGCCTCGACTAAGCGCCCCATATCGTGCAATGCGAGCCCTAAATTATTTATGGCAGCAACATCATCCGGCAACAGCACAGCCGCCTTTTGCATTGCAGTCAGGGCATCAACATATTGCCCACGCTGCCTTAATATCGCTCCCGTCACCAGCCAACCCAAACCATACGACGGAAAATTTTTCGTCATTTCCTGTGCAAGCATCCATGCATCATTCTGCGAAGCGTCAGAAAAATGACGCAGCAAGGCCTTCACTGCCAGATCAGAGGGCTGTGATATATCGGCAGATACACTTGCAACAGGTAAGGCGTCAGGTAAACCGCCGGCTTCATCTACATTCAGATTGCTTTTTTTTTCTGCCAAGCCCACAGGATTAATAACGCACCACTCCCGCCATAACTGGCGGTACTCACGCTCAACATATCGTACATAAGCTGCCTGATCACCGATCACAGACGTCATAAATCGCCCGCGCAGTTGACCACGCAATACTGACAAGGAGGGAATATCCGTGGCTTTTTGAATCGCAAGCTGCACATATTCATCCTCTGAACCTGCAATCCAGTCCGGCATCGCAAGCGTCGTCATGATCGAGGCTGAAATCCGCCCGGCCAGACTCGGCCAGTTCAGCGTTACCACAGGCACGCCCATCATTAAGCCTTCGAGGGCTGACACACCTCCGCCGTGAGGAAAAGGATCCAACGAGATATCGATCTGATTAAACGCAGCCATATGCTCTTCGTGAGGCGACTTCCCCAGCAGGATGATGCGCTCAGCCGCAACACCGGCACGGGTAAAGTACGCCCTCACCTGATCTTGCACCGCCACATCATCGAGCACAGGCGTTTTAAAGATCATCCGGCTATCCGGCACCGCTCGCAATATCTTCGCCCAGGCGCGGTAAGCCGCTTCAGAATTTTTGGCCAGCCGGTTGTATGAGCCGAAAGTAACCCCCTGACCGGATAAGGCCGGCAAGCGACTCACATCCGGTGCGATATCCGGGGAAAAATAACTGATTGCACAGGGCAGATACCTGACCTGCTCTGCGTATAAAGGCGCTTCCTCTGGCGGCACAAAGATTGCATCTGAAAGCAATACATCCATTGCCCGCAGCCCGGTCCCCGATGCATATCCCCAGGCCGTAATCTGTATGGGCGCTGGCTTTCGGGCAAACACGAGCAAACGGTTGCCCGAGGAGTGGCCTGACAAATCAACCAGAATATCGATACCATCTGCGAGGATCATATCGACAACCGCCTCATCCGACATGCCGATAATCTTGCGCCACAACGTCACGTGCTGCTGGAACCGCTGCGTCATCGCATCTTCACGATTCGAATTCGAATAGGCAACGACCTCAAAGGCATCAGGAGAAAATCTCGTCAGCATCGCACCAAACGCATAGGCGGCAGAATGCACTCTGAAGTCAGCGGAAACATACCCTATGCGCAGCCGTTTATCCGGATCACGTTGATTCGAAAAATTCCGCTGCTGATACAAATGCGCCGCGTGCGCAGCATCCCAGTTTTTTCGTTCTTGCTGCTGTATCGCGGCATCACTGCCCACCGCCAGATCCATGGTAAAAATCAGATTGCTGTGTGCCTCGGCGAAATCAGGATCACACTGCAATGCGCGCCTGTAACTGGCCTGCGCCTCCGCCTGACGTCCGACACCCAGCAGGACATTACCCAGATTGCAATGCGCTTCAGCCAGCATAGGGCAGATCAGCAACGCTTGTTTTATGTGCTGCGCCGCGTCAGATGAGCGCCCCAATTCGTGCAGGGTAATCCCCAGATTGCTGTGCGCCTCGGCATAATCGCGCTGGATGCGTATCGCATCAAGGTAACTGGCCTTCGCCTCGTCCGGCCGCCCCAGCGCTCTGAGCGCGATGCCCAAATTATTATGCGCTTCGGCAAAATCAGGTTTCAACCGGATAGCCTCGCGATAACCCGACTCCGCTTCCGTTAAACGGGATTGACTGAGCAGAACGTTCGCCAGATTGTAATGTGCATGAACGAAGTCCGGATTGAACAGCAGTGCCTGCCGGTAGCTGCGTTCAGCCTCATCCAGGCACCCCTGCTCTTTGAACAGTGTCGCAAGATTGTAATGCGCATCGGCATAACCCGGATTGATCTGCAACGCACGGTGATAACAGTCACTCGCCTCTTGCATACGCCCCTCAGCTTTAAGCACGCTGCCCAGATGACTGAAATCGACGGCAGAATCCGGACTGATTTGCAACGCGCGCCGGAAACTGGCTTCCGCCTCAGCCAAATTTCCCTGTTTTTCTAGGATATGCCCAAGCGTACTGTGCGCATCTGCGGCCTCCGGATTAATCTCAAGCGCTCGCCGGCAGCAATTTTCCGCCTCGGGGAGCTCCGCCGAGGCCATCAGCGTATTCGCAAGATTGCTGTAAGCCGCCGCATAACGGGGATTAATCTGTATCGCCCGCCGGTAACAAGCCTCGGCCTCCCTCCCTCGCCCTAATTCCTGAAGGACCACGCCAAGATTGCAATGAGCATCAGCATAAGCCGCATTAAGTGCTATCGCGCTGCGGTAACTAAGTTCTGCCTCCTCTAACCTGTGCGCCTCCTGAAGCACAACACCCAAATTGTAATGCGCCTCGACATCATCAGGCGATATCTCAACGGAGCGCAGCATAGCAGCCAGCGCATCCTCAGTATGCCCCAGCTGTTTTAAAGCGGCGCCCAGCGCCTTCCAGCCAAATTCGTGCGCCGGATAGCGCTCTGTCATCTGCCGTGCCAACCCGGCAGCCTCTGCATAGCGATGCTGACCGAACAGCATCACCAGATGATCGATCTGTGCACGACTCGGATGCGCCGATGTCGCCCCCCCATTATCTGACGGCACGCCTGCCAATTGCTGCGCCAGTGCGTCGACTTCGTCACCTTGCAACCCCTGCTGCATCGCAATGGAGAGCACCTGCTGCGCCTCGTCCCTATTCCCTGACTGCAACAGCGCATCAATATAACTGATCCAGTATTGCGCGCGACCGGGATCAGCTTCCAGTGCGGTCAACAAATAAGACAGCCCGAGAGCCGGTTGCTTCATCTGCACGGCCATGACACCCGCATTGTGATTTGCTTCAGGGTGATGAGGATCAGCCTGCAAAATCGTCAGATAGTAACGTTCGGCGTCCTGATATTCGCCGGCCTGCTGGTACGCCACTGCCCGCTGCAACATCTGTTCTGATGTAGGTTGCATTTAATACGACCAGACTCAAATAAAGTTTATATGACTAACATTTTGGTTAACGACTCTGTCAAGGTAGCGATTGACTTCGTCCATACGGCAGTTAAGCCGGCACTCCTTAATATCGAGTTCATCGCGAACAAAACGGAAGTTTTTGCGGCGCGCCTCGCCTTCCCAGATTTCCTCGAAAGAGGATTCGTTGATATTCCCGTAGTCAAAGCGGGTATCCAGCAGATACGCGCTGCACCCGTACACCGCCCCTGTCGACATAATGTACCCCCAAAAAGCAGGGGTGGCATGACAGCGACGGTAGCGATTCGCTGCGCTTTCATCGTGTTTTTTCATGGTATTTTGGCGATACACCACGCTGAATCGATCGGTGTTGAGCGCTGCCAGCTGAGCGCTCAGCCCGGCATACCCCTGATAACTGATATCCTGATAAATCTGCGTCACGCTCGAGGTGTGCTGCGAATACGGCTTGACGACCAGATAATCTAAACCAATTTCATCGCGGCAAAGACGGGCGAGCGTCTCGACTTCGTCCGCATTTTCAGGCAACAGGACAATTTGCGCCCCTAACACGCAGGAATAACCGTGACGATTTCGCGCCTCGACCAGTCGTTTCAGATTTGCGATCACCAGATCGAAATCGCGCTCCTTCGTACCGTGAATACGCGCGTAAGTCTGCGCAGTACCCGCATTGAAAGAGGCTTTGATCCAGGACATCAACGGCAACGCGTTTTCGACGAACGCATCCGACAGCACAGAGGCATTGGTCGTCATCGCGGTATCGATACCGGCCGCATGTGCCGCTATCACCATTTTGTCGATGTCCTTGTGCAGCATGGGCTCACCCTCTCCGGCAAACATCACGCTCTTAACCCCCCGCGCGCCCATCTGTGCAAGCGTCCGTTCAATCGCCGGCAGCGACAGCCGAACCGGTTTATAACCTATGTAATCGACCGCACAAAACGTACAGCGGTGATTACAGGCGCCGACAGGAGAAATTTCAACATAAAGCGGATAAACCGTTTTCATCTTCTCCCAGTCGTCTCCGGCATCGAGAAACTGCGCCACCCGCGCGGGATGATAAATGAGCTTGTGACTGTCAATAGCGTAACGATCAGACATAACATATTCCTTCAAAAGGCGGCAAAACCATCCCTAGCGGGAAAATCTGCGCAGTAATTTGGTACGAATTCAGGATTTTTCCAGCAGCCCGGCAACCGCTTTTGCGACACTGTCGACCGTGATATGTGCAATACAAGGATCTCCCCGATGACAGACTGTTTCCATACAGGGGATACAGTCCCAATCAAGCGGCGGTGCGATTTTAATCAGCGACTCGCCTGCGACCTCGGTGGCGATGGTAGGGCCAAAAAGTGCAACGACCGGTTTGCCGAGCGCAAGCGCGATATGCAACCCCAGAGAATCGTTGGTGACCAGCACACGGCAACTCGCAATCCACTCAATATAATCATTGATGTCGTTATCACCCTGCTGCCAGCACACAGAATAACGCTGCGACAACATCTCGTTCAGTTGTTGCCAGTGCGCCTCAGGCCAGCGTTTGAGCGGAAATTTTTTTCCGATCAGGTGATTCATGCCAACGTCATAGTGAATTTCAGATTTAGGCTGGTAACCCAGCAGATACGGCTGACCAGTATATTTATGCCCCAGCATCTCGTAGAGTATCTCCGACCAGGATTTTGCTTTTTTTCGTTTGGCCGTTGAATCGTTAGTAAAGCTCAACGCCTCATCGGAGTGATCATAGGCGACCGCAGCGTGAGACTGCGGATCAAGCCGGAATCCAAACCGACGCCATGCCGGAATACGGTCAGACACCGCACAGATTCCCGGCTCCTTCTCGAAATTCACAACGATGTCGAACCACTCTGAAAGCAACAAATGCGGCGTAAAGGGATTCACCGCCAGCAGGCGGTGGATATGCGTGTTGCCTTTGAGGAGCGGAATGCCCCTTTTATCGACCAGCCAAGTCACATGATACTGATCGGACGGAAACAGATGCAGTATCACGGTGGTGCGCAGAATGTCGCCCAGACTTACGATGCCGCTCTCGTCAGGATCCAGCGTCTCGCTATAACCCGGCTTGATAATCAGGACACGCTTACGCTTTTCGTCCGGTATATGAGGTGTATTGTGCATGGTTTTAACCGGCAATAGGTTTGAGGAATGGCCGCGCCTGCTCCAGATTGTCGATTTTATCAAACAGACTCGCGGGCATCTGAATATTGCGAATCTTAACTGACGTGTGAGCAACGCCCTGATCATAGTAGCTCTGGAAACGGTTATTCTTGATCTTGGTATCGCAACCGATACAGCGGCCGTAATCGTGGCAAGTGCGGAAAACTTCAAGTGCTGCCATCGAAAACTCAGGATCCAGCATATGACCTATCGGCACCTGCTTTTGTCCTGCAAAAATGGCAGCTCCCAGTTCGGTGAAACGAAAATCTTGAGCCTCCAGCGCAGCAAAAGCCTTGAGCGGCCCCCCTTCAACCCAGCTCTGATACAGGTAATAGTGACATCCCCAGACAAAGCCTAACGGGTCAAGCAGCAATTCGGTCGTGTGACATTCGCAGGACAGCGTATGAGGATGAATCCCTGACGCAATCAGATCGGTCGAAAAGGGATACAGATAATGCCCGTGCAACTTCCCTTCGTCGACACCTAAAAACTCCTTGGTCTCGAAAGGCACGCGCCCTCTATAGACTGCCTCCATTTCGGCCGTCACCCGGTTTTGCGGGTGCGCTACCATGTAAATACCCACATCGCTGTCAGCCTTGTTGGGCGAAACCCTAAACCCGTGCTCACTCAAAGCCGCGCAACGCTCAACCAGCTCTTCAATACCTCTGCCCTGCCAGGTGCGATTCATCTCTTCCGCATGATAGCTGATGCGAATCGATGGATAGGGCGCATCGCGCTGCAGTTTGGCCTGCTGCCCGTTCAAATTGGCGGCGAACACTTCCGGCTTCAAGGCGAAGTTGGTCAGTAAATCGTAGTAGTGCGGCGTCTCGGACAATACCAGCCCCAAGCCTTTACCCTTCCAGTACAACATCGGCTCTCCACCTTGCAGCGTAATGGGCAGGTCAACACGGAAAGGAATCCGGTTCAGGGCCAATACCCATTCGTCAGGCGTTAAACTGTTGCGCAACGTTTTGGCCTGCGACTTAATCGGAAACAGGATGGTTCGCTGTCCGCTTTGCTCCGGGTCGTTAATGCAATAACTGCAGCTCAAATTACATTCAAGCGTCAGAAACACACCGACATAGTTCAACTCTTCAGGCAATTCCAGCTGCGACAATGTCACGATACGGCCTCCTTCTTTTGTTCAATCGCTGCGTTATCTTCGCAGCTTTGAAATTGTCTGAACATACGGTTCATTTTATTATTCTGGATAAATCGTCCAAGCCCCGATACGGAGGTGCCGTATATTCTAGAGGCTTTTTTGATCGCAGCAGACTGTTTCTCGTCATGAAAAAACACCAACTGTGAGGGCGCGAGATTCAACTGCTGCGGATCGACTCTGAAATGCGCCTGCGCAATCTGCCTGAAATCGAAATTAAACTGTTCACGCACAGTCTGCCCGACGTCGATGACATTATCCTTCCGGCATAAAATGAATTTTTGCAGATCCGCCAGATAAAGTGACAACGTGTCATCCCGGCGCTTTACGGAAGCCAGGAATATCGTCGCCATTTCAAAAATGAACTGCGTCGTTTGTCTGAAATTCAGGTAGCACAACGCCTTGTGATCGAGTATCTCATTGTTGCCCAGCTCACCGCTCACATGCTTTTCCAGTATGCCTGCACCCGTAATGTAAGCTTCGATTTCCTGCTTTTCGACGAACAGGTCTTTACAGGTATCGTGGACGAAACTATCAAATATTTTGGCCATCCGGTCGGGAAATCCGCTGCGTTTTTCTTTGATAAACAACAGAAAATCGAATAATTCAAAACCGTAAATTTTAATCAGTTCAAACAACTCGACATACCAGTCGTTGTTAACAAACAGTTCGATAATGAAATCCATCACGCGGCACTCGACATAGTCCTCGAAACTCAAGGTGCTGTTGGCAACGACGATTTCCTCTATTTCAGCTACTCTCAATTCTGTACCAAAAAACCGGTAGACACCGGCACAGTTAGGCATGACCCGCCAGCGAGTCTGCATCTGATAAATTTCACGACTAGCCTGACTGTTCATCGTCGAACCGGTCAGCAGCATCAGCTGATACATCCTGATATTGGTCATTCCAAGTTCCACACCTTCCCGCAACGACTGATAGTGCTTGGCCATTGAATCGCCCGGCAGCGCTAAGATCAGCTCGGTAAAATCAACCGCTTCTCGCAAACCGACTTCTTCGGCCGCCAGAATCAATTTAGGTGTCTGAATATTTTTGCGTTTGATATTTTTCAGCACATCGACATCCGTCGACTGCAGACTCAGACCGATATGCAAACTGCCGTCGAGAATCTTGACGGCCTGCATGATATTTTCCGGACGGCTTTTGCCAAGCGCCGTACCGACACTCAAGGGATAACCTGTCGATTTTTTTTGCCTTGCGATGATTTCAGCAGTCTCGATATCCTCGTTGTACATTCCGAAATTCAGATCGGCCAGTATCAGCGTATCGCTGTGCTGTACTTTTTGTGCAATATAAGCGATTGATTCTTCAATATTGTCGTGAGACTTCCTGAATATTTTCGATTTTTCACTGATACCATCGGTGCAAAACGTACACGAAAACGGGCATCCTCGCGTCGTCTCATAGAGCGGAATCAGTGGCAACTCAAAAAACTTATCCATCAAACCATCGGTATAGGGACAGGGAAACTGATCCAGTTCAACCGTACGCGTCCACTCACCCGAAATCACCTCCCCTGCACTGAGGTATGAGCAATTGATCAGCGGCAACCGCGCAGCTTTAATCGCTGCCACCTCGAAGTTATGAGCGATCATCTCACGGAACAAATTGGCCAGCGCGGTTTCACCCTCGCCGAAAACATAAAAATCGATGCAGTCATTTTCGGTCAGAAACGCCTGCCTCTCGTCTTCCTTTAAAGGGAAATTCGGACCGCCGAAAATGACGATCAGCTGCGGATTGATCTTTTTAACCAGACGCGCAAATGCAACGGTCAGCCTCAAATTCCAGGCGTAATTAGACAAACACAGGATGTCCGGGCACGTCTTTACAACCGCCGCCTCAAGGTCTTCGGGCAACTTATACAAGCTGACATCAATACTATCGGGAAACTCCCTTTTGATATAGGAAGCGACCAGCGCAGCCCCCAAGGGCATACACTTTGCATGGATGCCTTGCGCGGTATGAGTCAAATCAGCAAAGTAAGTGGTCTTCATATCGGGTAACACATTAGAAATTGTAAATCACAGATGCCTTATCGGCACGACTAGAGTGAACCTTGAGCTGTCAGGTCGGCAATGCAATCAGCCAGTTTCTGCGGTGAAATTTGTGCCATCGCTTCGGTCTGACTCATGCCAAGCGACGGGTATCTCGGCGCATACGGCAGGTGCGCGGATAAGTCCCGTGATGTCGATGGACAAATCAATGAAGACGAAAGCCCCCATTTGGTCGCAAGCAGCGTGGCGAAATTTGCATAACTCACATCGGACTTACCTGAAAGATGAAATAGGCCGCATTGCTCCAGCAAGGCAATTTTAATCAGACCGGCGACCACGTAACGAAGCGATACCGGACTCAACCGCAAATCAGACAGTGGTTTTATGATTTCGCCGCGCAACAGGGCGTGACGCCACCCCACAAGCAGCGGCATTGCGGACGAAATGACTTTGGACAAACGGATAATCTTGACGCGGCCTCCCTGCTGCAGACTTTCAGTTAAAGCACGTTCGACCCGATACTTTTGCATACCGTAGCGGGTACCCGGTCCTGCGACAGACGCTTCTGAAGGATAAGGCTGCTGTCCGTCAAAAACGGCGGCGGTAGAAATAAACACCACCGTACAGCACGCAGCCAGCAGGCGCTCACATAAGCACATCGTGTTGGTCACATTAACCTGCTCGCTGAGCTCACAATTCAACTCGATTTCCGCATACCGAGACCATCCGGCGCAGATATACGCAATGTCATATCCCGAGACATCAAGCGATGAAATCGTATCCCTATCCTGTAAATCCAGAAAGACATCCGCACCTAGTCGTCGTGACGTACAGGTCACAATCCCTCCCTGCAGCCGGATAGCCTCGTTCAGCGCGACACCAATCAGCCCGTCTCCACCTACAATCAAAAAACGACGTCCGCTCATATTCGTTCCCGACCAAAGGATGCACTATACGTGCCGCACATGTTCATCCGACAAGGTGGCACATTACCCCCGTGCATCAAAACGAGCCGGCGTCACATCGGCGATCAAAGAGAGATAGACGGTTTCACGACCAAAGAGCCGGCTAAAGGGACTGTCGGTAGCCACTTTTTGCAAGTCACGCTCTTCATCTGACAACAGTTTTAGACCGGCCTCAAGCCCTGCTTTGACCTGCTCCGGAAAATCCTTGAGCTGCCTGATAATATTCGTCAAGCAGGCTATCACCTCGGAAAAGCACTCAGTTAAATTCACGCCCGCCAGCGCTGCTGACTCATAGTCACGCACCGCATCGAGGAACACCAGACAGGATGTTTCAATAGCACAATTTAACTCGACATCGGGCTGAGAAAATTCCAGCTGATAATCAAAAAAATTGTGCAGTTCGGCCTGATAAGCGCCTATCATATGCCGGTTGAATTCCCGCCCCTCACCAAACAGCGCCTTGAACCAGCGCCAGTCGGTGGAAAACGACGGGTTAGTGCCCAGCGCATTGAGTCCATTTCCCACTTCCTGCAACACATCCGGTATCGTCAGACAGATATCGAAATACGCCGGGTTCATCATGTTGTCCTGCACCCAGTCGGTCGCCGAACGTGTCATCGCGCTCATGGTCGCCAGATGCGGCGCAAACATCGTCACCAGCTGTTCAGTACGGTCCGCAAATGGCAGGCGCGGATCGCAATACCTGACCGACAGTGCGCGCCGGATCAGATTCGGCAAAAAACCGGTTGGCGTGAGCGTCGTCACCACCATCACGCCTTGAGGCGCAAGAAAACCAGCCAGTTTTCGCAACAAAGCACGCTCATGCGGCACCCGCCCCAGCCAGTTTTCACACAGCACGATATCGAACGGGTGTTCGGGCATGTAATCCTGCAGCGTCATTTCAACCAGCAAGGGTTTGGTATGCGGCACCTTTGTGTTCGCATACAGCTCGCGAATCTCGCGTATCGCGGTGGGATTGGGTTCGACCAGCGTCAGTGATTCCGGCATTAACGAAGCGACATACAGGCTGTTCTGACCCGAGCCGACAGCGACCTCAAGCACCCGCGCACCCCGACAAGACAGTGGGATCACCCCTAAACTGCGGTACAACGAGGCGCGTCGCTCGAAGTGCTGCTGCGTATCACCGACAACATAGTGCACTGGCGAAATGCCGTGGGCATCATAAAATTCAAGATGGGTCTTAGGCATCATTATTCCTGTTATTCATTACTTTAACGCGGGGGGCGCCCATCTGTGATCTTCCAGATCCGGATTGAAAATGCTGGCGGCAAGGCGCGCTAGTGACGCCGATTCATGCAATGATAAACCGCCATCCACGCCTAAAATTTGCCCGGTGACAAAGGACGCCTGATCGCTGCTCAGGAACAGCGCCGCATTCGCAATATCGACCGGACGCCCCATTCTGCCAAGCGGCGTGACACGATTAAACAGTGTCACCAGCTCCGGATTTTGATCATAAAATGCTTGCGCGCGCGGCTTAATGACAATCGCAGGTTTAATGCCATTTACCCGAATGCCATGACTGCCCAGCGCAACAGCGTAGTAACGCACCATTTGCGATAAGCCTGCCTTAACGGCATGATAGGCGGCCGATTGTTCCATAACGACACTGCTGTCGGCAGGTGAGCTGACAATCACAACCGAACGATCCTGATCTGTTACCGGTTGAAGCTTGAACTGCTCGATGATCTGACTGGTCGCGCACAGACTGACCGCATATTCACCGTCCCACGGGTTCTCAGCACCGCCGCGGTAACGCTGAAAGAAACAAATTCTTGTTACAGGACCTGCGTCATCAACGATACGTTGAAACAGGGCCGGGATGGCCGCCAGATCATTCAGATCGAATGAAAACACCGAGGCGTATTCGCCCAGTGCCAGAAGTTCCTGATTGTCCGCACCATTCCGGCTGATCAGACTAACCCGCTCCCCGCGGGCAATAAAGGCACGGGCAGCCTCCGTTGCCAAAGGAGACGTCGCACCTACGATAATCACATGTTCGTTTGCCATCACGAAGTGATCTGAAGTTCAGGCAGCGGAATGATCCACTGCGTCCCGTTCATCAAGGGATGCTTTGCCATGATGCTGTACCTGTGCTGCCAGCCTAGCATAATCACGTAATCCGGCTGATCCGCTATGAGTTTATCGGCTGCAAAAACCGGCAGGTGAAAACCGGGAGAATATCGCCCCTGCTTGACCGGGTTATCGTCGACCAGATAATCGATAAACGGCGCAAGGCCAAAATGGCAGATCAGCGTCGTGGTACTGTGGGAAGCGCCAAATCCTGCAATTTTTTTGCCGGCAGCTTTAAATTCCTCAAGAAGGCTCAGTAACTGACGCTTCGCATCAGCAATCTCGCATGCGAATTTCCGGTAGGTTTCTGCATCCCGCATCCCGCTGGCACGCTCTTCTTCGATCAGTTCACTGACACTCGGATCGACCGGTCTGTGAGCCGATTTGAGCTGCGCGACCAGCCGGATCGATCCGCCCTTAGGCGCTGTCTTCTGGGCATGAATCAATTCAAGGCCCGCGGCGGCAAAAAGCTGCTGCAGCACCTCGACCGTAAAATAGGAAAAATGCTCGTGATAGATGTAATCGAACATCCTGATCTTCATCTGTTCGGGGTGGTAGCCCGTTTCGACGACAAAAATGCCATCGGGCGCCAAGAGTTTGGCAACCGAACGGGTAAATCCGGTCACATCGTCGATATTGGCATACATGTAATTTGCCGTGACAACGCGGGCATGGCCGTACTTTTCGGTAATGCCGGCCGCAACCTCAGCAGTGAAAAAATAGTTGATCGTCTCAAGACCGGCCTGATTAGCCAGCCCGGCAATACTACCGGCCGGCTCAACGCCGACCACCTGCATGCCCTGCCGCTTAAAAGATGCCAGCATAGAGCCATCGTTACTGCCCAGATCGACAACCAGCGCAGAGGCCGGCACCCCCCAATCGTTAATTATTTTCTGCGCATACTGATCGTAATGGTTTCTGAGCCCGACTGTCAGGCTGCTCACGTAAACGTAATCGGTATAACTTGCCTCAGGACTGACGATATGCGGCAGATGCAGATAACCGCAATCCTCGCATAACGCCAGTTCAAGCGGGAAAAAGGGCTGTTCGAGCGGGGCGACGACAAACTGATCTTCCATCGGCGTGTCGGCAAGCCGAAAAACCGTTGCAATCCGATTGCCGCCACATAAACGGCAGTGTGTATCGTGCCTGATCAACTGATCGTTCATCGTTATCCTTCCTTACTTTGAATTAACGCATCAATCCGTGCTCTGAATTCTGCCGGCGCATCCTCCACTGGCGCCCACGCGGGAAACACCGTGTTATCGCGGATAAACGGGCCTTCGATCACCTCGTTGAACACCAGAAATTCCGTGCGAATCAACAGGCAGTGATAAACAGAACTGGACAGACGCTGATAAAAAATCTTGCCCGTACCGGGCGCACCCATCTGTATGATCTGCCGCAATGTGCCGTCTTCATCAAACAGCACCACATCCACTTCGCCCTCGAGAATCAACATCGATTCGGCTTTGTCCAGATGCTTATGCGGCCGGACATAACATTCCCGCGCATGCACGATAAACATTTCATGCAAGCGATCATCAGGCGAACGATGCGCGCACAGCCTGATCCGCCGGCGCGGATTCAACGATGCCCGCCGCTTCAGTTCATCCAGATCCTGCGCGCTCACCAGCACCAGATCATCTTCCGGATACAGCACTTCATCGTTCTCTTTACGGACTTTTATCATCACCTTAACTCCAAATCCAGCGCACTGCCGGGGAAAATCGACGCGAATATCCCGCCCTGATCGACAAACTTCTGATGTTTAGCGATCACACCTGCCTGATTAAGCGGATTTAACCCCAGCAGACAGACACCAATCCTGCCCGAATTCAACACTTCGGAACCTGCGATGTGCAATCCGCCGACAGGCATCTGCAAACCTTTTTTATTGGGATTGTCATCGATCACACAACACATAAGAGATGATGCCTGCATCAGCGACAAAAAAGCACAGGACAGGTGACCTGCACCGAACAGTGCGATCTCTCCTCGAGTAAATCGCCAATATTCGAGTTTATTGTGTACCGCGATAGTACGTGCTTGAATTTTCTGCGCAAAATGCCGTGCTCGCTCGATTTCAGCTGCAACAGCAACCGAATCATCTGAATGAGCAGGTTCACGCCCCTCCTGAACGATCGCCACCAGTGAATTTTCCAGCACATAAGGCACCGAAGCATAGTCCACAACCGTAAATCCGGCATCGAGCAGCACCCGCCTGAAGGTATAACGTGTAAAGTAATACTGGTGCTCCTCCCAAACGGTCGTGCAGTCGCCCATCGTCAGCACCCGTTCGCAATCGGGCACTTCCCAGACGATATAGCCGCCGGGCTTCACCATCACTCTGATGGCATCGATAAAAGCGTGCAGATCATGTGCATGCTCGGCGACATGCCGCACAATCATCACGTCACACCGCCCGCGCCTCGCCGCGATGGCGAGCGCACGCGCGGTGGTTAACTCTCGCTGATAAGTCTCAACGTTTGCACAGGGGTCGGTGACCGCCAGATCCTCGGCCGGATCAATACGCCAGGTATTTGCATATCCCAGCCGCTCCAGACGACGCAGCATCGAATCATCCTTGAAACTGTAAGCGCCGAAGACCGAATCCGGTGAAATTTCCGGCAACGCAACCAGCTGACGTGCCAGATCATCCAGATGATCCTCGGGCTCAAAACAGGTCAGCCAATCGTAGCGCGGCTTCAGCGCCTCGACAGGGAAAGGCGTCCCCAGATGAATCAGGCCGGTGTCGGCATCGATGCGCAATTGCAGCGAAAAATCCGGCACAACATCAACGCTGCCCGGAGGTAAAAAACGGTTGGAAACAGGCTGAAGACCAAAATCGATCAGCAATTCGCCGAATAACGGTTCAGCCCTCATACACGCGTCTCTAGCATGGCGGCAACGCCTGTTTCCAGCGAAGTAAACCTAAAATCATCAGGCAGCAACGCTCGTATCTTTTGATTATCGAATGCATTGTCGGCCTTTTGCTTGCTGCGCGGACGTAAATTCACCGCAAGCGCCGGCACATTTTTTTTCAGGATGGCGATCACATCGGCAAAGCAATACGGCGTACCGCCAACCACATTGAGCTCGCCCGTAAAGGGGTGATCCACCAGATGCTCGATCAGGCGGCACAGGTCATCGATGTAGATAAATTCTCGTAACTCTGTGCCATCGCCCCACAGGGTCACAGGCTGTGACTCAATCGCAGCAGCGACAAACCCGGCAGGGCCGTAAGTTTTTCCGGAATCCCCGGGCCCGTAAATCAGCGGCGGTCTCAGACAAACCAGTGAAATTTTGTCTGCACAGACTTTTTTTAACAGGCATTCGGCGGTGTATTTGTTGATTCCGTAATAGGAAGTCGGATTCACCGGCGTCTGCTCGCTAATGCACTTGTTTTCAGTTTCCTCTCCATAGACGGCGGAAGAACTCATGAAAATCACCCGCCCGACAGGATACAAGGCCAACAGGTGACAGACATTCTCGACGATAGCCATGTTCTGCCGGAATACCTCCAGCGTATCGCCGAACTGCCGCTTGACGGCCGCAGCCAGCACCAGCGTCGCATCGGGCGTCATGTAGGGCGCCAGCTGCAATACCTGTTCCTGATCGGTCAGATCGATTTCGGGCAAAGAGCGTCCGATCACCTCCCAACGACCCGATACGGACAGCATCCCCTCAAGACGCGAGCCGATAAACCCTGAATGCCCCAGTATGATTATTTTTTTTGGCATCGAAGAACCGCTCATTCGAAATAGATAAACTCGTAATCGCCGCGATAACCGAACTCGCCGTATAGCCAGACCCACTCATCGAAATCGAACAGCAATTCCGCAGTCAGCGCCCAGCACTCCAGATTGAACAGCTCCTGCTCGTTGCGGTAACTCTCAACCATCACATAAGCATTTTTACCGACACGCTCAACTTCAGTCAGTGCAGCTTTCAAATCGAACAGCTGCAGGTTGTGCAGCGTACCCAGCGAAATCACCAGATCGAACTGCTGATCCGCAAATGGATAAGGCTGCTGCGCCTGATGCAAGAACAGATGAGGTTTCACCTCAACGCTCGCGCATTCGATGCCATAAGATGACACATCAAAACCGCAGATTTTGAGTTCCGGCTCTAACAAAAGCATCTCGTGCAACAAAAATCCCTTGCCGCAGCCCACGTCCAGCACCGATGACCCCGGCCCCAGACCGTAGGTTTTAATCAAGGCTTGGGCGACCGACTTCCAGCGCCCGGGCATATATTTATAACCGCCATAGCCGTAGCGCCGGTCGCCGTCCCAATAGTCTTGTCCGTACTGTTTGGCAATCTTCATGCAGGCGACCTTGTCGTCTGTCATCCGCGCCAGATAGTCACGGCGCGTCAGCTGGTGCAGCGGCGTGACGATATTGAGCAGGCGGCCCGTTGGGGTTTTAACGTGTGACATCAAACAAAAGCGCCGTGGTCAGGATCAATCGAGAGCAGATCGGCGATCGCCAGATTCTTGCCGTGCGAGACGCAGTGATGCGTACACTCTTTGGACGGATTAAGTTCAAAGATACGGCGACGGTTTTCTTCGGAAAACCAGAAGTCGCGAAAACTGCGTTCGGCAATCGAACCTAAGGTGCCCGACACGGTGAACGCCTTGTCCTGACATGTGTACACCTTACAGTCGGCGCCGATCACCGTCAGAAACATCAAATAAGGGCAGGTTTCGTAAGCCTTCTCGAAACGATCGTCAAGATCGTGATAATGATTGATGACAGAGAATTTGTCGTCCGCCAGCGTGCGGGCTCGCTCGATTTGTTCGGTCACCACCTCCCTGATCCGCGCGTGATAGACATTGTTCTGCTCACCGGAATTGCTCACCACCACGCCGGAAAACTTCACATGATTCACGCCGGCATTTTTGAGCAGCAGGCAGGCGTCATATAAATGGGTGCAGTTGGTTTCATCGACAATGAAGCTCACCCCCAGCACGCATTTTGATCCGCGCGCCGAAAAACGGCTAAGGTTCTCCAGCAACTGGGTGAACTCCCCTTCCTTAATGCCGCGCGATTTTGCGAAACTCGCATCATCCCACGCATCGGTGGACACCCGCACCCAGGTGCCGTACTCGGCAAATGCATCGGCGACCCGCCCCTTCAAGTTTGAGCCGTTGGTCAGCGTTGCCACCCGCACCCCGCCTTCGGCCAGTCGCTTGACGACCTCGGGCAACGGTTTGTAGAGCAGCGGCTCCCCCCCTCCTGAAAACGTGACGGCTTTAACGCCCATCGCGATCACGTCTTCGACGATCTCAAACATCTTAGCCTTGGGGATCGTATCTTTGTAGTCGATATCCTCGCCCAACTGCAGATTGCTGACGCGGTACGCGCAGTACCAGCAGTCGTGATTGCAGTGATTCATCGGCTTGATACGAATATGGACGGGGGCGACAACACGCTGATCGTGCAGCGCCGCAATATGATCGGCATAACGCAAAAACTTCAGATTGCTGTATAGCTGGCTCACCGGCGAGCTCCTTCAATAATTGCATTAAATAACTGCGCAGTGGTGTCTGCGATCTGAGCCGGCATCAGTCCGCTCGCTTCGAGCACATCGTTCTGACTACCGTAAATACTGGCAAATTCATCCGACAACCCCAATCGTTTAACCGGCGGCAGGGTGAGCAACCGATCACTCAGGGCCTCAAGAATCGCAGAACCGAAGCCGCCGATGAGCGAGTGCTCCTCGACTGTCACCACCGCACAGGCCTCTTTTGCATGTTCGAGCAACGCATCGACATCAAGCGGTTTGACGGTATGAAAATGCAGCACCGTGCTGTCTATCCCGAGCGCTGCCAGACTATCGGCCGCCGCCAGCGCATGGGTCGTCATCACCCCGGTGGTGGCGAACAGTATGTGACCTGACTTCATGGCACGACGCCGCACGATCGCTTTGCCGATCGCAAAGCCGTCATCCTCGCAACTAATCACTTTATCGCCGCCTTTAGCCAGACGAATATAGATCGGATCCGGCCAGTCGAGGGATGCTTCCATCAAACGGCGCATCTCGTTCGCATCGCTGACCGCGACCACTGTCATATTGGGCAGCACCCGCATCAGCGCGAAATCATCGACCGCCAGATGGGTAGGACCGAGCGGCGCATACACCACGCCCCCGCCGTTACCGATCAGACGCACCGGCAAACGGTGCAGGCATAAGTCGAGCGCGACCTGTTCGAAAGCGCGCCGCGTCAGAAAGGTCGCGATGGTGTTCACGTAAGGAATGAAACCATCCATCGCCATCCCGGCCGCCATGCCGACGACATTCGCCTCGTAAATCCCTTCCATGAAAAATCGCCCGGGGAGCGATTGCTTCATTTCATCCATCACGCCTGCGCCCAAATCAGAGCCGATGAACACCACGCGCGGATCGCGGTGAGCCAGACTGTGTATCGTATCGAGACAGACTTTACGCATGATAACTATCCAGTGCAGACAACATATCGGACACTTCCTTCTCGCCTATCTTAGCCTTGTGATGCCAGTCGGGATTGTTCTCGGCAAAGGAGACGCCCTTGCCCTTGACGGTATGGCAAATCACCACATTGGGCTTGCCGGCAGGCAGCGATGTCAAGGTTCTGCGCAAAGCCGCAACATCGTGCCCGTTAACCTCGGTCACGGCAAAACCGAAACTGCGCCACTTGTCGGTTAAAGGTTCGAGATCCTGAATATCGGCCGTCGGCCCGCTCGCCTGTATCTTGTTGTAATCGATCAGCACGGTGTAATTGTCCAGCGCGTGCTTGCCGGCACACAGTGCGGCCTCCCAGACCGAGCCTTCGTTGATTTCGCCATCGCCTACGACGACAAATATTTTACTGCCTCGTCCCGCCATGCGCGCGGCCAGCGCCATACCCAGCCCGATGGGCATACCGTGCCCGAGAGAGCCTGTGGAGGCCTCCACCCCGGAAATTTTTCCGGCTTCAGGGTGACCGCCCAGCATCGCATTGCGCTTGCAAAAATCATCCAAGGCCTCGACGGGGAAATAGCCCTGATCGGCCAGCAGCGCGTAAAGCGCAAGACAGCCGTGGCCTTTGCTCAGAATACAGCGGTCTCGTTCAGGCCAGAGCGGATTGTCAGGCTGATGGCGCAGCACGTCGTCGTAGAGCACCCGCAGCATTTCAATCAGCGACAGCGCCGGCCCCAAATGCCCGCGCCCGCCGCCCGCCAGGCCGCGCACGACCAGTTTTCTTAAATTTATTGCACGTTCGTCAAGAGGCATGTTTTTCTCAGGGTAGTTTAAGGCAATCAACAGCCTTATCGGCAGCAAGCCGGGCTTTCTTGAGCTGCTGCGCTTTTATTTCTGCATGAGACGCGCTCTCTCCTGCAAAAACCCGTGCATCCCAGCGTTCGGGCAGAAACTCATTCAGCAGAATCAATACCCAGCGTATCGCATACAGCGGCAGCAAGTTTAACAGACGAAATTCGAAATATTCATCTGTTTGAAACAGGGAAATCATCCCGGCACGGAATTGATCCGCACACTGCGCGTCGAGTTCACGGCCGGGGTGCAGCAGAAAATCTGCCGCAAGCCTGACCGGATCGTCCCAGCCGAAATATTCGAAATCGATAAAATGCACCCGTCCGGTATTCGACTTAATCGCGTTATGAAAACCGAAATCAGCAGGGATCAGCGTTTGCTTCGATTTGGGGAGTGCCGCCGTAAATGCCGAATTTTCGGCATGCCGACGGGCAAGCTCAAGCAGAGGGACGATTTCAGAGGTAAGGTAGCATTTTAATTCCGGCAGAACGATGAGCTTTTCAAGTCGCACCGAAATATGCCGGTACAGTTCCGCACCAGACAGACAGGGCTCTGCCGCCAGACTAAATTCATCGCCGCCGAGCGACCGCGCAGCGTGCGTGCGGGCGATAAAATCAAGCGCCTGTTCGATATCGCAAACGGCAGGATTGCCAACCACCTCGCCGTCCAACCATTCGAGCAAAGTTACATGTCTGACAGGATCGAGCGCCAGCAGACGCGGCGCATAACGATTGCCGCTTGCTTCGTAATACTTCAGAGCCCGGACTTCGGTACCAAAGCGATCGCGAGGATCGGAATTTTCAGGCGGATAGCTCTTCAGCGTATAGGCATCATCGCCGCAGACCACCTTATAGACGCGGCTATTCCTGCCGCTCTTGCACAGTATCAGCTGATCGACGCGTCGCCCGCTCAAGGCTTCTGCAATTTTTATAAATTCAGCTTCCAAATATCACCGCCGTGATTTCCCGCCAACTGCCACACACAGTCACATCACCCGCCCCCGCATTGCTGTTAAACAGGATTTTTTTGATGGGGTGCGACAAATCGGGGTGCCGCAAAACTTCCGGCAGATCATCGATAAAAAAATCACATTGCAGGCTGTTGATGCGCGCAATTTTGTCCGACTGAGAAGATTCGAAATACAGATTTTCTTCGGGGATGGCATAGCGGTCGAAAAAACCCTGATTGCGCATCCATAAGCGGGCCGCCTCCCGCAAGTCGGTCTGAGTCTCGTCGTAATGCCCGAGGCGCGTCTTGTGGCTGACGATGCACACTTCAACCCCGCTCGCCGCACAGTGAGTCAAAAAATCGGCCACCCCCGAAAACAGCTCGGCCTGCTGCATGCGCTGCCCGTAAACTATCCCCTGCATGCGCTGCCACAGCAGTTCATCGCGCAATCTAGCCTGCGCCCTGATTTCTTGCTTGGTTTTCACTTCCGACACACCGATGAGCGCCAGTTCGCGCGCCAAAGCGGTAAAAACATGATCATAACCGGCCAGCGTATTGTCGAAATCGATGCCGATGCGCATGATCATTTCTGCTCACCGGCAGACACACACCACGCCTGCCACAACGCACGGTATTCCTGCTCAACAACCCGCGTGTAAGCCCCCTGATCACCGATAATCGATGCGCTAAACAGGGCGCGCAATGTCTGGCGCAACACAGAAAGTTGCGGCAACTGAGCGGATTTTTTGATGGCTAATTCCAGATATTGATCCTCACTTTGTACGATCCAGTCTTGCAGTCCCAGCGTTGTCATCAACGATGAAGACAGCCTGCCCGTCAGTATCGGCCAGTTCAATGTAATAACAGGCACCCCCATCATCAGGCCTTCCATCGCAGTCATGCCACCGCCGTGCGGAAACGGATCAAGCGCGATATCAACCTCCTGATAGGCCCGCATATGTTCAAACCACGATGAGCCCCCCAACATAACAATACGATCAGCGTCCAGCCCCGCATTTTCAAAATAGCTTAAAATGCGTTCACGATTAGAACGCTCATTCAACTCCGGCGTCTTGAGTATCAACCGACTTCCCTGAATCTGCAGCAAAATCTGAGCCCATGTACGGTAAGTTTGCCCGGATATTTTGGCCAGGCGGTTAAAGGAGCCAAAGGTAATGCTCCCCAAGTTCAAGGCGGGCAATTCATTTAGATCGGGAAAAGGGTCGATAAAAAAAGATCCCAGCGCGCTGGGTAAATACCTGACTTCTTCGCTGTAAAACCTTTGCTCCTCTGGCGGAACGATCACCTTATCGGTAAAAAAGACATCCATCGCACGCATCCCTGTACCTGCGGCATAGCCCCAGGCGGTAATCTGCACGGGAGCGGGCTTACGCGCAAAAACCAGCAATCGGTTGCCTGCGGAATGTCCGGACAAATCCACCAGAATATCGATCCGGTCCTCCCGTATCTGCTGCGTCGCCGCCTCATCGGACATCGCCGAAATATTTCGCCAGCCAGTTGCATTCTGCCTGAACAGCCGGGTGTATCTGTCGTCCTCCCCCTTGTAATTCGAATAGGCAAACACTTCAAACTGTCCCCTGTCATACCGAGTCAGCATCGCGCCAAAGGCCTTGGATGCAGAGTGGTTTCTGAAGTCGGCTGATACATAACCGATTCTAAGTAAACGATCCGGGGAGCGCGTATTACTATAAGGGATTGCCTGCAAAAAACGGGCTGCATGCCGCTCATCCCAGCGCTTTCTTTCCTGCAGGAGTTCAGACAGATCGGCGCTCGGCGCCATATCCAGACAAAAGATCAGATTACTGTGCGCCACAACAAAATCAGGTTTTAGTTGCAGTGCGCGACGAAAACATTTTACGGCCTCATCATTTTTCCCCAAACTCAGCAGCACGATGCCAAGATTGCAATGCGCTTCCGGGTAATCCGGATTGAGCTGTAATGTTTTTCTGTGTATGACTTCAGCCTCATCGAAACGACTGAGGCACTGCAGCACGATGCCCAGATTGTGATACGCATTGAGGTAATCCGGCCTGATCAAAACGGCACGCCGGTAACTGGCTTCCGCTGCTTCGAACTTCCCCAGCTCCTGCTGCGTGACACCCAGATTGTTATAACCCTGAGCATAATCAGGATTAATCTGCAATGCCCGCAGATAGCTGGCGGCGGCCTCGTCTAACCGTCCTAATGCATGAAGTATCAAGCCCAGATTGTAATGCACCTCAAAATCATCGGGACAAAGCAATGCGGCCTGCTGCATAGGGATAAGCGCCTCTTCATCGCTCGCCGTCACAGCCCCGAGCACCTTCCATCCCACGCCACACAAAGGATAAGCCTGTGTCATCCGGCGTGCCAGGACGGCAGCCTCCGCCTGCTGTCCTGCATTGAACAGCGCCAGTAGCGCCTGCTGCTCCTGAGACGACGGTTCACCCGCAGACACAGGCGCTATATCCTGCCCCTGCAAACACAGCGCATCCACTTCCTCGCCCTGCAACCCCTGCTGTACCGCCAGCGCCAGCACCTGCCGCGCCTCGTCGCTCTGCCCCGCCTTAAACAGCGCATCAATATAACTGATCCAGTATTGTCCGCGCGAAGGGTCTATTTCCAGTGCCGCCAGAAAATACGGCAGTGCATCGCCCGACGCCCCCCGATTAAGCAGCAGCACCCCCATATTGTGCTGAGCCTCCGGATGGCGCGGTTCCAGCCGCAATAACGCCAGATAGCCGCGCTCGGCGGCCTCGAACTCTCCTGCCAGCTGGTGTGCAACGGCTTGTTTCAGATAATGCGCTGTGCTCGGTGTGGTAGACATAGATAATTAACGTAAAATTTACTGAGCTGCCGATTGGTTTACACACCATTCACGCCACAACTGCCGGTATTCCTGTTCAACACAGCGAACATAGGCCTTTTGATCGCCAATGATTGATGATGAAAAAATACCACGCAAGTGCCCCCTGAGCGCCGACAACGATTGCAAATTGGCCGCCTTCTGAACGGCCATATCCACATAGTCCTGCGGCGTTTGCGCGATCCAGTCCGTCAAACCCAGTGTCGTCATGATGGAAGCGGAGACGCGACCTACCAGCGTCGGACAGCAAAGGGTCATCACAGGCACCCCCATCATCAGCCCTTCGATCGCCGTCATTCCTCCCCCGTGAGGAAAAGGATCCAGCGCAATATCGATCTGGTTAAATGCAGCCAGATGCGCCTCTCTTGACGTCTTGCCCTGTAACACGATACGCCCGGCGGAAACGCCTGCCCGTATAAAATATCCGGTGACCCGAGCTCTCACCCCGGCATCATCCAGTTCATGCGTTTTTAGTATCATCCTGCTGCCCGGAACCGCCAGCAGTATCTTCGCCCACGCCGCGTACACCGCCTCAGAGCTTTTGACTAAACGATTGAATGAACCAAACGTCACCGTACCGGCCGATAACGCAGGCAGTTCATTCACCGCAGGATAATTAAACGGCATAAATGAACAAATCAAGCTGGGTAAATAGCTGATTTTTTCGCTATAAAATGCCTGCTCTGCGGGCGGAATCACTACGCGGTCTGAGAACAAAACATCCATCGCAGTCAACCCCGTACCCGCTGCATACCCCCACGCTGAAATCTGTATGGGCGCCGGCTTGCGGGCAAACACCAATAAACGATTTCCCGCCGTATGTCCTGACAAATCGACCAGAATATCGATCTGATCTTCGCGTATCAGGCCGGCGACCGCCTCATCAGACAGCCCGACGATGTTTCTCCAGCCCGTCACCGCACGCTGAAAAACCAGACTTAAGTCATCCTCTACCAGCGTATTAGAATAGGCGATGACATCAAACCGTCCGGCATCGAAATTGACCAGCATATTTCCAAACGCATACGCTGCGGAATGGACTTTGAAGTCTGCTGACACATAGCCTATCCGCAAGCGTCGTTCAGCGTCTGCAACATTCAAGTGAGACCGTTTAGGGTTCAAATGCGCTGCATGTACGGCATTCCATCGTTTTCGCTCTTCATACAAGGTCGCCGGCGTCAAATTCCCCGACAGGTCCAGCGCAAAAATCAGATTGCTGTGTGCCACCACAAAATCCGGCTTAAGTTCGATCGCATGACGAAAACAGGCAACCGCCTCATCGAGCCTGTCCAATTTCATATACACATTACCTAGCGCGCTATAGGCCTCTGCGTTATCAGAAGCGCTTTGCAATACCTGCCGGTAACACATTTCGGCATCCAAGAATCGACCGTTCTCCAGAAAAAGATGCCCCAGATTGCTGCGCGCCTCCAGCAGATCCGGCTTCAATTGCAAGGCCTGCACAAAACAGGTTTCCGCATCAGTCAAGCGCCCCGATGCCTGCAGCACAATCCCGAGATTGCTGTACGCTTCGGCGTAATCGGGCGCCAATTGCAACGCTTTTCGGTAACTGGCCTCAGCCTCGGCTGGACGGTTGAGCGCCTTGAATGTCGCCCCCAGATTGCAATACGCCTGTGCATAGTCAGGATTAATCTGCAACGCCTGCCGAAAACTTGCCACGGCCTCTTCAAACCGGCCCAAATCCTGAAGCGCAACGCCCAGATTGCCATGGGCCTGCGCATCAAACGGCGACAGTACAACCGAGGTTTGCATCGCCGTCAGCGCCTCTTTATGCCGCCCCGTCAGCTTTAACACAGCCCCCAGCATCTTCCAGCCCAAGGCAAACACAGGATAGTCAACCGTCATTTTTCCGGCAACAACGAGCGCGTCAGCGTATTTTTTCTCGCAGAACCGTGCCAACAACTCATCGACCTGCTCCGAAGGCGGTTCAGCATTAAAATTTGAGTTAGCGAATGACATCAGTTCATCAAGCGGGGGAGCACGGACATCCAATCTCGACATCAGGGCATCGAGCGCTTCCCCGCGCATTCCCTGTTGCCGGGTCAGCGCCAGCACTTCGCGCGCCGCAGCCAACTGTCCGAGTTGTAACAAGGTCTCGATGTAATTGATCCAGTAATGACTGCAAACCGGATCGGACTCGAGGGCCGCCATAAAAAAGCCCAGTGCCGCAGCCGGATTGCCAAGAGCCAGCTCAACACACCCCATCCCGTCATTCGCTTCCGCATGAGTCGGATCCGCCTGCAATATAACAAGATACACATGCTTTGCTTCTGCAAATTGTCCGGACTGCCGGAGTCTTTTTGCCCTGACCATATCCGGCAAAACCTGCTGTATCGAAGGGTGTGTCATGCGCAAAAGCCGTACTGAGACAAAATAATCAACATCAATTAAACAACCTTTTCCTGTGTAAGACACCACGCTTGCCAAAGCGCCAGATATTCCTGCTCAACCACCTTTGCGTAAGCCACGGTATCCCCGATAACCGAGGAGGTTAAACGGTTTCGCAACTGTGCGCGCAATTCGGCCAAAGCCGGAATATCGCTCGCCTTTTGCACGGCAATGGCGACATAGTGCTCGGGACTTTGAGCGACCCAGTCTACCAGTCCTAATGCGGTCAATATTGACACCCCGGTCCGGCCCACAAAGGTGGGCGAATGCAAGGTAATTACGGGAACGCCCATCATCAGACCTTCCAGTGTGGTAACCCCGCCCCCTTGCGGAAACGTATCAAGACAAATATCAACCTGATTAAAGACAGCCATATGATCATTCCAAGCTGTCCTGCCATGAAAAACAAGTCGATCGATCGCAACACCGGCACGCTGAAAATATCCCGCCACACGCGCACGGGCGACCGCATGATCCATCTCGGCATTTTTGAACAACATACAACTATCCGGAACGGACAACAATACCTGAGCCCATGTTTGCCAGGTTTGCTCTGTCACCTTTTCCAGCCGGGAGAAGGTCCCAAAAGTAATCGTCTTTTTTGTCAATGCGGGCGACAAAGCAATTGCCGGCGGCTCCTGACAGGAAAAATAGGTAAAAAAAGCCGGTAGATATCTTATTTTTTCAGCGTACAAAGAACGCTCTTCAGGCGGAATAAGCGTGATATCGGAAAACAAGACATCCATCGCATCCATCCCGGTACCCGTCGCATAGGCCCATGCGCTGATCTGAACAGGCGCAGGTTTTCGTGCAAAAACGAGCAAACGGTTTCTACCGGAATGTCCGGACAAATCAACCAGAATATCAATTTTATCGGCGCGAATCAGATCGGCGACGGCATCATCGGACATTCTGAAGATATTTCTCCACACCGTTACACTCTGCTCAAAACGTCGCGTTAATGGCGTCGAAATCGTGTGGCTTTCATTAGCATAGGCAAACACATCAAAACGGGATCGGTCAAAATTGAACAACATGCCGCCAAAAAAAGCTGGCGCAGAATTGCTCGAAAAATCGCTGGAAACATAGCCAATGCGCAATCGCCGGTCAGGATCGGGGGTTATGTCGTAGGAAATACGCTGCCGCAAATGCGCCGCGTGCATTTGACACCATTTTTTTCGCTCATCCTGCATCGCGGACACGCTTAAATCAGCCACCAGATCGAGTGTAAATATCAAATCACTATGCACTGCTGCATCCCGCGGATCAAGCTCCAGCGCACGACGATAGCACTGAACTGCCTGATCGTGCAGCCCTGAATCTCTTAGTCCGTTGCCAAGATCGTTATAAGCCGATGCATCATTCGGTCTGAGATGCACAACATCACGAAAGCTCGCCACCCCATCTTGGAGACGCCCCATCGACATCATTGTCAGACCGAGAAATCGCAGCGCTATTGCATGATCCTGCTTAATCTGCAGCACATGCCGATAACAGCTTTCGGCCTCGGACAGACGCGCAGCTGCCAGTAACACATTGCCAAGATTACAATGCGCCTCGAGTAAATCCGGATTGAATTGCAATGCCTGCCTGAAACTCGCTTCTGCGTCAGCCACCCTTCCCAGCTCCTGCTGAACAATCCCCAGATTACTGAGAGCCTCCGCATAGTCCGGAGCTCGCTGCAGCGCACTGAGATAACACCGCTCAGCCTCATCCAGCCGGTTCAGCTCCTTGAACATCACCCCCAAATTGCAATGCGCCTGCGCATAGTCAGGATTAATCCGCAACGCGTGCCTGAAACTCAACTCGGCTTCCTCAAAACGCCCCAGTTCCTTCAACGTAATCCCCAGATTGCCATAGATCTGGACAGAATCGGGATGGCCCCGCAACGCCGCCCGGTAGCTGCCTTCCGCCTCCGCCAGTCGGCCAAGGCATTTGAGGATATTGCCCAGATTAAACAACACATCAGCGGAATCCGGACTACTTTTCAAAATCGTTCGACAACAGGCCTCGGCCTCTTCTAATCGTCCAAGCATTTGTAACAGGTTAGCCAGATTTCCGAGTGCGGCCCCATAAGCCGGCTTGATCTGCAATGCACGGCGATAACACTGTTCCGCCCCTTCCCTCTCGCCCAAGCCCTGCAGAATGACACCGAGATTACAGTGTGCCTCGGCATAATGCGGATTGATCTGCACGGCCTGCCGGTAACAGCGGCACGCTTCATCCAGCCGCCCGAGATCCTGATAGGTGATCCCCAAATTGTAGTGCGCTTCTACATCCCCGGGTGACAGCGATGCGGCGGTTTTCATGGGCACTAACGCCGCATCAATATTGCCCTGCTGTTGATATATCGCACCCAACGCCTTCCAGCCAAACGCATGCTGCGGATATTCCACAGTCATCACACGCGCGCGTTTTTCCGCCTCTTCTAAATGGCCGCAACTGAACAAGGCCACCAAGGCATCGATCTGATCGATTTCAGGATGCGCTGCCCCTTGTACTGGCAGGTCTGCCTCCCCCTGACTGACCGCACGATTCACACGCAGCGCCAACTCATCCACATCATCGCCTTGCAGCCCCTGCTGCCGTGCCAACGCAAGCATTTGGCGCGCCTCTTCAAGCTGCCCTGCCTGATACAACGCATCAATATAGCTTGTCCAATATTGCCCGCACGCAGGATCCGCCTCCAGTGCTGCAATCAAATAGGGGAGACCGAGTGCAGGCTGCTGCATCTGGACTGCAAGCACGCCCATATTGTGATTTGCCTCAGGATGATGCGGCGCGACCTGTAAAACAGCACGGTACTGGTGTGCGGCATCCTCAAAACGGCCAGCCTGCTGGTGAAATACAGCTGACTGAAGTTGTTCGATATAAGCAGCTGTCATAGTTCACATTGAAAATTAGGTTGAGAGAAATTAAAACGGCACGACTTTATTAAGGGTTGCTCGCGCACCATTCCTGCCATAACAACCGGTATTCATGTTCGACACAACGGACATAGCGAGCCTGATCACCGATCACCGAATTGGCCAAAATAACGGGCAACGCTTTGCGAAGTGCTGCCAGAGACTGTACTTCACCCGCCTTTTGAATGGCAAGTTCAATATACTGCTGCTGCGTTTCAGCAATCCAGTCCGTCAAACCAAGCGAAGTCAGAATTGAGGCCGACAGCCTGCCTGCTATCGTCGGCCAGCGCAACGTAACCACAGGCACGCCCATCATCAGCCCTTCCATCGCTGTCACACCACCACCGTGTGGAAACGGATCCAGCGCAATATCAATCTGATTGAACGCCGCAAGATGCTGATCCCGCGCCGTCTTCCCCTGCAATGATATCCGATCCGCTGCGATACCTGCCCGCACAAAACAAGCAATGACCCGCTCACGCGTTACGGGATCATCCAGCGCTTCAGTTTTAATGATCATCCGACTCTCTGGCAATGCGCACAATATTTGCGCCCAAGCCGCATAGGTCGCATCCGAATTTTTGACCAGCCTGTTAAAGGAGCCGAAAGTAATCCCCGCACCCGACAAAGCTGGCAACGCATTGATAACAGCGCTGTCATGCGTAAAGAAAGTACCCAGCGCACAAGGTAAGTACCTGACTTGTTCAACATACAGCTCTTTTTCCGCCGGCGGTACAAATACCGGGTCAGAAAAAAACACGTCCATCGCGCTCATCCCGGTACCGGTTGCATAACCCCAGGCGGTAATCTGAACCGGCGCAGGTTTACGGGCAAAGACCAAAAGACGGTTACCCGCCGAGTGTCCTGACAAATCAACCAGAATGTCAATTTTATCCTCCCTGACAAGATCGGCAACGACATCATCTGAGAGCCCGAAAATATTGCGCCAAACCGTTACCCCCTCGCGAAATACATCGGTCATGGCATCCTGTTTAGCGGAATTTGAATACGCGATCACTTCGAACGACTTATCATTAAACAGCACCAGCATCGCCCCGAAGGCATACGCTGCCGAATGTCCCCTGAAGTCAGCCGAGACATAACCGATACGCAGACGGCGTTCAGGATCGAGGCTATTCAGATGCGGCCTGTGCTGATGCAAAGAGGCAGCATGTGCCACATCCCACTGCCGCCGCACAGCCTGTAAGGTGGCAATATCGGAACTTGCTACCATGTCCAGCGCAAAGATCAGGTTGCTGTGCGCGTCACAAAAATCCGGCCTGAGCTGCAACGCGCGGTTGAAACTGGCCGCGGCGTCCTCAAGTCGCCCCATCCCCATTGCGACAATACCAAGATTGCTGTGTGCCACTGCGAAATCAGGCTTAAGTTGTATCGCACGCTGGCAACTCGACTCAGCCTCAGCCAACAGCCCCAGCTCCATGAGTGTAATACCCATATTACAGTGGGCATCGGCCAACTGCTCATTGATTTGCAACGCACAATTGAGCGCAGCACGAGCTTCATCCAGCCGCCCCTGCACAAGCCGTGTAAAACCCAGATTAGAATACGCCTGCGCAAATTCCGGCTGAATCTGCAACGCACGCAAATAGCAATCCGCAGCTTCCGTCAACCGCCCCATTCCGTGCAGCGTATGTCCCAGGTTATTGTGCGCATCGGCCCGGTCAGGATGAAGCTGCACCGCTTGAATCAAGCAGGCAGCAGCTTCATCGAATCTCCCAAGCGATTGCAATACGACGCCGAGGTTAGAATAGGCCTGTGCATCATCAGGCCTGATTACCAGCGCCTGCCGGTAACACGCTTCCGACTCGGCTAATTGCCCCCGATCCTGCAGCGTGATGCCCAAATTACACAGCGCCTCAACATAATCCGGGTTGAGTTCGAGAGCACGCCGGTAACTGGCCTCAGCCTCCGTTAACAGTCCCTGTGCTCTTTGTACATTCCCCAGATTGCTATGCACCTGAAAAAGGTTAGGGTTGATTTTCAACGCACGCCAATAACTTGCCTGAGCTTCCTGCAACAATCCCAAACCATCCAGTACCAGCCCCAGATTATTGTGCGCATCCGCATAATCCGGATTCAACTGCAAAGCACGCCGCAGACTTTTTTCCGCCTCTTCCGGCCTTTGCAAATCGTTGAGTGTAGCGCCCAGATTGCAATGTGCCTGCGCATAATCGGGCTTGATCGTTATCGCACGGCGCAGACTGACTAAAGCCTCCTGCAGTCGACCCATCGCTTTAAATACGACACCCAAGTTGCCATGCGCCTGTGCATCACGGGGCGATAACGCAGCTGTTTTTTGCATCGCAGGCAGCGCATCCTCATCGCGCCCCGCTTGCTGGAAGGCCAATCCCAGCACCTTCCAGCCGAACGGATGTCGTGGGAAATGCGCCGTCATCAACTGAGCGAGCGTGATTGCTTCCGCCAGTTTCCCCTGGCTAAACAAAGCAGTCAGTGCGGCAATATCCCGAGCCGCAGGTTGATGTCCATGTGTCTGCGTGAGCGCAGGGCCCGGATTACACACGAGATGCACCGCTCCCGCTTCGAGTCGCATCGCCAGCACATCCACCTCCTCGCCTTGCAACCCCTGCTGGCGGGCCAGCGCCAGCACTTCTTTAGCGGCGTCATGCTGACCTGCATAAAATAACGCCTCACTGTAACTCAACCAGTATTGACCGCGCTGCGGGTCGGCCTCCAGGGCACGCAACAAATAAGGCAAGCCACGCACAGCCTCGTTCATCTCAACGGCCAGAACACCCAGATGAAAATTCGCCTCCGGATGGCAAGGTTCCATTTGCAGCACGTCCTGATAATGCTGTTCGGCCTCCTGCAAGCGCCCCTGATTACGCGCCTCGAAGGCCAAACGCAACCACGATAATAAATTTTCTTGATCAAACTCGGGCATGACAGCACTCATAATTATTTCCATTACAGAAGTTTATTCGATTTTAGAGTAGGATAGCGATCAGTCTCGGAACATGTGTCTGCGCTGTTGACTGGCTGATGCCAGTCAACAGCGTGAATCTCAAAATCCGGCCTATGCTCCACATGCAACATTCGGCAATTGAATTAAAAAAGTTTTAAAAAAGTCCTAAAGTTTTTCCGGCATGCACCGATAACTGGAATAACGGCGGTTGATTAAGCTAGCAGAAAACGGCAAACCAACGTAAACGGCAATGATGCCGAAAACCAAACCCAAGGAGAGCTAAAATGGCACAAGTCATCAACACAAACATTTCATCCCTGTTCACTGCTCAAGCGCTGAACCATTCGAATCTGGGTCTGCAAACTGCAATGCAACGTCTGTCTTCAGGCTTGCGTATCAACAGCGCCAAGGACGATGCAACCGGTTTGGTAACAGCCACAGGTTATGACAGTCAGATTCGCGGCTCCAATCAAGCGATCCGCAATGCAAACGACGGTATCTCGACAGCGCAAACCAACGAAGGTTATGCAGCACAGATCACAGCCAACGTACAGCGCCTGCGTGAAATCGCAGTTCAATTGGGTGGAACAGCAACCGGTGTTGAAACGACCGCCCTGCTGGCAGAAAACTCACGTATCGCTGGTCTGAGCTCCGCAACAGGTTCTGTGGTTATCAACTCAAGTGGCGGCACCGTAACTGGCGTAGGTACAGCGATTGCGGTTCCAACCGGCGTTACGATTGCCAATATCGATTTGAACCTGACCACACTGGCAGCAGCACGTGCGAACTTCGGTGCGGATATGGCAACATTCAGCTCCGCTATTGCCAACCTGCAGACAACATCGGTCAACCTGTCTGCTGCGTACAGCCGGATTATGGATACCGATTATGCGGCAGAAACAGCGAACATGACCCGCAACAACATTCTGCAACAGGCAGGTACGGCGATGCTGGCTCAAGCCAATCAGCAACCTAACCAAGTCATGACACTGCTGCGTTAATAACGACTAAATCTGCCGCCGGACTAAAGAATTTAATCCGGCGGCCGGATAGCGCTATAATCAGACAAATTCCAGTTGACTCAGTCACTGGAATTCAATCCATCAAGGAGAGATAAAATGCTCATCCAACCAACTAACAGCCAAATTCAGACGCCTGTGGCACGCGGTGATACGCCACGTGTAGCGACTCAGGCAACACCGGTTTATGATACTGCTTCGACAGCACAGACTCCCGTGCAACAGCCATCGCAAGAACAGCTCAAATCTGCGGTGAACAGCATAAATCACGTCATGCTCCAATCGAACCAGAGCCTTGAATTCAGTATCGACAGCTCGACTAATATACCTGTCATGCGTATGAAAGATTCAAATACCGGCGAAACAATACGCCAGTACCCGACCGAACAGGCGCTGGCCATAGCGCGTTCAATAGACCAGTTACAGCCGGGCTTGCTGTTTACCCAAAAAGCTTAATCCGGGAGACATATCATGGTTGCCGCAACCACCACATCCACGTCAGGTTCGAGCATTGATGTCAACACCATCGTCTCGAGCCTGATGGCTGTTGAGCGATTACCTGTCAACCGTCTTAACACGCAGCAAACAAGCTATCAGGCCAAAATATCCACTTATGGCACGATGCAAAGTCAAATGGCCAGCTTTCAAACAGCGGCGGCGGCATTAGGCAGCTCCAGTTCCAGCAGTCTGCTTGCATTTAAAACCAGCTCTTCCAACACCGGCGTATTGACGGCATCGGCGGGCAGCACAGCCGTTGCCGGGACCTATGCCTTGAATGTCACCAGCCTCGCGCAATCACAGAATCTGGTTTCAGCGGGACAAGCCAGCAGCACAACTGCGATCAGCGATGGCACTAGCACCACGATCAATTTCGATTTCGGCACGCTCAGCGGCGGCACATTGAGCGGCGGCGTATACACATCGCCTGCCACGTTTACCAGCAATGGCACCGCAACCCAAAGCATCACCATCGATTCAAGCAACAACACGTTGCAGGGCATCAGTGATGCCATCAATGCAGCCGGCATCGGTCTGACTGCCACAATTGTCAACGATGGCAGCAGCAGCCCGTACCGACTGACACTGACTTCAACAGCCACCGGCATTAGCAACAGTGTCAAAATTTCCACCACCGGCGGTGACGGCACACTCAACACGCTGCTGGCGAATGATCCGACAGGACTGCCTGCCGCTCAACACATGAATCAAACCGTTGCTGCGCAAAATTCAAACTTCACGGTAAACGGTATCGCGATAACCAACACCTCGAATACGGTAACCAATGCAATGCAAGGCGTCACACTGAATCTCAACACGATTAGTGCCGCCCCGGTCACACTGACAATTGCGCGCGACACCGCAGCGGTTACTCAAGCCGCAACGGATTTTGTCGCCGCGTACAATTCAATGTACTCCATGCTGCAGGGCGCGTCAGCCTACAAATCAGGCTCCCCGCTTGCAGGCGATCCGACTCTGCGCGACCTGCAAACGCAAATGCGCGGCATTGCAGCGGGTGCGGTAACAGGCGGTACACTCAGCGCCATCGGCGATGCGGGCATCAGTTTTACCGCCGCTGGCGTAATGCAACTGGATAGTGCAAAACTATCAACTGCGTTGTCGAGCAATTACAGCGCCGTTGCCAACCTGTTCAATTCGTCCACAGGCTTCGCCACTAAATTTGAAAGCATGGCGAAAAGCTCACTCGCGTTTGATGGCGCTTTCGCCAATAGAACGGCAAGCTTAAATCAAGCCGTCAAATCGAACAACGACCGTATTGCCGTAATGGAAGCAAATTTAGCGAATATTGAAAAACGCTATCGCGCACAATACAGCTCACTGAATGTTATGCTAGCGGAAATGGGAAAAACCAGCAGTTATTTGACCCAACAACTCTCAAGGCTATAAGGCACTATTATGAACATGACAGCCGCAATCAGCGCGTATAACAAGGTCGGCATCGAATCCGGCGTCACTGCGGCCGATCCGCACAAACTAATCTCCATGCTCTATCAGGGCGCCCTGCTGGCAATTGCCAACGCGAAAAACGGTGTTTTGCGCGGAGACATCCCCGCTAAAGGCAAGGCCATTTCTCATGCAATGCTGATCATAGGCGACGGCCTCAATGCCAGCCTCAACAAAGACGTAGGCGGTGAGCTGGCGCACAACCTGTCATCCTTGTACGACTATATGATCAAACGATTGCTCGCAGCGAATCTGAACAATGATATGGAAGCACTTGATGAAGTCGCCGTTTTGCTAGGCGGCTTAAAGGAGGCATGGGACAGTATCCGCCAGACCGCAATCGCCCCTCCTCCTGCACCAAGCGGACAACCTGAGCAAAGGTTATACGCCAGAGGCTGATTCCATGAAAGCGAACGATATTGTCAGCGATTACGAATCACTGTCAAATTTAACAAGTGAAATGCGTGCAGCGGCAAATGCAGGAGAGTGGGATAAACTCATCTCCCTGGAACAGCTGTCTGCCCAGTACCTTGGCCGCATCCAATCTGCCGAAGCGTCCACCCCCCTAAACGATTCCAGCCGGCATCTTATCGTCGGACTCATCAAAAAAATCCTTGATGATGACACAGAAATCAGCAAACTCACCCGTTCCTGGATGGAACAGTTGCAAGCAAGCCTGAACAGCAACCGCCAGGAGCTGCTTCTGAATCAAGTTTACGGAGCCGGCTGATCACTGCAACGCAACAGCCTTTAGGATTTTATGCAACCGGCTAACTTGACTCAAACCCTGCAAGCCCTGTACAGGCAATCCAAGCCGCTGATCCTTGCAGAAAAACTCCCGGCTACAACCGCCCAGCCGGAAAAAACAGGCATCAGTGTCGACAAACTGATACCCGGTCAGGAAGTAAAAGCCACCGTACAAGAACAGGTCAGCCCCGGTCTTTTCAAAGTGCAAATTGCCGGACAAGTCATGCAAATGCGACTACCCGGACAGCTGCAAGCCGGCACGACAATGACCCTAAAAGTTGAATCGATCAGCCCGCATCTGATGTTCAGCATTTTCGCATCCAGCGCACCCATCGCTACACAGGAACAAATCAGTTCCGCATCCCGCCTGCTATCCAATCTTGCTGAATTGCCGCTGGGCAGAACACTGATCGAATCGAGTTCTGGTCATCCAGTTTGGCCAACTACCGGCGCTGCGCCTGACAGCAAGCAGCTGGCTGCAGGACTCAAAGACGCATTGGCTAACAGCGGGCTCTTTTATGAATCCCATCAGGCGCAATGGGTACGCGGAGAACGCAGCACCGCACAGTTACTCATCGAGCCGCAAAACCAGTCCAGCCCGCAATCCGATTATCCAGCCGCACCGGACAAATCCGCCGCGCAATCGGCGCTGCCTATTTCAAAGGAGCTGCTACCGCTGGTGCAGCAGCAACTTCACACGCTCGAGACGCATCAACTGACCTGGACAGGTCAAATCTGGCCTGAACAAACGATGCAATGGGAAATCCAGGGGCAACCCGAACGCCAGTCCATGCAGCCGGAAGACCGTCAATGGAGCACAGAAATGGAGCTGGCATTGCCCAACTTGGGAGACGTGCACGCAAGGCTCGTCTACAATCAAGGCGGGATACGACTGACACTGCAAGGCGCAGATGCCTCATCCGTTGCACTTTTCAACCGCCGTTTACAGGGGCTGGCGGCAACACTCGCCGACGCAGGCGTACCCCTCACCGGCGCTTTGATTGAAAAAACTTAATGCGCCCAAACTCCCAGCAAGCCGCTGTTGCCTTAGCCTATGGACAAACCAGCGGCGCACCTAAAGTTGTCGCCAGAGGACGCGGACTGATCGCTCAGGCCATCATTGAACGTGCAAAACAAAATGGCGTATACGTACATGAGTCTGCTGACTTAGTAGGCTTATTGATGCAAGTTGAACTCGACGAACAAATTCCGCCTCAACTCTATCTGGCGGTTGCAGAGCTGCTAGCCTGGCTATATCGTCTGGAGCATGAGGAAACCGTGCCTTTTCCGCCAATATCACGGCTTTAATTTTGTTATCATGCGCAAACATCTTGAAAAGTACTCGTTACAACATGGAAAAAGACATTCCTCTGAAAATTGAAATCCTGACCAGCGGCAAAGATGACGAATACCGCATCACCTCCCCGCGTGAAATCGAATTCGTATTGCTCAATATCGTCAAGCACGCCTCACGGATCGCACTGTATTTTTCCGAGGAAAACGATTTTATCCTGACAACACTTCTGGCTGTGGACTCAACCGGATTGTGGCTTGATATACGACCGACAGAAAAAGAAAACAATGCGATCCTCAATGCCGACAAGTTGATTTTCGTGAGTTCACATTCTCAGGTCAAGGTGCAATTTACGGCAGATAGCGTGACAATGACCACGTTTAAAGGTCAACCCGCCTTTTTCCTGAAACTGCCCGCGAGCATCTACCGCCTGCAACGACGCGAGTATTTCCGGCTGACTACCCCCGTTTCAAATCCGCTGCTCTGCGTGATCCCCAATGAACAAGCGAGCGAACATCATGAACATGAAGTGACGATCATGGACATCAGCGGAGGCGGTGTGGGCCTGACCTGCGCAGAGCAGGATGCAGTACTGATTCCCGGCCATACTTACCAGAACTGTAAAATAGACTTGCTCGACATCGGTGAGTTTACCGGCACGATCGAAGTAAAAAACCTGGTCGTCTTGTCAACTCAAACAGGTCAAGTTGTGCGGCGCGCAGGTTGCGAATTTAAAAATCTCGACGGCGCCTCCACCATTTTGCTGCAACGCTATGTCACGGCAATGCAGCGCGCAAAAGCATAAGCCGGTTCACCAATCACGCTTCCTTGACCTTGTTAATGCGGAGAGTCCGCCATAAAAGCACCAGGTAACTGTAAATTGATTAAACAATCCTCTTCAACGCCGGGCACTGCGCAGATCTTGCAAAGCGCCGTGCAAAAATTTCAGGCAGGGGATACAGGTGCAGCTCAAGCACTATATTTATCTATTCTACAAAGCCAGCCCGACCACCCTGAAGCCAACCATAATCTGGGTGTTCTGGCCCTTCAAGACAATAAGCATCAGGCATCCCTTGCGTATTTTGTGACCGCGCTCAATGCAGATCCCACACAAAGGCAATACTGGATAAGTTACATTGACGCCCTGATTTTGGCCGACCTGCGCGAAGAGGCACAATCCATACTTACTTTTGCAAGGCAACAAGGACTGCAAGGCCATGAAGTTGATGCGCTGGATGCACGCGTCAATCAGTCCGTTGAATTACCATCGTCTCATCCATCTAAGCTGACCCGCATAAAAAACAGCGCAAAAAAATCAAAAATCCCGTCAACTCAGGAGATAAATTCGCTCATCTCTCTTTTTAGCTCCGGAAATTTGACTGAAGCCGAAAACATGGCAAAAAGCATGACAGAGCACTACCCTGCTCACTGGGTAGGCTGGAAAATGCTGGGCGTCATTTTTCAGCAGCAGGGAAAAAATAGCGAAGCACTGATGCCAGCGCTCACAGCCAGTAAACTATCGCCTAAAGATGCTGAAACCCACAACAACCTCGGCATCATCTTAGATAGCCTGGGACGAGCAACGGAGGCGTGCGTCAGCTACCGTAAAGCGCTTACCCTCAACCCGAACTATATACAGGCACACAGCAATCTCGGTGCCACGCTGCAAAAATCGGGCCAAATGAAAGAGGCGGCAACCAGTTATCAAAAAGCGCTCGCTCTCGATCCCGGTTACGCAAAAGCCCACAACAATCTGGGCGCTGTTCTCAGCGAAATGGGGGAATTTAAGCTCGCAGCAGCAAGTTTCAAACGCGCCTTGCACATTCAGTCGGATAATGCCCAAGCGCATTACAATCTGAGTATCGTCCAGAAAAAAATGGGCGCTGCATCTGACGCAATCGATAGCTGCCGCGCAGCATTACAAATCAACCCGGATGATGCGGATGCCCATTACAACATGGGCGCTATACTCTTTGACCTGAATCACCTCTCCGAGGCAGAGTCGGCCTTCCGGCAGGCTTTACGCTGCCAACCTGCGTTTTCCGACGCACTCAACCATCTTGCATTACTGCTTAATGCACAGAAGAATCCGATCGCTGCGCTCGAAGTTATCAGCCGCTCCCTGAAGGTTCAAGAAACAATTGAAGCTAAAAACATTTATATCACCTGCATCAAAGGTCTTCCCCCTTCACAAACCGACGCGACCATTCGAACTAACCTGATTCGCGCTTTGACTGAACCATGGGGGAATACGAGCGAGATGGCAATGGTTTGCATCCGTCAGGCAAAGTGCACTCACTATTTATCAAGCCTCATCGTGCGCGCAAAAAATGCCTGCTCGCAATCAGAAGAACGGCTGATTGATTCGGAGGATCTAGCCGCACTCGAGGAAGACAGCTTGCTGACCGCCTTACTCAGTTCAGCACCGATATGTGATACAGACCTTGAGCGACTGATGACCATAGTGCGACGCGACCTGCTCACTGCTGCCGTCGAAATAACAGCGCCAAGTTCAGATGACACCCTGCGCTTTTACAGCGCATTGGCAAGTCAATGCTTCATCAACGAGTATATTTTTTCCTATTCAGACGCTGAAATTCAAACGGCACAACGCTTACGCGCCTCCCTTGCCCAGTCGCTTAAAGAAAACACTCAAACAGATGCACTTTGCATCCTCGCGGTCGCGGCCTACTTCCCGCTTCACACGATCGCCGGCAGCCGGCAACTGCTTGAGCAATGCTGGCCGGCAGAAGTCTGCGCCGTATTAGTCCGGCAGATACAAGAGCCAACAGACGAATTTCAACTGCGCAACACACTAACCAAACTCGGACGCATCGAAAATACCGTGTCCCTGCAAGTACAAAATCAATACGAAGAAAACCCCTATCCTCGCTGGATCAAAATATCCCCTGCAGAAAAGGCAAAAAGCATTAATCAAACTATTTTGCAGAAATTTCCGCAGACCACTTTTTCCCGTCAAAAAGCAAGCGGCGCAGACCGCATCCTGATCGCCGGTTGTGGAACAGGACAACATTCGATCAGCTTGGCACAAAGAACCCGTGACGCTCAGATATTAGCCATTGACTTGAGCGCAAGCAGCTTAGCCTATGCAAAACGAAAAACACTAGAGCTGGGCATCGCCTCAATTGAATATGCGCAGGCGGATCTACTGGAAATTGCACACGACAAACGTCGCTTCGAAATGATCCAATCGAGCGGCGTACTGCATCACATGAAAGATCCTTGGGCAGGATGGCAAGCCTTGCTCGCGGTACTCAAGCCTGGCGGATTCATGAAACTCGGCTTATACAGTGAGCTTGCACGCACAGATATCGTCCGGATTCGCGACTTTATTGCGCAACGGGGTTACGGATCGACAGCCGATGAAATCAGGCAATGCCGACAGGAACTGATCAACATCAGTGAGCGGGAAAATTTTGGCGCGATACTTAATTCACCCGATTTTTACAGCACCAGCGCCTGCCGCGACTTACTTTTTCACGTACAGGAACATCGAATGACTTTAAGCGGCATCGACGATTTTATTCGTGCGAACAAACTGAAATTTTTGGGTTTTGAAATTGAAACAGAGGTACTACACGCCTACAAGCAGCGCTTCGCGAATGATCCGGAGGCGATCCATCTTGACCAATGGCATATTTTTGAGACCGAAAATCCGCATATATTTGCCGGAATGTATCAATTCTGGATTCAAAAACCGGAAAACTGACCGTCGTTTGATAAAAACAGATACAAAATATTAGTGTTAAACCTGCATATTCATAATGTCGTTGTAGGCTAGGATCACCTTGTTACGCACCTGTATCGTCGCCTGAAAATTGATGCCGGATTTTTGCATGGCAATCATCGTATCGCTCAGACTGACTTTATCGTCCCCCATCACAAAGGCTTTTTGCAGAGCTTCAGACTTCTCATGCGATTGCGCCACACCATCGAGTGCATTTTTCAACACACTGGAAAAATCCACCTTACCAGATGAGGCCGCCGGTGCCGATTCACGCAACCCCGCCGCCGCAGCCGCCACACGCATATTTGCCAGCAACCCTTCTACCGCCGATATATTGCTCATCTTCCCCCCCTTTTTAATCTCTCAGCCCCCGTTGCCAGCGGCACATTTTACGCAGCAAAACACGCCGCCCAAGTCCCCGACTCACGTAGCTTATAACAGACTTTTACAGTAATCGCACAATACAAGAACAAACGCGTGTAACATTAGCGAAACAGGCACGGGTTTTTCCCTTTATTCCCACCTTAACAACGACAATTGAAATAGATAATGCAGTTACTGTCCCCAGCGGCATCCAGGTATAGCCCGTTATAGCCATGTCCGAACAAGCAAACAGAGTCAACACCGGCGTAAGCGCATTCAGTCGCTTCGAACAACTTAGCGCCCAGCAAAAAATGGGGTTGGGAGTAGGTATTGCCGCCCTCATCGCACTGATCGTCGGCGCATGGATGTGGGGACAAACACCCGACTACCGCATTCTGTACAGCAATTTGTCCGACCGCGATGGCGGCGCTATCATTGAATCACTACAACAACTCAACATCCCCTACAAATTTGCAGACGGGGGCGGCGCGCTGATGATCCCGGCAGACCAAGTCCATGAAGCCCGTTTAAAACTGGCGTCGCAAGGCTTACCCAAGGGCGGGACCGTGGGATTCGAATTAATGGAAAACCAGAAATTCGGCATCACCCAGTTTGCCGAGCAAATCAATTATCAGCGCGCACTCGAAGGTGAATTAGCACGTTCGGTGCAAAGCATAGGCGCTGTCGCCTCGGCGCGCGTTCATCTGGCCATCCCGAAACCCAGCGTTTTCATCAAAGAACAGCAAAAACCCAGCGCCTCGGTCGTCCTGACACTGCATGGCGGTCGTCTGCTCGATTCCGCTCAGGTCACCGCGATCGTACACTTAATTTCCAGCAGCGTTCCTGACATGTCGGCAAAAAATGTCACCATCGTCGATCAGGATGGCTCACTGCTGAGCTCGCTGCAGGATAGCAACGGCTTGGGACTCGACGCCAACCAGCTCAAATACGTGCAGCAAATCGAGCAAAATTACATCAAGCGTATCGAAGATATCCTCACCCCGCTACTGGGCGCGAACAATATTCACGCACAGGTCACAGCAAACATCGACTTTGCGCGTACTGAACAAACCGCCGAGACCTACAAACCCAACCAGAATCCCGCCGACTCGAGCATACGCAGCCTGCAAAACTCCGAAACGCTCAATGGTTCAGGCCTGAGCGCCAGCGGCGTACCCGGCGCATTGAGCAACCAACCCCCGGTTCCGGCTACCGCACCGATCGTGGCACCTCCGGGAGCAACGGATACTGCAAACGCGCCTAAAATAGACAATCTTCACAAAGAAAACACCATTAATTACGAAGTAGACCGCACAATCAGTCACACCATCTTGCCCGTCGGCATGATTAAACGACTCTCAGTCGCTGTCGTCGTCAACAATCGTAAAGCCACAGATCCCAAAGGCAAAGTCAGCTCGAAACCACTGACCGATGCCGAGAAAGCCCAGATCGACAATCTGGTCAAAGATGCAGTGGGATTTGATAAAATTCGCGGCGACAGCCTGAATATTCAGAATGCCGCATTCAATGATGAAAAGGAAGCTTTGAGCGAATTGCCATGGTGGAAGCAGGCAGACATCATTGAACTTGCCAAGCTGCTCGCAAAGTATTTGATTATCGCAGCCGTCATGCTGATCGTCGTGTTTAAGATCATCAAACCCGCCTTCCGTCCTCTGGAACCCTTTCATGCCGAAGCGGACGATGAAGAACACTTAGCAGCAGCTGACCATACGCCGGGCGGAGGCGAAATCGTGACCGGCGCAGAAGGTGTGCAGCATGGCGGCGAAACGAACCAGGAAAACTACATCCCCCCAATTGAACCCTATGAAAAAAATCTCAATATCGCAAGACAAATCACTCAGCAAGATCCTAAAATCGTTGCAAGCGTAATTAAGGACTGGGTGAACGGCAATGAGTGACGGCGTACAAAATAGTGCCATTTTTCTGATGACGCTGGGCGAAAATGAAGCCGCAGAAGTCCTCAAATACCTGGGGCCTAAGGAAGTACAAAAAATCAGCACCGCGATGGTCGCACTGAGCAATCTGACTCGCGACCAGATTTCACAGGTTTTCCACGAATTTTTGGTTGCCGCTGCTGAAAAAACCACCATAGGCATGGATTCGAACGACTATATCCGCAGCATGCTGACCAAGGCACTGGGTGATGACAAAGCGGCCGGCCTGCTCGACCGCATTATGCACAGCAGCGACACGAGCGGTATTGAAAGCCTAAAATGGATGGATCCTGGCGCCGTTGCCGAAATGATAGGCAACGAGCACCCGCAAATTATCGCAACTATTTTGGTGCATCTGGAACCGGATCAGGCCGCCTCCATTATGAAAATGCTCACGGATCGCACGCGCAACGACGTATTGCTGCGTATATCCACACTGGATGGCGTGCAGCCGGTAGCCCTGCGCGAGCTCAACGATGTGCTGAGCAAACTGATGAGCGGCGGTTCAACGGGCAAGAAATCTCTTAAGGGCGGAGTATCCACAGCAGCAGAAATCCTTAACTTTATGGGCGGAACACTGGAAGCTGAGATGATGGAGAAGGTGCGCAGTTTCGACCCTGATCTCGCACAAAAAATCGAGGATAAAATGTTCGTCTTCGAAAATATTCTCGAGGTGGATGACCGTGGTATCCAGCTGATCCTGCGTGAAGTTCAGTCCGAAGCGCTGATCATCGCACTCAAAGGAGCAGGCGAAGAACTCCGTGAAAAGATTTTCAAGAACATGTCGTCACGTGCGGCTGAAATGATGCGGGAAGATCTGGAATCCAAGGGGCCAGTTAAGTTAAGCGAAGTCGAGGCGAACCAGAAGGAAATTCTCAAAGTTGTCAAACGCCTGTCCGATGAAGGACAGATAGCCCTGGGCGGCAAGGGAGATGAGGATGCCTATGTCTGACCCTCTGCCGCAACGCCCAAAAGAACAGCTCACCGCATTTCAGCGCTGGGAGCTAAACTCATTTGACGAAGCAGAAAAGCCCGGCACAGAAAATCTAGCGGCCGAAGCATTGCTTGCGTCCAGAGAGTCGGCAGCCATTCAGTTGCAAAACCTGCAAAAAAAAACCTATGACGAAAGCTATGCCGCAGGATTAGCTGCAGGACACGCCGCAGGAATGCAACAAGCGCAGAGCGAAATTGCCAAGCTGCAAACCTTAATGAGCAATTTGCAAATTGCGCTCACCCAGGTTGACGAACAATTAGCGCAGTCGCTGCTCGATCTGTCGCTTGAAATTGCGCAAAAGATGGTCGTCAGTGTCTTGCATATCGAACCTCAAATTATTTTAAAAATTATTAGCACTGCCATCAGCAGCCTTCCTCACTTCAACCAGAATGCTCACCTGATTCTGCATCCGACTGATGCGGACCTCGTGCGCCGGCAAATGGGCGATGAGCTGGCACATGCCGGATGGAAAATTTTTACCGACCCAAAAATTGAATCCGGTGGCTGCCGGGTTGAAACTTCCCACAGCAACATCGATGCAACCAACCCGGCTCGCTGGCAGAGCATTGTGGAATCCATCGGGCAGGACACGTCATGGTTGAAGACACCGAACTGACGCTCCGGACCGAACCATTCGCCGCGCCCCAGATCCTGCCCCCGATCTACGATCAGCCCGGTCCCCAGCCCAGTGGTGAGCACAGCCTGCGCTGGCAAGCCCTGCTAACAGAGGGGCGCGAATATGTGGCCGACTGCAATCCGATGCCGCCCAGCGGCCATCTAACCAAGGTGACAGGTTTGATTATGGAAGCGGTTGGATTGCAAATGCCCGTTGGCAGCACCTGTCAAATCCGCCTGCCCAATACCACCGTCGAAGCTGAAGTTGTTGGTTTTTCTGGCGAGAAGCTCTTTTTAATGCCGGAGAATGACGTTTACGGCCTGGTTCCCGGCGCCCGTGTGATGCCAATTACCCCATTGCACACACTCAGCCTAGCTGGCAAACGAAAACCGCTGCGCCGCCGCATGTCGGATCATGCAAAACATCTTCCCGTCGGCAACATGCTGCTCGGTCGAGTTTTGGATGGCGCGGGAAAACCGCTCGATCAACTGGGGCCGTTGCTGGAAACGGCGTCTGCGCCGCTGCAAAGCCGCCCCTTCAACCCGCTGGAACGCGCTTCTATCGATACGCCGCTGGATGTCGGCGTGCGCGCCATCAACGCACTTTTAAGCGTTGGACGCGGTCAGCGCATGGGACTGTTCGCCGGCAGCGGCGTGGGTAAAAGCGTTTTACTTGGCATGATGGCGCGCTATACCAGTGCGGATGTCACCGTCGTCGGCCTGATAGGCGAACGTGGACGCGAAGTCAAGGAGTTCATCAACGACATTTTAGGCCCTGAAGGAATGGCGCGTTCAGTGGTAGTTGCCACCCCCGCCGACACCTCCCCCCTGATGCGATTGCAAGGCACGGCATATGCAACAACCATCGCCGAATATTTTCGCGATCAGGGGAAAAACGTACTACTGATCATGGATTCGCTGACGCGTTTTGCAATGGCGCAACGCGAAATCGCGCTGGCGGTCGGCGAACCGCCTGCGACCAAAGGCTACCCGCCCTCCGTATTTGCAAAACTCCCCCAATTGGTCGAGCGCGCTGGAAATGGGCTAGAGGGTGGCGGGTCAATCACTGCTTTTTATACCGTACTGACCGAAGGCGATGACCAACAGGACCCGATAGCCGACAGCGCACGGGCCATTCTGGACGGACATATTGTATTGTCGCGCCGGCTGGTGGAACAGGGACACTACCCGGCAATCGATATCGAAGCCTCGATCAGCCGCGTCATGTCACGGCTGGCCACGCCTGAGCACGCAGCACTAGTACAACGCTTCAAGCAGCTGTATGCTCACTACCAGCGCAACAGAGATCTGATCAGCGTCGGGGCCTATATCAACGGGAGCGATCCGCTGCTCGATGAAGCGATTAAACTATATCCGAAAATGGAACAGTTTTTAAAACAAGGCATGCATCAATGTGAAACCTACACAAGCAGTATCGCGCAGTTAACCGCGCTGTTTGAAGTCGGCTATTGACGATTATGAGCAATCCATTCCGCCTGCAACCTTTGTTGAACCTGGCGCAGATCAAAAATGAATCGGCAACAAAAAGACTGGGAGAACTGAATAAACTGCAGCATGATTCGGAGGTACAACTGGAAACACTGCGACAATACCGCCGCGATTATCAGGAGCGCATGCAAACAGCCAGCCAGCAGGGTGTTGATCCGATTGTGCTGCGAAATTTTCAGCAGTTTATTTATAAGCTGGATGCGGCTATCGTACAACAACTCAAAGCTGTTGAACAAAACCGCTTATCCACTCAGGCCGGATTAAACGACTACGGCGGAACGCAGCGCAAACTCAAATCGTTTGATACCTTGCAGCAGCGACATATTGAAAGCGAACTGAAAATTGAGGCAAAGCAGGAACAAAAGGCCATGGACGAACACAGCGGTCGTGTCACAGCGTACAAGATGCTCAATACAGAAAAATAGCTCAGGAGAAACATTATGATTAATCCGGTCATCAACAAAATCATCGCGCCGACCCCAGGCAGCGCTTCTGCCAACCCTGCGAAATCCTCCGCAGAAGGGGCAAGTGCCGAGAAATTCGGTGCAGTACTGGCAAAGCAGATAGGCGAAAAGCCCTCTGCCGACTCAAAACGCTCGAGTCATTCATCGCTTCAAAAGTCATCTCAAACTGGCAATCCCACAACTAACGAACGCAATCTGCCCGACCAGGGGACTATATCCGCTACAATGACCAGCGACCCTCTGGCTGGATTTTTAAAAGGCAATCTGACGATTAAAGCGGACCGACCGACCGACATTCAAGCCGATCAAACAACACAACCTGCCGATGCGCAGATCCCCCCTTTCGCACTGCCGGTCAATCCCGAGCTTAAACTCACTGTATTGCCCGCGACGGATCCTGTCACCGGAAAATCTGCACGCCAGGCGGCTGAGCCACTAGATGCGACACGCGAAAAAATGACCGGCGTGATGCCAGCGGCCATTGAACAATCACCGATTGCAACGAAAACACTAACACTTACCGACAAAGAAACATTCAAACTGGCCGATCCTGCCACCAGCCTGCCGGCTGCCAATGCACAGGCTATGGCTCAATCGGCAAGCTCGGCAATCACCCCGACACCGATGGCACCAACCAATCAGAGCACGATTGCCGCACCGCTGGGCAGTCCCGCCTGGCCTGCTGAATTCACCCAGAAGATCAACTGGGTAAGCACGCAACAAAATCAGGTGGCAGAACTACATTTAAACCCGCCTGATCTGGGGCCAATGAGTGTGACGATCACCATCAACGACAATCAGGCGACCGCATTATTCAGTTCGCCCCACAGCGCCGTGCGCGAAGCAATCGAAAACGCCATGCCAAAACTTCGCGAAAGCCTGGCCGACAACGGCATCATGCTGGGCAATGCTACCGTGAACGATCAGGCACCGAGAGACAGTGGCGCGTCAGGCTTCACAAATCAGCGCACACCGTCACCTCAGACTCACACAACAACAGAAACCGCAATCAACCCTGTACCCGTTGCGCAGGTCAGCCGTCATAACGGTCTGGTTGATACGTTCGCTTAAGCCGCCTTGTACATTCATAACGAGACCCGATATTCACATTTCGATAAATTTTTAAAAAAATATTAATTTAGCGGTGGAAACAGGCGATATTTGTGTCATTATCCGCCGCGTTTATTTTTCTTAATTCAAACATCAATAAGGAATCGCAACATGTCGAAGCCAGCCAAGCCTGCCGCCCCCGCCGCAGGCGATCAACCGCCCAAGAGTAAAAAGATGCTCGTGATCATTATCGCCGTGGTTGTCCTTTTGGCCGCAGCAGGTGCGGGTTACTACTTTTTAGTCATGAAACCTCATTCCGAAAAACATGCAAAGCCTGCCGCTACTGAAGAAGCTGCAGATGAAGGTGATGAAGAAGATGAAGCGAAACCAAAAGTTCCGCCCAAATTTGTTGAAATCGGCACCTTTACGGCCAATCTGATGCACGAAGATGCGGATCGCTATTTGCAAGTTGCCATCACAATCAAGTTGAACAAACCAGAACTTGAAGAGAAGGTAAAAGAAAGCAACCCAGAAATACAGCATAGAATCAACATGCTACTACAAAGCAAGCGACCATCCGAACTCGCAACGCCTGAAGGAAAAGAAATTCTGGCCAGCGACATCAAGGCAAACGTCGAGTATGTTCTGGGACTGCGTAAGACTCAGCCTGCCCTGCATCAGGTTCAGCCGGCCGCTGAAGGTGAAACACATCATGCTGCTGCAGAGGAAAAGCCAAGCAAAAAGGGCGTAGCAGAAGTGCTGTTTACCTCGTTTATTATCCAGTAACAACATGAGCGAATTTCTCTCTCAGGACGAAGTTGACTCCCTGCTCAAAGGGGTCAACGGAGAAGCAGAGGATGAAAAGGTACATCCGGAAGCGGATGCCGGAGAGATTCGCCCATACAATTTAGCATCACAGGAACGCATCGTACGTGGGCGCATGCCCACGATGGAAATTATCAACGAGCGTTTCGCACGCCTGTTCCGCATTGGCTTATTCAATTTTATTCGCCGCACACCTGAAATATCGGTGGGGCCCGTTCGTGTACTCAAATTCGGAGAGTTTGTACGCAATCTGGCCGTCCCCACCAATCTGAACATCATCCAGCCCAAACCACTGCGCGGTAACGGGCTGTTTATTTTCGACCCGAATCTGGTATTTCTGGTCGTTGACAACATGTTTGGCGGTGACGGTCGTTTTCATACCCGGGTTGAAGGGCGAGAATTTACCCAGACGGAACAACGCATCATCCAAAAAATGCTGGCCGTGGTATTTGAAACCTATGCAAAATCGTGGGAAACCGTCTATCCGCTGGAATTTGAATTTGTACGTTCGGAAATGAACCCGCAATTCGCCAACATTGCCACGCCCAATGAAGTCGTCATTGTGACCACCTTCGACATCGAGCTGGGCGGTAACGGCGGTGCATTCCACATCTGCATGCCTTACTCAACGCTTGAACCTGTCAAGGATTTACTGTTCAACAATATTCAGGGCGAACATCTTGCGGTCGACAAACGCTGGCTGCAACTCCTATCGCGTCAGGTTCAATGTGCTGAAATCGAGCTGGCCGCAACGCTGGGCCAAGCAAGTATCACACTGGAAAGAGTATTGAAAATGCGCGTAGGTGATGTGATACCACTGGATGTCGATGAAAACATTACTGCGTCAATTGATGGCGTTCCGATCATGGAATGCAAGTATGGCGTATTCAATAATCAATACGCACTCAAAATTGTAAAAATGCTGACTACCAACGAAGGAGAACAACATGCCTGATGAAACTGCCATCACCGCGGATGATTGGGGTGCAGCCATGTCAGAGCAGGCGACAGCCGAAGCATCTGCCGGAACCGATGACTGGGCCGCCGCAATGGCTGAACAGGAAGCGCCTCCTGCTGCCAGCAAAGCCCACGTATTCGAAAAGTTTGGCGCGGCTGGCACGACGGCCACCCCTAACGATCTGGACATGATACTGGATATCCCGGTGCAACTGACCGTTGAATTGGGTCGCACCAAAATGCCCATCAAAAATTTGTTACAACTGGCGCAAGGTTCGGTCGTCGAATTATCCGGCATGGCCGGCGAACCGCTGGATGTCATGATCAATGGTTTTTTGATCGCACAAGGCGAGGTTGTGGTTGTCAACGACAAACTCGGCATCCGTCTGACCGATATCACAACCCCGTCCGAGCGTCTGCGACGCATCAATCGTTAACTTGACATGCCAGCCCTCCTCTCCCTGCTCGTCGCGCTGATCTGCTCGAACGCTGCCATCGCGGCTGACATTGCACGCCCGGCCTACACGCCGCCCGTTCCCAGCAGCTCAGGAAGCCTGCTGCAAATCAGTTTCAGCCTGCTGCTGGTACTGGCAGTCATCATGACCATCGCCTGGCTGCTCAAACGCATGAATATTGCGCAGCATGGCACCGGCAACCTGCTCAAAGTCGTCGGCAGCATCGCGATAGGGCAACGCGAACGTGTCGTCATGATCGAAGTCGACGACACTTGGGTGCTGATCGGTGTAGGCCCGGGTCAAATACGCACGCTGCACACGCTGCGAAAATCAGACGAACTACAGGACTTAACAACATCAGGTTCAACAGGAACACCGGATAACAAATTTGCCAGCCTGCTCTCATCCATCATTAAGCCGCGCAACGGAAATGGCAATGCGTCGTAGTCTGTTACTGTTACTCGGTGCGGCAGGACTCGTATTAAGCCACGCCACAGGGGCTGCTGATCTGGCAGTCCCTGCAATTACCAGCAAGGCCGCAGCAGGCGGTGGACAATCCTACAGCCTGAGCCTGCAAACGCTGCTGATCCTGACATCCCTGAGTTTCCTGCCGGCGATGCTGCTGATGATGACATCGTTTACCCGCATCATCATTGTGCTCAGCATGTTGCGCTCAGCACTGGGAACTCAGGCCTCCCCCCCCAATCAGGTACTGATCGGACTGTCGCTGTTCCTGACCTTTTTCATCATGTCGCCGGTATTCGATAAAATTTACACAGACGCCTATTTACCCTACAGCGAAAATCGGCTTGACTTGCAACAGGCTGTTGAAAAAGGCGTCATTCCGCTCAAGACCTTCATGTTACGCCAGACACGTCAGGCAGATTTAGCGCTGTTCGTTAAAATTTCCAACAGCGACGAGTTACAAAGCGCAGAAGAAGTCCCGATGCGACTCCTAGTCCCCGCCTACGTCACCAGCGAATTAAAAACGGCCTTTCAGATCGGATTCGTCGTATTTATTCCATTTTTGATCATCGACATGGTGGTGGCAAGCATCCTGATGTCCATGGGTATGATGATGCTCTCCCCCTCCATCATCTCGCTCCCCTTCAAGATTATGTTGTTCGTTTTAGCTGATGGATGGAATCTGCTCATCGGCTCACTGGCGCAAAGCTTTTACACCTAGGAGAACCGCCAATGACACCCGAATCCGTCATGACGCTAGGTCAGCAGGCCATCGAACTCACCCTGCTGCTATCAGCCCCGTTATTGCTGAGTGCGCTGGCAATCGGCCTGGTGGTGAGTATTTTTCAAGCCGCCACGCAAATCAACGAACAAACCCTGTCTTTCATTCCGAAACTCGTGGGAATTTTTATCGTACTGGTTATAGCAGGCCCCTGGATGGTGACCATGATGGTCGATTTCATCCAGCGCCTGTATGGCAACATTCCGTGGATGGTAGGGTGATGATCCCGGGTTCAGGATACAGGATACAGGATACAGGATTGAGGATTGAGGATTCAAAAATGGGGCGGTTTCGTGCTTAGCGTCACCAGCGCACAACTCGACCTCTGGCTCTCCACCCTGCTCTATCCGATGGTACGACTGCTGGCGATGATATCCAGCGCGCCGATTCTGGGCAACAAACAAGTTCCGGCACGTGTCAAAATAGGTCTGTCCGTGCTCATGGCGATCGTCATCGCACCAACGCTGGCCCCGATGCCGGCCATCCCGTTAGGTTCGCCGCAAAGCCTGCTGATTATGGTTCAGCAGATCATTATCGGTGTATCCATGGGATTTACCATGCGTATCGTGTTCACTTCAGTGGAAATGGCCGGGGAATTTTCAGGTCTGCAAATGGGATTGGGATTCGCGAGCTTTTATAACCCGCAAAGTGCCAGTTCTTCCACCGTCACCGCGCAATTCATGGGCATTATCGCCACGCTCGCTTTCCTGTCGATGAACGGACACCTGATGCTGCTCGCCCTCGTCACGGAAAGTTTTCATACCCTGCCTGTCGGGCAAATGATGGTAACTAAAAGTTTTTATACTGCCGCTCAATGGGGCGCGACGATATTCGCATACGGATTACAACTATCCATGCCGCTGCTGGCCGCCCTGCTGATCACCAACCTGGCCCTCGGCATCATGACGCGTGCCGCTCAGCAGTTAAATCCGTTTGCAATCGGCTTCCCGATCACGCTTACAGTCGGATTCTTTGTACTTAGCCTGTCGCTGCCCTATCTTGCGCCTATGCTCGACAGAATGGCCACAGAAGGCTTAGCGACCGCCCTAAAACTGGTTAAATTACCGCTCCCCTGAGCGGCGCCAATCAGACCCGACTGTTGATCTTGTCAGGAAGGGTGATGTTCAGTTCCAGCACATCGTATTGATCGTGCTTTTCGAGCTGAACTTTGAATGAGTCGCGATCGATATGGATGTATTTAGCAATCACCGCCATCAATTCCTCTTGGAGCGCGGGCAAATAATCTGGCGTTGCAGTACCACGTCCGGCACGCTCATGAGCCAGAATAATTTGCAGGCGCTCCTTAGCAACGACCGCAGATTTTTTCTCGTTACCGCGCAGGTAGTCAATCAGACCAACAATCATTGACATGTTAATGACCTCCCAGCAGACGTTTAAAGAACCCGGCTTTTTCGCTGATAAAACGCATAGGCAGATCCTCGCCCATAAAGCGCCCCACGACATCCCGGTACGCTTCAGCCACATCGCTCTTATCCAAATGAATGGCAGGCGTACCCGCATTGGATGCTTGCAAAACAGACGCCGATTCAGGGATCACCCCCAGCAAAGGAATACGCAAAATCTCCTGAATATCGACAACTGACAGCATAGCGCCTGTATTCACCCGTTTCGGATCGTAACGCGTCACCAGCAAATGTTCTTTAACCGGCTCCAAACCCTCGACCGCACGTTTAGACTTCGCAGCGAGTATCCCTAGAATACGGTCTGAATCACGCACTGAAGATACTTCAGGATTGGTCACCACCAGCGCTTCATCAGCAAAATACATCGCGGTAAAGGCGCCGGACTCAATCCCTGCAGGAGAATCGCAAACGATAAAATCGAAGCTTTCTTTAAGCTCATCCAGAATACGTTCAACGCCTTCCAGATTCAGTGCATCCTTGTCGCGCGTCTGAGAAGCGGGCAGAATGTACAGATTATCGCAATTTTTATCTTTGATCAGCGCCTGCTTGAGGCTTACCTCACCGTTAATGACATTGATGATGTCATACACGACACGACGCTCACAGCCCATGATCAGATCAAGATTACGTAAACCCACGTCAAAATCGATTACGACGGTCCTGTTGCCGCGCATTGCCAGACCGCTTGAGAAACTGGCACTGGTCGTCGTTTTTCCCACGCCGCCTTTGCCCGAAGTAACCACAATAACTTTAGCCACGTTTCATTTTCCTGAACAATTAATATTAAGTTGCTCATTTTACGCGAAAATCGTCAACACCAAAACCTTAGCGTCAGTAATTAAGCGGTTGAATCACTAAACGCGACCCGTCAAGGTGTACACAAGCCGGTTTCGCACTGACATTTTCCGGAACGCCATCTTCAAAAACCTTAAAACAACCGGCAATCGATAACAACTCCGGCTCCATGCTGTTAACAAAAATCCGCGCAGCTTCATTGCCCTGTGCGCCGGCGATCGCCTTACCGCGCATTGGCGCATAAACGTGAATATCGCCATCCGCAATTAATTCTGCACCAGCGTTAACGATAGCCAGCACAACCAGATTAGCGCCTTCTGCGTAGATACGCTGCCCGGTTCGGACAGGTTTATCAATCACCATGGTTGGCATAGGTTTTGCTGACACTGAAGACACCTGACTGACAGCCGGCGTTTCAAATCCGGGCAATTCAGGTTGCAAAGGGGCTGCGACCGGCGCTACGGCGACATAGGCACCCGTAACTGAGAACGGATCATCCGTGGCTCTGCGCATCGGATTTCTGACAACCACATCAGGAAAAATGCCGAGACCTGCCTGAATTGCATCCTCGCGCTGCCCGACAGAACCGCCGACGATCCCTGCCGCACACATGCCATGGCTTTGCATAAATGCGACCAGATTTACAAAATCCAGCCCCTGCTCCAATTCAGCAATGCCTGACAGTTCAAGCACAATAGGCGTGCTGACAAAAAAGTCTGGCGTTTGTGCCAGCCGTACTGACAATTCGCGCTTCAGGTCGGACAGATTGGTAGTCAGAATGTGCAACTGCAACACAGACAAACTGCCTGTTTTAATTTTAAATACGGGTTCTTCACGCATAGCGAATAATTTTCTGGATTTAAAACGAACTTAAAAGGAAGAGACGTTTTCAGGCGAGAGTTTAACCTGAAAAGCAGTTTTGAAACGAAAGAAATATCGCCAGAAAGAATGCCCTCTGGCGATGTCGCATCGCATTACATGTAGGTAAACATAGATAAATTGGACACCTGAGCAAAAGATTTTTGCGCTGCCTGCAAGGTAGTCTGCTGCTGGTTCAAATCGCTGATCGCCTTGTTGTAATCGGTATCCTGCAGCGCAGACAGGCTTTGCTTTAACTGCACACCGATGCTGTCGCCGGATGCCTGCAACGAATCGATTTCATTGAGACGCGCACCGATAGAGGATCGCATGTTCAACACATTGCTCAGCGCATTATCGACATTCACAATCCCGCTCGCGAGACCATTGGACACATTCGCACCTGATAATGGCGTACTCAGTGTGGTGATTAAATCAGAGAGCGTTTTAAATACACTCTGGTTCGCACTGGGTTTAACCGTAAAACTGTCACCGTTAGCCGGAGCACCCTGCATATTAAACTGCAACCCGTCAAAAGAGATGGACTGACCGGACGTGTAAGGCTGTGCCGTCATACCCGCTACGGCAAGTCCAGTTGTCGTGTTCGTTACACTGTAAGTTGTCGCACCTGCGGCCACCGCAAAACTCACACTGTAAGCATTTCCTGTCAACGCGGCAGGATTTAGAACCGAACCGGTACCTATGATACCTCCACCGGTATTCGTCGCTAAAGCCTGAGTCGCAAATGTCCCGTTTCCATCCTTAATGCGCATGAACACATCGGCACCGCTGTCATTGGCCGCAATCTGCCTTCCCGGAGCCACCTGCACCAGACGCTGTCCGTCATCACCCTGATAGCTCACCACACCGGAGGTTGATGCAACAAAGGGCGTTGTTTTGGACTGAAACCCAGCATACAAAGCGTTACCGCTGCCATCCGTACTGTTGGCAAGCCCGATCAATTCTTGCAGGCGACCATTCAGATTTTTGCCTATCGTTGCCCTGTCAGCATTTGTCAGCGTGGCATTACCGGCAGATACGGCGGCGGTTCTGACATCCTGCAGCAGCAAGGTAACGCTCGCCAGTGTGCTTTCCGAAATGGACAAAGGGTCTTTAACCGTGCCGCGATTCGCTGTTTGCTGGGTATTGATCGCATCGGCCTGCGTGACATCCAGCGCACGAGTCGCCGCGACAGGATCGCTGGCCGCTGTCAGAAGTCGCCTGCCGCTGGCGATTTGCTGCTGAGTCTGCACAAGCCGCGCCTGCTGCGCACCCAAGGTAGCCACGTTATTGTCGAATATTGTATTAGAGCTGATACGCATCACACACCTACCTTCCTAAAGTCAACAGCGAGTCAAACATGGTATTGGCAATTTGCATTGCCTTAGCCGCTGCCTGGTATGCCCGCTGGTAGCGCAACAAGTTGGCCGCCTCCTCATCCAGATTCACACCGGCAACAGATTGCTGCGTCGCAACGGTCTGGGTCACCATTGCATCCTGCGCCGTACTGGTCACCATCAATTCCTGCGTCTTGGCACCGATCGAACCGACAAACTGACTGTAAGCGCCTTGCAAATTGGTCGTCGCATTGGCCCCTACGCCGCCACTGCTTGCCAGCAGGTTTTTCGTTTGCAATGCAGCCATCAGCAAGGCGTTGCGGTTATCCCCCGTCGCTGTTGTATTGGATTTGACGTTAAACACATCCCCTGCTGCAGGCGTACCCGTTATTGTTGCCGTCCAGCCGTTATAGGTAATCGGCGTTCCTGCCGTGTAAGCGACGGCGCCTGCCACGGCAGGTACCGCACCTGTCACGGTATAAGACGTTGCGCTGGTGAAGGTAATGGTCACCGGCACCTGCAAATTGGCATTCAGCGGCAGCGGCGTATTCACCGAACCCGCCGTAATCACACCGGTACCGGTATTGGTTGTCGCCGTCGTGCTGATCATTGGTGCCGCGGTTGCCAATTTAGTCGGATCAGTCGTCAGCACCGCCATGTCACGCGCGGCATTTGCCACAGGGCGAATCAAAAAACTATCCCCGGCGAACATGCCGGCAGGTATCACAACGCTCACGCCATCCACAACCTGAGTCAGCGGCATAACAGATGCTGCAGTTCCCAAATTAGTGACCTGGTTATCGGCCATCCGCGTCATCGTATAATTCGCGCCGTCGAATTTAAGCTGATAATCGCTGGTGGTCACCGCAGCCATATTTGAAATCGTCGCAGTCAAGACACCAGCACCGGCATTATTCAAGCCTTTATCCACACGAGGCAGAACATCCTTGAAGATATTACCCCCCAAGACGCCATTCAAATCCAGTCCCATTTGATTCTGCTGATTGATACTGGTTGCCAGACCCAGCGCAACGCGTCCGAGCGCATTACGCGCAGGTTCCAGACTCTGATCCCGAAAAGTCAGATGAGCACCAAGATTACCGCCCTGCAAACTGCTTTGCTGCATCGTGACCGATTTGCCGTTATTCAGATAGGCAACATCCACCTTGGACGGATCAGCCGGATTTTGTACCACCTGCAATGCCATTGCCTGATCACCGACGACTAAAGCCTGCCCGTTACCGACGAACACACTCATCGATCCATCCGTTTGCTGCTGGGTCGACACTTTGATTTCTTTGTTCAGCAGATTAACAAGTTGGTCACGCTGATCAAGCAAGTCATTTGGTTGTTGCCCCTGCGCCGTGGCAATCGCACTTTTTATACTGTTATTGAGCGTTGCGATTTGCGTGGCATAGGTATTCACCGTTTGCACACTACTGGCGATCTGCGTAGTCAAACTATTGGAAATATCTGTCAGTCGCTGATCCATCGCCTGAAAACGGTTTACCGTTGCCTCAGCGGTACTCAGCACCGTCTGTCTGGCGGGAATAGATTCAGGATTACTAGCTAATGAATTGGTTGCATTGAAGAAATTCTGTATCGCAGGCGAAACTCCGGCAGCAGGATCGGCCACCATATTATCAATTTGCTTCATTGATGTAAGATAAGTAGACAGGTAGCTGGCCTGCGTCTGCTCCTGACGCACCTGAGTGGTCAGAAATTGATCGTAATTTCGCACAACACCGGTAACATTGACACCTTGACCTACAAAGCCTGCACCCGTTGCCTGCGCTGCACGAGAGTCGACCAGCATAGTCTGCCGTGAATAACCGGGCGTATTGGCGTTGGCGATGTTGTGCTGTGTCGTACTCAAAGCAAACTGGGCGGCATTCATGCCGCTCAGTGACGCGCTATATATATTGCTTCCCATGATATTCCCCTTGGCAACCTACCGACTCGTACACCCTGTATATCGGCACAGCCTGTAAAACCTTTAGGAGATTAGCCCAAATTCATCTGCTTCATCACGCTAACCAGCTTTTCGGCATATTTCGGATCCGTTGCATAACCTGACTTCTGCAACGCCTGTGCCATCCCGGCAGGATTATTTGATTGCTGCATCACACCGGCATAGCGAGGATTGTTGCTCATCATGCCCGCATAATCGTTAAAGGCTTCCGTGTAAGAAGAATAAGCGCGAAATTTTTCGACTTGATGGGTCGGCACGCCATTTTTATACTCGGTGGTCATCACTTCAGCCACTTTCCCGTGCCAGGCGCCATTGGCTTTAATACCGAACAAATTGTAGCTGCTGCTGCCATCGGGCATGGCAATCTCGCGTTTTCCCCAACCGCTCTCGAGCGCTGCCTGCCCCAAAATCAGCTGAGGAGGAACGCCACTAGCCTGACTGGCCTGTATGGCGTGCGGCAGCATCTTATTGACAAATTCCTGCTGCGTACTCGCATTGAACGCGGAGGGAACGGCAACAGGTGCAAGGGACGGTGCCGTTTGAGACTTCAAGGGTGACATGCTTGGCAGCCCTGATGACTGGATACCCGGAACGGTAGTCTGAGGCATCGTTAAGCCTGTTCGGCTTAACTGCTTGACCAGCATATCGGCAAGACCAATTCCTTTACTCGACATGCTCTGTGACAACTGCTGATCGAGCATGCCGGTGAACATCCGCGTCTGATCGCTGTCCATCATGCCGTCCTGCGGCGTGGCTTCGCGCATGCTTTTGAGCATCATGTTCATGAACACCGACTCAAACTGCTGCGCGGCGACTTTAAGCGCCTGATCCGGTGAACTTTTCGCCTGTGCCCGCAACTGCGCGAGCGATTGCCCGTCGATCGCCAGACTCGCAGCGGCATTGACTTGGTTTGCCATTTAGATCACCTCCAGCTCGGCATGCAGGGCGCCTGATGACTTCATCGCCTGCAAAATAGCCAGCAAATCCTGCGGAGTAGCGCCAATGGCATTCAAAGCCTTAACCACTTCGCTTAAAGATACGCCTTTTGACAGTTCCACCAGACCACCCTTATCGTTTTTGACATCAATCGTGGTTTTATCGGTCACTACGGTTCTGCCGTCTGAGCGCGCGTTAGGCTGACTGGCTGTGCTGTCGGTATTGATCACCACTGTTAAATTGCCGTGTGCGACCGCACAAGCATCGAGCGTGACCGCCTGATTCATCACAATCGAACCCGTACGCGCATTGATGATCACTTTGGCAATCCCTTGCGCCTGATTGATTTCAAGATTCTCAATTTTGGAGATAAATGCGACCAGCCCGCTTCCCTGCGGCGCACGCACCTCAATCATGCGTCCATCCTGCGCTACCGCGATGTCCGATCCGACCTGCTTATTGATCACATCGACAATGCGCGTCGCGGTCGTAAAATCATTGCTGCGCAATTCAAGGTGAATAAATTCCCCCTGCCCTAACAAGGTCGGCACGGCTCGCTCAACCGTCGCACCGGCCGGCACGCGCCCGACACTCAAATGATTAACCTGCACGGAGGCGCCACCCGAAGAAGCTCCCACGCCACCGACCAGCACATTACCCTGCGCCATCGCATAGACCTGACCGTCAGCGCCTTTGAGCGGCGTCATCAAAAGCGTCCCGCCCCGCAGACTCTTGGCATTACCCATGGAAGAAGCGGTCACATCGATCGTTTGTCCCGGTTTTGAAAATGGCGGCAAACTCGCCGTCACCATCACGGCCGCGACGTTTTTGAGCTGCAAACTCGTGCCCTGCGGCAGATTCACGCCCATTTGCGAGAGCATGCTGATAATGCTCTGCACCGTAAAAGGGGTCTGCGTTGTCTGATCACCGCTGCCGTCCAATCCCACCACCAGACCATAGCCTAGCAACTGGTTATCCCGTACACCCTGAATATTCGCCACATCTTTAATGCGCTCAGCAAAGACCGTAAAGGGCAACAGCAACAACAGCGCTACGATAAGTTTTTTCATTGTTAAACCTCTATCCTGCCTCTAGAATGGCAGTACTGACATAAAGAAACGCCCGAGGAATCCCAGCGAACTCGCATCGTTCATAAACTGGTTCATTGCACCCGCATTCTTATATTCGATATGCGCATCAGCAACTTGATTGGACTGCACCACATTCAGATTGGAAATACTCACCGGATTGATTACACCGGAAAAACGGATAAACTCTTCGTTGTGATTCAACGCCACCTGTTTTTCACCGCTCACCAGCAAATTGCCGTTGGCCAGCACTTCAATGACCGTGACCGCAATCGTCCCTGTCAGCGTCTCGCTCGCAGCGCCGTTACCCGAGCTTGCCGTCTTATTGCTGCTGCTGCTGTTAATTGAGATCGGATTGATAAGTGCAGTCAGCGCGGCCGGCGCACCACCCATCGCCGCATAATTACGCGCCACACTCGGCGTACCTGCCACGATCGCATTAGCACTGGTGGAGCCATCACTGGCTTTGCGGCTACCCGAAGTCGTTTCGACAATATTGATAGTCAGAATATCACCGACATTGCGCGCACGTTTATCCTCAAACAGCGGGCGTTCGTTTATGCCGGCATGGAAAATCGCACCGTCGGCAGGCACCACAACAACCGGCCTGACAGGTTTCGCCGTCATCGGCTGCTGAATACGGGTCGGCGGTGTGCTGATACTGCAACCTGCGATCGCGACGGCAATACAGAACAAACCACACACCCGGCTAATGACATCCATTTTTTTATTGCTCCACTGCTCTGCCATGACGCTCATTCCCGGTAAATACGACAAACAATTTATTTTACATTTGTGATAATTTTTGCAGCATCTGATCGGAGGTGGTGATCGATTTCGAATTGATTTCATACGCGCGCTGCGTCTGTATCATGTTCACCATTTCTTCAACCACATTCACGTTGGATGTTTCAACGTAATTCTGACTCAAAAGACCGCTGCCGTTAGTCCCGGGCACGTTGGTGCTGGGCGTGCCAGAGGACGCGGTTTCCTGATAAAGATTCTCGCCCTGTGCCATTAAACCGGCCGGATTGATGAAAGTCGTTACCTGCAAACTGCCCACCTGCACGGGTGCTGCAACACCAGGCTGCGTGACCGATACCACGCCATCCCGCGCTATCGTCACGGTAATGGCATTTGCCGGCAGCGTAATCGAAGGTTGTAGCGGAAAACCGCTTGCCGTGACCATCTGTCCCTGAGCATCGCGCTGAAATGAACCGTCGCGGGTATACCCGGTTGAGCCGTCCGGCATCAAAACCTGAAAAAATCCACTGCCGTTGATCGCCACATCCAGCTGATTACCCGTCTGCTGCAAGTTACCCTGCGTGTGTATCCGCTCAGCAGCCACAGGTCTGACGCCGGTACCGATCTGCAACCCTGACGGAATCTGAGTCTGCTGAGATGACTGCGCACCGGGCTGCCTGATCGTCTGATACAGCAAGTCTTCAAATACCGCGCGCGAACGTTTGAAACCATTGGTACTCACGTTGGCCAGATTATTTGCAATCGTGTCCATCTGGGTTTGCTGTGCATCCAGACCTGTTTTTGAAATCCACAAAGAACGTATCATTTTTTACCCCTTTATCGTAAGTGGCAAGTTGAAAGTGAAAAACCACTCACGACTCACTATCCTGCAATACTCATTATCGAACTTGCCTGCTTGGCATCATTATCGGCCGTCTGCAGCATTTTCATCTGCATATCAAATTTACGTGCCAGTGAAATCATATTGACCATCATTTCTACCGTACTCACGTTGCTCCCCTCAAGATTACCCGGGGCAATTTCCGTCTTGGCATCTGCAGGTGCTGTCGAACCATCTTTCATGCGAAACATACCGTCCCCGCCACGCTCCAGTTTGGCGACATCGGGATTCACCAGTTTTAAGCGCCCGACCACCACGACCGACGTCGCCTGATTTCCTTCAGGAACGGTTGAAATCGTACCATCCTTGGCAAACGTAAGCTGAGTACCGGGCGGAATGGTGATCGGACCTGAATCGCTCAGCACATTAAGTCCGTTTCGCGTTTGCAACACGCCACTTGAACTGATCTGAAAACTACCATTGCGCGTGTAGGCTTCCTTACCGTCAGGCCCCTGAACCGCCAACCAACCAGTGCCGTTGACCGCGACGTCAAGAGAACGCCCGGTCGGCTGAAAAGCGGCAGGCGTAAAATCGAACCCCGCCGTTGAATCGACCACAAAGGTGCGCGTCGGCAATCCTTCACCGACCAGAGGCACGGCGCGAAAGGTATTGAGCGTCGCGCGAAATCCCGGCGTATTGGTATTTGCCAGATTCTCAGATACCGCAGCTTGCTGCTGCAGCACATGAGATGCACCGGTCATCGCGGTATAGATTAACTTGTCCATTTCTAACCCCTTTTATCAGCCGAGTAGCACATGGAGCGATTCCCACTTACCACTCGCCAGCTTATCTCAGGCTGGTAATCGTCTGCAGCAGCGAATCCTGAGTCTTGATCGTCTGTGCATTGGCCTGATACACGCGTTGTGCCGTGATCATATTCACCAGTTCAGCCGTCAGATCGACGTTTGAATCCTCAGTCGCAGAGGCTTGCAACACGCCCAGACTGCTAGAGCCCGGCGTACCCGTTGTCGGACTTCCTGAAGCGGATGTTTCCACCCATTCGTTGTTGCCGACGGGTTGCAAGCCTTGCGGATTGGTAAAATTCGTCAGCGAAATCTGCCCCAGCGCACGGGACTGACCGTTTGAATAACGTCCCAGTATCGTACCATCCGTACCGGTACTGGTTGAATTGAGCTGGCCTGAAGTATAACCATTCTGTGTCAGCGTATTCACGCCAAAATTACCACCAAACTGGGTCGTACCGGCAGCTAACGAATTAAAATCAAACGTGATCGTTTGAGGGGAAGTCGTAATTGTTGAAACGGGATTAAATGAAGGGGTGGTCACTTTACCCAGCGTTGCGCCCGCCGTAGAACCCGCACCCGCTGTCAATGTACTTAAGGTCCCAGTAGGACTAAATCCCAAGGTGGCAAATGGTGTAGCGGTTGTCGCTGGGGCCACAATAGGCGGCACCAGCACATTGTCGATTGTCAGATAAGTATTCCACAGATTGGAAGGCGCATTGGTTGTTGCCGCTGCGGCGGCCACAACACCCGCAGAGGCCGGCGTCACAGCAAGCGTCGTTGCATTGGTCACACCGGTAATTGTGTAAGTCGTGCCGGCCAGCGTCACCGTGTTACCGACTGCCAGCCCCACGGTAGAACCGACGGTCATCGCTGTACCCGCAGCGGCAAACGAGCCATTGCCCACGGTTGCAATCGGCTGGCGCGCAAAATACATGGTTCCCACATGACTTGCGCCCAGACTGTCAAAGACCGACAGTGACGTCGAGCTGGTATAAGAAGTCGGGTCTATTGTACTGAAAGCTGCCGTAGCAGGTACCGCAGCACGAGAATCCAGATTGGCACCCACCGTGGTGGTGGTAGTCATAACCGGTGCGAGATTGGTCGAGGTAATTTTCAGTGGCACGGTCTGCTTAACGATTGTACCTGCCGCATCGGCCAGATAGCCTGAAACGATATGCCCCTGATTATTGACCACATTACCAGTCTTATCGACCTGAAACTGACCGTTACGACTGTATAAAACAGCACCTGCCGCATCAGTCAGACGAAAAAATCCCTGACCGCTGATTGCCGTATCCAGCGGGTTATTAGTATTCGTGATATTACCCTGAGTAAACTGCTGCGCGACAGCCACGAGCTTCGTGCCGGTCCCAATCGGCATCGCGCCTGACCCTGATAGAGACGCTGCAAACATGTCAGCAAATTGCGCCTGCGACTGCTTAAAGCCAACCGTACTGGCATTAGCAACATTATTTCCGATGGTATCCAGATGCCTGGATGCCCCATTCAATCCGCTCAATCCTTGTTGAAAACTCATGCTGTTCTCCCGACCTTAAAGAATTTGTTTAACTTGAGCCAACGCGACCTTCTGCATCCGCCCTACGCTCAACTCCACACCCTGCGAACCCTGCGTCACACTTCCCACAATGCCGTATTCCAGCCCGGTCGCAGCAACCGTATTACTCGCCTGAGTCGAAGTAACTGCAAAAGTGTATTGTCCATCAGGCATCACATTTCCGGCACTATCTTTACCGTCCCATTGAAACTTGACGATCCCCGCAGGCTGCGCACCCAGATCAATTGTACTAATCAGTGCGCCTGACGCATCCGTCACAGAAACTTTATTGCTTTCGGCGGCCGAGGCAAGCTCGAAGCCCCCTAGACCGACACCCGCTTTCAAATCCATACCATTACCCGTCACCAGCACGCCATGTCCTATCATCGTCGCCGCCTGCAGTGTCTGGTTAGGCGTCATACTGGCGCTCAATGCCTGAAGCGTAGCATTAAGTTTATCAATGCCGCTGACTGTACTGATTTGCGCCATCTGGGATGTCATCTGAGCATTGTCCATCGGGTTGAGCGGATCCTGATTTTTCAACTGGGTCACAAGCAGCTTCATGAAGCGGTCCTGAGACGCCGCCGCTGACGTCGCAGATGCTGTCGAAGTACTCGAAGTTCCATTGAGTGCAGCAAAAACGGCACTGGTGTTGCTTGCATTCGTAGTGGCAGTAACCATGATTTTTCCTTTTAAATACAGTGAGTAGTTAGCGGCAAGGATGACGGTGTATTTTCTACCTCACCACTTGCCATTTATTACTGCCCGATCGTCAGCGTCTTTAACAACAGTGTTTTAGAGGTGTTAAGCACATCCACATTATTCTGATAAGCGCGCGAAGCCGAAATCATATTGACCATCTCATCGACCACGTTCACATTAGGCATTGAAACATACCCCTTAGCATCCGCCATCGGATGTTTTGGATCATAGACAATTTTCATAGGAGAAGTGTCTTCAGCAACCCGCACCACCTTAACGCCCTGCACATCCGCGCCACCCATCGGCGTTGCAGAAAATACTACCTGCTTGGCGCGATAAGGCTTGCCGTCCGCTCCCGTGGTACTGTCCGCATTCGCGAGATTACTCGCAACCACATTTAGGCGCTGCGACTGCGCAGCCATACCGGAACCTGCGACATTAAAAATATTGAACAAAGACATGGTCTTCTCCCTAGTTTTTATTAAGCTTGCAGTGCAGCGAGCATATCTTTCAACTCATCGCTGGTAAACTTCACACTGGCTTCATAGCGCAATGCATTATCTGCAAACTGCGCGCGCTCCACGTCCATATTAACCGTATTGCCATCCGCACTTGGCTGATCCGGGCGACGATACTGCACCGGCGCCCCCATAATCTGCCCGCCAGCATTGCCTTCCAAATGCATCACGGAGCTCGTCGCCATCGGCAATTTCACGGAAGTACCAGCCAGCGCACTTTGCAAAGCACTGGAAAAATTAATATCTCGCGCTTTGTAACCCGGGGTATCCGCATTCGCAATATTAGACGCCAGCAACTCCTGACGCGCACCACGCAAACTCAACGCCGTCTGATTAAAACGCAGCGACTCATCTAATTTACTGATCAATTACCCCTCCTGTTCGGCAGTTACAACTTGCATGGCTTGCATACTACGCCGAAATTAAAAATTAGTAACAAATGATTAACGGCAACTTTCCCCCTCAATTCTTTGCCAAGATACCCTTCCCTTATCCGTCCGCTGCAAGCACAATGTCGCCATGAAAACTTTACTGCTTATCATCTGCCTGCTGAGCTACTCGTTAGCATCAGCCGCCCCGCAACAGGATCACGCTCAGCTTCGAGCCGCAGCTGCGGCTTTAGTTCAACAGCAAACAGCGACGCTTCCGGGGAAAGTCACCTTTGTGGTCGATGAAATCGACAAGCGCATCAGCCTGCGACCCTGCAGCAAGATCGAAGCCTTTTTGCCGCCCGGCACACAATTGACCGGCCGTGTCTCAATCGGCGTACGCTGCACTGAAACGGGCGGATGGAGCACTCTCATCCCGGTACAAATCAAAATCACCCGCGAACTGCTGGTCAGCGCACACCCCCTCGCACTCGGACAGATCGTACGTGAAGCCGATTTAGCCCGCTTAAAAACCGAAACTACGCTCAATTCAGGCATCACCGATGCGAACCTGATCGTCGGAAAAGTGCTTCGCTACAGCGTCGCCGCAGGCTATATTTTGCGAGAAGACATGCTGCGCGCACCTTACAGCATCAAACAGGGGCAAACCGTTAAGCTCTCCATTCAAGCCAACGGCTTTACCCTCAGCAGCTCAGGCGTTGCACTCAACAATGCCAGCGAAGGTGAAACCGTTCAGGCGCGCACCAGCTCAGGCCGTGTGGTCAGCGGTACAGCAAGCTCGGAAGGCGTGATCTTGATCAATCCTTAACACACTCCAATACGATATCACTGCAGCAGCTTTTCACCCGCCTTAAATCAGCGCGGCGGCGCCATCCAATGCCGATAACGCATCTGCAATCAAAGCTGAAATCGAATGTTGTGCAGCCGCATCGCTGATCTGCCTCGCACTGATGCAAAGGCGCAACGCGCTCACAGGCACACCATCGCGCATCCCGCAGACCACCGGCTGACCGAACTGACAGCGCGGCGCATGCAAATCTGGCACTTGCAACTGGCGATACACCTGCCGCGTTTGTTCGCGATCAAGCCACCCCTCACGCCCCTTGAGCAAAAATGGAAAGATTGTCGGCAGATGATCCCAGCTCGGCACGTGCTGCAGCCCCGAGCGATCCTGCAGGGTAACGGCTAAGGGTTCAAATCGATCATCCTGTGCCAGTCTCGCCCCGACGGCCTCGTTAAAGGCGGTCAAAAATTCGACAATCACGACTTGCGGTACCGCATGAAAACGGCGTAACTCAACCAACGCCGCTTCCCAGCGTAGCAGCAATCCGACACCCAAAAACGCCGAATCAGATACCTCCTTCTTCTGCAACCCTGCGGGCAGCAACAAAGCCGCCGAAAAAGAGGGACCGGTGAAAAATTTCGAGCCGGTGATCGCCACCATAAATCCCTGCTGCAGATAGGCACGCAACGTATACGGCGAGAGTCTGAACTGACAAGCATCGACCATTACCCAAAACCGGTCGGCATACTGCTGCACTAAGCGCATCAGACACGCGACACCCGGCGCCACGAGACCTGTTTTGGATTGATCCACCATCACCAGCAACACGCGCTCCCCACGACCGATCGACGCATCAACTCGCGCACTCACCTCGCTGTTAATCTCTTCAACGGCACGCGGCACGCCGCCCGACTCCCGCAAAGCCACCAGATCGATCGCGCAACCGACTGCCAGCAAGGCAGCTTTTACGCCGCTGCCTGTCTCCTCCTCCTCAACCATCACGACCCTGAGCGGCTGCGCGCCACGAGCATAGTCCGCCGCAACACAATGCGCATCCGTACCGGACGCGGCGAACTGCAATAGGACATTTAAATTCGTTAACTGCAACTCCGCCAGCAACGCCTGACGAATGCGCTGCATCTGTGATAAACAGCAGGCATCAAATCCCCCGTTTATTCTCGCCGCCAGCAGTTCATCCCGCACCCGGGAGGCCGCAATAAATCCGTCCTGCGAAATCGTCGAGGCAGTAGAAGAACCAAACGCTAACAGCTCAGAATCAGGATAGGGCCGGCAGCCGTATTTATTCAGCCCAGTCTCAGGATCGAGCGCAATGCGCGCATCTCCCCCGGACACCAGCAACTGCGCTACATCCGGAAACTCAGCGGGATAAATATCGTACTTTTCTAATTTCACGTTAATTTTTGCCCGCCGCATGCAGCAGCATCCGGCGAAATGCCGCAAACACCTTGCGCATCTGAGGCTGCTTATAGGGAAACACATCGACAGGATCAATCGCATGCACAATCATGCAACTGTCAATTTCAAAGATCAGCAAACGCCCCTCCGCCGTTTCGGCGCAATCTACGCCCAAGTAATCGAGTCCTGCCCGCTCGTTAATCGCCCGAAATGCCTCTCGGTGCCGCAATGCGAACTCGTCATCGAACTGAGCCATAAACCGGGCCTCTTCGGCACGTTTTTCGGCGCTCTCGGCCATACCCGCATTGAGATAGTGGATCATCCAGTGATCCGAGATCCCCATGTGACAGACATAAGGCGCCCCCTCGATCAGGACAATCCGGTATTTACGGTACTGACCGTCTGCGCTGCGATAATCGACGAAACGGGACACATAAAACTCATCCTGCGCCATCAAGTCCAGATAGCCGCCCAGGGCTGCCGCATCATCGAGCCTTTCCAGTCCCTTTCCGGCGTGAGAGTCGACAGGACGCACGATAACGGGAAAATCGCCATCGCCCAGCACGCAGGACATCAAAAGCGCCCCCTCTGTGATCCGCTGCAGCGCTTCCCGGTTAATGATCAGCGTACCTGGCATTTCCACGCCCGAAATGCCGCTGAGCAGTACGCTGTTTTGGTCCCGCGCGAGGCGTGCAATGCGTTCGGGACGATTGAGGACAGGACACGGCCAATGCTCAACCGCCTGGCGAATTTTCTCCAGCAACGGCAGGTTTTGCCGCGACTCGGCAACGGCAATAAACAGCACATCATGCGGCGGCAGGTCGAGAGGCAAATCAAGTTCCGGCGTCACATAGACAAGATTGAGTTCGACATCCAGTTCTTCTAGCAAAAGTTCCAGTGGCGAGTTGGCCATCAGATCCCCCGGCCCCATCACCGCCAGCAGCCTGATGCACGCAGGCTGCGTATCCCGCGAGGGAACGGAATACACCTGTTGCAGCGAGACGGCCTGAAACTGCATTTCCAGCGCCAACTCGCGGTTTCCGCGCAACTGCAATACAGTGGATAAATCCATCAGCGCATACGCATCGGCCGTGCGAGGGTCAGCCCCTGCGCGCGCGATTAGCGCCGTCCCCAACGGACCTAAATCCGCACCGGACGTCGCCATGCGCATCAGGTACGCCAGACCGATGAGCTGTTCATTCTTGTTCAATCTATCCGACATAGTCATTCTTTTCCAGTGGCAATCCCGCCGCAAATTTTAAGGTCGCCTCTATCAGTGCATCGATGTCGCACATCTGGGTACGATGGTTGACAATCGCCGCACGAATGGCGAGCTGACCGTTGATGGTGGTCGATGAGGGTGCTGCGATACCCGATTCTTGCAGCGCCAGCACGATTTTTGCGTTGTGCGCATCGGTGCTGCGATAACGAAAACACACGATATTTAATGCCACGGGCGCCAACAGTTCAAGCCGCGGTTCGGCCTCCACTCGGGATCGCAAATACTGCGCCAGCGCGCAGGTCTTTGAAATCACCCGTCCGAGTTTCTCAGAACCATAGACCTGCAGGGTAAACCAGGTTTTCAATGCACGAAAACTGCGCGACAAATCAGGGCCAAAATCGCAGGGCCACGGAGAACCGGCCGCCATGCCGCGCACCTCGCGTTGCAAATAGGCGGCAGGAGAGGCAAAGGTATCGTGATGCAGCGTGCCATCCCGAACCAGTACAAAGCCCGCATCATAGGGCACCTGCCCCCACTTATGAAAATCGAAAGCGATCGAGTCGGCGCATGCAATCCCTTTCAACTGAGGAGCAATATCTGATGCCAGCATCCCCAGCGCGCCATACGCGCCATCGACGTGAAACCAGAGCCCGCAGGACTTAGCAATCAAGGCAATCTCGTCCAGCGGATCTATGGCCCCGACATCCACCGTGCCGGCAGTCGCCGCAATTAAAAAGGGCGTCATCCCGGCCGCGATATCGGCCGCAATCGCGCGTTCTAACGCCCGAATATCCATCTGGAAATTCGCGTTCAGCGGAATTTTACGCAGCGCGAGCGTCCCGATCCCGGCCATATCCATGGCTTGAGCGATGCTGACATGCGCGCTGGCCGATGTGTAGGCAGTCAGATGACAATTTGCTGATAAACCGTCCACACGCACCGTGCGGCCCAACATGGCCGTTCGGGCGACTAACACACTGATTAGATTGGCCATCGAGGTGCCGGTGACAAACAAACCGCTGGCCTCTGCCGGAAATGAAAACAAATCGCGCACCCAGCGCACCAGCTGACGCTCAACCTCAACGGGAATTTGCTCTCTGCCGCCCAGATTGGCGTTAAGTCCTGCGGCGAGCATCTCGGCCAGCATGCCAACGGGGGTCCCTCCGCCGTGCACCCACCCCATGAATCCCGGATGCGCGTTCCCGATCGCATAGGGCAATACATGCTGCATAAAGGTCCTATGTGCGGCTGACAATTCGCCGGATTGAGACGGCATAGGCTGATAAAAAACGCCTCTCACTTCGGACGGAATCGGCTGCCAGACCGGCCGATCGCGCAAATTTTCCAGATAATCGAACATATCATCGAGCATGCGATGACCTTGACGGCGAAAATCCTGCCAATCCTCCGGTTCCAGCGTTTCATCAGATATATTTAACATGCCTCTCCCAAGCCGCCACTCGCGCACAGCCAGTCCTCACCGCAAGGCCAACATTATGCATTATACACAGGCAAATTTTCCTGAAAAAACGGATAATCGCTAACAGTTAAGCTGCAATTATTGAATTATTTTTCCGGCGCAATAAAAAATTTTCTAGCAATTGTAAATTTTGCTAAAGTTTTACGGGTATCATCCGATAAAGAGGATAACGCGTACAAACTTAGTAACGTCAGATTGAGAGGATTACCGTGAAAATTGACAAACCAGGCAATTCGCCACCTGCTGGACTGATTAACGAAACCAACGCGCGTACACCCAGCGCCAAGAGCAGTCCGGCAGCACAAGAACCCGGCACCAGCGTATCACTAGGTTCGACAGCGTCTCAGCTCTCCAAAATGGAAGCGTCCATGTCGAACACTCCGGTGATCGATGCAAACAAGGTTGCGCAAATCAAACAAGCCATCAGTGAAGGTCGCTTTCAGGTCAATTCTGGCGTCATCGCTGACCGGCTGATACAGTCTGTTCGCGATCTGATCCGCAGTCAGGCGTAAATCTTGTCGCACCCCGGCCACACAGCGTTAATGACCGCCCTCACGGACGAGCGGTTAGCCGTTCGTGGTTTTGTCGAACTGCTGCGGCAAGAGCAAAGCCTGCTCACCGAGAACAGCATCGATCCGCTACTGATCCTTGCCGAGAAGAAATCAGCCGATGCCCTGCGCCTGAATGAGCTGTCTGAATCCCGCCGGCGTCTGCTCGAAAAATACGTGGGCGTCCTGAGCAGCGCAGCTATTCAGGCATGGCTTGAAGGACATAATCACGAGTGCCTGTTGATCTGGCAGGAAATCTGCACACTGACGGAGCAGGCGCGGCAACTCAACAACGTTAACGGCGAATTGATACAAATGAAGTTGCGCCACAATCAACAGTCACTCACTGCACTTACACGGGCGGTAAGTCAGGCGAATCTGTACGGCCCTGACGGACAAACAAATTTTTCTGCGGGTACAGGGCGCTCGCTCGGCAGCGTTTAATTTTTCACCACAGGCGCGGCTTTCACAACCGGTTTTACCTGAGCTGGTGACTTAGCAGAATCTGAAGGCTTAGCTGCCTCTACAGCGGGCAAGCTTTCCGCACTATCGGCCAGACGATCGAACTCCGGTGACAAAATCGTAATGGAAACCCGCCTGTTTTTAGCACGGTTCTCAGGCGTGTCATTCGCCACAACGGGCTGGTTAGCCGCCATACCGACAGCAGCCAGACGCTTTTCTGGAACGCCATACGTAACTAGGGTTCTGACGACACTGCTGGCGCGCCCCGAAGACAACTCCCAATTGGATGGAAACTGCGTCGTCTTAATCGGCACATCGTCGGTATGCCCTTCAACCTCGACCGATTGGTTTTCACGGCTTAACACCAACGCGACTTGCTGCAACGTTTCCTGAGCGCCTGGCTGAAGTTTCTCTTCCCCCTCGCGAAACAGCGTGCTCGCACTGATGTCAACCACTACGCCGCGCTTAGTCTGATGCACCCCGACTAACCCCTGCGCAATCAACGGCCCCATCACTTCTCTCAAACTCGCGTCGACCGCCTTCATCTGCGCCTGTATCTTGCGCTGCTGCTCGAGCATCCGCGCATCTCGCTTATCCACCAGCACCTTAAACAACTGCCCCTGAGTGTTAGGCACCACAGTAGAAGATGACTCCGAAAAAGCCGAATTCAGCGAATCGCTGAAGGTTTTGTATTTGCCTTCATTGACCGATGAAATCGAATACATCACGACAAAAAAAGCGAACAACAGGGTGACAAAGTCTGCATACGAAATCAGCCAGCGTTCATGATTATCGTGCTCGGCACGTTTGCGACGGCGCGCCATATCAGTTCAGATAACTCTGGAGTTTAAGTTCGATATAACGCGGATTTTCCCCATTGGCGATCGCACCCAGACCATCGATCACCATGTCGCGCATATGCGTCTGCTGCATGATGATGGCCTTTAACTTATTAGCAACCGGCAAAAACAGCAAATTGGCAAACGCCACACCGTATATGGTTGCGACAAAGGCAACCGCAATCCCGCTCCCGAGTTTAGATGGCTCTGATAAATTCTGCATCACGTGCATCAAACCTAAAACGGCACCGATAATCCCCACGGTTGGAGAATAGCCGGCTGCCGCCTCCCATACCCGCGCCGATTGCCAGCGCAACTGTTCCCAGGATTGAATATCCGTCTCCAGCACATCGCGAATTTTTTCGGCACTGTGCCCGTCAACCAGCAACTGCACCCCTTTCTTCATAAAGGGATCTGCAATACCCGGAATGCGTGCCTCAAGCGCCAGCATCCCCTCTTTGCGCGCCAGCGCCCCCCAACTGGTCAGCTGTAAAATCAAATCCGGGCCGGCGGATTTCGGTGTCGAGAATGCCCATGCACCCATTTTGATTGCCGTCATAAATACCTTGGCAGAGCTTTGCACCATCACAGCCCCCAGCGTGCCGCAAAACACGATCAAAAAGGCGCTGCCCTGAAACAACACGCTAAGATTACTTCCTTCCAAAATCTGGCCGGACAGAATACCGGCAATGGCGACCAGCAAACCCAGCAGTGTCAGCTTATCCATCAATACCCTTTCAGCGAACCGCGCAGACGCAGCACCGCCTGACTATGCAATTGCGAGATACGGGATTCGCTAACGCCGAATACCTCGCCCACCTCGCGCAAATTTAATTCCTGCTCATAAATCAGCGCCATCAGCAGACGCTCACGTTCAGGCAAAACGTCGATCGCACGCGCCAGTTCAGACTTAAAACGGTCATCCTGTAGCAATGCCAGCGGATCCGTATCGTTGGCAAACTCAAAACGTTCGAAGAAATCCTCATGATCCTCATCCTGAAAATCTTCATAATAAATCAGCTGCGCACCGCGCGATTCCTGCAGCATCTGCTGGTACTGAGCCAAAGACACCTCGAGCTCTTTAGCGATTTCCGTTTCATTAGGGGCACGTCCCAACTTTTGCTGTAACCGGCTGACACCCTGTTCGATGCGCCGCATATCCCGACGCAAACTGCGCGGCAACCAGTCCGCGCTGCGCAGTTCATCAAGCATGGCACCACGAATACGTTGCGTCGCATACGTTTCAAACTGTGCACCGTGAATTTCGTCATAGCGGGTTGCGGCATCCAGCAACCCCATCATGCCCGCCTGAATGATATCGTCTATCTGCACACTGTAGGGCAACTTGCTCATCATCTGATGGGCAATGCGCTTAACCAGAGGCGCATAATCCCGCAAACACTGATTCTTGTCCTGCAATCCAGAAGCGTTATACATAGGCCTTTAATATTAATTGGTCATTGTTTCCGGCGATCTGTCGTGCTGACGCGCCAACTGCCTGATCAGATTTTTCATCATCTGTGAAATACCGCCTTCCATTTCATCCTGCCGCGTCGTCTTTTGTAACACACTTTGTGACAGTGCGATGCACGATTTCGCAGAACTGGACGCAGGATAAGACTCCACCACCGAACGTGACAACTGGGTGGAACGCTTAAGCCTGTCATCTTGCGGAATGTAACCCAAATACTCCAAGCGTGCTGCAAGCTTAGCTCTGGCAACTTTCTCCATATTGCCAAACACCAGCCTTGCCACCTCTTCATTGGCCACCTTGTTCACCACCACCTCAAAGCGCAGACGTGCATTTTCCAGCGCCAGTCGCTTAATCAGCGAATAGCTCTCGGTGATACCGCTAGCCGTCGCATCCATCACGACCAGCACTCTGACGCCGGAGGCAAGACTTGCAGACACCGCGCCTTGAGCCGAGAGCATCGCTGCATCCACCAGCATCACATCAACCCCTGCACTGACTTCAGACAACACTTTTTCCATCCGCTTCTGCTCGACAGGCTTCAATTTTTCCAGCGCACGCATCAAACGGGATACCGGCAAAATCGCATAACCCTTAGCCGGCAGCAACACGTCCTGCAACTGACACTTACCTTGCACCACATCCAGCAAGTCATGCCGTGCAAACAGCCCCAAACTATCGGTTAAATTATTTGGCGCAGGATTTTCGTCCAGCACCAGCACATCACGCCCGGCCGATGCCAGCGCGGTTGCCAGATTGAGCGTGACGCTGGTGCGCCCCATACCGGATTTCCCCGCAACAAGGGTGATCACCTGCGTTCGATTGCCCACTAACAACCGCCGCAAGCCTTCGGCCTGATCATCCTCACCCAAACGCTGCGGGCTCGCAAACTGCGCTAAGGACAACTCACCGGACTGCGCCAATTCCTCGGCATCCACATCAAAGTGCATAGGTCACCTCGCCGGATGCGACCGCCGCACTACCGGAATCAGCCATGATCGTCGGGAATTCCAGCGCCTCCAGCGTGAAAGGCGTTTTCTCTTCAGCAGGCTTGAAGGCACGATGCAGCAATATGTCGATATTGACCAGATGCAAGTCCTCAGGAACCCGCTGTCCGTTAGCCATAAAATACATCACCAGTCTGTGCCGCACTACAACATCCAGTATCGCGCCCAGATTCGCCGCCTCATCAAGCTTAGTCGCAATACAGCCGATAACCTTGTTGCTGTAATACATGCGCACCACATCTTCAAGCGTATCGCCGCCACTGGTCGAATTCAATACCAGTAAACGCTGCACCCCGGCCGCATCAAACATATCACCCTGCTCGACCACGCGTTCGTCGCGCTGTCCCATTCCGACAGTATCAATCAACACCAGATGTTTATGGCGCAAGGCAGCAAGCGTCAGACGCAAATCATCCGCCCCTTTGACCGCATGAACGGCCACTCCCAGAATTTTTCCATAAATTTTCAGCTGTTCGTAAGCGCCGATCCGGTAACTGTCTGTCGTGAGCAAAGCCACTTTATCCGCACCGTAACGCACCACCGCACGCGCCGCGAGTTTCGCCGTCGTAGTCGTTTTTCCAACGCCCGTCGGACCAATCAGTGCATAGACGCCACCTCTGACCACAATGTCATCGTCGATACCTGCCACGCGAAGATTTCGCTTCAGAACCTGCTTGATCCAGGATTCACCCTTTTCATTACCCGCTGGCATCTTATCGAGCAACTGACGCGCAAGCAGCGTACTGAATCCTGCATTGAGCATGCGCCGCAACAGCCCCGCGCGCTGCGGATCGCGCTGCTGCACATTGTTCCACGACAAAGTTTCGATCTGCTTTTGCAACATGCTGTGCATGGACTTAATCTCGCCCAGAATCGCGGCCTCCCCTGCTGGTGTTGATATAAAGGCTTGCACAGGCTTACTGATCAACGCCTCTTCAACGGGCTCAGCAGGTGGAACTGGCGGTTGGATAACGGCCTGAACAACCGATTGAACGACGGCTTGAGCGGGTTGCGCGACCGCCTGAGGCTTGGCCTTATTGCCTAACTTTAAAAAGGGTTCATCATCCGCCTCCTCCGCTTCATACGCCTGATATACGCTGGCAATATCGACCGTCTTAGGCTTTGCCGGATGTTTCAATACAGGCGTGCTCGCCGAAGACAAGCGCACCATTTCATCGTTTGCCATGGCATGAATTTCCACGCCGTGCTCGGTCTTTCGATTCGATAAAATGACAGCTTCTTCACCCAGCTCGCTGCGTATCTCTTTGAGCGCCTCACGAGCCGATGCGGCCGTGAATTTTCTGATATTCATGCGTTTCCTCCTACCAGTGACGTAACCCGGATCGTTTTAAAGTCCGGCACTTCATCATGCGAAATAACTCTTAAATTGGGCACTGTGCGTTTCAAAAAACGCGCCAGCAGATCGCGCAACTGTGCCGGCACCAGCATCACCGTCGGCAAACCCATTTGCTCCTGCCGCTGTACCGCTGCACGCGACTCATTGAGCACCGTGTCGGCCAGCCCCGGCTCTATCCCCATACCGTTCTGACTTGCCTGCATCGCTTGCATCAGAATATGCTCCAACTCCTTATCCATACCGATCACCTGCAACTCCTGCGCCGACGGATAGTACTGCTGCACGATGGCAGGGCCCAGCGCCACGCGCACCAATACGGTCAGCTGATAAGGATCTTGTGTCCTTGACGCATTATCAGCCAATGTCTCGGCAATCGTTCGCATATCGCGAATATGCATGCCCTCATCAAGCAGATTTTGCAGCACTTTTTGTACCGTGCCTAACGGTAATGACTTGGGCACCAGGTCTTCAACCAACTTTGGCGCAAATTTTCCCAGATGATCAAGCAACTGCTGCACTTCCTGACGGCCCAGCAATTCGGCAGAACGGGTACTGAGCAAATTACTCAGGTGAGTCGCAACCACGGTCCCCGGATCCACCACGGTATAACCCATAATCTGCGCCTGATCTCGCAAAGCTGCCTCAATCCAGATCGCCGGCAACCCAAAAGCCGGATCCCGCGTCGGCGTACCGATCAACTCTCCCGTCACACTCCCCGGGTTGATCGCCAGCAGCTGGTGAGGATAGGCATCGCCACTGCCGATTTCAACGCCCTTGAGGGTGATACGATAAGCATTCGGACGCAGATCGAGATTGTCACGGATATGCACCGAGGGCGGCAAAAATCCGATATCCTGCGTAAATTTTTTACGTATTCCTTTGATCCGGCGCAATAAATCACCGTCCTGCGCCTTATCCACCAGCGTGATCAGGCGGTAACCGACCTCCAGCCCCAGTACATCGACTTGCGCCACGTCCTCCCAACTGGCATCCGATGCTTCACCGATAATAGGGGTCGCCGCAACTTCCGCCTTTTCCTGCTCGACCACTTTTTCTGATTTTTTCGACAGATTGTAGGCCAGCCACATCATACCGCCTGCCAGCAGCAAAAAAGAGAAATGCGGCATGCCGGGTATCATCCCCATCATGCCGATGATCGCTGCGGTGAGCATGATCAGCTGCGGCTGTTTGAACAACTGCCCCATCATTTGTTCGCCGATGTTCTCTTCGGTAGACACCCGACTGACCACTACACCAGCCGCGGTCGAAATCACCAGCGCTGGAATTTGCGCGACCAGACCGTCACCGATAGCGAGCAGCGTATAGCGACTGGCGGCGGTCGAAATATCCATATTGTGCTGCAACACACCGACGATCAAGCCGCCGATTAAATTGATAAACAAAATTAAGATACCGGCGACCGCATCACCCCGCACGAATTTACTCGCACCGTCCATCGCGCCGTAAAAATCCGCTTCCTGACCGATTTCAGCACGCCGCTTGCGGGCCACATCTTCACCGATCAGGCCGGCGTTCAAATCCGCATCGATCGCCATTTGTTTACCCGGCATCGCATCGAGCGTAAAGCGCGCACCCACCTCGGCGATACGTCCGGCACCCTTGGTGATGACCATAAAGTTGATCACAACCAAAATCGCAAAAACGACGATACCAACGGCATAATTGCCACCAACCAGAAACAAGCCGAACGATTCAATCACCTTACCCGCAGCATCCCCTCCCTTATGACCTTCGAGCAACACCACACGGGTGGAGGCCACATTCAGCGACAAACGCAACAGGGTCGTGATCAGCAAGATGGTCGGGAAGGACAGGAAGTCGAGCGCCTTGGTGGTATTCATGCTGATGAGCAGCACCATCACCGCGATCGCAATATTAAAGGTGAACAGCACATCGAGCAGCATCGGCGGCAGGGGCAGCACCATCATCGCCAATATCAGGATGATCAGGATGGGGCCTGCCATGCTGCGCAGTTTTATGCTGGCTTTCAAAAAGGCAGCGATAGCGGTCATATTCATGCGACAGCCCCGGGATCCAACTCAGCTGGCACCGGCAGACTATCCGGCTGATCAGGCCGCACACCACCGTCTGTATTGTAGCGCTTCAACTGGTACACATAGGCCAGCACCTCGGCCACCGCGGTGTACAACGCTTCAGGGATGGCGTCGCCGATTTCGGTATGCTTGTGCAGCGCACGGGCCAGCGGCGGCGCCTCCAGTATCGGCACATTATTTTCCTGAGCGATTTCACGAATGCGCTGAGCGATCAGATGAGAACCCTTAGCCACCACGACAGGTGCACTCATACCCTTGTCGCTGTACTTCAATGCCACTGAATAGTGAGTCGGGTTAGTCACCACCACATCGGCAGTTGGAATAGCCGACATCATGCGACGGCGCGCCGCTTCTCTCTGCATGCTGCGAATACGCCCCTTGACTTCAGGATTACCATCGGTTTCCTTGGACTCCTGACGAATTTCCTCTTTGGTCATCATCAGCTTCTTGTTGTGACTCCACAACTGAAATGGCACATCGATCGCCACGATCAACAGCATACCGCTAACAATCGCCAGAAAGCTGCCGGTTACCAGATAACCCGTCTGCGAGATGGCGGTTGTCACCGACAAGCTCGCCAGTTGTATTACATCATCACGATGATGCCAGATCACCCAGGTTGCCACCCCCCCCACAATCGTCGCCTTACCAAGCGCCTTTGCCAGCTCAACCAGAGAATTGGTCGAAAAAATGCGCCCCATGCCGGTAATCGGATTCATACGGGAAAATTGCGGCACAAGGGCTTCGGTACTGAACAGCCAGCCGTTCAAAATCAACGGCGCTCCCAGCGCAGTGATGAACATCATCAGCAACACAGGTGCAAAAGTAATCAGCATATCCATGGAAAGATCATACAGGCGCGGAATCAGCAATTCCGGTTTAAAAACAACATCTTGATTAAAGATTAGGGCGTCATGCAACAGCCGAACCATGTGCGCATTGAGCGATGCTCCCATAAACCACAGCGCAGCACCACCTGCCAATAAAATTGAAAATGTCGATAACTCATTCGAACGCGCGACTTGACCTTTTTCCTTCGCCTGGTCAAGTCGCCGCTGTGAGGGCTGTTCTGTTTTTTCTAGATCGCTGTCTTCTGCCATGTTGGGCTCCGCTGGTAGTGCGGATTATACGCAAAACAGCGCTACTTAAGCAGAAGAATAAGCAGGGAATAAGCTTGCTTTTCAATACGTTCAGCGCAGAACGTAAAGTAGATATGCAAGATTCGTGTACTCTAAAGGCAGCGTGCTGCCTGCAAAAAGCAGGCAGCGGCCTGTAATCAGTTCAATACAATGCGATTTCGCCCGCTCTCCTTAGCTTTATAGAGACTATCATCAGCAAGCTTCAGCATATGATCGAGGTTTTGTGAAACCAGCTTTGTAATGCCAATACTGACCGTATAGCCAATTGCGACCTGGCCAAAAATTGCCGATGACTGCTCAACTTTGATGCGAAACTCCTCACACCGGGCGTACGCCTCGTCCGCATTGACAAAGAGTATAAAAAATTCCTCCCCGCCCACACGAGCCACCAGCTCGACATTGAAATGTGCGCTCAGCAGCGCAGCAAAATGCCTGAGTACGGCATCTCCGCCATCATGCCCGTACACATCATTGATTTTCTTAAAAAAATCGATGTCCATCACCGCAGCTGCCAATGGTGTACCCGCACCTATCGCCGCTTCGAACAATGCACTTCCCTGCTCAAAAAATGCGCGGCGATTAAACAGGGCCGTCAGATAATCGTGATAAGCAATATAACGAACCGACTCCAGACTTTCCTGCATCTCAAGGTTTTGATTTACGCGGCAGGTCAGCTCCTCATAACCAAAGGGCTTACAAATAAAATCATTCGCACCCAGCTTGAGAAACTGCGCAGACATACGCGGATTATTGCTGCCCGACATGCCAATAATAGCCAACCTGTCTTTAGCAATCTTGCGGCGCACCGCGAGCAGAAAATTAAACCCGTCCATCACAGGCATTTCGTGATCAAGCAATACCAGCTTAATATCTTTATGCTCAAGTAAAACAGCCAGTGCTTCTTCGCCGTCACACGCCGCTAACACATCAAAGCCCTGCGTATTCAGCATCCCGGTTACGATCGCACGCATGCTTTGCGAATCATCGACAACCAGCACACGTCCCCCGCGGTTTTTGAACAACCGCCCCACCAGCTCGACAATATACTCATACGAATTAATGCTGTTTTTGAGAACATAATCGATAACACCGCAATTCATAATCCGTTCGTGCAGCTGCGCGTCATACATACCGGTCATCGCAATAACAGGAATGCTGGCATTCACCAGCGCGTCGATCACCTCACCGCGAGGCGCATCCGGCAGATTCAAATCACTCACCGCGACAAAAAACGGATATTTGTTTTCTGCGATAATCGCATTCACCTGAGCCAGATTCATTGCAATCAGGACATGGCATCCCCAGCGATCAAAGAGCATTTTGGCGGCCATTTGGGCCAGCGCGCGCTGATCCTCTACCAGCAGCACATGAAAACCGGCACTACCCGCAGGCAGCGATTGGCGGGACGCCGTACGTGTCTTAGTCATAAAATAGTATCAAGTCTGGTAACTTATGCGGCTACGGAATTTGCGACACCAACGTAAGCTGCGACTTCAGATCCATTGCCCGAGTATTGCAAGGCGCTACACATATTATCGAGCAGCGCGATGCCGCGCCCGTGCCGCTGTACATTGCGTTTGATATCCGCCAATTCCAGAAAATTAAAGCCGTCACCGCTGTCCTTCATGGAAACCTTCAGACATCCGCAACTCAATTTATCCAGGCGAATAAAAATCTGCCCCAGTTCAAGCTCTGCCAAACGTGCCGCACGTTCCACAAAATAAGTTTCCATGCCGTCAATTTCATTTTTTAGCGTCGAGTCGAGTTTGAGCAGACCATGATCGAGTGCATTATTGAACAACTCTGACAAGACTAAAAATAGCTTACCATCGGCGCGCCCTCCCTCAATTTGCCCGGCGATATTAAGCAAAAAGGGCACCACATCCAGATGTTTTAATTGCTGTGCTGTGAGCATTAAAGAAAATTTCCACAGCGATTGCTCAATGCCATGCCCACAACCGGCAACACGCTCTCCGGGCAAACACTCCTTCGTGCGCGACAAAACGATCTCGGAGGCAAGCTGATCAATAACAGGGACATCTACCATGATCAACGCGATATCATCTAAGGGCGGCCCGCCCCCCAGATGACCGTTAATGACATCCTGAACACGATCAAACAGCGTTTCGCCTGATGAAGACTGTGTTCCGGCCAGTAAACCTGCCTGCCCCAACCCCTCACCATTCCCCATATCGATTTCAGTCGCGCCATCCGAACACATCAGCAAGCTGGCAGCCTGATCGACCACTTTGAAATATTCGAGCCCCGCATCAAACTCGTCGGCTGCAACCACACCGAGCGGCAGATGCCTGGAATGAAAGCGATGTAAAATATCAGCCCCTTCGCCCAGCAGCAAAACGGGCGGACAACCGCCGTTCCACACCTGAACGATCCCTGTCGCCGGATCTAACGACAACACGGAGGCGGCAACAAAACGCGGCAGAGGCAAATACTCGCGCACACGGCGATTGAGTTCGCGCACGATAGCGGGCAGCGCAAACCCCTTGGCGGTCATCTGGTAAAACGGCTGCGTGATCGGAATCACCGCAAGCGCAGCCGTCAATCCGTGACCTGCACTGTCAGCGAGCAACACATGTAAACAATTATCCGGACCGCGCGCAACGGAAATCAAATCTCCACTGAAGTTTTCAGCCGGTTTCAAAAAGAAACGTACCAGCGGATCGTGAATTTTGTCGAGCGCGGTAAACTGTTTGATAAAATCGCGGGCCGTATCGGTTTCCTCTTCGATCCGCGCATGATATTCAAGTAAGCTTAGATTCTGCTCTATACGGATCTGAAAATTATGGATCTTAGCCTGCAAAATTTCGTAATTTACCGGTTTAAACAAGTAATCATCGCCACCCGCATGCAAGCCTTCGAGCACTTCATGATTACTGGTTTGTGCCGACAAAAACAGAATGGGGAACCAGCCGGCATAGCGTCTGCGCATTTCGCGCACGGTATCAAATCCGCTCAAAACCGGCATCGACACATCCATCAGCACCAGATCAGGGCGACACTCCTCGCACAAGGCAAGCGCATGCACACCGTCTTCTGCCAGTGTAACCCGATGCCCCATTTTTTTGAGCATTGCTAATATCAATTGTCGATTGGTATTCGAATCATCGACCGCCAATATATTCAGCGAACCAACTGTGCTCATTTGATTCACCCCTGATATCACTTTGTAATCGTAAATAGTTTACTGAAATTAGCAATATCGAGAATTTGCGCAACCGTACTGCTAGGCTTGCAAAGCACCACCGTCTTGCCCACTGCTTGTGAGCGCTCGCGCAGCAACATCATCATCCCTAATGCAGAACTGTCGAGATACTCGATGCCCTCCATATCGATTTCCAGTGTTTTAACCGTTGCCAGCAGCAGCAACGGCTCATAATTCAACTTAAAAGTTCGGTGATCATTAAAGTCGAAGCGCCCTGCAAGTCTGATGATCGCCTTATCTCCTGCCGTCGAGGTGCTGATCTGCATTGCCATATTTCCACTCCCTTAAAACTACATTAATTAAAGCCAACACCAAGCGTTAAAGCCTGTTCCTCACGCCACCGCTCATCACCCGTGCCAGTACCCGGCGCGCCATCTCACCAATCGGCACGGCTTCATGCGATGCGCCATTTTCGACTGCCGCGCGCGGCATTCCGTATACCACACAGGTCGCCTCATCCTGCGTAAAGTTATAAGCACCCGCCTCGCGCATCTCCAGCATACCCACCGCACCATCCTTGCCCATCCCAGTGAGCATCACACCGATTGCATTCGCCCCTACGCAGACGGCAGCAGAGCGAAACAGCACTTCCACCGAGGGGCGGTGATGATTGACAGGCGACGTCTGATTCAATTCAATCACGTAATTCGAACCACTGCGCTTAATCAGCATGTGCGAATGCCCCGGCGCAATATACACATGTCCGGGCAATACCCGCTCATTGTGCACGGCCTCCGTCACCGTCATCTTACAAAGGCTGTTGAGCCTGTCGGCAAAAGACTTGGTAAAGGCTTCCGGCATATGCTGTGCAACCAGAATAGCAGGGGCATCGGCCGGCATCGGCACCAGAAATTCTTTTAGTGCTTCTGTGCCGCCTGTCGAAGAACCAACGATAATCAGTTTTTCAGTGCTGCTAATGCGACAACCCAATGTCGGCAAACTGCTCTCAGTTGGGGAGGCTGCAACGCGATTTTTAACCTTAGCCCGGGAGGCGATACGAATTTTCCCTGAAATTTCACTGGCATAGGCATTCATACCCTCGACCACACCCAATTTAGGTTTAGCCAGAAAATCGACGGCACCCAGTTCCAGTGCCCGTAAAGCAGCCTGAGACCCCCGTTCTGTCAATGTCGAAATCATCAACACCGGCATAGGACGCAAACGCATCAATTTTTCCAGAAAAACCAGCCCGTCCATTTCCGGCATTTCAACATCCAGCGTCAAGACATCCGGATTTAACGTTTTGATCATTTCGCGCGCCTGCAGCGGATTGGCTGCAGCACCAACCGCTTCCATGTCAGGCTGACTATTGATCACTTCTTTCAAAATACTGCGTATGAGTGCCGAGTCATCAACAATCAGCACTTTAATTTTTCTGCTACCCACTTCATTTTGCATCATATAACCCTGTATAGGCAGTCATCCAAACGCCGATAAATTCAATTTAAAATAGCTCAACATCGCCCTGAATTTCCGATGAACGGATACGAGAAATGTACTGTTGTTCGCGCTGAACAATCGTGTCGTTATGCACGCTGCGCAATTTTTTGACCAGCGTCCGACCCGTTGCAGGAAAGTAATAGACCTTGCGCGGATAAATATCCAGCAAATCCTGCGCCTTGAGTTCAATTTTCTCAGCCTGCAGGTAATCGACGACGAATTCTGAATTGCGCTGACCGATGTTGGCCACCGTAAATCCGCGCAGCACATTGCCGCCCCCGAATACTTTAGCCTCAAGATTACTGCGCCGCGCCCCCGACTTGAGCATCTGGTTGATCATCAACTCCATCGCATAGGTACCATAACGCCCGGCCAGCCCGACTGGGCTTCCGCCGTCATTTTTGTTGTCCGGCAACATGAAATGGTTCATTCCGCCAATGCCTGTGACCCGATCTCGTATGCAGGCGGCAACACAAGAGCCTAGCACGGTGACCAGAACCATATCCCGGCCGGTGACGAAATATTCGCCCGGCAGGATTTTAACGGCCTCAATATCGAAATTCCGGTCGTAATAGATATTCGGTGAGACAACTTCTTCGTAGTCGTGATCTGACATGAATTGTGCCCGTTAAGATTTGTCAGCTTGCGCTGCCTTGAGTTGCGGTGACAACTCGTACACCGTCTTGCCGCGCAACCTGAAATACGCTTCAGCCTGATAAAAATTCTCAGAATGCCCCGCATACAGCAAGCCATCGGGCCGCATGATGGGCGCCATTTTCTTCAATATAGCCAACTGAGTTTCTTTATCAAAATAAATCATTACGTTGCGACAAAAAATTACATCAACCCTATCCCGTATCGGCCAAGTCGCATCGAGCAGATTAAGCTTGCGAAAGGTAATCATGTTCTGCAACTCAGGACGCACTTTGACAAACCCCTCCTGCGCCCCCGTACCCTTGAAAAAAAATCGTTTGATTTGTGCATCGCTCATTTTCTCCACACGTTCCATCGCATAAACCCCGCGACGCGCCGTATCGAGCACGTTGGTATCGAGATCCGTGGCAATAATCTTCACCGGCGGTGTAAAACTATTGAACGCATCAACTGCGGTCATCGCAATGGAATAAGGCTCTTCACCTGTCGAACTGGCGGAACACCAGATGACAATCGGGTGTGAACTTCCGATCTTTTTCAGTTGCTCCGCCAGTAAGGGAAAGTGATGGTGTTCACGAAAAAATGACGTGAGGTTAGTCGTCAGCGAATTGGCGAAAGCCTCCCACTCGGCCACATCATTTTGCTCGAGCAACTTAAGATATTCGGTAAAGGTCTTGATACCTGTCGCACGCAACCTGCGCGACAGTCGGCTATAAACCAACTCCTGCTTACTGGCACTCAGCGAAATACCCGCGTGATCGTAGATCAGCTTACACACACGCTGAAAATCCTGCGACGTAAAATGGAACTCGCGCAAGGAAGGATCTTTCATTTCGGCCATATTTTTTCAGGATTTAGGATTTACGAGTCAGGAGTCAGGAGTCAGGAGTCAGGAGTCAGCGCTGCTTTTTATCTGAATCCCGAATCCTGCTTTTTAGAACTCTTGCCAGTCGCCATCCTCAGAATCAGGCATTTTAACCGGACGTGAACGGCTGACTGAAGTCGTTTTTTGTTCGGATGGTCGTGGTTCAGGCAACCTGCGTACCGGTGCAGCATTTTTTGCCCGTGCACTTAATGCAATCGGCTTAGTCTGTCCCGACAATTTGAAAGTACTCATCAAGGCGGCCAATTCCTGCGCCTGCTCTTCAAGCGACTCCGCAGCCGCTGCCGCCTGCTCTACCAGTGCAGCATTTTGCTGTGTTACATCATCCATTTGCGTGATTGCGGTATTAACCTGCTCGATGCCCTGACTCTGCTCACTCGATGCCGCAGTAATCTCGGCCATGATGTCTGTCACGCGTTTAACCGAATTGACAACTTCATCCATCGTCTTACCGGCTTCGTCTACCAGACGTGTCCCCGCCCCGACCTTCTCGACCGAGTCGCTGATTAATTCCTTAATCTCCTTAGCCGCCGCCGCACTCCGCTGCGCCAAATTACGCACTTCGGAGGCGACCACGGCAAAGCCGCGTCCCTGCTCACCCGCACGCGCGGCTTCCACAGCGGCATTGAGCGCGAGAATATTGGTCTGGAACGCGATACCATCGATTACGCTGATAATATCGACAATCTTCTTGGAACTCTCGCTGATCGAGGACATAGTACCTACGACCTACCCAACCACACGCCCCCCCTTAACAGCAATGTCCGAGGCTGAAAGCGCCAGCTGATTTGCCTGCTTGGCATTTTCAGCATTTTGTTTAACGGTCGAGGTCAACTCTTCCATACTGGCGGCAGTTTCTTCAAGGCTGGACGCCTGCTCTTCAGTGCGCTGCGACAGATCGGTATTGCCGCTGGCAATTTCCTTGGACGCCGTACTGATGGTATCGGCAGACTCAATTACACGACTAATCAGTTGCGTCAACTGGGCAACCGTTGCATTTGAATCGTCTTTCAGTTGTCCGAAGGTGCCGTAATATTCGTTGGTAATGGATTCTGTCAAATCGCCGCGCGACAAGGCATTCAATATGCGGACCACTTCATCGAGCCCCACTGAACTGGTTTGCATCAAGCCGTTGATACTCCGCCCGACTTGCAGGAAGAATCCTTCCTTGCCTTCGAGCATGATGCGCTGCGTAAAGTCTCCCTGATTGGCAGCTTCAATGATATTTTCAATTTCATTTTCGACCGCCACTTCTGCGGTACGATCAATCCACTCGGCCACCACCCCAAGACGTTCGCCTGCTTCAGTGATCACAGGGTTGGCGGTCACAACCATTGAGTGGCCAGCTATCAGCAGCGGTGTCGTGTATGAAGCCTGCAAACGCGCCAGCATACCCGCCTGATGCGCCGGGTTTTTGTGGAAGGTATCGATATTGGTACCGACCAGATTAGCAACGCTAAGCCCGGGCAACTGTTTGCGGAGATCCGCTTCCGCATCGCCCAGCATTTTGACCACGGCCTTGTTGACATAAATGATGTTTCTGTCGTTGTCGGCGATCATGCAACCGGTGCTGACGTTGTCCAGCGCGATCTTGATGCGCAGATTCTCATCGGCAATGCGTTTAGATTCAGCCACATCGAAGCCCATACGGGTTGCCAGCGCACGATAGGCCAAAAACACCGCATTGATTTCATCGCGCCGCGGGTGACTATCTACATGCTGATTCGATTCGCCGTGTGCGGCACGTTCGATCTGCTCGGCAACCCGACGGATACGCGGCACCACGTTGCGGAACAACATAACGCCGATGGTCACGACCAGCGTCATTCCGATGATGAAAACAATCAACATCAAATTGGACGTTATCCGAAACTCTTCATTCGACTTAACAACATCCTTTTCCATCGAGACATTCTGATGATTGATGATTTCAGTCGCGCGATTATTAGCGACCAAAAACAGCGGTCCGAGCATGTTAACCATCAAGACATTGGCATCTGCATATTTCCCCTCCGTTAGCAAGGCGATTTCAGGCTTAATCCCTTCACTGACGAAGGCCCCCTGCTCTTTGCTAAAAGACTCAGCCAGCTCGGTCCCCTTAGTACTGTGCGGCGTTGAATTGTAGTCTTTCCAGATCGCATTGATTTCGTCCGAATGAGCTGCAATAGCCTCCAGATGCTTGGTAATCGGATGGTCGTGTAACTTACTTTCCGGCAGACGGGGATCATGCATCGCAGCCAGTTGCAACTGGCGCATGTTCTCGCGCATCAGCGCATCTATGCGTGAAATTTGCGTTGCCGATTTAACTTTATGATTGACGACATAGGCAAATTTTTCGTTCTCCATTTTCAGCTCGTAATAGCCTAATCCGGAGATACTCCCTAGCAACACCGCGACCACCGCGATCGTCATAATGATCTGCTGTTTGACGCTGATATGCCTGAACTTTTCGACCAAGCCTTTAATTCCGCCGTTAGGATTTTTTCCGGCTTTTAACAGCGCATAGGTTTTAACCGCATCGTTAACCTGTTCCTGATTCGGTTTACGGCGCACCGAAACGTAACCCGTCACCTGACCGTTTTCGCGTATCGGCGTCACATTAGCATCGACCCAGTAATAATCGCCGTTCTTGCAGCGATTCTTGACGATGCCGTTCCAGCTCGTGCCGTTTTTGACCGTTTTCCATAAATCGGCAAAAGCCTCAACCGGCATATCCGGATGCCGCACGACATTGTGAGATTGACCGACGAGTTCAGTTTCAGAAAAACCGCTGATTTCGATAAAATCTTTATTGGCATAGGTGATAATGCCTTTCAGATCTGTCTTAGTGACGATCATCGAGCCTTCCGTCATCAGTTTCTCGTTGTTGGTGACCGGTGTATTGATACGCATGTTCTCTCCTCTTCGCGCTATTTTTAGTTTTTTTATTTATTAAAAATCAACTTATGCCAGCACTTCATCAACCAGCGCCATTTCCTGACCCAGCATCAACTGTTCGATATCAACCAGAATCAGCATACGCTCATCAACCGTACCCAACCCCAAGATATAACGGGTATCGAGCTTGGCTGACAGCTCAGGCACAGCGCGAATCTGCTCTGCTTTGAGCGTCAATACATCTGAAACACTATCAACGACAATCCCCACCACCCGCGTGCCAAGATTCAGTATGATGACCACGGTAAAGGCATCATAAGTGACATCCGGCAAGCCGAATTTAATACGCAAGTCAACAATCGGCACAATAATTCCGCGCAGGTTAATCACCCCTTTGATGAATTCAGGCATATTGGCAATGCCGGTCACCGCATCGTAACCGCGTATCTCCTGCACCTTGAGAATATCAATACCATATTCCTCCTGACCCAGAATAAAAGTCAGAAACTCATTATTGGACATACCGGATGCCACATTATCATTTGCCATATTCACCTCACCCTTTTGCGGATTTCAAGCCTGCGGCCTGATTTTTTTGTAATACAGACCTCACGCCTCCAGCTTATTTTGTCTGGATGGCGCAAGACAGATCACCGACACATCGAGAATCAAGGCAACTTTTCCATCGCCCATAATGGTCGCACCGGAAATACCGGGCAACTTGCGGAAGTTTGACTCCAGACTCTTGATCACCACCTGATGCTGACCGATCAATTCATCTACCAGCAACGCGACCTTCTTACCGTCTGATTCAACGATAACAACGATGCGCGAATCGATAGTGTCATTGCGCGGCAATTTAAACAGCTCGTGTAACGCTACGACCGGCAAATATTCACCGCGCACATGAACCAGATGCCCCCCGCCGCTGACCGTACGTAAATCACTGTCCGCCATTTGCAGCGACTCGATAATATAGGCCAGAGGAATAATATAAGTCTGCTCCCCCACCGCCACAGACAGGCCGTCGAGTATCGCCAGCGTCAATGGCAGGCGTATCGAAATTCGCGAGCCCATCCCCTCGACCGAATCGATATCGACCCGACCGCCCATCGCGGCAATATTGCGCTTGACCACATCCATGCCGACACCGCGACCTGATACATCGCTCACCACATCAGCGGTCGAAAATCCCGCTTCGAAAATCAGCATCCACACTTCCGAATCCGTCATGTCATCACGCAGCGCCATGCCGCGTTCACGCGCCTTGGAAAGTATCTTGCTGCGGTTTAACCCGCCACCATCATCGGACACATCGATCACAATATTGCCGCCCTGATGCGAGGCTTTTAACGTAATCGTACCTTTTGGAGGTTTTCCCTTCGCGACGCGAACATCAGGCGACTCGATACCGTGATCCAGACTGTTGCGTACCAGATGCGTGAGCGGATCGGCAATTTTTTCGATCAGTCCTTTATCAAGCTCGGTACCTTCGCCCAGCGTCTTCAACTCAACCTGCTTGCCCAATTTTGCGGCCAGGTCACGCACCACGCGCGGAAAACGACTGAACACAAAAGAAATCGGCAACATGCGCACCGACATGATCACTTCCTGTAAATCACGGGTATTACGCTCCAACTGATGCAAACCGGCTTGCAGTTTTTCCGATAGTACGCCATCTATGTGCCCCGCAGACTCCGCCAGCATGGCCTGAGTAATCACCAATTCGCCCACTAAATTGATCAGCTGATCGACCTTCTCGACATTGACACGAATGGAGGTATCCCCGGACGCGCTGACAGCGGCCTTCTCGCTGGCTTTGCGGACAACAACGGATTCAGCGGGTGCTGCCGGTTTTGAATCAACTACCGGCACAATTTTCTTGAAGAAGCCATAGCCCTGCTGCGCTTCCTGCTGGGCCTGCTGAGGCGTAGACGGGAACTGCGTTGGCTCGTCCACAAACATACCGTAACCCTGCGCAGCGTCATGTGCGACAGCGACCATGGCAAATTCAGCGGCGTCCGACAATACGGCCTCTTCATCAAAAAATCCGTATCCGGCATCAACTGACGGCGCCACCGGCTCATCATCAAAAAAACCATAGCCTGCATCAGCCACTGGCTCATCCGTAAAGAAACCATAGGACTCGTCTTGGCTTGCAACCGGGGCAAGCGGCGGAACGTCATCGAAAAATCCCGAATCGGAATTGTCTTCGACCGCATTCACCGCTGGTGCGGCATGCGGGGTATCCGCTGTCAGACTGGCCAACTTGTCGCAAACCGCGGTAACACGGTCTTGATCGACAACGCCTTCCCCGCGGTGGGCATCCAACTGCATATGTATTACGTCACCCGCATCCAGAAACACATTGACCATTTCGTCAGTCAGCTTCATTTCCTGTTTGCGCAGGCGATCAAGCAAATTTTCCAGAATGTGGGTAACCTGCGTCATGTCATCGAAGCCAAAGGTACCACTCCCCCCCTTAATCGAATGCGCGGAACGAAAAATTGCGTTCAGCTCATCCAGACTCGGATCCGATACGTCCAGACCTAGCAGCAACGACTCCATGGTAGCCAGATGCTCTGCGGCTTCCTCGAAAAAAACCTGATAAAACTGAGTAATATCAATGCTCACGGAGTGCTTTCAGAAATTAGCCGATAACTTTTTTAACCACTTCCAGCAACTTCTGCGGATCAAAGGGTTTGACGATCCAGCCAGTCGCACCAGCCGCCTTGCCCTGCGCCTTCATCGCATCGCCCGATTCAGTGGTTAACATCAAAATGGGTACACTGCGATAACTCGGCATGGCACGTAACGATTTGATTAAAGTCAGTCCGTCCATGCGTGGCATATTCTGATCGGTCAATACCAGATCAACCGTTTTCTGTTTTGCCTTATCCAAGCCATCCTGACCGTCGACTGCTTCGATGACGGTATAGCCAGCACTTTTCAAGGTAAATGAAACCATCTGACGAATGGAGCCAGAATCGTCGACACTAAGAACCGTTTTTGCCATGTTACCTCTCCAAAAAATTAAATTTACTGCACAAGCAACTTCTGATGCGGTTATTACGAGGGGACGCTATACAACGGACAGCGAATCAAAATAACTCAATCTCATCGCTTACCATTTTATCCTGACGTACCGGATTGCGTGAGCTTACTTGCCCTGCCTTGGCAAACAATTCTGAAATGCTTTGAGTCGCCTGTTCAAGTTCGCCTTGTGTGACCGGCACACCGGACTGCTCACGCTTGGCCATTTCTTCTATCTGCTGCCAGACTTCCTGCATCGTATCCAGTCTCAGGCGGGAATGGCCCAGCAGCTGTCCGGCAATATCCTGAAACTGAAGCGATGTTACCGCTGAACCTACAACGGTATCAACCCGGCCGGATATTTCATTCTGCTTGATAATCACCTCGGACATTTTATGATTCAACTGCTGCACATAGGTCAGGCTGTTATCCAGTTTATTTTTCGATTCAAGCGCAAAGCCCATATCGAGAGAAGCCATACGACTGATATACACTTCAGTTTCTTCAACTGCTTGATGTACATGCTTAATATTGCCGCGGATCTGACTGCTAAAATGTGCGGCACGATCAGACAATTTGCGCACTTCATCAGCCACCACCGCGAAACCGCGCCCGGATTCGCCCGCACGTGCAGCCTCAATCGCCGCATTTAAAGACAATAAATTAGTCTGTTTTGAAATCGCGTCGATTTCACCCAACACGTCGAGTATCCCCTTGATCTGGTCACCCACAGCCTCCATCTTTTCAATCAGCTCAACACCGGCCTTGCTGTTGCTGATAATACTGCCCACCAGCATTTTCAATGTTTCCGCAGTCTCATTCAATTGATCTGCCATCGCTGAATCCCGGCTGCTATCAGATCCTGCGGTCACCGCACGCCCAATTTCACGCTGCTCCTCGATCAATTGATGCATACCGGTAAAACTCGACATCAACTTTTCGATCGCATCCCCGATCAAATTTTGCACCTGATGCAGATCCTGATTAGCGCCGTTAAATTGTGCAGAAAAGTGTGCATGGGTATTTAACAGCAGTCCATCAACAGCCATATTGCCAACCGATGCTGATTGGGTGCAGACAACCTCCTGAACGGTGTCGCGACGAAGCCAAACAAACAGGGACACTAGCGCTGCCAGCGTAATCACACCATGCAGCAGCAATGTCCAATTCCCTGACATAAAAAAGACTGTCGCTGAATGCAGTAGCGCAGCGATAACGACAATGACAATAACAACAGGCATCTCACAAACCCCCAGTGAAAGTCAAAATGGCGGGCGAACTCTTGCAACAAGCTCACCACTTAAGACTTACTATTTACTGCATTTAATTTCCACGCACATCACTGAGCAACTCTTTGATATCTAAAATCAGCACGATATCACCTTCGCTGGACATCGTCACACCGGCTACGCCTTTGGGACGGAAGGTATCGAGCGACTTGATCACGACATCGTCGTGACCCGCAAACCCGTCGGCCGACAAAATGAAGCTGCTACTGCCAAACTGCATCAACACACCGACTTCCGGTTCGCGGTCTGACGCATCCCAGCCGATCAGTTGCGCCAGTGGCAATACCGGCAACACTTCGCCGCGCACGACCATCGTGGCTCGCCCTGAAATTTTTTGCAATTGGCCCGGTGTCACCGACAAAATCTCGCGCACCATAGACAACGGCACCGCAAAGGACTGGTCACCCAGACGCAGTATCAACACCGGCAGAATCGCCAGTGTCAGCGGTAATGAGATAGTAAATACACTTCCTTTTCCCGGTATCGAATCGATATTAATCGAACCGTTAAGCTTCTGAATGTTGGTTTTCACCACATCCATACCAACACCGCGCCCGGATACGCTGGAAATCTCATCCTTGGTAGAAAAGCCGGGCAGGAAAATCAGCTCCAGACATTGATTTTCATCTAATGTATTGGCCACCTCGTTGGTCAGCAGCCCCTTTTCGATCGCCTTGTTGCGGATGACTTCCGGACGCATGCCGCGGCCGTCATCGGCAATCGTAATCAGAATATGGTCGCCCTCGTGACGCGCACTCAATTCGACCTGACTGAGTTCCGGTTTGCCGGCCGCAATACGACCTTCGATGGTTTCAACGCCGTGATCGACCGCATTGCGCACCAGATGGACCAGCGGATCGTTCAAATCTTCGATCATCGTCTTGTCCATTTCGGTGTCTTCACCGGTCAACACCAGCTCGACATCCTTACCCAGCGATCGTGCCAGATCTCGCGCCAGTCGCGGATATTTCTTGAACAAACGGCCAATCGGCTGCATACGCGTTTTCATGACCGCGTTTTGCAAATTAACGACCAGCATATCCAATTGCGTGACCGACTGATCTAATTCTCGCAAGGTGTCCACATCATGACGTCCCTGCAAGATATCCGAACGCAAATGATTCAAACGGTTTTTGGTCAGGCCGATTTCGCCTGACAGATTCAACACCTGATCGAGACGCTCCGTATCGACGCGGATGGTGGTCTCTTTCGCTTCCTTGACCATGACGTCGCCATCGCGGCGGCCCACCGTTGCACCCGGCACATCATTGGTACGACGGCCGAACGCCTTGCGGGTCGATTCCTCTTCCGAGATCGCCTCAGCAATTTTTACCTCATCACGCGTCACGCCCACTGTCGCGACGATATCGGTTCCCGTCAAAGCCGTGTAGAGCGCGTTCCAGTCTACATTGGAAGCAGGCTGAGCCGGTGCAAACATATCCGATGAAGGTGCAGTGACAACCGGCGGTGTATTGACTTCGGCCATGACAGAGCGTCCTTCTAGCGCGGCCTTGAGATTATCAAGAATATGCCCGGGTGCTCCCTGCGGCTGCTGGCTTTGCTGCAGCGCACCGAACATTTTCTTGACTTCCGCGGTCGCAGCGAAAATCACATCCATCAGTTCTGCACTCAGGATCAATTCGCGGTTTCGCAGCTTATCGAACAAATTTTCGGTCAGGTGGCACAACGTCACAAGTTCTGTGGCGTTAAGAAAACCAGCACCTCCCTTAATGGTATGAAATCCCCTAAAAACCTCGTTCAGCAGATTGCTGTCGTTAGGTCGCTTCTCCAGCTCCATCAGCTTGCTATCTACATCGGAGAGCATTTCGCCCGCCTCAAGCAAAAAATCGCTCAACAGTTCTTCCATGCCTGCAAAATCATTCATGTTACTTCTCCTATGGGGAGTGGTGAGTGGTGAGCAGGAAAATAGTTAGCTACTTTCCGGTGCGGCATCGATGCTCCACTAACTACTGAGGCACGAAGTGCCGTTCAACTTACCAGAATTAATTAAAATCCCAAACTCTCTAATAAATCATCCACCTGATCTTGACTGGTCACAACATTAGTACGTAAATGCGGATTGATGACCGGACCATTCAATAGACCGGCATCATATTCCGCCTTAACTGCAGGAGGGGCATTTTCCAGCAACAACGCAAGCAGTTGCTGCTCCATACTCTGCGTGAGCTCAATAATTTTTTTGATCACCTGACCGGTTAAATCCTGAAAGTCCTGCGCCATCATGATTTCCATCAGATACGAGTTGGTCATCTTGGTCTGCTTAGGCACGTTTTCTAAAAAGGCCTGAGTTTCCATCACCAGTGCTTTGAATTGATCAACATTCAACTGTTTATTAAACAACATCTGCCACTGCCCGCCTAATCGATGTGCCTCCAGCTCCATATTCTGCACCAGCGGTTGCGCAGCTTCCGTTGCGTTCAATACGCGCTCGGCCGCCTGTTGCGTCAACGTGGCAACATAATTTAAGCGATCTCGCGCATCAGGAATTGAAGAAGTTGCCTTTTCAATCTCCTTATTTAACCCTAGCTCGCGCAGGGTGTCGTGCAATGTCCGCGTCATCTGCCCTAACTGATTGAGCACATTACCCGAAGCGACTACACCCTTTTCAGAAGTGACTGGAACGAACGGCTCTTCAAGAGCATTTGCTGCAACGATGCTGTCAAACAGCGATTCTAAATCGTCACATTCATCGACTGCATTTTGGGTGGCCATATCAGCTCTCACTTATTCATGTTTTGAAATATTTTTTTCAACTTTTCATCCAGCGTGGCAGCCGTAAACGGCTTGACCACATAACCGGACGCACCCGCCTGAGCCGCTTCGATAATATTTTCGCGCTTAGCTTCTGCCGTGACCATCAAGACAGGCAGATGTTTAAGTTTGGCATCCGCCCGAATCTCACGCAATAATTCAATCCCCGTCATATTGGGCATATTCCAGTCGGACACCACAAAATCGTAAGTCTCCGCGCGCAATTTCTTTAATGCCTCAACACCGTCTTCAGCCTCCTGGACGTTGACGAATCCCAACTCTTTGAGCAAATTTCTGACGATGCGGCGCATCGTAGAAAAATCGTCTACCACCAAAAACCGCGTACTTTCAATTCCCATGAAAACCTCCTAAATACAGGATTAAGGATTGAAGACTGAGGATTCAAGATTGAGATGCAATGATCGAGAAAATATCTCTGACCTGCTTTTAGCTCAATCCACGATCCACGATCCCCGATCCTACACCTAAGTCAACAACGGTCTGAGCGTTGAAGACAAAACCATCGAATCGAATTTAGACACATAATAATCAACTCCCACCCGTTTTCCCATTGCGCGATTGGCATCCGATGACAAGGATGAGTGCATCACGACCGGGATGCCGTCGAAACGGTGATCGGATTTAATATTCTGGGTTAATACGTAACCATCCATTTCAGGCATTTCTGCATCAGTGAGTATCACCTGCATCTGATCGCGCAGCGGAGTCCCCGTACTGTGAGCCGCATCAGCCATCGTTTTAAGCCTGTCCCATGCTTCACGACCGCTATTAGCCTGAATATGCTTAACCCCCATCTTATCGAGCACTTCGGCGATCTTGCGGCGTGCGACCATCGAATCGTCGGCAAAGAAAACACACAATGCATGACCCGAATCGATAGGCTCAACATTGCCCACAATCGCCTCACCAAAGGCATTAGCCAGAATCTGTTCGACATCAAGCAGCGACACCAGCGAACCATCAGGCAACTCTGTGATTGCGGTGATCAGGGCACCTTTATCTGACAGCATGCCCTCGGCTGCACGAACCTTGTCCCAGTCAACCCGAATAATCCGGTCTACGCCTTCGACCAAAAATCCCAGGATATGTGTATTGTACTCAGCCACCATCATGGTCTGATGCTTAGTTGCGGGCGACATCCCCATAAATTCAGCCAGATTCAGCACCGGCATCACATGCCCGCGCAAGGATACGATGCCATCAACACCGCGCGGCATATTGGGTGTGCGGGTAATTTTTCCCGCCTGACTGACTTCCTTCACCTTAAAGACATTGATGCCAAATTTTTCATCGCTGCCCAGACTGAACAACAGGATTTCCATCTTGTTGGTACCTGCCAAATTGGTTCTGGCATCGACGCTATCGAGCAAACCATCTTCGCTGCTCATCATTTCATCTGAATATGACATTTGTATCTCCTAGGCCAGCAGTCTCGCCAGCGCTTGTGCCAGTTTTTGCGGTTCAAACTTCGGAATATATTCGTCTACCCCAACGGTCTTGCCCAACTGCTGGTTAGAGGAACTGGACAATGAGGAATGCATCAATACCGGAATACCGATAAAACGCTTATCTTCCTTGATTTTGCGCGTCAGCATATAGCCGTCCATTTCAGGCATTTCAACGTCGGTCAGAATTACCTGAATTAAATCCTTCAACGGCGTATTGTTGCTTTCGGCATAGGTTGCCATTTTAGACAGTTCCATCCATGCCTGACGACCGTTGATGGATGATATGTACTTAACCCCCATCGCGTCGAGCGTGCGTGCGATTTGATTGCGCGCAACGGACGAATCATCCGCAAAAAACACAGTGCGATTTTCGCGCCCCAAGGGTTTGACGGAATTGAAGATCATTTCATCAGTCCCGAAATGTCCCGTTTCCGCCAGTACTTTCTCAACGTCTATCATCATCACCAAACGCTTATCTTTGAGTTCAGTAATGGCCGTAACTAGACCGCCGAGTTCCGCGACCAGCATCGCCGGCGGCACCCGCATAGCAGACCAGTCCAGACGCAGAATATTGTCAACACCCTTGACCAGAAAGCCTTGCGTATGGCCATTGTATTCGGTCACGATCATGATTTCAGGTTTAGTTTCAGTCACAAGACCAATATACTTAGCCAAATCGATCACTGGCACCAGTGCGCCGCGCAAACTCACCATCCCCTCAACCGAGGGAGGCATTTCAGGCGCGCGGGTGATAGGCGGAATCCGCATCACTTCGCGCACCTTGAAGACATTGATACCAAATGTTTCTTCCCGGTCAGTGCGTAAATCACGGCCCAGCGAAAACATCAGAATCTCGAGTTTATTGGTTCCCGCCAGTTTAGTTCTGGCATCAATGTTTTTGAGCAACTCAGACATTTAATTCTCCTATTGGGACAGAGGATTGAAGATTTAGGATAAGCCGATAACAACCCGGCGGTTTCCTCAATCCTGCCTCCTATTCCTTGTTAAACTTTAAACCTGTTCACCGCACCTTGTAATTCTCTGGCCAATTGTTCCAGTCGTACAATTTCATGCGTATTCGATTCGACTGCCGCATGGTTTTCTTCTGACATCTGCGCAATCCTTTCCACGTTTCGCGCGATCTCTGAACTGGCGATACTTTGCTCATTGACCGAAGCGGCAATATCACTCACCCCGTGACTGGATTGCTCCACCAGCACACCGGCTTCTGTCAGCACCGAGGAAACCCGTTCGACCTGTTCCTGCGTTGCCAGTAACGAGCGCAGCCCGCTTTGTACCGTCGCTTCAACTTGCGTTGATTTTTGATTCAATGCGTTCGTCACACGATCAATCTCGTTAGCCGATTGCGCCGATTTTTCAGCCAATTTTCGCACCTCATCCGCAACGACCGCAAATCCACGCCCCTGTTCACCTGCACGCGCGGCTTCGATCGCCGCATTCAAGGCCAGCAAATTAGTCTGATCGGCGATATCCTTAACTTGCTGCGTCATACCGGCAATCGCACGCGTGCTATCGACAAACTCGGATACAGAACCTGCAATCAGTTTAACCGCATTCTGAACACGCTCAATCTCACTGACCATCCCGGTGATATTCTGGTTGCCCAGTTGGGTTTGCTGCAAACTTTTTTCTGAGAGCTTGCGGACGTCATCTGTATTGCTAGCGACCGAACTGATACTCACGGTAATTTGCTCTACTGCCGCCGCCGTTGATGCTGCAGCCTCAGTTTGCGCCTGCGAGCCCTGGGATATTTGCAGCGAAGCCGCAGACAGATTGGCTGCTGTGCTGGACACCGTTCCGGCGCTGCTGCCAACCTGACGAATAATCGTAGAAAAACCGTCGATCAATCCGTTATAAGCCAGTGCCGCCTGCGCAACTTCGTCGGTACCGTAAACGGTGACACGACGCGACAAATCGCCATCTGACGCGGTGCGACTCATTTGATCGCGCATATTGCCGGTAGAACGCGATACGCCGGAAATAATCGAATACCCCAGCCCCCCCGCTGTCGCCAGCATAAAAAGTACACCGCCTATCAGCAGCATCTCATAAGTGTGCGCAGCAGACATGGCCGCTTGAAAGTCGGCACTGGCAGCATGATTTTCACGGTCGGCAATTGCATGCCCCTTAACCAGCGCCGCGTCCAGCAAAGGATGAACTTTTTTCGAAAGAATTACACCTGCCTCATTGTACTGACCGTCCTTAACGGCCTGCACCCCCGGTTGCAAACCCTCATTGACAACAACGGCACGCGCCGCTTTCAATTCCTCCAGAACTCGCCTGCCTTCTTCGCTATGCGTATTCCGTTCCATATCCGAGAAATACTCATCTATTTTGGTATTACTTTCAGCAATCGCATCAAGATGGCGAGTCACGGGATGATCATGCAGTTTGGAGGCTGGATTGGCCGGGTCGTGCTGCATTGCACGCATCAAGTGAGTCCGGTTATCCGCCATTGCATACATCAGTTTATTCACTGAACGAATCAGGTGGATGCGTCTAACAGCAATATCTTCAGTCGCAATTTGCAAATTAGACATGCCAATATAAGCAAACGCAGCGACGACCACCGAGATCACCATGATGATACTGACCAGCATCGTTAACCGTGCTTTGATCGTCATATTGCTCAACATCAAATATCCTAACTAGAGTATGTGAAAAATTAGCAGCAACCTGTTGAAAACATCACAGCTTGTGGCTCACAATTCACCGTTATTAAACCCGGAACCTGCTTACTGCTTCCTGCAGCGTTTTGGCTAACTGCGCTAAGCGCACTATCTCCTGCGTATTGAGCTCAACTGCAGTGTGATTTTCTTCTGACATTTGTGCAATCTTCTCGACATTTCGCGCAATTTCACTGCTGGCCTGACTTTGTTCGTTGACCGATATGGCAATATCGCTTACGCCCTGACTGGACTGCTCAACCGATTCACGTGCTTCAGTTAACACGACAGAGACACGCTCCACATGCTCCTGCGTCACCTGCAATGACCGTAAACCGGTCTGCACAGTTGACTCGACATCACACGATTTCTGATTCAATGAATTCGTCACCCGGTCGATTTCATTAGCCGACTGTGCCGATTTTTCCGCCAGCTTTCTAACCTCATCGGCTACCACCGCGAAACCCCGGCCCTGTTCACCCGCCCGTGCAGCTTCAATTGCCGCATTTAAGGCAAGTAAATTCGTCTGATCAGCAATATCTTTAACCTGCTGTGTCATTCCGGCGATTGAACGGGTACTCTCGACAAACTCCTTAACTGAACCCGCGATCAGTTTTACAGCATCCTGTATGCGTTCAATTTCTCCGATCAATTCGGTTACGCTTTGATTGCCTTGTCGCGTCTGGGTCAGACTAATTTCAGCCAGACGCCGCACATCGTCGGTGTTAGCCGCGACAGAACTGATACTCGCCGTAATTTCTTCAACAGCAGCGGCTGTCGTCGTGGCGGACTCAGTCTGACTCTGCGAACTCTCTGAAATTCGCGCGGAGGAGGCAGACAAATTTTCTGCTGAACTGGATACGGTTCTGGCACTCGCATTCACCTGACCGATGATCGATGCAAAGCCTTCAATCAACGCATTAAATGCAACTGCAGCCACCCCTATCTCATCACGACCATATACACGAGCACGCGTAGTCAGATCGCCATTTTGTGACATTTTTACCATAACCTCCTGTAACTCGCCTACTGAGCGATTAACGCCGCGGATGATGGAGCGTCCCAAAAGTCCACCCGACAGCGCGCCCAGCACAATCAGAAAAATTGACAGCATACCCAGTGTGTTAGACGTGCTATCAGTTTGCTTATACAATTTTTCAGCTTCATGCTCCTGTAACAAAATCAGTGCATCGAGCGCGTCCTTCATCGGCACATACAAAGTACGAATATGTTGTACCTGAATTTGCTTAATCAGTTCGATATTATTGGCTTGCATTGCGGCAAGTGCAGGTTTTAGCCCTTCATTTACAAAGGCCTCACGGGTTTCGTTGAATTTGCTTGCCAGCAACTTTTCCTCATCCGTCATTGAAGTTGCGCTAAAGGCACTCCACTGCTTCGCAATGGCAATACGGTTCTCTTCAATTTCCTTGATGTATTCGGCCATATGTTCCGGCTGAATAACGCCATTGGCAACCGCAATACGATTTCTGAGATTTTTGCGCGCGATATCGTTGATTTGCACGATCGGCAGCAACCGGTCGTCATACACTGACTTCAGCGCGCTATTCGCATGTGAAGAAGCATACAAACCGACGCCGCCAATAACTACTGACAACATCAACAAACAGGCCAATAAAAAGCCCAAGCGGCTACTAATTTTTATATCATTCAACATAATATCCTCTGGCGAGTCATAATTTAAGTGCACACTTTGTCAACGGATAACCCGCCCGGCTCAACTCACCAGCTGATTTTGACAATTCTCGCGACGCAACGCCGGCATCCTCCACCGACTGCACATTGCTGTTAACCAGATTAGCGATCTGATCAAGACTTTGCGCAGCCCCCTCTCCCGCGGCAGATTGTTCCTCGGAGGCTGTTGCGATATGCTCAACGCATTGAGCTACGTTGACTGCCGCCACCATAATCTCCTTTAAGCCGTCCCCGTTTTTACGGATCAGCGAAATACCGGTCTCAACTTCCCCCACCGCACTTTGCATCGAATGGATCGCCGCATTGGAAATTTCCGTAATTTCATTGATTGTTGTGGAAATATCACGCGTACTGGTCGCTGTGCGCTCAGCGAGTTTGCGCACTTCATCTGCGACAACAGCAAATCCGCGCCCCTGTTCGCCCGCGCGCGCCGCCTCGATTGCCGCATTCAAAGCCAGCAAATTAGTCTGTTCGGCAATTTCCTTGATCACATTGGTGATGCTGCCAATCTTTTGTATCGAAGCACCAAGGTCAGCGATCGTCTGACTCGACGTTTCTACGGTACTGGCGACTTTACCCGTTGCTGAAATACTCAGTTCCATATTAGAGTTATTTTCCTCGACGATGCTTTGCATATCGCGTGCATCCTTGAGCGAATCGGCGGCCATACGCGCAACATCGGCAACGGAGCGGCTAAATTCCCCCATGGTCACAGAAATGGCCTGCAAATGTTCCTGCTCAGCCAGCGCATTTTGTGCAACACCGGCAACGCGTCCGTCGAGATCCTTAATACATCCCTGAATATAGGAAACCGGCGTGACAATTTCATCCACCATGGTGCGCAAATAACACTGCATCGACTGAATTTCGCACAGCAACCTGCCCATTTCATCTTGACTCGTCACATCGAGTTCAGTATCGAGATTACCTTCCATGATGTTGCGAAATTCTCGGTCGACATCAGACAGCGGTCTGCGTATGAATTTGTCAACGCAAAAACCGATGAAAAAATACAAGAACAGCTGCAACAGCAACTGCCCGATCACCATGTGCTTCTCCATCTTCTCGATGCGGGCATAATCCGGCGTGAGATCGATGACTAAATCTGAAGCACCCACAACCGCATTTTCCGGTACGCTGTGACACGAGGTGCAATCTGTGCCGTGAAAATCTTTACTGGCCAGATAAGGTGTCACCACTCGCAAAACCGGATTACCTGCAGCATCATCTGAAATCAGCACCTGCTGCTTTTTGCTCTCCATAACTTGCCGCTGCAAATCGTCTTTGACTTGCTCTTCCGGCAAACCGGCACCAAACTGCTCCGAGACCTGCTGCGTGCGCAGTACTTGCGCTGATTTTACATTTCCCGAAGAAGTGACCTTTTTGATCAGCAGATTGCGGTTAGCCACATCACCTATCTGTCCGGTCACCATCAGCATGTTGGAACTATCGATAATCTGATTGGCGATCAGCTCACCCTTTTCTGCGGCCCCCGCCAGCGCATCGTCTTTTAATGACCCTGTGACGTACAGCTGCGCAAAGGTCAATATCACCAGAAGTGGAATCTGGATCGCCGTTTGCAACTTACCCTTCAGTGACCAGTTTTTAACTTTAAAGCGCTCATATTTGGAGACAACCTCCGCCCCCGCCTGCTTCAGTGTCCCATACAGGGATTCTGCTTCAGCAATCTGGGCACGCGTTGGCGATTTGCGCACCGAGACATAACCGATAATTTTGTCGCCCTCAATGACCGGCGCCATAGTCGCACGCCCCCAATAATAATCACCATTTTTACAGCGATTCTTAATCATGCCGCGCCAGGGGCGCTCAGCTTTGAGCGTATCCCAAAGCCATTTAAATACCTGAGGCGGCATATCGGGGTGTCGCACAACATTGTGGCTCTTGCCAAGCAACTCGGCTCGCGAAAAACCTGACACCTCAACGAAAGCATCATTCACGTAAGTAATGATACCGCGCGTGTCCGTTTTAGTGATCAACACGACGCTGTCGGAAAAAGAAATCTCCTTCTGAGTTACCTGTGCGTGCTTGTTTTGCATGACCGCTACCTATCTATAAATAACTGCGAATTTCTGAGTCTTGACCAAAACAGCACAATGGGTTCATACGCTCAATCAGACCTTGAACCGGCCAACAGTTTTTGAAAGATTCTCAGAAATCAGTTCCATCTTTGCCGTTTCCTCTACCGAACGCTTGATTACCTGATTACTATTATTAGTCATTTGAGCGATTCGTTCCACATTGCGGGCAATTTCTTCGCTGGCATCGCGCTGCTGATTGATTGAACCTACAATTTCTTCAAGCCCGGCATTAACACCGTCTACAGAGTCACTGGAAGCGCTGAGTACCCCGGTGACTTCATTAATGTGCGTCTTGCTGCTCTGCAAAGCGCCGATGCCGCGCTGAATCGTTTTATCAACCTGAACCGACTGCGTACCTATGGTTTGCGTGACCTCGTCAATCTGAGACGCGGATAACGCCGATTTTTCAGCCAGCTTGCGAACTTCATCGGCTACGACCGCAAAACCGCGCCCCTGCTCACCCGCACGGGCAGCTTCAATGGCCGCATTGAGCGCAAGTAAATTAGTCTGTTCAGCAATATCGCGCACCTGTTGCGTCATATTAGTGATGCTTTGCGTATTACTGACAAAGGCGCTGACAGAACTCGCAATTTCATTGACAGCACGCTCGACAAGCTCAAGTTCCACCATCATATCCTGCAGACTGCGCTGCCCCTGATGTGCACGCTGAGCGCTTTCCTCGGACAGTCGCGCGACTTGACCGGCACTCTCAGCCACCCGGTTGATGCTGACACTGACCTGACTCACTGAAGTTGAAGTGCTGGCCGCGGCATCCGTCTGCTGTTGCAATCCCTGAGCAATTTCAGTGGCATTTTCCGCCAGTCGATGAGCGGAGCTGACAACCTGTCCTGCATGACCTTCGACCTGAGAAACAATCACCTGAAAACTTTGTGCAAGATCATTGAATGCCTGAGCCGTTTTACCGATTTCATCCTGACTGCGAACCGTAGCCCGTCTGGACAGATCACCGCTGGTCTGCATAGCTTGCATCGTCAGTTGCAATTCACGTGCAGGCCGCGTCATGAAACCGATCAACCAACCGATCACGAAATAAAGAAAAATCTGCACAACAAGTTGCACAGCCCACATGGCAAGATTTGCCTTTTTAATCAAGCTGAACTCATCAGACAAATCAAGCGTGATACTCGCAGCACCGTTCACGGTTCCCTCTGGCACGTTGTGACACATCAGGCAGTTGGTTCCGCGAAATGAGGTTTGGGCAATAAAAGGGACCACAACGCGCAAGGATTGCTTATCTCCATGCTCGGAGAGCTTGGTCTGAATCTTCGCGCTGTCTAGCGCTGCGTGATCCATTGCGTCGACGGGTTGCTCGGAGGGCAGCCCCGGACCGAACTGCTCCTGCACCGGCTTATTGCGAATCACGCGCAACTCATCCACCCGATCCGAAGCGCCCATTTTTTGAACATACAATGCGCGCTGTTCCGAATTACTGATTATTCCGTTGATCATCAACATATTCAGCCCGTTCAGCACACCATCAGCCGAGACCAGTGCTTTGGACCTGGCCTCCTCCAGCACATTGTCTTCAAACTTGTCGAGCGCGACACGCTGCGCAACCAGCATGACAACCAGCAAAATGAGTTGGATTGGAAGTTGTAACTTATTCTTTAAGGAGAGACGGCTCCACCATGTATTCATTTTTTTGCTCTCCTGATCGTAATTTTTAATGGTATTAGCACTGTAACGGCAATGAATAAAACTTCTTTAGACAAACAGAGAAAATAAACTCTACCAATTCACACGTTTAAAGCTCATACAAACACAATATACAACGGGATGATCTCATTCAATTCCCGCACAACACTTAAAAGTCACCTCAGTGCCCTGGGCGCGCAGCTGGCAGGACAGGCAATGACTGCACCCCATCTTTGATGGTTTCTTGAATATTCTTGTCATCAAGCTCTGCATCAACCCCCACGGTCCCACCATCGTGAGTCGCGGCCTCCTCAGCCTTTTTATTCATAATAATCAAACTAATACGCCGATTAGTCGGGCTCAAAGGGTCTTCTTTTTTAAACAGAACGGCAGATGACAAGCCAACAACGCGCACAATTTTTTCATCCGCCATGCCGCCTGCAATCAGCTCGCGGCGAGAAGCATTGGCACGGTCAGCGGATAACTCCCAGTTGCTATAACCTATCCCTCCGCCACCGTACACAGATGCGTCAGTATGACCGGAAATACTGACTTTATTAGGCACATCGTTTAACGTCTGACCGATCGCATGCAAAATTTCCCGGGTGTATGACTCAAGTTGCGCACGTCCACTCTGGAACATCGGACGATTTTTTTCATCAACAATTTGAATGCGCAAGCCTTCACTGGTGATATCGAGCAAAATCTGACTTTTGAACTGCTTGAGTTTTTCGCTGTTATCGATAGCCTTTTCAATACTTTCCTTCAACTCCTTGAGCTTAGTCATCTCTTTTTCACGTTCAGCACGCAAATATTCCTGCTGAGATTCCTTAACATTGATAATTCGTTTATCGGATGCCACATCACCCGCCTTAACCTGCCCCGTGGTTCGTGTCAGATCCTTACCTCCGCCCTTAATGATACTGGAACTGTCACCACTACCCGAGCCACCTGCCAATGCCACCTTGAGCGGGGTTTTGAAATACTGTGAAATCCCCGCCAGATCGCCTTTAGCTGTCGAACCTAATAACCACATCAACAGGAAAAACGCCATCATCGCTGTCACAAAGTCGGCATAAGCAATCTTCCACGCCCCGCCGTGGTGACCCGCAGCCACCTTTTTGATACGCTTGATAACGATCGGTCGTTTATTTTTATCTTCAGCCATGTCTTTTTTCGTGAGTAGTTAGTCGTGATAGCTGCTAGCTACTGCCTGCCACTCACTGCCTTTAGCGTTTTTGTTTTACGTGCTCTTCGAGCTCAGTAAAGTTAGGCCTGTCGCCAGAGCTTAACGCCTTACGACCGAACTCGACTGCCATAGCCGGCGCATAACCATTCAAATTGGCCAGCAGGGTCACCTTAATCGTCTGGAAAATTTTTCCACCCTCTTCCGCTTTTTGCTCAAGCAGACTGGCCAGTGGACCGACAAAACCATAGGCTAACAAAATACCTAAGAATGTTCCGACCAGCGCATGCGCAATCAGCATACCCAGTTCGGCAGGCGGCATACCGACCGATTCCATGGTGTGCACTACCCCCATCACCGCCGCGACAATACCAAAGGCCGGCATACCGTCAGCGAGTTTTGCAATTACGTGTGAGGAAACCAGCGCCTCGTGATGGTGCGTTTCCAACTCGACGTCCATCAGATTTTCAATCTCCATCGCGTTGAGATTACCACTCACCATGATACGAAGATAATCGGTGATAAATTCGACCACATGATGGTCAGACAGAATCTTGGGGTATTTAGAAAATACCGGACTTTCCTCAGGCTTTTCAACATCGCCTTCGATCGACATCAAGCCTTCTTTGCGAACCTTAGTCAGCAATTCATACATCAAAGCCATCAGTTCCATGTAAGTGTCTTTGGAATACTTGGAGCCTTTGAATAGCGAAGGTAAATCCTTAACGGTCGCCTTAATGGCGGTCATATTATTACCGACACAGAATGCGCCCATCGCCCCGCCAAAAATCATCAGCAATTCCAAAGGCTGCCACAAGGCACCAAGGTGACCGCCAGCCATCGCAAACCCACCGAACACCGAACCACAAACGACCACATAGCCTACGATAACTAACATGCAGCACTCCTAAGTATTATTTCTGCCTCTGCATTCTAAAACAAATCCGCCAAACGGGTGATGGCAGATTGCACTATGCGCATATTTTTTTTAGTTTTACGGGTAGCGCACGACCAGAGTATGCGTAGACGGCCTGAAAAATCGAAGAATATGGCTATTCTGCATGCCCGGCCAGCAAGCGAGCTTTAGCATTGGTCTTCCCGGCGCGTGCCGGAGGATGGCAAATTCCGCACACATAATTATTGTGCAGTTCATTGGTATGAGTGACAAACTTTCCAAAACACTCGCGACAGGTAATCAACTGCATCATCCCGGCTTTAAAAAAACGCACTAAAAACCAGGCTCGCGTAATGCTTAAAACAACCTCGCCGCCTTCGATACCCTGAACCTGATCGAGATATAAACGGTATGCCGAAATCAACGCATGCACACCATCGACACCCGCGTTTTTAATCAGAAACTGGTAGATTCCCATGAACAGGGATGAATGGATATTGGGCTGCCAGCTGATAAACCAATCGGTAGAGTACGGCAGCATCCCTTTGGACGGCGACTCGCCTTTGACCTCTTTGTAGAGTTTGAGCAGGCGCTCACGGCTTAAGCTGGTTTCTTCCTGCAGCACTTGCAAACGAGCACCCAACACAATCAGATCGGTTGCGATTTTGATCTGCTGCGCCTCACCCAATACTGTTTTGATTGCCACAGGCTAGTGACTATACGGTTTCTTCAACGGTTTGCGATGACATCAAAATAGCCGCGTGCATTTGCGCCATCATCCGGCTCTTGCTGTAATCGGTCACCATATTCAACAAAGTGTTCTCGTCAAAACGGAAACTGCACAGCAGCACGTTGCAACTGGCCATCTTTATAATCTGCGCGGGTGTCAGACCACCGATCAGGTCGACCAGCTCCTGACTTAGACCCAGACGAAAAATTGCAGCGGACTTGTCTTCTTTGACCATTTGCTGAACCAGCATCAGATAAGTCAAATTGATGTCGCGAATCCCTTCTTGCAATTGCATGGTGTCCATGATCCCCCCTCGTGCTTGATTCAAAAAACGCTAACCTAGTTATTTAACAACGGCAGGTAACGCCATGAAAATAAACGTCCAATTCAGACACGCGTATTCTGCGCGAACAGCGAAAAAAAATCAAATAGGAAATCAACTGAATTTAATGTAAGAATTTCACTTACACAGCAAAAAACTCCAGGCCGATTGGGCTGGAGTTTAATTGCAGAATACCGTTTGCGGGGGGTCAAAGCGGTACTCTTAAGGCCTTATCGGCATTCAAAGTATAAACTTTAGCCATTTTCTACAATATTTTTTACATTCAAAAAATATCCAGCTAAAACTATTTCAAACAAACCGTCCGGTTTCTTCCCGCCTGTTTAGCAGCATACAAACACTTATCAGCCCCCGCAAGCAACGCCTCTACATTATCCATTTCAGGCTTACTGACGACTATGCCGATACTGACCGTCAGCCTCAGCTCTGCAGCAACCACCATAGTCGCAACCTGCAAACGCAAACGTTCTGCACATTGAAATGCAGCATCAACATCCGTATCGGGGCAAATCACTAAAAATTCCTCGCCGCCAAAACGGCATACAAAATCCTGCGCCCGTGCCGCCGCACGCAGGGATTGCGCAATGCCGGACAAAGCAGCGTCCCCTGCCGGATGACCGTATTTATCATTGATCGCCTTGAAATGATCAACATCTAGTACCATGCAGGCAAATGATCGCTGGCTGCGCCGCATACTCGACCATTCCTGCTCTAAGCGATCCATCGCTGCACGGCGATTAGGCAATCCTGTTAACACATCGGTGAGCGCCAATTGTTGCAGCCTGTAATTCGCTGCTGTTAATTCATTGGCGAGTCGCTGCAATTGCTCACGATCATCCGCAAGTTCCGCCTGCATTTGTATCACACGATGCGCAGCGCGCAGACGCGCTAAGAATATTTTTGGCGAAACAGGTTTGAGCAAATAATCATCGGCTCCTGCCTCAAACGCCTGAATCAAGCGATCCGGACTTTCCTGCGCGGTCAGGATCACCGTATAAATATTGCGCCAGGCATCGCTCTCACGCAATTTTCGGCACAAACTCAGCCCATCCATTTCAGGCATCATCCAATCACTGACAATCAGCTGAGGCACTTGCTGCCGGATCATCCGCAACGCCTCAAGCCCGTTTGAGGCTAAAGCCACGGTATGACCGGCAGATTTCAACATCGCATCAAGCAGTTTGAGTGTAGCAGGATCATCCTCTACCACCAGCACCCGCAATGTCTGAATGACCGTTACATTTCCGGCCACGACAGCCTCCTCTTCACCTGCCGACTGCAGCAACTGAGAAAAAGGCGGGATATTCAAATTATTGTTCATGCCCAGCAAAACCGACCATTCCAGCCAGTCACGCACACACGCATCACCGATTTCAATTAAATCATTAAGTTCAATCGACAGGTGCTTCGCCTGCTGCCTGATTTTGACCAGCAACTGACTGCTAACCGATGAATTCGCCATACACAAATCAGCGATTAGCGTCGAAAAATGCATCAGATGCAACAAGCGCCACTCACGAGTAGCCGCCAGCAGCAGGGTATCTTCCGGCTGATCGCAGTGCCTCACCAGCATCTGGAATATTTTTGGGAAATTCATGTCGGCGAGTATTGCTTCGCTCAATTGAGCTTCGTTGAAGCCAAATTTTTCCATCTGCGCCGCAAGCTTTGACGAGAACGTCTGCCCCTTAGCGGCGAAGAGCAACGCGCCATACTCTTCCGTAAACACAGTCGCGAGTGCCAACTGTCCAATGTGACTGAACAAACCCGCCACAAAAATTTCATCAACAGAGGCTAATCGAGTGTGCTGCGCCAGATGCTTGGCTGCAATGCCTGTCAGCAGCGAATGCGTCCAGAAATGAGGGTAATCGAATTGCTTACAAGGTCCGTGGCGATAATCGACAATCAAAGCGATGCCCAGCACCAGCTGACGCAAACCACGCGCACCCAGCACCATCACCGCATCAGATATCGTCACCACAGGTCGCGAGGAGTTAGCAAGCAACACATTGGCCGCCTTGATAACGCGCACGCTCAGTGCCGGATCGGCACCAATCAAATGTGCGATGGCCTGATTCGATGCATCCGCCTGCTGCGTTAGCTTAATGACCTGTAGCGCAATGCCCTTGGGCGTTGGCAACCGTCCGCTGATTTTTAGCTGGGTAAATTTTGGATCGTCGACGAGGCTCATAAAAAACACAAAATTAGTTTAAGTGCAAAACCACTGACACAAGCAGCCCGCATAGTTTATGCCTAAACCACGCGGACAGGAATAGCTTACCTCTCACTTTTTCAAGACTGTAACGCGCTGACCACCACCTACGAAAAGATCATAAGTGAAATATCAGAGCCTCCCCCGTTAATCATCGATACTAACGGCTCGACAAAAAAGGGGGCTCGCAACCCGATTTGCCGCGCCGAAACGATGACGCCACTGACTGCCGAGCCTCGACAATACCAGCCAAAAAAACCCCGCAATTGCGGGGCCTAATGATATTTTCTTGCTCGGTACGGACAGAGGCTACCAGCAGCTAAATCATTCCCACTCAATAATCAATGAGCCAAGAACAACATTGAAAATTAAATGAATTTTTTATTTTTATATTTCGATACCATGAAAAATACCATGGCCCATTTACATATGAGCATCTCTACGGCCCAGCCCCTCAGCGATAAAAGCCAGCACGAGTGAATTGAGACTAACACCCTCCGCTTTTGCCCGTTCCGCAAGCTTGGAATGGATCGTTTTGGGTAATCGAGCAACAAAGCGACCTGAAGCCGTCGGCAAGGTGTCTGGGCGATATGCTGGCTCCGGTATTGCTTTGCCTGCATCTATACGAGCAGAGACCCAGGATCCAAAAGCATCACGACCATTGGAAACTGCCTCTACCTCTGTTTCACCATCCGACATACAACCCGGCAAGTCAGGAAAGGTAATCAGATACCCACCACCTTCCTCAGCAGGCAATGGGCAGACAATATGAGCGTATTTTTCGAACGGAAATTTTGGAACCACCTTAGCAATATTCTTAATTGAGGTTTTATTCATGATTGCAACTCCTTAACACTATCTACCAAATTCAAAAATTGTCAGATATAAACAGGTTTGATAGGCCTATGGGCTGGCACCGACACATCATTCTCAACACCCGGATGGCTAAATACGTGGTGACTACCACCGTGATTTCGACATTCAAGTCCAAATTGGGCGGCAACTGATAGCAATTCTTCAATCCGCCAGTCACGAGGATTGTTACGCATCGCTTCAAGAATTTTTGTTCGCTTATTCATGCTTAGATAGTATCTCATGCGATACTATAAAACCAGTGATATTCAAATAATCCTTACCTTTGCTTCAGTTTCGCCGCGACCTCCTTGATCACAACGTGGATAATCGTCTGTAAACAACGAGATTCTCCCGCGAGAATGGGTGCAAGGTCAGCGCGCTGCTTGAGGGATGCGTTCTCTGCCTCGAATTCCTCATAGATTTCTTCCCCCTTGCCCATGATGTGATTGCACAGGTTATCCAACAGACGCTCTGCAGTTGCCTTCCTGATGTTGAGGGCATCAGCAGCTTCGATGAGCAGCGCCCGGTCGACGTCTGCGATGAACTGCTTGCCCAATATGGGCCACGCCATCTCTGTCAGGTTTGGCCAGCTTTTCTTGTCGTAGGCCAGTGTCTCATAGCAGGCCGTGCTCAGGATGTCGTAGTGTGGAGCCAGTTCGACACCCTCTTCACTTACCAGAAAGCTCAGGTTCTTCAGGTGCGCATCAGTATTACCGACCAGTACGTTGAACACCAGCCAGCTGAAAAGCCGGGTACGCGCAGCAATATTGCCTCGACATTGGTCTGCCAAGGCCGCCAGGCTGGCCATACTACCCTGGCTGTATTTGAAGCTGCGATCAAGCCCCAGCAACTGGCAGGCATCGATGACATGCCGGCGTTGCCAGCCATGCTCATCTCGAACGCGGTCGAAACGGTCGATGATATACACGGGCGCAGGAACATAGCGGCGATGAACATCAGGAACGTTCAACCCGGCTCGCTTGGCCAACCGCATCACGAACCACTCATTGACAGCAGAATGTGGATAGTCGGCATCCGGGTGATCAGGCTTGATAATATGCGTCGAGGGTGTCGCACCTGCAGGCTCGAAAAGCGCCCCATCCTGCAATACGACGGCCAACTTGTGTTGCGCCCCCGCCAGCGACATGCGCTTTTTTGCACCATGCGTGAGTGGTACTCGGGGTAGTGCAAGTATCCGTTCGTTAAGCTCGACATCCGACAAGGGGAGCAGTGCTTCCTCCATTTGATTTTGAGCATCAGGCGCAAGCAGGGTGAGCGAGCCGGCAGACTCGGCACCATAGTAGCCCAGCAACCCAAATGCATCCGCAGCATCGATGCGGGCATCGCCGGCCAGCAATCTTCTTTGATGCTCTTCGGGCAGGAGGTTGTCGAAATACCATTGCACGGGACGCTTCGATGATAGATCCAGCAGCGGCGCTTGTTGCAACGGCAGGGATGGACTCAAGCCGAAGTGTTGTTGGTCGTTGAGCCAGGCGCTGTCGTACTTGAAAGACCATATCCCGTTTTCGTCCCGCAACGTGCCGATCGGACCGTTATTGAGGGAAACCAGCAATGTGCGCTCGCTCATGGCTTATTCTTTTGCTTCTGCTCATTGATTTGCAGAGCGATGCCGTCCGGCACATCAAGATAGACGCGAATGCCCAAACCTTTCATGGCTTGGAAAAGCTTACCCCATTGCACAGACTCGTTCCCTTTCTCGACCTTGCCGAGAAAATTTTCACTAAGACCGATACTGCCTGCCGTGTCGTCCTGACGAAGCCCTTGAGCCTTTCGGGTAGCCCAGACAATCTTGCCGACATCAGATGCACTATTGAGTTGTATCTTCATTGCAATCCCCTTGTTCATGAGGATTATTGCATATCTTGAGAGTTTTGCGTGAAAATCCGCAAGATCGCGCAGATTTATTCATTCGCGCAGGAATAAAATATGAAATCCTTATGGATGAAAGGATTCTAATTTCCTGAGAAAGTCATCACACATTCAAGTTCAAGCACATTCTGCTCAATCGTGTCTGTATCCATCACGCGATGCAGATAGGCGTAAGCCACTCGCCATTGCTGCTGCCCGCAGAGCAAGGTGACCGTCTTGTCGTTGAGACGAATGATACGGCCACTGCGTTGCTGCTGGTTTCGATCAACAAAACCCACCGCATCGCCGATGGCCACCTCGTTGCGACCCAGACCTTGTCGCGGTTGTTCACGAATTTGTACATCCGTGCCATCCAGATTGATGGCAGCATAAGCAATCAGCCAGCGTCGCCCATCATTCTGATCCAGAATAACAGCCTGTTTTCGGCGAAGTTCAAGAACTTTTCCACGACGCAAGGTATTGGCTTGAGAATCAAAATATTCAATGGCGAGCCCAATCTGCAACCGGGCATGAATCGCCTGCACCCAGCGCGGCTCATCCAGCAGCCTGTCGATGGCAGCCCGCATACGGTAAAGCTCAAAGGCAGAGGCCTGATTCAGCGCTTTAAGGACATCCGAAAAATTCATGGCAATACGATCATGTGATTAAAAAGTAGTCGTTCTGATCAATGAATACTTCCACTGCTAGCTGCCGCTTAAATACCCACAATCCAGCTTTATGCATCAATTTCCATCAATGTAAAATTGTCGGCATCTCGTCATCATCCTTCCTGGGCAGCAGATGCGAAAGTCGGCCTTTAACATCCATGTAATAGCGGAATTCAACCACGCCAATTGTCCGTTTCTTCTTGGAAACGCCCTTGGGCTTGATTTGCGGTTGCGCGACCCACACACCGCGCCTTGTTTCCAACGTAAGCATGCACACGTCTATCGCGTAAGGCGAGGCACCGATGCTTCCATATTTATCAAGAATCGCATTCATCTGCCGTATTTTATCCGACCGCAGTGACCATGCTTCCGTGATGGTGAACACAAAATCGGCATCCAATGCCAACGCCGCTGACTGGACTCCCTGAGCAGAGTGATCTTTACCCTTGATGCTTCCCGACTGAATCATCACCGGGATGACTTGCTTGCTGGTCAGATTACCAACGAAGGCGAGCGCTTGAAGTTTTTCGCCAGCTTCCAGAAAGCCGCGCGCTTTGTCTATCAGCGAACCGATAATATCCATGTACGCTTGCGGTGGAGTGCTGATGGGTGCCTCAATCATTTTTTCCTCAATATTTGCCACCGGTCGCGAAAACCGGCTCTTCACTACATATCACGAAAGCTTGGACAACCGCGTCAGTACCGACGGATCAAATTCCCGACTGTTCAATAATTCATTGATCGAAGACGGTCGAGACTTGAGCGCATCAGCTACGAACCCTCTTCGCTCATCAATAACGGTGAGCACTTTTTCTCGCAAAAATACTCGCTCCTCATTTGTCAGTCGTTCATCACCGATTACCTTGGAGATCGCTTCCGGTAAATCCGCACTCATTCGCAACAAGACACTACGAATAAGTCGAGGCGCGACACCAGCCTCATAGGCCATTGCATCCCAATGCACCCCTTCCACCCACCCCGGCTTATTCTCTCCCGCGATAGACATCGCCATCGTCTGCCTTGGCAGATACGCCTCCACGCAAAGCATGTCGTAAAACGGCGCTACTGCCGCTTTTTGACCACGCATCAAGAAGGCAATATTTTTTGCGTGTGCATCCAGATTACCGATTAAATAATTAAAGGCAATCCAATGAACGACGGCATTGGCCGCTACGATTGGACGCTCGATGAAGGTGCCTCTGAGAACGTCGAACAGGTGATGCAGCCCCAAGCCACCTTCACTCTCATATTTTTTCGACGGTGGCACACCCAATGTTTGGCACAGGTCTATCTGGTGAATCCGTCTGACTGCCCTGCCCACCCCTTTCTCGGCACATTTTTCTAATGGCTCACGGTCAAACCGCTCAATGACATAAAGTGGTTCAGGAAGATGCAGTAACCCGACTGCTGGAACTGAAACTTTCAACTCATGAGCCAGGCGCATGCAAAAAAATTCATTCGCTGGGCAATATGGGAAGTCCGCGCTGGCATTCTCAGGTTTGACGATATGGGTCGAGGGTGCCGAACCTTCAGGCAGGAACAGTGCGCCATCGGCTTCAATACGCAGCCCCAGCTTTTCCTGAGCACCTGCCAAGGACATGCGGATTTCATCCCATGAGGCCATCAGAGGGAGATTGCGCGCCCTGGAAGCCTCAATTTTTTCCTGAAGCGTCTCTTGTGAAAGTGGAATCAGAATTTCCTCTGTCGCTGCCACAAACCCTTCTGGTGTCAGCGAAAGCGCGCCCGCTGTGTCCTGCCCATGTCGAATCAGAAGCGCCCACGTATCGCGAGGATCGATTCTGTTCCGAGATGCGATCAGGTCTCGCAGCCGACCTTCAGGCAACAGGTTCTCGAAGAACCACTCGACCATCTTGGTATTCGCGGTATCTTCGAACGCTCGGGTGGCAATCGGAAAAATGGGCGAAAGTGCATAATCTTTCCACTCGGTCGAGTAGCCAAATTTCCACTTCCCTTGCTTGATTTCAAGGGTTCCGACCGGTATCCCATTGGCCGAGACGATTAAAGCACTCATGCCGTTTCACCCGGCAGCCTCAGCCTGACATCAATGCCAAAGCGACTACAGACGGACAAAACCTTCCCGATCTGGGCTGTCGATTTTCCTTGCTCCAAGCCGTTGAGAAATGGCAGACTGACATTGCACAGCGCAGCAGCATCACGTTGAGTCAGGCCAGACTCCTTGCGAACAGCCCGAAGGATATCCCCTAGCTCGCTGACAGAAGAAATACTAACCTCCCTGTGTACCATAGCCACCACCATAAAGATAAACGATCGTTGAATTTTACTTTGCACTAGCCCTCAATGCAATAGAAACTAAACGATCGTTTATTATAGAAGAGTGCTACTGACTCTTGGCTGGTTTTACAGGAAACCATGTCTCGATCTCCCTCAAACTTTTGGTTCCGAAATTGCGGATACTAAAAAGCTCATTTCTTCGATAAACCTCGACAACTTTCTCTACTGTCGTCAACTCTTCTCCACGGAGAAGGCGCAATGTTCTCGGGGTAAGCTTGACGAACGGGTCAATGCTTTCGTGCATCCGTTTATTTTGATGAAATCGCTCTATTCTGTCTTTGGCATTGTCACCCGACATTTGAAACGCACGACCAATGGCTGCATAGGATTGCCCCACATCCCAAGCCGCGACGATTTCCTGATCACGTTTGCGTCGAGCCTCACGTTCCGTCGTTATTTGATCGCACAGACCAGACATGACTGCGACTTCCTCCAAGCACTTCAACCAAAATTAGCCAAACTCAAAAAAATAATCATCATTATTTCGTAAACTGCCTGCCCATCATCGACACCACGTTCGAACCCTGATATGCCTTGTGAGCCTCCGTCAGTCCGACGGAACGGTTGATCAGGTCACCAAACGATCCAGACTTCTGTTCTGCCACCACAAGCCTTGCGATGTCATCCCTGATGTACTCGGGTTGTTGAGCGATGATGTTTGCTATCCGCTCAGGGCGTTCCAATCCTTCCAGTAATTTGTCCATGTTTTCCCCTTGCCTAGTTGGTATGCCATACCATCAGGTCAACAGTGCGTGTTCTGATGAAAACCATCTTCATTATGCTCGTGCAAAGCTTCCCCAGAAATTAACGGAATCCGGTTAAGAGCTACGGATGTCGTTTATCAACTGAGCCGATATATCCATCCAGAAACCCGTCATTCGGTGTAGTTTGTATTTCTGTTGCACAACGAGAATTATAGACCGATGAAACCGGTTGTTCCATCAATTCGGCATTCGACGAATCAATCCCTCAAACTCTCCGATCGGCACTGGTTTGCTAAACAAATAACCCTGATATGCGTGACAGCCATTACGTTCGAGGAAATCACGCTGCGCCTCGGTTTCCACTCCTTCCGCAATCACTTCCATTCCCAGACTGTTGCCCATACTGATTATGGTCTGCACGATCACTGCATCAGTGGGTTTTATGCCAATATTATGCACGAAGGACAGATCAATTTTCAGTTGGTCAAGCGGAAGTTGTGTCAAGTAAGATAGTGATGAATAGCCTGTGCCAAAGTCGTCCATGGAGAAACGCACGCCGACCTCCTTGAGGTCGCGCATCTTGATGACAGCATCATTGATGTTGTTCAGCACCACGCTCTCGGTCAGTTCAATCTTGAGTCGGGCCGGATCGGCGCCGGTCTTTTTAAGGGCTGCACGCACTTGTTCGACGAAGTCCGGTTGGTGGAATTGCCGCGCGCTCACGTTGACGGCGAGTTGCAGTTCGCATGCCAACGGGTTTGCTTCCCATGCCTTGATCTGGGCGCAAGCGGTTTCCAACACCCATTGTCCGATGGGCAGAATCAGCCCGGTATCTTCCGCCAGGGAAATGAAGCCCAGCGGCGAGACCAGGCCGCGTTTGGGATGCAGCCAACGCAGCAATGCTTCGGCACCGATGGGCTGATTAGTGGCATTCATCTGTATCTGGAAGAAAAGTTTGAATTGCTGCAGGGAAAGTGCGTGGCGCAAGTCGGTTTCAAGCACAGCACGGGCTTCGAGCGATGCCTGCATGTCCGGATCGAAGAAACGAAGGGTGTTGCGGCCAGAGGTCTTAGCCTGATACATTGCGGTATCGGCGTGCTTGAACACGTCATCCATGCCGATCTCGTTGTCACGGAACAAACTGATGCCAATACTGGCGGAGCTGTAGTGTTCAAACCCCTGAAGATTGAAGGACCGGTTAAGGGAGGCAAGAACCGTCTCTCCAATATCCTGGGCTTGTGCTACCGCTTGCTGGGTATCTTCGTTCAGCTCCTCAAGAACGACGACGAACTCGTCGCCACCCATTCGGGCGACCGTATCACTGTTGCGCACGCAATCCTGGAGACGTTTGGCGACCTCAATCAGCAGCAGATCACCGATGTTGTGACCCTTTGTATCGTTAAGTGCCTTGAAGTTGTCCAGATCAATAAACAAGATTGCGCCATGGTTCTTGTGGCGTGCGCTGTGGGCCAGCACACGCTGCACGCGATCCCGCAGCAGGCTACGGTTGGGCAGGCCGGTTAGAGAATCATAAAAGGCGAGTTGCTCAATATGAACCGCCTGCGCTTTAAGCTTGGTGATGTCCTCCACTATAACCAGCAGATCTTCTTCTTCTTCTTCTTCTTCTTCTTCTGCAAGCCGGATTCCAGTGATGGTGAGGCGCAGCCATTTTTCGCCCAGCGCAGCGTCAATGCCACGTAAGGCCATCCCGCTGGTGAGGACAGTTTGTGCCTGTTGGTGCAGATTGAGTAGCGGCAGGATGTCTTCGAGTTCGCGCCCGGAAACATCCTCTCCGTTCTTCAGTCCGAACATCTCGCGGAAGGAACGGTTGACACTCCGCACCTTGAGGGTATCGTTCACCACGATCAGCCCCGCAGGAAGGCTCGCAATGATATCCTCGGCGTAGCGCTTGAGGCCAAGAATAGTATCCCGGTCAGTCTGCATATAGGTGTCGAGGGCAAGCCCCATATCCAGCATGACGATCTTGATCAGAGCCTGGCAGGTGGCGACAAAAGCCTCTGGTTCTTTCCCGAGCTGCTGCCAAAGTTCAGGGAGCAATCCTGCCAGGTACTTGCTGTAAGCGCCGAGGTACCACTTGGGTTCGAGCCCGATGTGCTGATGAACAACGCCTACCCGCAAGCGATGGAGAATGTATTCGGAGCCGTAGTCGCCCGCAGTCAGGCTGTCAAAATATGACATCTGGGTTCGCTTCAGACGCTCAAGGGAGAGAGCATCCGGAATGAAACGACGGGTTTCCTCGAACTTGAGCATGTGGGCGTAAAAGTCGTCCACGAAGTGCCGCGACACATTTTGCAGACGCGCGTGCAGCCCCGTGAGCAAGCTGACATCGGTTTCGTCGAACTTCAGGAACTCCTTGCGCCGAGCGATTTCTTGCGCGTCTATCCTGACCGCCCGGGCCAGCGCGGCGACGGCCTCGTCCGAGAGATTCATAGTCCGACTCCCGCTATAGAGCCGCAGACGGTGAGAGGGACGTCAGGCTTGCTTGCTTGCTTGCTTGCGCAATATTTTTTCCACGATATGTCCCAACTTTTATTTATTCTTGTTCACGTTTTGCGCCAAACTCTGATATGACATCTTCTTCTCTGGCGGTTCTCTTTCTCACGGGCTCATGCGATTACACAGCGGCGGCGTACCGAAGGTTTCGCAAAATACCCGGTACAGATCCCGCTCCGCCCAGCGCCACCCTTCGCTGACCAGACGAAACCGCACCCGCGCGGCACCATCTGCAAGATGGTTATAAAGTAACACATTATCGCTACTGCCGCGCAGGTGATCCCCCAGTCGCTTGCGCAAATCTCCAGTCGAGCCGATATACACTACGCTGTGCGGCCCCGGTGGCGCACTTTTCTCCAACCATCCTGCGGGTGCCCGGACAAATGTTTTTTGTACTTTTGCTTCACTCGCGGGCGAACCCAACGCCGCCCGGATTTCGTACACACCCGACTGGGCCGGAACCGCAGTTCGCAGCACTTGATAAGTCAACGGTAGCAGTGCGGTAAACCCCTCGGTCGCCGCCAGATAATTCATGCGCTGGCTGCGACTCCGAAAATCGGGAATCGCCAAGTCGTGCCGGATGTTGGCCACCGTGCGCCGCAACAAACGAAGGCCATATTCACACTCAAGGATGGCGACGATGGCCCCATCCGTCAGCGGCTCCCGCAATTCCTCCTGGAGCATCCATACTTTTTCCATTTTAATCACATGATCCACGAAATGGCAATGAACCTGCCGAGGCTTCGGAAAAAGTCCGCCCATCGGCACCGTTTCGCCGTTCGGCAGTGCGATGGACAATACGCGCACCAATCGGGAAATCCGGCCCGGATCTGCCACCACGGAAAGATTCGACTCCAATCGCAGCCGGGCGGAAATCTCCGCCTGGGTCATGGGCAAGAGCGCCAAAGCCTGCCCGGAACGCAGATATGCCGCTTGTGATACCAGCACTGCCTGCATCAGTGCGTGGGTGAGCCGGTTTCGGGTATTGATGAGGCGCAACCTGCGCAATACGCCCGCTAGTTCCGCAGGGAAGTCCGGGCGAGACATCATGAGGCTCACACCCTCTTCATCGAACCGGTATTCCCGCACGTAACTGTCGCAGTGGTAGAGAAACATCAGCCCCCTGCTCGCCCCAGTGCCGGGATACAAGTTTTTCATATCGTGTATCTTCCCCAGAACCGGGGAGACTTGGGTTTGAGTGGCTTCGCCCGCATCATGCTCCACCTGCGCGCCTTCCAATTGACTCACGGTCACCCAGGGGCGCAGGGCGTCGAACCCGGTGGATAACTCCACTTGGGTTACGAGACAGTCGAAAGTCCGTAGCGGCAACTCCAGAAAGCGGGCGAGGACGATTTTGCCGAGCAGTCCGGCATCAATTTTTTTATTGTTATAGTGCTGCAATCGTTATTACGCCGATAAGTGTTTTTTAACATCGCGGATACACAACGAAATGCATTAAATTAAGTTACCTCTGGCAAAGTTTTCCACCTTCCGCGATTGCCGAGAAAACATCTTCCAAGGCCTCCCTTACCATTTCAGACAATTTGATGATTTCTTCCGGTGCAGATTGACTGGCAATATTGCAAATAAACAGAAGTAATTCTTTCATCAATTTCAAGTTCTTCACAAACTCCAAACTCATCGCCTCATCAATGTAAAACAGGAGTGTGTCTGAATTTGGGAAACTAAAATCATTGACGACAGCGTCTCTCAACACAGACCATGCACTTTGCAGGTCTGAAAGCGCAGTTTTGTTATAGTCAGTAGGTTCTTTGTAAAATCCCATATTAGTGAGCTAACCGTTCAAAGGCAGAAGAATCAGAATATCGATTGTGGCCGCCAACAATCAGGCCCTTGGTATTCCATGATAATTTTTCTCAACCAGGTTTTTTAGTTTCGCACTGGGATGAAAAGTGACCACGCGCCGCGCAGAGATGGGGATTTCCTCGCCAGTCTTGGGATTACGACCGGGACGTTGCGATTTATCGCGCAACTGAAAGTTGCCGAAGCCGGATAATTTAACCTCTTCGCGCCCTTCAAGCTTGACGCGTATTTCCTCGAAAAAAGCTTCCACCATATCCTTGGCTTCACGCTTATTCAGGCCAACTTTTGCAAACAACAAATCCGCGAGTTCTGCTTTAGTCAATGTCATGTTAAATACTTTCCTGAATTTCAACTCACAATACACGAAGCATGCCATTACATCTGCACGCACAAGGGAAAACATGACTGCAGATCACGTCGACTTTCTGCCCGGCGCAGTCGGAGGCGTATATCCAGCCAGGCGACAAACCACCCCCTCGATTTTCTTACCCTCAATAAACCGAGTTACATGGCACGACATCACCTTCCCCTTAGCGGTAAGTTCCGCCAAATGGATCTGTGCTGTTGCCAGCGGAATTCCGATGGCGTCAGCGATTTCCGTGTCGAGTTTTTCACCATGTTTTTTCAAGTGAAGTAAAATTTGATTGGTTGGCATAGATAGTGACAGTCATAAAAATGACTGTCGTGTGTAGGTGTGATTATTTTTTCCCGCTATTAACTGCAGCCTTCAATGTTGCACCCGGCTTGAAGGCAGCCTGTTTGGATGCAGCGATTTTCAGTTCGGCACCCGTTGCTGGATTACGTCCAGTGCGAGCAGCACGTTCTCGCACTTCAAATGTACCGAAACCAACCAAGACAATGTTGTCTCCACGACTCAAGGTGTCGGTGACAATCTCGATCAGTGCAGACAAATTACGTTCCGCATCAATTTTAGTGCTGCCTGTATTTGCTGCCAGTGCTTCGATCAGTTCTTTGCGATTCATCCTGTATTCCCTGTTGTAGTTATGTAATTTCAAGCAAGGCTGGATTGTTGTAGATATTGGGCTCACTGACAAGTGTCTAAAATAAAGTTTTCACACATTCCATCACCAAGGGGGGGGGCTTGGTGAATTTTTCGTCTGAAATTTAGGCTATCTGAGCAATCTATGGTGGATCGGAAATTTTTTATGCTCTAACCGTGTGACCAACAATTGTCGCTCTGGTTGGAATCGGCGACTTGCCGCACGCCAACTGGTTGGGACGGATCATCATGCTGCAAAATAGAAATTTTGGCTGGCCCTCAGCGTAGCAGTTACCTATGTTGCTGACCGACTGCCTTCTGGCAACAATTTTACAATGTTGTATAACAGAAAACGAGACGGAGCAGTTATTGGCGATGGGCAGCTTCCGAGTACGCAATTCAGGGGATCGACGCTCTTCAAACGACCCAAATCCGTCAGTCGATGCCTGCCAAAAACATCAGGATATGTGTCCCGTGATTTGTGTATTGCGTCTCCAATCAGTTATATTTCTCGTGCTTCTAATAAACTTTCAAGCACTGCAAATAGCTCTCTTTCCTCAAAGCGCACATGCGCGTTCAGACATTTGCCAAAACTGCCCAATGCAGCAGCATCAGTTTGCTGCAAACCGGGAAGTAATGCGCGTAACCGCTCGTGGTCAGCCAACGTGCGCTGCACCAGATTTTGTGTTTTCGGACCTTTCAGCAACGGCAGCAAGGATTGCTCCTCAATCTGGAAGTGAGGCTCCAACTCTGCCGAAAAGGCCAGCATCGCGCGCTGACAAGCTTGTGCAACCTTTGCCGAGTCATCTGACAGCGCCGCCCGTTCGCACGATTTGGCCAAACTAAGCGCTGTGTGATGTTCACGCGATAGCGGTTGCAAAATGGCACTTCTTTTCATGTCACTCTCGAACGCGAGTGACTACAAAGACTTCCGGATCGTCACCATGATCCAGCAGAATGCAGCGCACCCGCTCCTGCCAATGCTCCCGGAATTCAGCCACGTCCATCTGGTTTGCGGTATTGGACAGACATTTTTCCATCAACTCGGGCAGCCGCGGCGATGCCGGAACGCGTTGCAGATTGAATGCGATTTCAACTGCCTGATTAGTATCAAGCCGGGTGTAGCGGATTTCTCCTTGCATCGTCACGGCAAAAAATAACCGCTCGCGCCTGTCGAAACGCCCCCCAACCCCCTTAAATCCACTGTCGGACATTGCACCCGTCAGCATACTGACGATATTTGCGATTACACCCGTAACTCCGACCTCGTTGCTCCTTCTGAATTCCACGCGTATATCGCCACGCACAGGCGTCGCATTGGGATAGAGCGCGGACAAGGCCTTATAAGTTGCCCAATAGGCTGAGGCGACCGTCGGACAGGAGTGCCCAGCCAGTCGTACCGCATCAAAATAACTGTACTGAAGCACACCCTGCTCCGTTGCGCCAAGGAATTCAGCCAACGGGTCATACAAACCAATCCTGGGTACTGCATCAAAAAAATCGGGATAATTCATATTTTTGTTTTCCATATAAAGTTTTTATCCGCAACGTTATGTAAGGACTTATGGGGGCAGGACGAAGGTAGCCCTCATTTTATGCATAACCGATTGTATTAATGCAACGCCAGATTTATCTTGACCAGCTCCGCCTCATCCAGCGCGCCCACAGCCGCCTTCAGACGTAGCTGACTCAACAGGTAGCTGTATTCGGCCTGATACAAATCGCGACGCGTCGAATAAAGCTGCTGCTGCGCATTCAACACGTCCAGATTAGTACGCACGCCGACTTCCTGCCCCAGTTTGCTGGCCTCCAACACACTTTCGCTGGAGACCAATGCCTGTTGTAAGGCCATGACCTGAGCGATACCACTCACCACACCCAGGTAGGCTTCGCGTGTTTGCTGCGCAACGCTGCGCCGGGCATTTTCCAATTCCTGTTTTGCCCGTTCACTATTGGCTTGCGCCTCGCGCCACCTGGAATGGGTAGCACCACCTTGAAAGAGCGGCAGGTTAAGTTGCACACCGACACTCTTGTTTGTGCTGTCGCTGCCGACGCCGAAGTTGCTGCCGTTAGCATAATTCTTTGAGTAGTTAGCGACCAGATCCACCGTGGGCAAGTGTCCGCCGAAATTACGCTTCACTTCTTTTTCGGCCAGATCAGCTCCTGCCTGCGCGATGGCCAGTTGCGGATTGTTCAGTTGTGCCTCATTCACCCACTTTTCCATATCCGCAGGCTGTGGAGTATCCAGCTTGAACTGTTTGCCTAGTGGTTTTAGCGCTTTCGGCTGTTCATTGATCAACTGCTGCAAGGCACTGCGCTTGATTTCGAGATTGTTCTGCGCGGTAATTTCCTGCGCACGGATCAGATCATGGCGCGCCTGTGCTTCAAGCGTATCAGTGATGGTCGCACTGCCGACTTCGAAATTTCGTTTAGCCTGAGCCAGTTGTTCCAAAATGGCACGCTTCTGCGACCCGGCAAGCTGCACACTATCCTGAGCAATCAGCACGTCAAAGTAGGCCTGTGCGGTGCGCAACACCAAATCCTGCTCGGCGATTCTGAACTGTGCTTCGGTTTGCGCCACCTGTAATTTGGCTTCTGAATACATCAGCCAGTTCTGCTGACGAAACAGGGGCTGAACCAGTGTCACGCCGTAACCGTTGCTGTTATAGCGATGATTGCCACTGGGAAAGAACGTCGCCCCGCGATACTGCGTCGTCTGATCGTTGAACGTGCTGTTCGCGTTAAGATTCACACTCGGCATTATCAAGGCGCGGCCTTGCGGCAGCTTCTCCTGTCCTGCCTGTTCCGCCGCGCGCGCGGCAGCAAAGACAGGATCATTGGTTAGTGCGCTGCGAAACACATCCAGCAAATCTGCCGCATGAGTCGTACCCGACAGAACCAATGCAAATAACAAAACGTGCGGCGTCATTTTCATGTAAAAACTTTCGGTATTGAGGATACGATTCACAGGATTGCCGCCTATGGTGCCGTTTCTACAAAACGATACGTCGCGTGACATGCGACGCAATTGTTCATAGCCACACTCAGTTTGCTGACGATGCGGTTACTGTCCTTGAATTCCGCTGCGTCAGCGGCGATGTCATCAAATTTCTTGCGGGTTCCAAAACCGAGCGCCTTCATTTCAACAGGAATCTTCCTGAACAACGAGCCGGGTGTATCCGCTTCCGCCGCCATGCCGGAGGCTTTGGCTGATTTAATGACGGTATCGAAATCCTTCTCGGATGCCGCTGCCAATATGGCTTGTGAATTTTGCAACCAGTTACGCATTTCAAGCAGCAATGCATTACGTTCATCTTTGCTCAACAGGATGGCCTGACGACCATCCTCGGAGGGTTGCACTTCGCCTACGGTAAATTTGTAGGCGAACAGGGCGACAACGACACTCAGGACAATCACCAGACTCCAGCTCAATTTGCAATTTTTCATGATTCATACGCTCCGATTAAAATTTAGTTGGCAGACTTGCCATAGAAATGCGCCACGAAGGCGGGGCGGAATGCCTGATGGCAGGCAAGGCAGCCGATCTGTAATTTCTGGAATGTTGCGATCACCTTCTGCCCGTCTTTCTCCTGAGCTGCCTCGGCCATCTCATGTGCCGCCTCATGAGTTTGGCCGTCAAATGATTTGAATTTGCCCATATTGCTTCCCATAAAAGCCATGATGCGCACTTTTTCACTCAACGGCGCCTCCGGATGTTCACCGATCAGATGTGCACTATGTTCAACCAATGTCCAGTCTTCACGGGATATACCATCGGTCACGATTTGCATGTTTTTGCCCAGGTCTTTCATGACCTGTTGCAAGGCAAGCGGTTCTGCGGCATGTGCTGCGAACGTGGTAAAAATCAGGGTGACGGCGGCCAATAATTTGAGCTGTTTTTTCATTGTTCTGTCTTTCATGCGTTGTGGTAAAAGTTAAATATCATCGTTACGTTTCTTGATGCCGTGCAGAAAAATCGGAAAAGTTTTTTTGGCTTCATCCAGCAAAGTGCGTTTGCCACCAAAAATTGAAACTTGCATGAACAATCCCTGAATCATCCCGATGTAGAGTACAGCGGCATTTTTACTGTCAAGGTCATGAGCCACCAGTGATTGCGCCTTTGCGGCTTCAAGCAGACCCGCAATTTTTTCTTCATACCCAGAGATAATCCCCTGAATTAGTTCACGAAGTTTGCTGTTTCTTTTATGCAGCATCTCCGAGAACAGCAAGCGAGGAATAGAAGGATGCTTGCCGATGAAAGTGATATGTGCAAAAAACATCCGCTCAATGGCGTCGATCGGGCCTGTCGCCTCTGACGCGGCTTTTTCCACGACCGTCATCAGTCTGTTGCGAATCCAGTAGATGACGGCTAGCCAGATATCATCCTTGGTCGGAAAATGCTTAAATATAGCCCCTTGCGACACCTTCATCGCATCAGCCATGTCCTGAGTGGTCACACTGTCGATGCCTTTTTCTGCCGCCAGATGAATAGCGACGCGCACAATCTCGCTTTGCCGCTCTTCGCTCGGCATACGACGTTTGATGATTTCCTGATTCATAAAATTCCTTTAATAAAACAACGGTTACGCATCCCGGCCTTCTCCCGCTTCCTCATAGGTGCGTCCATCGCGAATATGATAAATACGCTTGAAAGTCGGGATAATTTTTTCATCATGTGTGACAACGACAATGGCAGTCTGATATTGCTGCGCCATCTGGTTCAGTATCCTCACCACCGTCAATGCACGTTCACTATCCAATGGCGCTGTTGGCTCATCGGCGAGGATAATGGGCGGATGATTAGCCAGTGCCCGCGCAATTGATACGCGCTGCTGCTCACCGCCGGAAAGTTCTGAGACTTGAGCCTGTGCCCTGTGCCCGACATCCAGTGCCTGCAGCAGTTCCTTCGCGCGAATTCGCGCCTGTGTATTTGGCACACCCGCCAGCATCGGCAGGAGCGCAATGTTATCGGTCACATCGAGAAACGGAATCAGATAAGGCGCCTGAAATACAAACCCGATACGATCGCGTCGCAATGTGCGCAAATCGTCAATTTTCCATTTTCCTTCAAAAATCGTCTGCCCGCCCAGTTGCATTTTTCCTGATGTCGGCTCAATGACCGCGCCCAAACATTTGAGCAACGTGCTTTTGCCCGACCCGCTAGGGCCGACCAAGCCGACAACCTCACCCGGCCAGATGGTCATGTCTACGCCCTTGAGCGCATCAACTGCGGTATCGCCATCCCCATAGCGTTTGGTCAAATTTTCAATATGAATCGCTGGCACGGTCATCGGCTTATCCTCCAATCGCCGTAGCGGGATCGATCCGCAATGCCGCACGGATCGCGAAAATACTGGCCAGTGAACACATCAGCATGACCAGAATAAAGCCCAGTATCGCATCTGCGGGTATCAGCAAAACATATTTCGGGAACAGGGGCGCCCAAATTGTTGCAGAGGTTTTGCCAACCACAAAACCGATAAATCCCAAGCCGAGCGCCTGCTGCAAGATCATGCCGCTTATGGTTCTATTTCCCGCACCCACCAGTTTGAGCACCGCTATCTCGCGAATTTTATTCATCGTCATGGTGTAAATAATAAAGGCTACAATCGCTGCGCTGACGACGGATAGAATCACCAGAAACATAAAAATCTGTTTAGATGAGGTGGCAATCAGCTTGGCGACCAAAATTTCCTCCATCTGCCCCTTGGTATAGACCTGCAAATGTTTCCAGCGCCGGATCTGTTCGGCGACGATCTGATCGTTGTATCCGGTTTTGATATGCACCAGTACCGCATTGACCATATGACTGCTGATCTGGCTTGCAAGAACCGCATCCAGCAATCCCGGCACGTTCGGACGATTGAAGGCAGGGTTCGCGGCCGTTCGCGTCCTGTCATTCAGTAATGCATCATTGTCTTTCAGGAATTGCACCTCCTGAGCATCTTTGAGTGGAACGAATATCATGGGGTCGCCACTGGATGACACCATGCGTCGTGTCAGACCGACTACCGTGTATTGCTGACGATGAATTTTGATGCGTTCGCCCAGTGCTAGTCCGGTTTTGATGTCGGCGAGCGCTTCGTAGTGTGTGCGGGTGATCGGGCGTCCGGCCACCAGATAAGCCGGTTCGCCAGGCTTTCCTTGTTCGACACCGGCCAGCATGATGCGGACATCCTTGCCCCCTCGCTGGATTTGCATGGTCAGGTAAGTCACATTACCCGCTGCCAGTACCCCATCCTGTCCAAGCAGGTCGCGTGCAACATCATCGTGAATGCTGGATGGTTCCGCATAAGGCCCCAGCGTGTCCTGCTGCACGACCCAAAGATCGGCACCAGCATTGTCTATCATGGCGCGGGCATCATCCACCATGCCACGATATACGCCTGCCATGGTGAGTGTGACGCCGATCAACAACCCCAGTCCCACGCCGGTAAAGACGAATTTCCCCCATCCATGCAGAATATCGCGGCTTGCGAGATTGATCACAATCAATTCCTCACAATTTCCGAGACGACTTTTAGTTTCAGGTCGCCTGTTATTTCCCGCTGACTATAAACAATCACTTGGTCAGCATCGCTTAGTCCGCCCAGTATTTGGGTACGGCCACTCAGTGTAGACATGCCGGTTTTGACAGGCTTGAATTTGGCCCGGCCGCTTTGCAACACCCAGACACCCTCTTGTTGATTAATCCGTTTGACCGCCGCAGTTGGGATGGATCGTGCATTTTTCTGGACAGGTAATTTAATGGTAACTTCAGCATATTCGCCGAGGCTGGCATTCAACGCTGGCGCAGAAAAAACGACATTCACAATGCGCTCCTCAGTGACGGCGTCACTAATCGAATCAATACGCGCCACCGTGCCAGGTACGTGTGTTTGGGGATGTGAACGCAGCACGATATCAGCGGTTTGCCCGACGCGAAGCAAGCCCGACTGCTTCTGGTCAATGCGAGTCCTGATCCATAAATCATTTTGGCTGATCAACTGAAAGACTGTTTGCCCGGGAACAACGATCGCGCCTTGCTCAAGTGATTTTGCAGTGACGATGCCATTTACCGGACTCGTCAGTCTGGTTTGATCCCGCAACTTTCTCATGCCCACGGCATCAGATTGTGTCTTGGCATAGTCATGCTTTGCCGCTGCCAGTGAGGCAGTCGCCGCATCCAACCCAGCCAGCGCAGCTTTTTTTTCGTTCAGCTTTGCATCCAGCAATTCCTGACTCACAAATCCTTTTGCATGCAATTCACTATATCTTTTATAGGTGGCAGAAAGTGTTTTGCCCTGACTTTGCGCTTGTGCCAACTGCGCTTCAGCCACCTTAATCGAATTGGCAGCACGTTCCGTCAAAAAACGACTGCTGGCCAGTTTTTCATCGAGATCAATCGGATCAAGTTCAGCCACAACCTGACCGGCTTTCACATAATCGCCCTGATCAACCAGGAGGCTTTTGATTCTGCCGGTCATTACGGAAGAAATAGTGTAACTATGCCTGGCTTCAACCAGCCCAACACCAAATACATCAACGGCAAGATTTCCTGACTGAATCTTCTCGCTGGTGACCTTGACGGGCGCAAGCGGCCCTTGGGTTAGCACTGCCCATGCAAAGATTGAAATAAAAAGGAGGCCTAACAGGGCAATTTTTAAGCTAAGTTTCGACATAATCCCGCCTGAAGAATAAATCAAGTAAGTAAGTAAGTAATTACTCGCTATCCTAATGGCGTTCATTTAACCTGTCAAGGAGGAGGCTGTTCGACAACGATATCCGTGATTGATGCGCTTGTCGAATATCCGCATTGTCTCCTTCTAGCTGATCGAGAACGGCAGCTTTCTTGCTGAATGTGCAACACTAAGTCGCTTGTTAAAGTTGTTTCCACTTTACAGGAGGGAACCACCAGTGTCACCTGGTGAATCTAGGAGCGAATTGCCTCAATTATAAAAGATACCGAAGGAGTGCGTAAGGAGGATACGTTGCATCATATTGTTGGTAACCGAAATTACAGGGGGTTACTGACATGGACAATCACGAGAAACACGCCTATCTGGCGGCAATACGCAAACGCTATCGCCGTGCCAAACGCGCTGACAAGGGCACTCAGATCGTCTTGCTTCAAGCCTCGTGCATCCATCAAGAAACGCCGAGCGTTCCGTGGTTCGGCGGGTTCGATGGCGTGGCACGAAGATATTTTAAATCGACACCTTACGACAACCGATAAGCGCTGGCAACAGTCACTCACAAAAGCAGTTTACTTTGGTGGTGAGCATCGCTCAAGAATGCGTTTCCAGCCATTTCTGGCGGCGACGGCCTCCCGAAGTATATCGACATACTCATCCCCTTGAACCCGTTTGTCGGGCGGCATCGATGCTTCGGCAAGTTCTGACAACAGCCTGATACGCGCTAAACGGGTTTCGCCCAACTCAAGAATTCGGCTGTAAGCTTCGCAGGCATATGCGAAGGTTTCACGTTTTGCATAATCGATTTCGAGCAACCACTCGCGACGACGGCTTTCAGACAGTCCGACCATTTCTCGTTTGCAGTTATGGAAGATGTGGGCCGCTTCGTGAATCACGTAATCGTCGAACGGATCATTGTTGCCAAAATACTTCATGGACACATAGCAGATCGTCTCTTCGCTCAAGCCAAGAAGTCCTGACGCGGTGTCACTGAGCAGTTTTGCATCCAAACTTGCAAGGTAAAGGTTCGCCAGCTCCCATGCTGTATGGAGCCATCTCGTCTTTTCAAGGGTGACAATTATCGTTATCGGCGTGAGAAATACGACCGAATGCTCAAGCATATCGAGAATGATCGTTTGCTCGACCTGTGGAAACAGCCCTCTCACCATAGGCGCAAATTTCGCACGCGCATTTATGTCCAAACCAGAATTATGACATTCAGGCACAGAAACCCGATCGGCCAGTGTAGAAACTTCCGAAATAAGCGCACCCCGGAGAGCGGCACTGCCACTTTTCGCCCGAGCTACGAACGTGCCGCCAGACCATATCTCAAATGAGTTGTCGTACTCGCCACTGGTGAGAAAACGTTCAATTTCAGTTCGTTGCAGTATATTCATTGTTTTGATGCTGGACTAAACGATACGTTGTTGTCAGTTCTTAAGGGCGGAATGGTGATACCGCCGACACTTTATCCACTTGTCTTTGCACGGCTGTGCTGATGAAGTCGGCAAACGGCTTGATATTTCCATTCACACTGGCTTGTTCAAGCGCCGCCATGTAACCGTCTCGATCTTCGACATGGATGACCGTCCACGGGTATCCTCCAGACGCGAGCATTGCATTCATCAGGAACCGCGCCATGCGTCCGTTGCCATCCCCATAAGGATGTATATAGACGAAGATAAAATGACCGAGTACTGCGCGGACTGCCGCTTCCGGCTCCTTCGAGATCAAATCGAAAAAAACCGGCATGGCATCTCGCACTGACTCATAGGAGGGAGGAACATGCCGGGCATAGCGAATGAATACCGGCCAGGAACGATAGCCAGCAAGGTGTTTGGCTTCAAGGATACCGCTCATGACGGAAGGCTCGAAGAGTTTACGGTACCAGTCATGATGATCGCGCCGAATCACCTCGCCAGGCTCACTCCGTTCCAGGATACCCGACAAACTCTTGCGAACCTCAACAAATGCCTGATGATAGCCTTTGGCTGCCAGCGCGTTGCGGTCATTCTTGTCGTCACTATTTTCTTCAGGATTCCATTTGCCGGATGCAATCTTGGCGATCAGCACTTCAGTCACACGATAGCCCTCGATTGACAATGAATGATAGGCATCTTCGATATGACGGTCATCGACGTCCGCGATGTAAGACGCTACATCATCCGGCACTCCCGGTGACGGCGGGAATGAGCGAATCACCTCCTCGCGCATCGATTCCCATATCAGCCTGATTCGAATCGCACACGCTGATTCAGCGCGCGCCAGGGTCGGCAATAAGGCAAGCGGAACCTGAAAGGGATCGCTCTCTGTGACTGCATAACCCGCATCACGCATGGTTCGAACGATACGTTCACTCTCATTGGCGCGACCCATTGCGCGCATCGCACCGGCGATTCGTCCGGCGACGACCGAGTTACCACCTTCGAGTAGCTTGACCAGAATCTCGGAAGCATCCGCGATCTGCGATAGCGCGATCTGCGCATCAATCGGGTTCGTCGCGAAAAAGGTCGGTGACACACGCACCAGCGATGCCGGTAACGAGAGCAGACGAATCCCGTCCTTGACGACAATATCCGCCCCGGAGGCAAAGTCCTTTGAACGGTAATCAAAAAGACCTGTCTCGAATTTGAGTGTGAGATTGTTGTTCGATCCGGTTTTGGTGTGGATCATCAGCTGACGAGGGATTGTTGTGTTGCCGGCGTGCCTTTGTAGAGAGGCTTCGGGCGACAGGTACCAGTCGTTGCCGAACCGGACGTTGCAGTATCCGGTAACGAATTCATGGAAAGACGCATACCACGCCGTTGACTCCCCTGTCTTCTCTGCCGGATTGGAAATGATATACCAACCCTTGATGACTTCCTTCATGAAGCCTGCCGCAACCAGTCGATCACGATGAACACGACTGAAGTCTTTACTCTGAAATACGTGCAGCCCCCGATCTTGCTCGATTTTCAAGAGTTTCAACGACTCTGCCAGCTTTTCATTTGGGGTTGACATAATATTCCTTGGCAAGTTTATTGCGCATTACTATAGCACGTCTATATTGCTTTTCAATAGCACGTTTAATCCGCTTCTCTATGGCAAGTTTATTGCGCTGTGCTGGGGATTGGGTTGACCGGTTCTGCCCCCCATACATTAGGCAACAGAAAATTCTTCGGCGACTGTTCGGAGTAAAGACACAAATTGCATGTTTTCAGGCACTTTGACCTGGTTTTGCACCAAGCTTAAATGCAAACTGCCGACTTAAACGCAAAAAGTATCATTCCTGATAATAGCAATTATCAGGAATGATACTTGGCATGGTGTGGCTTTATCTCGATTCCGATCTGGTTTAAAACCCCGGCCTGAAGGCCGCTGACAACTTGCTGCGCCCATATAAAGCAACAGCACGTCACATAGCACTTCCGAAGTACGCAAGAAAGCGGTTATTCACATAATGAATAAATTAGGTATGTCAGTATCAACTCAGTGCCAAAACAGTCAATCACAGCGATGATCATGAAGGTATAGGAAGTATTCAGATTCCACTATACGGGGGATAGCAGACGAAGGTGTTTAGTGACTCGGGGGGCGATTCAAATACCATCTCTTCCGCGAAGGTCGCAGGAGCTGCTGGACACTTCGGAATATCGTGAGAATTACTGCGCTCCGGCTGTCTGACTCGAAAAAACCTGCTGGCGTTCGAAATTTCGTTACAAAAGTATCGATCAAACGCTAGGCCATCAAATTATCGTTATGCTCAGTCTCGCTGACAAATGCATCCCGAGTTATAGCTTCGATACGGTCGAGAACATCGTTAGGCAGATGAAAGAACTGCTTGCGCCTGTTCTCCGAGAGTTTGCCCTGATTGGACTGAATCATGCGAATAAGGGCTGAGATATCTTTGTTCGGCAGGTCGAATTGGGCCCCAATCTGCTGAAAAGCAATGTCATAGCCGACGAGCCACGCCAGTTCACGCGGGATTTCCTCCTGCACTGCTTTCCGTATCATGGTATGGAGGAAGGCAACCTCGCGATCGAAGTTGATGTAGCGGTAGCTCCGGCCGTTCGCCGCTTCCATGACGATTGGCGTGATGTCGCCGCGTGTATAGCTCCACAGACGCGTGACTGGTTTGGAGAAGCCGGACAGCACGGCGAGGTAGTCTGGAATGTTCTTGAGCATCACAGCAGACACCGGCACGACAACCCCGTTCTCTCTTGCGTGTGCTCGGGCCAGGGCATGGTGTATCAGGAAGCGGTGCAGCCTGCCATTACCATCCATGAATGGATGCAGGTACACGAAGCCAAAGCCACTCGCAGCCGCTTTTAGTAGCGGGTTCCGGCAACGAGTCCCGTTGATGAAAGCTTCCAATCCCTTCATGGCTCTGCGCATGTCATCCGGTGCAGGTGGAAAAAACGTTACGAGCCCCGTGCTATCTTCGAGCCAGTTCTGCCGGGTTCGATAGGAGGCTTCCTGGCTATATACATCGCGAACCACAAGGTTTTGCAGTTCAACCAACCAATCTTCAGTGACGAGTTCGGTATCGCTGGCGTGCTGCAGAAGCTGTACGAAGCGCTCCTGCTTATCGGCGTTGGGCGTTTCCCGCTCAATGGCGAAGTTGCTCCTGGTCTCAGACAGGTAAAGGTAGCTTAACGCGCGTTCGTACAGTGCCGGGTCAGTGACCGATGCCAAGGCATGGTCAGCTTCGGCAAGCAGGTCTGCGAATGGCGGGGTAGCCGGTACGGATGCGAGTTGCACGGTCGGACAGAAGTCGCGCGTACCTAGGGCGTTATCCCGCACTCTGAACTTGGGACTGTTCACCGGCTTATCGGCCACAACGTAATGATCGGCAGGAAATAAGTCGACGTAGCCACCAGTCGATACGGCATCGACTGGCAGGGATTGGCCCGTCAGCCATTCCCACAGGAAACAGATACGCCGGATGTGTGCGCCAGTTGGCGTGGCCGCGAGCCGTTCTACCAGCTCGTTCGGATCAAGGTGCTCAAACACGGCATCAATCACTTCCAAGTTGACACCCTCGTGTCGTAGTGCGAACTCGAGGTGACCGGTGATGCTGTCATTAATAGCGACACCGCGAGGGAAGAGCACTCGCGTCGCTGAGTCAATTCGCTTGTTGACAGCACCGGTAATTGCGGCAGGACGTTCAAGCTGGCGAACCTGTAGACCAAGCAACTGGACTAAGTGGGCGTATCCGACGGAAATCATGCAACCTCGAAGTTTTATTATTCGTTTAAAAATATTATCACAAAATAAGGTTTTTTATCTTCATTATTCGAGAATTTGTTATTTCGTTGACGGGTAAGTGGTATTCCCACTTTATGCCGAAGACTAGAGGGTCACAAAGCGTCCGGCGAATGGGCGCTCCGTCTCGCTTGATGAATGCCAATCACTGCGCAATCTGACCTCTATCAGTTCATAACGGTCGACACTATTTGTAATACTTCAGGTAGCTATTTTCAGATAAAGTGTAAAAAAACCAGCGCAATAACAAATGCGCTGGTTTTGAATTATTGACACTGCGACCTACGATCAGGCTGCAAGACGCAGCGCTTGCGGCACCTTGTTTCGCACATCTGGCGTTACTTCTTTGCCAGTCAAAAAAACATGGTACACGTCACAGGCCAGACTAAAATTTGCTGGCCACTTTTTCAAAAAACACTTTCATTTCGACAGATAGCGACATGATGAATCTCCTTACAGACCCAGCATCCGAATGATCGGACGGCTAAGAGTGTAACCGGTGATGCAGCAAGCCAAAAATACGACTAACATAATGATCTCCTTGGGTTAATTGATAAGGAAGCCAAAAAGAGGCTTCACCAAGTCTGCAAAAAACTTGGTGAAGCCCCCTCTTGGCTATTAACCAACAAGGGGATTCATCGTGACCCTATCCTCAAAAATCGAGGATGGGACTCGTTGCTACCTGTCCTGCGCCACCCTCACCTCTGCGACCTTACTGAGCCGCTTTGGTTTGAGCTTTGCTTCAAACCCAAAACGCTTCCACGTTTCGGGATCAATGGCCAGCGGCGTTACACGCCCTGACCTGATATTGACGAATTGGCCGTGATGCGTGAGCTGCCCGTAACGGAACAGTTCCCACAACAAATTGCATGCCGCATTCGCCATCGTGTCGTTGATGAACAAGGATTGCTTTTCCAACGCCTCAGCCAAACTACAACTGGGCGTATCGTCCGTATCGTCTAGCGACCCGTCAATAATGTCTGGATAGAGGTCGGCAACGTGAGGCAAACGATTTTCCCGTTTGTAGCTCGCCCCGAAGACCTCGCCCAATACCACCTGTCCATCATGCTCACGATTGCCAATATCCAGGTAGTAGGCTGATGAATACACACTGCGTTTGAGCGCCTTGAGTATCGCCGCCCTGCCCTTCCTGTTATCGACGCAACCGATCACGATGTCCGGGTTGGAAAACTGCGTATCGTCAGTGACTTTCGCGGCTTCAGCTACCCATCCCGTTTGCATCAACATATTGCAGCGGTTGACCAGTATTTCAGCCTTCGACTGCCCGACATCGGATGGCCAGAAATTCTGCCGCCCCACGTTGGTTTTAGACACCGTGTCTGGATCGATAACAATGACATCCAAACCTGCCGGATGCCCTAGCTCGACCATAGCGAGGTGAATGTTGGCCAGCCGTCGCAAGACGTGCGAGCCAGTGCCACCCGCTCCGACCAACACCACCTTTACCGCCCGCGTGAGCAGGCGTGAATCTATGTTATGGATCATGTGTTTCCTTTCCGCCCTTACGGGCTTTCAAATGAAAGTGGCAGAAACACCCCGTTCGCACAGAGGCGAAAAGATGCTGTCACCTCTGGCTTATCTAAATTTCCAATGACTCCGGCGATTTTTGTCTCGCCTCGGTCATCCTGGTTGTCTTCCCTGGAAAAGAAAGCATCGTGCAGTCCATGTGAGTGCAGATCTATCACTCTATGTTCGTCCTCCTCCAGTGTGGGCAGGTTGACTTCGATATGATCGGTCCCGACTGAACGCTCTTCGAGCATCAGCAGCGTCCACGAGCCCGTCCGTTGATTCCAGACACCCCATGCAGCACACTCATTTGGACTACGAACTCTGGCTTGCTCGATAAACTGAGCGACCATTGCTCTTGGCAACTTACCAAAACCGAATCGCAACTCCTCGCGTACCAGCCCGTATGGAACCGGGATGATCGGAGGTAATGCGACCGGAACACGCACATACAGCCATGCGCGACAAACTTCCAGCCAGACACCGTTTGCGGCCATCAAGATTCGATTGCCCGGCGTGTCCAGTTCTTCCAGTTCAACGTAGCGTGGCACCATCACCGTGGGCATCACGTTTTGCAGCGCAACATCACGGCTATCCACGCTTCACCGTCCTTTCAAATGCCTGACCCAGCGTCTCGCCTGACGACACCAATGATTTAGTCGGAAATGCTCGACCTTTCATCAACGCACGCCAGAGAGCGAATATCCCGCCGCGATACTTGGTCAGCGCACCTTTTTCATGCTGGTTGGGATGGGTGAAGTAGCTTCTGAAAAAAGCTTCTTCCCACGCCTCCGTACTGAACTTCATCGCGCCTTTCGGCGTTTCGATATTCCCGGTACAGATATGCCCACCCTTCCATACATTGAGATAGGGAGAAACAAAAAGTGGCGTGCCTGATGTTGGGCGCTCGTTGCCTTTTACGGCGAACACATACCAATGACCCTTGCCGATGATGAACACCAGCCCGGGATGATCGGTTGTTGCGCTTACATCTTGCCCAAGCTCATCGTTTTTGAACCACACCTGTCGCTTTTGAGGTTTGCAATACCACGCGAGGTGGTCGCTCCCTTTGGCGAGGATGTGATCCCCCAACAACTCTGCCGGCGCGTAATCCTCCGGCACGAGCGTTTGCATCATCTTCATGAGGCCCGTCTTGGAAACCGGCGTGCCCGCCTCGATGGTTGCCGCGCCCTCTTTGCTTACTTTCACGTCATGCACCGAAGCAAATACGGTCTGTCCGTGGCGTTCCCTGTACAACAAGATCGCACTGGACATCTCGTACACCTTCTGTGTGCTTGATATACATGCTGCTGGAACTTGCATGATGTCTTCCTCCTATTGAACATCGCCGATGCAACGCATCAGGCGATCCAGTTGTGTGTAGAGCGCAAAGCCTTTCTCCATTTCGGTTTTCCATTTCAGAAATGACCGCTTGTCGAGTTTGACTTCCGCAACTCCGTACATGTCGGTGCATTCGCCGTCGCCGGTGCTTTGATAAAAATCATCCAGCACACGTCCAAGCATGTCGTCCCCGGCTCCCATATAACAGGAGAAAAAGGCTGACTCACCGCAGTAGTTGTTGGAATAAGGCAATCTGACATCCTGGTCTATCAAGTCCATGATGGACAGGATGACCTTAGCCGTTTCACCCGCTTCGTCTGTACCGGACGCGATGCGTTGAATCACATCGCGTTCCAATATTTCTCCTGTTAAGAGATAGTCTGGAAATGAAGCTAAAAACTGACTGGGCATCAAGATGCCTTCGTCAATCTCATCCTCATCACCAAACGCGTCCCGTTCTTGCTCGAAATCTTCATCATTGTCCGTCCCATACCAATACAGGTATGAGGCGTGATGAAATGCCACTTGCGGCGTAAACGCCGTGAACGTCCGGTATCCGGCCAACTCTGCATAATTGATCGCAGTTCGGCCAAGTCCCGGATGCACCGCCTCCAACCTCTCGACTTTCGCTTTGACGTTGATGTATGGCGTTGCTTGCTGTGACTGAATTCCGATTAACAGGAGATCCTTTTCAGGCTTCTGTTCGTAGTCCAGATCGAACGCATCATGATCCAGCGCAGCCAGAAGCTCGAAGCTGTCCAGCACCTGAATATCTGCGCAGTGCTTGGAAGCCCATGCAGATAATGATTGACTGATGATGTCGCGCGCTGTCGTTTTGCTGTTGATAACAAGTTCATCATCCCCAACCAGCTCGGCACACAACTTGGCAGCCTGCAACCATTTCCTGTCATTCTCTTCATGCACCGAGCGAAATGGTACGTTTTGAGAAATGAAGGGCAGAGTCAGAAAACAAGTGGCAAAGCCCCCGGAGGAGGCAGCAACAGGTCTTCCTTTCGTGCATTTTTTGACGAATGCACGAGTTGAACCAATACTATTACGCATGATTGCTCCTCTTCAGACGCAGGCGGGACTATCACTAGCCCTGCCCGCCTGATTGGGGAGTCACCCCTTGATAAGGCTTTTAACCTTGCTCTCACTGATGACTCCATAATTTACCCCTTCGTCCCCACGCCCTTTTTGAACGTGTAGATCAGGTTGTCGCCCCTCTTTTCCGGGCCCTCAATGGAGGCAGAGACCAGTTCAGGGTAAGCGGCTGCATAAACATCGCGAACTTCTTCAAGCGACAAACTTTTCCCAGGATCAGGAAGCGTCATGCCGCCATACGAAAATGAGCGAGTCAGGGTTGTAGTTTGGATAGCCATTTCGTCATCCTCCCCTTAATCCCACAAGGCTTTGGCATCTGGTGCCGCCGCAGGTGTGCAAGCTTCTGTAGAAATCGGTGATGTGGGCGCGGTGCAGCTTGCGCCCCCTTCATCATCGTCCTCGTCACCCGAACCTGCTTCCTCATCAGTGATCGGTGCGGATGTTTTATTGGCCGGCTTGGCGATGGACTTCTTCGCTTTGTCAGCAGCTTCCTTTTGTGCAGCTTCCAGAATCGCTTCTGTCGCAGCTAGTTGCTCGGACAAGTTTTGACGCTTGTTCGCATAGCTGGTCAAGATGCCAGCGAATCCCTCATCCAGCTCAGCGGCAGTGCCGGTGAGTGTCAGCGGGGTATCGAGGGTATTGCCTTCTTTTCCGCCTTTCGGGATGACAGTCACCGTAATGGTGCCATCCGTGTTTGCGGCCAAAGAGACAGTCAAGCTAGCCAAAGTAGCCAGCAAAATTTGAAGTTCAGTAAACATGGTAATTCTCCTTTTTGGAAAAACAAAAAAGGGACACCATGCCCTTGCGGGGAAGTGTCCCCGGTTGGGTTATTAAGCAGTGAACTGCAAAGCCTTTGGAATCTTGCCTTCGTAAACGAAGCCTTTGACCGCCAGGAGTGCTTTAATCATCTCGTCCTTTTTGCCGCCGATTGTTTTAGCGTATTTCTCGCCAAGCGCGGCCTTCAGTCCGAGTTCTTCCGCAATGACCTCTATCTCGCTTTTGGTGAGCAATTCAAGGAACTCTGCGTTCAGTTTCCAGTGTTTTACCAAATCCACCTGCATGAATTTGAGCATTTCCGGCAGATGCGATTTCTCGATGCTGTCCGTGATTGAAATTACGATCCCAGACAGCATTTGAGCGCGCACTGTGTCGTTCGCATTCGCAACCATCGCAGCCGCATCACCGACATTACTGACGGGTGGCTTTTGCGATGTTAGCGATTCAAAACCGGTTGCCAGTTTTGTAGATGACACATTCGTCCCTCCGCGCGTCATCATTACACCGATGAGCACGCACAAGTTCTTATGTGGATCTGCGAATAATTCTTTCTTCAACGCCTTACGCCAGATGCCGATCCGATACTCCACGACACGCTGAGTGTCCTGAACAGAGGTCATGGCAGATTTTGGTGTGGTTGTGGATTTCTCCGCCCCCTTCCCAGTCACAACCTTCAAATCAGCCGATTTAGCCGTTGTTGGAACAGTCGTCGGATTTTCAGCCGATTTCTTTTCCGCCAACAAATGTTCACCGACTTTCCTGGTGTGACATGAAGAATCGAAGCATTGTGATTCATATACATTACCCACTTTGCCGGGTACCGCACTGATTGCCGCGCCGTATGACTTGCAACTACGGCAAGCTGCTGCTTGTTCTGCACCAACGCCTGTCGCACCTTCTGCGACCAACTTGATGACTGTGTTGTTCTCGCCCGGGCGGACGATGACAACGCAAGGGTAGTTTTCTGCCAGGGACTGCTTCTTGGCTTCCAACACGTCCTCAGTCTTCTTGTTGAAACACTCGCTGTTTGTGCAATGTCCCGCAGATACCGCCTCGGCAAACAATGCTTGTTGGTTCCCACTGTTGTGATGACAGCTTGCACAGTCTGTTTTATCGAAAATTGCTAAGGACATCGCCTGGGAAATTTCTTCCAAACCCGCTTTGAATATAGCAACAGTTGGAAGCGATGGCCGTGAAAGCAGATTGGCAATCACCTTCTCCTGTCTATCCTTCGGTGTGGCCGCCAGCAATTCGGCATGACCCAGTTGGATCTTGCGTTCATTCAGGGCTGTCATCACAGACAGACTACAGTTCATCAGCGCAAGGCGCTTATCCAGCGTTTTGCGTGTCCAACCCAGACGATTGGCTGCTTCGTCACGGTTACCTTCACAACGACCAAGAATTCTGGCTGCTGCGGCGGCTTCTTCGGTGGGACTCATGTTGGCGCGCTGAATGTTCTCAATCAGAGCCAGCTCATCGGCCTCTTCCGAGGTGATGTTTTTCACAAGGACGGGGATTTCGTAATTGTCACCATGCACATTCTTAGCTGCACGCCAACGACGCTCACCGGCAACAATTTCAAACCAGTCTTCAACCGGACGAATCAAGATTGGTTGAATCACTCCCTTTGCAGAGACTGACGCTTCCATTTCGGCCATTTCGACTGGATCAAAATAAGCACGGGGATTTCTCCCCTGGCGGATGTTGCTCACACGCATGTGTGAAATGTTTTGTTGTTGCATGTTGTGTCTCCTTAAAAAACTAAGGGGACACAAACCCTGACGGGGAAGTGTCCCCGTGTGGGTTGGTTAATTAGCTGCTACACCCAACATTGGGAGTAGTAACGATCAGAGCGAGCTTTGATTTCCTTCCATCGCTCTTGCTGCATTCGATGTGCTTCTTCTTCGTCGCCTTTGTACATCCAAACGCCACCCGTTAAACGAGCATCACCATGTCCATCGCACAAAACCTTCCATCCGGTCGGCGTTAAAAAACGAACACCTTCGGAGGACGTGTGCATGATTTCTGTTTTGACTTCATTGCTCATTGCACACTTCCCCTGCTCTCGCAGCTTCCGTGCCTGCTTTGAGTATCTTGTTAGCCGCAGAAAATACCCGTGCCGCGCTCTTCTTGCCGAACTCATCGGATCGCTCCTTTGAACCCAGCCAGCCCTGAATGTAGCCGCGACTTTCATCCAACCCCGGCAATCCAAGTGTTGCGCAACACAAATACGCCACCGATTCAGCTTCAGCCTCTTTGATGTCTCGTGGCAACACGTTGCCGTCTGCCATCTGTGTCTCCTTCGAGTGCATCAGACAGTGAGCCATTTCATGGAACAACGTCTTCCACGGCATTGCGGCAAGCGGGTTGATCGCCAGGCGCTTCTCGTTCGGGACTGCGTACCCTTGGGTATTGCCGTCCGTTAAATTGAAGTGCCCTTCCGTAATTTCCAGTACAGACAGGGCTTGCGCCTTGTCCCATTCAGGAATTACGACTTCGTGCGCATACTCCGCGCCTTCTGTCTGACTTAACGCAAACCAGTTATTTTTCAGGATGAAAATGGTGCGTCCTGAACCCTTGGCTTGCGTGTTGGCATCTACTTCTGCGTTAGCTGCACCGCGTTCATCCTCGTCTTTCGACTTGGCTTTGACGGTAACTGGCATCACCAAAGCGATTGCCTTCTGGCCTTTTTGAACGCACCGCCCTAATTGCTTCCATTTATTGAAGGAGGCAATGGGCGATAGCTGCAAACCTCTGGCTGTTAATTGAAGCGCAGCAAGAATTGCATTGCCAAGGCTGTACTCATGGAATACCGAGTACGCCTCAGAAATCTTTCCTGGGCAGGAAAGCGCGTCCAAAAAAAGCTTGCCCCAATCGGGGCGATTTGATATTTCTTGCATGGCATTCTCCTTTTGATGAAACAAAAAAGGGACACCATGCCCCAATGGGGATGTGCCCCCAGTTGGGTTGGAGTCGGATCAACCGACTAATTACTTATTTCAAGATGCGTGACAGCATTCAATCCGCTTCACAGTCTTTGGGATCATTACGACCTCTTCGACAACCTTACAGGTGCTAATAAGCCCAATGAAATTATCCCGAATTTCGTCACACGCTTGATCGAACCGGCGAACCAGTTCAACGCGATTACGAAGTTCAGGCAACGACCATTCAGAAAAATCTTCATTCTGGTCAACATTCTTTCCTGACACTGACAAGCGTTTTTGTGGTCGCGTGTAATTAACACGGCCATGTTCGCCTTCAGTGCCACATGCACCACACTTATTACCGATTGTCGCGTCTTTGCAAGCAAGTTTCGCTGATCGAACCATGGAAAGTTTCTCCTCATCCGACAGTTCGATTGCTGCGATGGCGGGTTCTGCCAGGTAAATTGCATCTACCCAACACCCGCCATTGCGAAACACATACGCCTCAATAAAGGCATGATCCGCTGACTTCGCAGCATCATGCACCAGCTTGAAGTTTCGTTGTCCACAGGTGCGGCAATAAGATTTGTATCCAGTCAACTCATACTCGCTTTTATAAAGAACGAGGTAGCCGCTTGATCGTCCATTAGTTCCAATCGTGTAGCGCCCACTCATTTCTGAGGTGAAATCTGCAATTGGTTCGTCAATTTCATTCCAAAAATCTGTTTGCAGCATGTCGTATGCCGCATTCAATTGTTCGGAAGTCAGGCCAAGTTTATTGACCTTTATGCAGTGCGCATAGCTTGTTGAGTGATTCCAGCCGTTCATGGTGTTGTATCTATAATGACCAGCCAATAAATCAATCATCGCTTTTTTGCTGCGCTTGTCTATCGTCGTTTCAAAAAACATGGTGATCTCCTTCTTAATGAAAAAAATGGAGACATCACGCCCCAAGGGGAACGAAGTCCCCAGTTGGGTGGTTAATGAAACGCTCTTGTCAGACTATCAACTGCCTCGTTTGTAACGTCCTGTATGACACATGCAATGTGATTCACGGAGGAATTTTCGCAGTGCATCTCAATCAGCGCGTAATTACACCCGTCTGATAACCCAGAATGTAGCGAGGCAAATTGCTTGGCCAGTCGAGACATTTTCTTCAAGCGTTTTAAGTCGCCCTTGGTAACCGGACAACTCCCAACATAGGCGATACTGTTCATATCAACCCCCTTTCGGCGAATGACAATGCACTTTCGTCCCCAATAATGAAGTGATCCAGCGCACGCACATCTACCAGTGCCAATGCCTGTTTCAGCGCATTGGTCAATAGTTGATCGGCCTGACTTGGTTCGGCCAGACCGGAAGGATGGTTGTGAGCCAATAGGACTGCCGCCGCGTTGTGCATCAGCGCACGTTTTACAACCTCGCGCGGATACACACTGGTTTGCGTCAGCGTGCCGTGAAATAACTCTTCGGCGGCGATCAATCGGTGTTGCGTGTCGAGAAACAACACCACAAACACCTCTTGCTGCCGTCCACCCAACAACAACTTCAGATATTTCTTAACTTCAACTGGATTATTGAGGTTGATTGGGTTTTGTGTGATGTCCTCGGATAGCGCACGCATAACCAGCTCTTTTGCTGCTGAGATGATTGCTGCTGGAGCGTAGTGAGGTTGCTTTTCGCAGACAACCGTAGTTTGGCGGTTGGCGCGCATTCCAAACAACACGGAAAGCGAAGTATGCGAAAGTGCTTGAGCCTTATCTTTCCCGACCAACATAGCCAGCAAGTCGGGGGTACTGAGGCTTTGTGCTGCGATGGTTTGGTAGGTCATTTGTGTCTCCTTTTTAACGAAAAAAAGGGGACACAAACCCATACGGGGAAGTGTCCCCGTATGGGTTGATTTGATATTGCTTCGGTGCTTCATTGACGATTGCTCGTCTTCTGTTTGTTTGGATTGGCCAGCCACCAATATCAACTCAAGGCATTACGCGATGAGCATGAATTCTCTTTTTGTGACGTACTCGTTGAGTGCGCCATAAAAAGCCACCCCAATCAAGGGGTGGAAGAACTTTAGACGACTTCCGCCGTTTCTTCAACAGCGGTGTTTTCGCCCTTGTTCAAGTCAAGCTCGGCTTCGATTTCTCGTTGCCGTTGTTTCAGCCAATCCAGCCGCGCAGCCTTATCAAACGGCTTTACGGCTTCGGTATGAATATCAGCCATGCGTTTTTCGGTTCTGGCCAGATACTCCAGCTCTTCCTGAAGCACCATTTCCATCCGGTTGAGCGTATTTTCGAGTACACGCATAAAACCTTGTGCTGATTCCGCGTGGTTGCAGCGATACTCAACACCACCCAGGATCACCAGCACCATCCCTTCAAGCACTGTCACTTTCGCAGCAATAGGGAATCCGGCAATCTGACCAATGTTCCGATCACGTTTAGCTTTGTTTCCGTACACGGCTTGGAGTATTGCCTTGCCTGCCTCAACGCGGTCTGTATAGCGTTTCCCTTCAACTTCGATCAGGAATTTGCTACCAGATACGTCTTGTCGAGAAGCCATGTCGGATTCAATGCCGCTAATTCTGGCCTGGACACGTTCGATGCGACCTGGCAACGTCGCCAGTTCCTGCTTGTTGCGCCATTGTTGCTGATCCCATTGAGAGCGGAGCAACGACAGCTTGGCAAGCTCGGTATCAACACCTGCTTTTTCCAACACCAGCGGATTGCCCGATGCCAAGGCTTTCACTTCGGCATACGACAGCGCGGCCAATTCAACGTCTTCTGCACTACGCATCCCGGTATCCCCCTGCATGACCTGAGCAATGAATCTTGCCTTGGTTTCAAGCGTTTGCCAGATGTAGGCATCGAACGAGCCTTCTGTTACATAACGGTAGATGCGCACGCTTTCGTTCAGATTTCCCTGACGAATAATGCGCCCTTCCCGTTGTTCTACATCCGAGGGTCTCCACGGCGCGTCCAGATGATGCAACGCGGCTAGTCGAGTCTGAATGTTGGTTCCAACCCCCATCTTCTGCGTGCTGCCCAGAAGAATGCGGATACGCCCATCACGCGCGGCTTTGAACAGATCGTCCTTGGCGGAGTCACTCTCGTAGTCGTGAATGAAGGCAATCTCCTCGATTGGAATACCTCGTTCAACTAAATTACTTCTCAACGCCTGATACACACTGAAACGCCCGTTTTCAAGCGGGGTGGACAAATCGCAAAACACGACTTGCGTCCCACGGAACAACTTGGCTTCCACCCAGATACCGAAAACTCTCTCGGCACAATGGTTCACCTTGCCATCCTCGACTTCAGCGAATAAATCAATCAGACGCATATCCAGCGCGGCCTTGCGACCCTCGTTGGTGATCGCCAGCATGTTGTCCTCGGAAGGACTAACGTTCCCGTTTCTGATCGCTTCTGCCCGTTCCACAAGGGTTTGGACAAAGGCTTTCAAATCCGCTGTTGGCTTGATTGTGACCGTTTCCTTGTGCGCAGTCGGTACAGGCAATTTCAGCATTTCCGCCGTGCGAATATCCGCCACCTCACCAAACATAGACATCAGTTCCGGCAAATTAACGAATCGCGCAAAGCGGGTGTGCATCCGATAACCCCTACCATCTGGAGCAAGCTCCAGCGCCGTCACTGACTCACCAAAGTTGCCCGCCCAAGTGTCAAACATCCCCACTTGACAGGCTTCCATCGTCTTCGGTTGCAAGTACCGTTGCATGACCCACATTTCAGCCATGCTGTTGGATACCGGCGTGCCAGTTGCGAACACCACGCCTGCCCTGCCCTTGTGTTTTTCCATGACGTGACGAGTTTTGACGAACATGTCGAATGCCCGCTCCGAATTGCTGTTAGGCAATCCGGCGACCCGTGTCATCTTGCTGAATCTCCACAAGTTTTTGTGCATGTGCGCCTCATCTACAAACAGCCAATCAATACCAAGCTGTTCAAAGGACAGAATGTCATCCTTTTTATTTGCCCCTGACAGTTTCGCCAGTTTTGCTTCCCATGATTTTTTCGCACGGGCTAGTTCTTTGATGATGCGATTACCGCGATCCTGCTTTTCGGTACACATAGCATCTTCAATCTGGTCGATTTCGTTTTGGATATATTCCTCCATGAACTCATCGCTCATTTTGATACGCTCGAATGAAGCATGTGTAATCAGCACGCCATCCCAATCGCCGGTAGCGATAGGAGATAGAAGCTGACGACGCTTGTCACCCTGAAGATCATCTTTCGACGCAATCAGAATATTCGCACCGGGATACGCGCGCAGGAACTCGGCTGCAAACTGGTGAAGCATGTGGTTTGGCACCACATACATCGGTTTACTGGCTCTGCCCAAGCGACGCAATTCCATACCCGCACAGATACAAGTCAGTGTCTTGCCAGCCCCTACAACATGGGCAAGCAGGGTGTTACGTTGACTTGCAACAATACGCCAGATCGCGTTTTTCTGATGGTCATGCAGCCGATATATCCGTGAAAATCCCGGCAATACCAAATGCTGTCCATCGTACTGACGTGACACAACACAATTGAACGTGTCGTTGTAAAGTCTTGCCAATCTTGTTGCCCGTTCCTGATCCTGCCACAACCACTCCTGAAATGTATCCTTGAGTAATTGCTGTTTCTCCCGTGCTGCGATGGTCTCCTTTTGGTTAACCACACGCTTGTCGGGATTAACTTTGTCAGGGTCATACACGGTCGGCACGGTTTGATTCAACGCCTGGTCAAACAGATCTGCTGCATTGACCCGTTCAGTGCCAAACTTTTGCGTGGCTGGTATCGAATATTTGGTGCTGTAGTGCGTTTCGATATTCCACGCGCCGGCTGCCTGATTGAACGTCACGGCGTTTCCGTTGCACTCCAAAGTTTCATCAAGGAAGGCTTCGTAATCACCGGTTGGTATCCACGTTGAACCGATGCGCGCACCGATCTCGCCGGGTGTTAAATCGTCTGGAATCACGGCCTCTAACGCTTGCGCATTTCGGCTGTAACGCTCACCCGACACCCTAGCAGCAGAGAGTTTTTTACGGACATCACCTGACAAATAACTGTCCTTGGTTTCCCAATGGTCGGTTTCTGGATCAAGGAACACTGCGCCCCTCTCTTCGAGTTCCTTCATGGCTGCGCAGCTCGGTTTCCCAAGCAATTCAGCAATCCGATTCTCGACGATGCTACCGCACTCGGACAGACTAACCAGCAACGCATCTTCCGATGTTTCGCAATGCTCAACCCGTTTAAACACCCCCACCGTGCGCTGAGTAAATATGTCTGCTTTCTCGGCGCTTTGAGTTTCCTCATCCCAGCGTTCCAGCGACATCAGCAACGGCAGATCGGGATCGCTTTTGAAAGCTCTCCGGTTTGCCTTCTCGGAAATATTTCCGTATTGGGCAACAAAGTTGTCATACTCAATGTTCAGCATCAACCGATAAGTGGCAAGAATCGCCTCATTCTCCGTTTCTACTTGTGACCGAATAATCTTGCGTGCCGCATCACGAATACTGCACATTCCCATGATGCGTTCCAAGGTCTTCTGCGGCGCGATGAACTGCAACGCTTCCAACCCGTCTGTTGTTTCGTACACCTGTCCGTTAATCACCCGAAAACCTGGGCGACCTTGTTCGTTGTACCCCAGGAGTGTGGGTTTTAGCTCTTTCGGCTGTTCGCTGTTTTGAATTGCCGTGTAAATATTCTCCGGCAACAAGGACACCTTTTGAGCCAGGGCTTCTTCAAAGTCTCCCTCGAACACACACCCTGTTGATTTGCTGTAGCCGTTTTCTGTCAGCGTTAGCTTGCCGATAACCCATTGAGGGTTCGCGGCAAAATACTGGTTGCAGGCGATGGACTGCCTTCTCCAGTATTCCTTGCATGGCTCGTAGATCGGGGACGATTCAGGCAGGGTGATTGTTTCCATCCAGCCTTTTTTACTGCTGCGTCCCTCAAGCGGTTTTTGCAATACCAGTATGTCGGTGGTGACTTCGGTATTGGCGATTTTCTTGAAAGCAGTATTGGGTAAGCGAACTGCGGCCACCAAATTAGCCTTGCTGCCAAGATACTGCCTCACCTTATCGTCATGCTTATCCATCGTCCCGGAGGACGTAATGAACACCACCAACCCACCCGGCCTGACAACTTCCATCGCTTTGGCAAAGAAAAAGTCATGGATCAGGAAATTGGCGTAGGGCACATTACGCAATTCCGGTACCTGGTAATTCCCGAATGGCACATTACTGATCGCCAGATCGTAAAACCCTGCTGGCAGCTTTGTGGCCTCAAACCCGCCTTGTATGACGTTTACCCCAAAATCCCCGTAAAGAGCTTTCAGAATGCGCGCCGACAGTTGGTCGAGTTCGATTGCTGTTACGGTACTTTTTTGGGCGATTTCTTGCGGCATCGCGCCGAGGAAATATCCAGTTCCCGCAGAGGGCTCAAGAACGCGGCCACCCTTGAAACCCAGCCGTTCCACCATCCGCCACATCGCTTCGATAACTTCTGGTGCGGTGTAGTGCGCATTCGGTGTGCTGGCTTCAGCGGATTTGTGTTCGCTTTCATTTAATAGTTCCTTGAGGCGTGCAGCACGAGAAACCCATGCTTCGTCCTTTTGGTCGTCATTGAACGCTTGCGGAATACCGCCCCACCCTGTGTAACGGTTGAGAATGTCCCGTTCTTCCGTGGTGGGTTGCCTTTTTTCGTCTTCCAGCTTGCGCAGGAGTTCGATTGCGGCAATGTTCGCGTCGAATTTTGAAACGTTGCCCGATAGACTGGACAAGGTAACGGCATTAAGACACGGCCACACTGCCTTGATTTTTTCAACTACGGCAGCCACCGACTTGGGAAACCGGATGATTTCAGCTTCTTGATGCGGAACAACTGGCCCTTGCAATACAACAGGCATATTGTCTGCTGGCTCAAAACCCGGCAGCCACATGAGGGCTGCGCTAATTTTTTTCAATCTCATTGGTTTCACTTGCGTCTCCTTTTTAAACAAAAAAAAGGGGACACAAGCCCCTGGCAGGGATGTGTCCCCGCTAGGGTTTAGAAAAAACTTATCGAATGCTGTGCATGTAAAACCACTCATACCCAGCGTTTATTTGTTACACGTTATAGCGACGTGCAACCTCAACCAACCACTCCCTGCGCTTTGTTCGACGAATCGAAGAAACGCCAATCAACAGATGTCCGCAACAATCATGCTCGCAACGACAATGCCGAGTGAATGCGCCTTGCAGAACGTTAATAACGTCCGCTTTGGATACATCCTTTGGAGCGGCTACGGTATAGATACGCCCTTCCGCTTCTCCGTTAGCCGTGTCAATTTCAGCGATGCGCCTGATTTTGAGAATTCGGAATTTCCCGACATACTCATGCACATCGTCGTCCTTCCAACCTTCGTTGAAGCTGAAGGTTGTGCGCTTGTAGCCATCAAAAGTTTTAAGGGTTGGCATTGCGGCCTCCCTTTGTGGCCTTTGAAATGGCTGCACGTATCTGAAGCAGTTTGTTGGAAATACCTTTTTGCGTTTCGTCATCCTCAAAACCGAGTATAAAAAGCTCGGCCATGATGAGTGCTTCCAGCAAATCAGGTGCGGCAGCGATGAGTCTTGCATTCGCTGCTGATTCTGATTCCCCGTTAGCCCAGACCGTTGCGATGTGATCGCCATTCTGGTTTGCGAAACGCGCTCTGATTTCGGTGTTGGCGACGTTATGCCAAGGGCCTTGTGTGTGCCTCATTGGACGCCTCCATACGGAGGGAAGTCGTAGAGAGCTTCACCAGACACCGTGTTGTACACCGTTGTCCAGTAACCATCATTCGCCCACCTTCTTGCTTGAATCAAGGCAATGTCGCGCGACTCGTTGTAATACCCCATTGTCGGTACATCCTTCATGCCTTCGTTGGTACGCGGATCATGGACAATGGCGACCACATGGTATTGAGCAGAATCCAGAAGTTTCGCCGCCAGGCACAAAGTTCTGCCGTTTGCGACGAAAACACCCGTCATGGTTTGCGCCTGAAATTTTCCTTTAATGCCGAAGACCTCGCCGATACGCTCATTTTTTTCGTTGCGTACCAGCCAAAGACCCTCGGATACTTTTTCGATCTTGCACATGCCCGTATCTTGGCAACGATACGAGTTATATCCGCGAATTCTGGATTGACGATCAGTGTGATGCGATCTGATGTCTGCTTCGATGTCGGCCTCCTTGAGTGCAGCCAGGAAAATCGACAAGTCGCAGTCCTCTTCAAGGTAGGCTGTATCGCCACGTTGGTAGCTGTATGGCGTGATTTGAGAAGCGATGCCAAAACAATGCAGATAATGCTTCTTGACGGCAAGCCAGCCATGTCCTGGGTCGGCATAAAAATGAAAAACTTGTTTCACGGTGATCTCCTTTTTGAAATAAAAATGGACACCATGCCCCAAGGGGGAGAGTGTCCCCGGTTGGGTTAAATTAAATGCTTCTTGTGCTGCTATTGGTAATTCCTTAATGACGCTTGCGCGTCTTCTGTTTATTTCGATTGGCCAGTCACCAATATCAACTCAAGGCATTACGCGATGAGCATGAATTTTCTTTTTGTGACGCACTCGTGGAGTGCGCCATAAAAAGCCCCGCAAGCGGGGTAAAACTGCCATCGGTTTACTTGGCCAATGCGAGATTGGTTGCGCCTACCGTGCAGCGGTTTTTTCGGCGGGTGCTTGAGGCACATTGCCGTTGACCACATCAAGCCAATCAACCGATTTCATACCTTGCGGAATCTCGTTGCCGGGTAGCTTGATACTTGCCTTGATACCCTCTTTCCATAAGCGTTTGAGCAGCAACTTCGCCGCACTCAAGCCGTGTCCATCCGGATGCTGCTTGGATGGCCGGTCTTTGTCGGCATAGATCACTACGTCAACCCCTTGGGGTGGCACAAAGTTTTCCAGCAAGTAGGCGTTGCCTGCAGCCCATACCGGTACGTTAAAAACGCCCATGACAGCCAGTGCGGTTTCGATGCCTTCTGTAACTGCCAACACCTTGCTGTTGCCCTGTACCGTTATCCTCATCGCTCCAAATAAATTATCGGCACAGTGCCGCATCATTTTCTTTGGCGACGGGATAGGTGCTTTTGTCCCGCTGTCAGTGATGTAGGTGCGATGAACCGTCGAAGGACGACCGTCTGAATCGCATACCATCGTGACAATAGCGGGATACTTGTTGAGCAGCTTCCCCTCTTCGTAATACTCAAGAAGCGGAGCAAAGCGGATCATGTTGCTATCAATTTTCCGATAGTCAATTTGCCTGATGCCTCGGTTCGCCAAATACATTCTTGCTGGCCGTGCTTCTGAGGATGACAAGGGAATGCTGTGCTTCCATACATGATTCAGTGAATCGCGTATGGATTGAACATCCACTTCCACTTCCTTTTTGACGACTTGTGGCGGTGCTACTGGTGGTCGATATTGGTTCGCCCTGTCGCCCAACAACATGTCGTGTATCGCTCTATGAGTGGTCTTGAAATCCCATCCATTTACCCACATCAGCGTCGCGTATCCGTCATTCTGGATACCGCATGTATTGCATACGCTGCCGCCTGTTTCATCAAAATCCTTGAACAGGCGAAAACCATCTACTCCGCCATGCACGGGACATGAAACGTGGTGCGGTAATCGCTCTATGGCTAGTCCTAACTGCGGGGCGAGCGATGTCACAATGCTTTTCCAGCGTCCAGATGCCAATTGCTTCAACTCTTTCGCTTCCATGATGCCTCCTTGGTTAAATCCCGCATGGGACACACCAAAGCACCCGACGGGATGTTTTGGTGTGTCCCGTGTGGGCGGGTAGTTTTTAAGCCACCAGCAAGGAAGCATCCCCAAGGGAAATGTTTCCCCCCGGGGTGAGTGCTTCAATTAAAAAGGTTCTGGCCCCGCCTGTTTTGCGGATTTTCCAGCACCATTATTGCCGTTGCGAGCGGTTGCTTTCGCTGCAGGTTCAGCAACGTGAGGGTCGTCTGACACCTTGTTGCCACCGAGCATTTTCATCTCGGAGACAACAATTTTTGTGATGTAACGATCTTCTCCGTCTTTTTGATACTTTTCGGTTGTGAGCTTGCCCTCAATGTAGATGAGCGCACCTTTTTTGAGGTGTTCACCCACCACTTCGGCAAGACGGCGGTAAAAAACCAGATTGTGCCACTCTGTTTTTTCTTGTTTCGCGCCGGTTTTGTCTTTCCAGCTTTCGGTTGTTGCTATCGAAACATTGGCAACTGCTTCGCCTTCAGTGGTGTAACGAACTTCCGGGTCTTTGCCCAGACGACCGATGAGTTGTACTTTGTTCAACATGGTGTTTCTCCTTTTTGATTTGCATTAAAAAACGTTTGCACCATGCCCCAACCGGGATATGGTGATCCCGCGTTGGGTTTTGATCGTGTTAGACTGGACGCATGAACGAATCACGGAAACCAGCCTTCACGGTTATTACGGGAGGCAAAGACGAACTGGAATGCAAAAAACGCATCCTGTTTTCCACGCCTGAAGTTCTCGATCAACAAAAATTTGAAAGCCTTTGCGATTCGCTAGGTCTTCGACTTGCAGATGTTGAACCGTTGATTGCCAGACGACTACGTTGCAATGCCAAAGATGCTTTGGAACGCAATTTAGTGTTGGCGATCATTGACGGTGACACCGACGAATACAACCGCCTGAGCGATGTAATTGGTCGACGCAACTCGCTTTCGTTGAAGGTTATCTCATCGTCCTAGCCAGCATTTCTTGCTCGATTTCCTTGAGCAAATACCTGGCATCGGCAATTACACCACCCTCGGTAAGTTTGTGGTTGATCGCGTATTGCAACTGATCCCTGCGTTGCAGAAGCTCATGTTCACCTGCGCTTTCAAGCCATGCAAAAAATGATTTCATATCAAACAATGCGCCCATTTTGTGCCTCCAAAATTAAAATAAAAAGGAGACACAACCCCTACGGGAAATGCCCCCGTAAGGTGGATGTTGCTTGTTAAATCAGGCTATCGCTAATCGCATCTTTGCATTTGCGATACTCGCGCAAGACAACTTCCAGCTCTGCGTCTTCCAGCTCACCTTCAGCGCGGACATAAACCTCGTCCAGCGCCTCGATGGAATTGGCCGTTCTCAAAGCGGCTGCAACCTTTTCGAGTTTTTCGAGTTTGGTTACTGCTTTCGGAGCTGTTTGAATTTTGGTGGATTTGGAATCACCCTCGCCCTCCAATTCTTTGATCTCGCCTGTGTCTTCATCAACAACCGGCGTGTAGCTGCCGTTGATAACGTCGTCGAGGTTAAGATTTTGTCGCCCCGCTTGTTCGTCCATCGCCAATGCTGTTGCCAACTCTGGTGATTTCGGTAAGAACTTACAGATGCGGCGAATTGCCGTTTTCAGCCCCATTGCAACAAAGTCGGTATCCCAGGTGGACTCCTTCTTGTATTTCTTGGCTGCCTGGTACCCTTTGCTGCCGTCACGGATACGCTCAATTTCTGCGCGACCCATTGCGACAAACGTGCGACTACCATCTTTCAATACGCCAACAGCGTAAAACCCTGCCACTTCTCCACGTTCTTCGTCAGATGAAGGGAAGCCGCCTGCTGCTGTGAGTGGCTCATGTTGCAGGTCGCGGTTCATGCCGAGCTTGAGCGAGAACTTATCGTTCACGCGCACAACTTCGGCATAAATGTCGATTACCAATCCGCTGTTGCGCGCCAGCTTCATCAGCCCTGTGTATCCGGGGATGAGTTGACACTGATTGCCGAATGGAACGAGGTGAGCCTCGCCCATCAAACCAATCTCCAACCCTAATTGCGAGGATTGGATCACGGCGGCAAACACGCTGCGTGGATCGCAATCAGCCAACTTCGGGGTCATGCGGAACGCGGTAAGTGCGATGCGCACCATACGGTCTGGGTTGAGGTGCTTTGGCAACGCGCGGGCAATTTCTCCTTTGTACTGTTCCAACATTGCTGGAAAGTTTTGAGGTTGACTTGCGCCGTTCGCTGCTGCTGTTTGGCGGATATTTTTGAGTGCTTGTAACGACATGGTGATCTCCTTTGGAAAAAACAAAAAAAGGACACCATGCCCCAACCGGGAATAGTGTCCCGTTGGGGGTGATACAGCGACAACAGTTACATCAACGACAATTTGCCGGTTGGCGAGGTTGTCGAATTATTTTGAAGAACGGTTTGTACGATCTGCTCGTCATCCATGCCCGCTTGTAAATGGGTCACGATTTCTGAGAAGAGCGATTTGGCCTGGCGCGAACCCAATGATGGGTCAGCAAGAAAAGCCGTCATCGCAATCCTGAGTGCTTTGGATTTTATCCGTTCGAGTTTGGTGATTTTCCTGTTCATAGTGTCCTCCATAAAAAACGGGGAGATTCACCTTCCCTTGCAGGAGGCAAATCGCCCTGCAAGGATTAAATTACGCAGCAGCAAAAACCGGCTTTGCTTTGCGCGTGCGACCGTGTTTCTTTTCGGTGAGCGTCGGATACTGAATGCCGCGCCGAATGAACGCAGGCTTATCAAAACCGTCCCAGCCTGGCTCAATCGGTATTGCCACTGATTGAGAAGTGCTTCGAGCGGATTTTGCTTTGGTGCGTTTGATGCGCGGGGCGATGAATGCAACCATCCACTTGATGATTGTAAAAATGCCCATTGCTAATATTACGAGGATAAAAATGCCCATTTTGCGTCTCCTTTAAGTAAAAAAAGGGACACAAACCCTGACGGGGACGTGTCCCCAGTGGGTTGCTACTGTCTTAGGCTTCGAGTTCGAAGCTTGCTGCCCAGCGCGGAAGATCAATTGACTCGATCTCACCACTGGGTTGATAGCCAGGGAAACGGCTGTTTTCCTGACACCATTTCAGCAACTCAAGCGCGCCGCGATACTTGGCACGCCCGACTTCGACCATTTCCTGACTGGCCATGTAGCAGGCCGTCGAGAACGGTGCGGTTTTTTCAACGGCGATGAAGTAGAAATTGACCGTTTTCCCAGTCACTGCTTTCATGCCATCAATATAAAACGCCGCTTGAACGTCATAACCAAGGTTTGCAACTGCTTTCGAGAAGCCGTCCTTGCTGGCGGTGATGCAGCTTTTGAGGTCTGCAATACCGCGATCAAACATCCAGTCTGGACGAATCCTGCATTGCAAGCCAGTGTATTCGTCCGTCCAAAACAAGGATGTTTCGGCCTCACCTGCGGACAATATTTTGGCTGTCCCAGTGTGATTGAAAACGCTCACCCGCATTGCGGCAAGCGCGTCTATCTGCTCGGCAGCCAATGGGATTTTTCCTACATTTTCCTCGTCCCATTTTGCAGCAGCTTCTTTGCCCTCTTTAGTGCGCTTGTCGAACTTCGGCGCAAGCACGTATTCCTTGGCAAACAGCTCTGGTTCAAGGATGAATGAGTGGCACGCAGAACCAAACTCCATTGCAGGTGTGGGTTCGACGATTCCTTCCTTGTAGTTTTTGTAGTGCTCCGGCGACTTGAGCAATTGCACGATACCACTGTGCGAAATCGCGTCACTGGCGTGGTAAATTTTTATTGGCAAATCTCTGACGATGCGCTTCATTTGTGTCTCCTTGAAATAAAAAAGGGACACAAGCCCTATGCGGGGAAGTGTCCCCGATAGGGTTGATTACAAACCACACGCCCGTACTACTGGACGACTGATGGCGTAACCGGTGATGCAGCAAGCGATAATGATCAGGAACATGGTGTTCTCCTTTTGTTAAAAACAAAAAAGGGGACACCATGCCCCAGCGGAGAAGTGTCCCCGCGTGGGTGGTTGGGTGTTGCTTTGTGTGCTTCATTGACGATTGCTCGTCTTCTGTTTGTTTGGATTGGTCAGCCGCCAATATCAATTCCGAGCAATAAGCATACGGACTAGATGCTTTAAAAATACCGCAATTGAAAATGGCTGTCAATTTTCCCCGCGCGGCAACTCACTACACTTTTCGAGGGACGGCAGCCCGTTAAAAACCCCAGCACGTCCCCAGCACAGCTGTGGAACAGGTGGGAATTTTAGGGCGATGAAAAGCCAGCAAATCCTTGAAATTCCTTGCAAATTTGCAAAGAATTTCAAGGATTATTATTTTCAGTTGCACCAAAATTGTTGGTATGAAAAATACGAAGCCCCTCGAAATTTGGCTGTGGTTCGTATCGCGTCTTGATGCAACATACGCTCACTTGTTGAGCCATTATTTACTGTATATCGCATTGGTTCTGAGCTATGCGGTATTCGCATCGCGCTACGAGTTCTCGGTAAACGTCAGCGTCAGCTTACCTGGCACGCTCTACCTTGTAGAAAAGGGAACGCTGCCGACCCGCGATGAATACGCCTCGTTCTACTACCCGAGTGACTTTATTTATCCGAAAGGCACGCGATTCTTAAAAAGAGTGGCGGGTGTTCCGGGCGATGTAGTTCAATCGAAAAATCATCATTTTTTTGTGAACGGCAAGCCAGTTGGTGTGGCAATGTCCACTACCTCTACTGGCAAACACATCCAGGAAAATGACTTTGAGGGCGTAATTCCTGCCGGGCATTACTATGTAATGGGTGAGCATCCCTTAAGCCTCGACTCCAGATACAAGGTGGTAGGTTTACTGTCGAACCAGGCAATGGTTGGTCGTGGATTCAGGTTGTTCTAAATGACAACACTGGTTGATCGCTTGCTGAGAAAGTTCAACTTGCTACCCAAGGTTGTGGTGGCGGCTTCGGCTTCCTCCGCGCTGGCTCAGGTAAAACGAATCGAAGATTTGCGCAATATACCGCGCTACCCCCCATTCATGGAGGGTCTGCCTGTCCACGCGCCCTGGGTACTGCTTACGACGCAAAAAGAGCTTACCGGCGGGATTCAACAACTGATTGCCAATCAAGAACTGCTGGAGACGCACTACAACCCCGCGATGTTGCGCCTTGCCACGCTCGTGCAACTGTTACCAGCTTCTCAAGCGCATCACCATCGCGGTGCGGGCGGCATGTTGCGGCACTCTCTCGAAGTTGGGTTGTGGTCATTGCAACAAACCGAGGGAAAACTGATACGTGGTGTGGTCACGCCACAACAAAGACGGGTTATTGAACCGCGTTGGCGGCTCACTGTGTTCCTGGCAGGCTTGTGTCACGATCTGGGCAAGGTGGTGACTGACTTAACCGTTACCGACCGAGAAAACTCGCAAAAGTGGCGACCTTACAACCAAAGCCTGTATGACTGGGCTATATCCCACGGTATTGAAAACTATTTTTTGCACTGGCAAGAAGGTAGAGGCAAAAAGCACACCCATGTTTCCAGCACCTTGATTGATGCGGTAATCAGCAAGGAGACACTCGATTGGATCAGTGATGGCAGCACCGATGCGTTGATCTGGCTGACGGAATCGCTGAACAACAACCCCGGCTCAAGTAATCAAATACATAATTTTGTTGTAAGGGCGGACCAGTTAAGCGTTGAGCGTGACCTGAAATCCATGGGGGCAGCAATGGCAGGCTACGAGATCGGCGTGCCAATTGAGCGGTATTTGACCGACATCATGCGCCGTCTGGTTCAAGAAGGTATTTGGCGCATCAACGAGCCGTCTGCCCGCGTTTGGAATATCGAAGGCATAACCTACCTTGTTTGGCCGATGGCAGGTGAAGAAATCGCACGACGAACCAGGGATGAAGATATACCGGGCTTGCCCAAGACCCCAGACGGCATCCTGGACATGATGATCGAAAGGGAAATTGCATTTTTGCGCGAAGCTGAAGGTGATCCTTTCTTCTACATCGCACCAGACGTGATTACCGAAAAAATACCCGACATGCGACTTAAAGCGATCAGGCTGCGCGACCAGGCTCTGATTAGCTCGATGCCCATCCCGCCAATTTCAGGCCAAATCCACTCAAGCAAAGCGTCATCCCAGAACGTCCCCAGCACGTCTGTGGAACATGTTGAGCGCGCAGAGGAAATGCCACCCCAACCCCAACACGTCTCCAGCACGTCTGTGGAACGCGTGGCGGAAAAAATGCTCAGTTTGGATTCTCTTGAGGGCGCGATGGGTGAGTTGCTTCGCGTTTTAATCGGAGAATTCAACTTAGGCAAGAAGTCGTTTGCTGATCTGGGCGTTAAGCATGCCAATGGTTGCGTGTATCTGAAATGGCCAGATACGTTTGCGGGCTACGGTTTTACGCCCAAACAAATTTTGACTGAGTTGTCCGATATGGGGTGGATGATCCCGGCCAGCGAGGTTGCCAAGATTGGCGATGCGATTTTTTCGAGTGGGGTTGCCAAGGCGATCAGACTAACCGCTGATGTTGGAAAACTGTTTGTTGTTGACGACAAGCCTGTTAGCGAATCAACAGAAAAAACTGCAATAGATACCGTCAATCCCCCCTCTTCCCTATCCGCTGATTCTATTGCCGAGCCTGTTGCAGCAGAGGTATCCACAAGCACCTTTCGGAAACCAGCCCAAAAAGCCAGGACGAAGGCAAATCCAAGTGATGCCGTGGTGACAAAACCCAAACTCCCTGTAATCAGCTCCAATGCAGGCAACCCCAATGCGTCTGTGAGTACGCCAATCAAAACAAGAAAAGGTAAACCAATTGAAAAAACAGATTGAGGTATTTACTGGCCAATACCACAACGGAATGTGGCACGCCTCATCGTGTGAGGTTCCTTGGCTTGCGGCAGAAGGGGGTAGTTATGTCGAGGTAGTGAGGGTGATCGGACAGATTGCACCCGTTATTGCGGCGGATGCTGGTATTGGCTCATTCAAGTTGGTATGGCGCATCGCGACAAGGCAATCATGAGACGTTTTATTGTTACAACACTGCTTATCTTACTGGCGGCACCTCCCGCCATGTCTGATGATCTTGGTGTGATCGGTAAAACATACGACATCACCGAGCGCGACTTGATTGAAGTCATCCAGAACAAGTTAAAGCGCATGGAAAAAACCGGCGAACTCGCAAAATTCCAGAACGACTACAAAAATCGCGTCATTGATGGCATTGAGCACCCCAAACCCATCCTAGGCATTCAAGCGACCGCGACGGCCAACACCCACTACTACGACCCCTCGATGGTAACCGACAAGGATATTGCCGACGCGACCGGCAAAATCCTTTATCCACGTGGGACACCCGTCAATCCGCTGGATTACATCGGCTTGAACAAATACCTGTTGTTCGTGGATGGGCGTGATGCCAAACAGTTGGAATTCAGCAAAAAAATCACTGCGGCCTCTGATCGTCCCGTCAAATTGGTACTGATAGCGGGTGAACCGCTTGAACTCATGCGCAAATGGAAGATGACTATTTATTTCGATCAAGGCGGCAAACTGACCAAACGTTTTGCCATCACCCAAGTACCCGCCATCGTGAGGCAAGAAGGAAAGAGGTTGAGGATAGATGAGCTACGCTATTAGAACATTGGTATGTGCGCTGGCATTACTGGCATGCGCACAAAATGCGAATGCATCGCTGGATTGCCAGGGACGATTCCCGAATCTAATTACCGATATTTGCTGGAGTTGTATTTTTCCGATCAAGTTCGGTGCGGGCCCGCTATCGCTACCTATTTCACTTGGACAAGAGGACACACCAAATCCGGGTGGACTGCCGATTTGCATGTGCGGCATCAACCCCGGTTTAAAAATCAGTTTTTGGGAACCGGTGCGACACGTTGATGTGGTGCGCAAGCCCTTCTGCATGACATCGTTGGGCGGTATTGACATGAACCCCGGCTTTAACGCACCGCACGGCACACAAGAGATTAAAGATAATTCCAGCATGAGTTCTTTTTACCAAGCCCATTGGTATATTGATCCGGTGTTGGTATTACTGGAACTGGTGATAGATAGCCCGTGTCTTGAGCAAAAGGTGTTTGACGTAGCTTACCTGACCGAACTCGATCCGCTGTGGAATGACGACGAAATGACCAGCATCATCAACCCGGATTCGTTTTTATTTGGCAACCTTGTCGCCAAGATTGCTTGTGGTGCGGACTGTGTGATGTCATCGATGGGATTTGGCAGTAACACATTGTTCTGGTGTGCGGGTTGTCAGGGGTCGATGTATCCATTGAATGGGCATGTGGCTGCACACATTGGCGGGGTTCAGGCATCCAGCCTGATCGTATCGCGCCTGATCGCCAAGATGCACAGAGAGGGATTGATGTGGGCAGCATCGGGTAGTTCAGGGATGTGTGGTTACTACCCGCAACTGCTGATGGACAAGACCAACTACAAATACCAAATGCACTTCCCGGTCGCTCAGAACAAAATCAACGGTAGATGTTGTCAGCCGTTAGGCCGTACAACCGTTATTTGGGGGGCGAGTAAGGAGATACCTGCTGTTGGCGAGGACTTTGCCTACATGATTTTCCGCAAACGGAATTGTTGTCAGGGGGCTTTTTGATGAGGAACCTTGCTTCGCGCGCCCTGCTCTCTTCCGTGTTTTGCTTGTTGATACAACAAGCCTATGCAGAAACAGATATGGAACGCTCAAACAGAATACTCAAAGAGGTTACTGAGCGTGTCGTCAATCAATATCGCGCCCCTGCTCCCAGGCTCGACAACTTGCCACAACCGGCAGCAAAAGTGAATCCTGCGGATATGGCTAAACAATTCAGCCAGTCGCCCATTGCAAACCAGCCACCCGTCGCGCCTGAACTGATGGTGTTTGTGTCATTTTCAATGCCGCGCGAAAGTTTGATGCGCATCATTGAACAATCGGAAAGGACGGGAGCACGGCTGATTTTTCGGGGCTTCACTGGTGACAAGCTTACCGATATGTCGAAGCGCATCGCTGATCTATTGGGAAGTCATCGTGTTGAGGCAGTCGTTCATCCACCCGCATTTACCCAGTTCAAGGTTAATCAAGTACCCGCACTGGTCATATCTCAATCCGACGCTGGTAATCAACTGGATAACGGCTGCGCGCAGGCGGAACGTTATGTGAAGGTCACGGGTGATGTCAGCCAAGACTACGCGCTGGATTACATTGAGCGCACCTCACCGAAATGGTCAACGGTCGCGGCCACGTTCAATAGCAAGCTGCAAAGGAGCCGCAATTGAAAAATATATACGGTGGTTTTGCAGGGGCGTTGCTGTACTTTCAGTCTGCCGCAATCTTTGCGGTTACGCCCGCCCAGCAAGCCTTTATAGATGGGCAAGCGGCGGCACTAGCGGCGACTACGGGCGCGTCCACCAACATTACCAATGGCACGGTTGCTACTACCGTGAATAGCTTCAACCCGGCCTACTACTCATACAGCCCCACCGCACCACAAGCCAGCTATTTCCTGGGAGGGAACGGCAATACATCCGCGCCTGCCGCAAGCAAAATAACTGTTTGTCAAACAGGCCCGACCAATCCCGATGCGTTCCGTCAGCAAGATTGTACTGCTGTGAACCTCATGGTACACAATCCGCAGAATCGCCCTCAGTTCACCCTTAGTCCGACAAATCCCAATGTTGCTGCAAGCCGCCTCATCGAAGCCAACCCTGGTACGCTGGCCGCGCGTTCCCTTGGATATGCCAATCCATCTGCAATCGGGGCGTTCACTGGCTGCACCAATCGGACAGTGACAACACCCGCTACCTACACCACAGAGATTTGCGATGAGTATGGGGCGGGACTAACCAACTGGTGTGCATTGGGTACATCCATCAACGTTAATCCGAACACGAATTATCAGTGCAATCAAACTAATAATGCGTTCCAGACCCAAACTTGCAGCAAAACCACCATCCCGGTCGTTACGCCAACGCCCTACTGTGATGTGACGGGCAGTGCATCAGGGATAGGTTCATATACAACAACTAAAACTGCCTATAACGCCAAATTAAAAAAATGGGTGACGACTACGACCGTCACGCCTTATGGTCTGTTCAATGTAGTGTTTGCCTGTGCCGGTGATGCGTTAGCCAAAGTTACGGTGACCATTGCCGTTAGTGCGCAGTGCCACTGGGGAGGCTGTAATTCTGATTACTATCCGCTAACGCTCAATTTCATACCAGGCAGAAATACCGCAACATCAGGGTATCAGGCGCGTGTCTATGATGGGACTTTGTGGCACTTAACCTCGATAACTTATAACGGCACAACAAACACGGTATCGCTTAGCGACACGTCCAACCTCACACGAAAAACCGTCACGGCTACCACCACACCAACAGGTACGGTCGGTATTCGCAATGTAATTAGCTGGACGCTTAACAACGGGTGTGCGGTACAGGAGGCGGCAGCATTATGATTCGCTTGCTTTTCCTGACTGTTTCTTTGATTTTTGCTGGCACATCCATTGCGGCTTCTTGCGTTAAAACGGGTTCGGTTTGTGTTGATTCCACCCCATGCAAGACGGTATCTGGCGTACAGGTGTGTCTAACCGATCCTGCAATCAACAAAACTTGCTGGCAATACGACGACACCTACAAGTGCATGAAACCTGATTCAGTAGATTATTGCAGGGGCATTAGCCAGGTACGCGGCTGTTGGCAGACTGATTCTGTGTGCGCTGTGCCAGGGCCAACACCGACCGCTCCGTGCGACACCTGGCGCAATACCTATAGATGCGGTGCCTCAAGTTTACCTGTGCCGACCACAACCACGATTATCAATTCGTCACACACACTGGTCGCAGATACCGCGATACATCCCGCTTGCGCGACTTATGCGGACAACCCATCTTGCAGCATCGTCTCGCACAAGCGAGTTACAACCGGCACACCGACTGCGGTGTGGCAAGACGAGTACACCTGCATGAGTGCGCCAGCAACCTCCTGCTCTGATCTGATGGTTCGTGGTTGCACAATGGTTGGGCCAAGGAGATGTATCGCGACAAATCCAAACACAAGCGCTTGCACCCTCTTTGAGAAAACCTACAGTTGCCTAAAAACACCAGCGAGTACCTCCACTGTTGCGGATTGCGCCGGCAACCAATATTGCATGGGGGGAAACTGTTTCAACACCGGACATGTGCCAGATGCCGATATGGCGCAAACAGCCGCCATGATGGAAGCAATGCGGCAGGCAGGCAATTACATGGATGGCAGTATGAAAATCTTCAGCGGGCAAGGCAGTAGTTGCACCAACACGCTGTTTGGTTTGTTCAATTGCTGCAAGGGAAGCGGGGGTGGCAGTGGGATGAATAATTCAAGCATCATGAGTTCCGCGATGAGCGCAGGTGGTCAAGTGCTGAAAGCTGGCAGCAGCTATATGTACGACATGATGTTCGACAACTCCTATGTCATACGTGGAATTGACTCCGCGCTTGCCTCAACTCCGATTGGATCACTTACAAGTGGGCCCTTCAGCCCCTCCTTTTCAATGTACGGTTTTACGGCTTCATGGTCTGCTTCTGGCGGTTTCGTTCTTGCATTCGATCCAACCACATTAGCGATACAAGTGGCAATTATGATCATCGTGGAAATAGCATCCTGCGACCCACCAGAAAAAATGCTCGCCCTAAAAAAAGGGCAGAACTTGTGTCGTTTCACCGGCAGTTTTTGCTCAGTCGAGATTCCAATTGTCGGTATTTGTTTGCAGAAAACGGAAACTTATTGCTGCTTCAATTCCCGTTTAGCCAGGATTATCAACACAGCAGGCGGCGCACAAATAGGCCGTCCAGCGACCGATTGCTCTGGCTTTACGCCTGACCAATTTGCGGCATTGGACTTTTCTCGAATTGATCTATCGGAATTTATCGCCGAGATCATGGCCAATGTTCATATGCCTAATACGTCAGCGATCAACACCGATAGCACCGCCGCCATGCAGCGCAAGCTCAACAACTACTACACACGAGGTCGTCAATGATCACACCGAAACACATCATCGCTACTGCGGTATTTGGCCTTTTTGCAACTACGGCAAGCGCAGCGGAAAGCTACAGCGTCAAGGCATTGCTTATGCAGGCATTGAGTGCGCCAGATGGCAAAGCCCGTGGAGTCGTGGCGGGAAAAGAAGCGGATGCCATTCACTCGGCAACAGGCGCATCCGAACCGGTCAGGGCTGAGGTATCAACGCTCAAGCGGTTCAAACAGGAGGGATGTAGTCGCCTCGCAGTTAAGCTGATCCAGCCGAACACACCAACAAAATCGGGGACGAAAACTGACTTCGCGCTGAACTATGAGCTGAATCTATGCCAAAACGGAATGCCGCCGACCGAAGGGATGGACTTGGGTGAAGTTTCCAAGATTATGGGTGGACATAACTGAAATCCGGATGGCGGAGACGGATGTTGCACAGTGATGTTGCACAGTGTTGCTCATTCAGCCTGTTAGCACTACAATACTACTACTTTTGTAGTAAATGTTATTGGGAGAGCGATGATGGGAATGCCAGTCAGGATTGATGACACGTTGTACGAGCAGGCTCGCACCGAAGCGCAGATTGAACACCGCACCATTGCTGGACAGATTGAGTATTGGGCGATGGTCGGTCGTGCGTCACTCGACAATCCGGATCTGCCAGTTAGTTTTGTGGCGGAATCACTGGCTTCGATGCGCGAACCGCGCGAACAGGCCACTCCTTTTGTGCCACGCAGTCGCCGTACATGAGTTACACGGTTGAGCAGACGAGGCGATTTGCCCGCCAGTACAAAAAACTGCACAACAACGTTGCGACTGATGTCGATGTAGCGGTCGAACTGGTCGCAGCACAACCTTCTGTCGGCGAACGTAAAAAGGGGGATCTGGCTGATTTGTTTGTCTACAAGTTTCGCAGCCAGGGGCAGCTCTATCTGCTGGGCTACACACTCGATGAGGACGTGCGGCTGGTTTATCTGGAAGCTATCGGCCCACACGAAAACTTTTATCGCGACCTCAAACACTAATCAACGCAGTGCGGCACGTCAGTCAACAAATCCTGTTTTTTGAGTTGGTTTTACTGCCTATGGAACTATGCTGACAAAATATTCTTCAGCACGCGCTTTTACCGCTTTGCCTGATTGATTCGTATTCCAATGGATTCCGCCACACATAACGAATCCAATGCGAGTGTCTATCTGAAAATTTATGAATAACCGCTTACGAGCGCACAGCAGCCATATATATCGATACGATCTGTCGGGCAGGTATCGAGACACAGCGGTCATAGCAAAAGTGACTATGACGGTCAGCTCTGGGACGTGAAGCGGTTGTTGATTTTAGTCTAAATCGCTTGGTTTAATTGTCATAACTCACTGAACCTGCCTACCAGTTTTCATAAGGCTGAATCAATCAGCCATTGTGCTCACGACGATGACGCTGATGACAACCAAACTTGAACCAATAATACGTTGTCGCCAACCTTCATACTCTTTTAGCCAAACTATGCCGAGCAATACCGTCAACACAATCCCAGCATTGGTCAGTGTTACCGCATAGGCAGCGGGCAGCGCGCGCATCGCATAAATAACAAGAGCATAAGCTGTACCAACACCTGATGTTCCTATGATCAGCGCGTAAACCGGCGGTGTCGCTGCGGGTATCCAGCGACCTGTACGCCACTTTTGCTCTGCCAACAGAAAAATCCAACTGATAGCAAAATTTACGCAAACGTAGCCCAGTGCGCTTCTGAGATCAGGGACATTTACCGCCGCCAGCTTGTCGCTCAAGCTATAAATAACCGTCATCAAGGCGGCAAACAAAGCGTAAGGCCATGCGCGACTGAGTCGTGTTACACCATCCTGCGCGCTACTTGCAATCATCCAGAGACCAGACAAAGCCAAAAGGATGGCAAACCAGGACAACAACGGGAAGCTGTGACCGAGGAACAGCACTTCAACAATCGCAATCAACAACGGAGAACTACGCACCATTGGATAGACTGCGCTGGCGGGTGCCAATGTGTAGGCGCGCCGAAGCGCTAAAAAATACAGACCATTGCTTGTACCGCTAATGGCTGCACAGAGATATAGTTCTGGTGCCTGTGCTGCGGCACGCAGGTAATCCGGCAAACTGAATGGCGCGAATATCAGCACATACAGCCCCACTATCCACCATAGAAAATTTGCCTCGCTAGGTGTCCGCCTGGTCAAAAGATTCCAGGAAACATGTAGTAAAACGGACGCCCCTACGGCCATCAGCGGCGACATGATATTTCCGGAATTTCCAGTCTATCGCCATCGCGTGCCAGCGACAGCCTGCCTGTCAGTTCAAAGGGGTGATTCAATAACCAGACGTCAAGACTGTGACTGATATGCATCAGCACAATATCGCTATCCGGATAATCATTACTCAATTCCAGTACTTCCGGATAATCAAAATGATTCCGTTTTCCCTCTACGCCCGGAGGGTAAGTGCAATCAAGGCAGATCGTATGAGGTTGCCATTGTGTTAAAAATTCTGCAGTAGCGGGCGGAATTTCACGACTATCCGTCAGATACGCCAATCGAGCGCCATTATGTTCGATACAGTAACCCAGCGTCGGTTTGGAATGCACTAGTGGCACTGGCGTAATTCGTACACCGCCCACCTCAAACGACTCAAATTTAGACAGATGCTTAAATTTCAACGGGCCGGGATACTTGTACAGATCCGCGCATCCTTCCGCGTCGTGCGGCGCGAACACATCTAGTTCACCTACCCCCCAACGCCAGTGAAATAAACCTTGCACATGATCAGGGTGAAAATGAGTAATCAAAATGGCGGATAAACTGCCTGATGGGAAACGCTCACATACGTCCATTACACCTGCGTCCAGCAGTAATTTCACACCGCCAGCCTCAATCAGTGCGCAATTCGGACGTCGTATAGCGCTGACATCAATCCGGGCGCGGCGGCAAATCAGACAGTCACACCCCCACAGCGGCACGCCACCCGCAGCACCCGTACCCAGAAAAGTCAGCTGCATTGCATTACTCGTGTTTTAGAGCGGATCAATTCGACGAACGCTGGGCCTGTTTCATCGAGTGGTGCGTCATTATGAAAACGCAGCAATCTCGTATGCTGCAAGGCTTTGAACTCTTCAGCCCGCATCAACCTCGCTTCAATCTCACTGGCCGTTTCACGTCCGCGCGACTGTAATCTGCCACGTAATACATCAGCCGAAACTTCTATCAATAGCGGAATCAGTTCTGGATAATTTTTTGATGCCTGTTGAAGATAGGCCCGCGAGCCATTCACAATCACGACCAGTCCTTTTGCCAGCCACTGATTTATTTCGCAGCCGATGCCATACCGCATTCCATGACTTTGCCAGTGCAAGGGGAACAATTTACGTGCCATTCTGGAATCAAATTCTGATTCACTTAAAGCCACATGATTTTCACCGCCGGCATCGTGCGGGCGAGTAATGTAACGATGCGCGAACACAACACTGGAATCCTGTTCCAGCGCATGCCGCGCATGCAGCATCAAACTGTCCTTACCGCTGCCGGACGGGCCAATCACATAGAGTAAAACACCGCTCATCTCAGGCGCCATGATCGAAAGCCAGTGTCATCACGGCAATTCCCTCTGACCATACACGCGCCGCCTGAGGCAATCCGCCCAAATTACGCACCGCAATCAAATCGGCACGCTTGCCCACAGCGATGGTGCCTCGGTCATTCAGACCAGCAGCACGCGCAGGATTTGCACTCACTAGCGCGACAGCTTGATGCAGTTGAATACCGGCCATCACAGGTAACTGCATGATTGCAGGTAACAACGCCGCAGGAGAATAGTCACCGCACAGACAATCTGCCACCCCTTCGATAATGGCATCCAGCGCACGCATCGAGCCTGATTGTGACTTGCCCCGCAATATATTCGGTGCACCGAACAATGTTGCCAAGCCAGCGGCACGTGCCGCCTGTGCGGTCTCAAGGTTTATCGGAAACTCGGAAATTCTCACACCTAAGTCAGTCACAATGCTGATTTTTTCAGGGCGATCATCATCGTGACTAGCTAATGGAATACCTTTTTGACGCGCCACTTTTGCCAGTTCCTGCATGCGCGCAAAAGAGCCATCCCCTTGTGCCAACTTGTCTGCCAGCAACACATCTATTTCAGCGGGTGATTTCTTATAGGTACGCGCAAGGTAGTTACGATAGGCATCTGTATCTTTAAACTGGCCCTGCCCAGGCGTGTGATCCATAAAGGACATCAGGTGTATCTCGTTATTTTCCAGTAGCTCGTGCAGCACGGCAGGTGCAGTCGGATCGGTAATCTCATAACGCGCATGCACACGGTTATCCACTAATGCGTGTTCCTGCCAGCTATGCACTGCACGCGCTAACGCCGCAGCGGTCTGGTTATTACGCACGCCCAGTTCAGCATTAGCAAAGGACAGAGCATGATAAATAGTGGTAATACCCGCAGCAGTATTGCGTTTATCCGCCTGAGCGCAGGCAAAATCGAAGGGGAAATGCACGCCGGGACGGGGCTCCGCTTCCTTTTCCAGCGCATCGCAATGCAGATCAATCATGCCCGGCATAAGAATATGCCCGGTCAAATCGATGTCCGTCGCGCCATTGTTGCTTGCCGGGTCGATTGCAACGATCACGCCGTTTTCAATCAGAACCGCCGCACTTTTCAGGGTTTCATTTTCCAGCACCACCTGTGCGCCTGTAAGATAGAATTGATTTTTCATGCTAATCCTTGCTAAGTTCAGTTACTGCGATTGGGGGAGAAAGTTCCACGACCTCATCGGCCAGGCGACGTACCAGGTCAGGGTGATGAAAGATGGCCAGCATGGCGATACCAGTTTCTTTAAGTGACTGAATATGCTCAACTACTCGCTCAGTCGTCGCGGGATCAAGACTAGCCGTGGGTTCATCCAGCAACAACAATCGAGGCTGTGCAATCAAGCCGCGCGCCAGATTCACACGCTGCTTCTCGCCACCCGAAAAGGTCGCTGGTGGAACATTCCACAAATGACTTGGCACCGCCAATTGCGCTAATAATTTCTCAGCACGGCCGCGTGCCTCATGGCTGTCCACACCCCGTGCAAACAACGGTTCAGCCACCACATCAATGGCTGATTTGCGGGGCAGGCAATACAAAAACTGCGTCACGAAACCGATTTCCTGTTTACGCAATTCGAGTATCTGATGTTCGCCCGCTTTTGCCAGATCAATGACATTTCCGGCTTTGCTACGATATAGAATACGTCCGCTGCTTGGCAGGTAAGTGCGGTAAATCCCCTTCAAAACTGAAGACTTACCGGCACCTGTAGGTCCGATAAGAGCAGTTAAACGTCCCGGATAAACGCTCAAATTAACACCCGATGCAGACGGAATATCTTTGTTTCGTTCATGTAAATGAAACGTCTTGGCGTGGTCTTCAATGGTTAAAATTGCTTGTGTCATAGTCATCTCACAGTGCGGAAGCTACCAGCCGCTGGGTATACGCGTGCTGAGGATCTTCGAGAATTTGATCGGTCAGACCGGACTCGATTACACGGCCGTGTTTCATCACCAGCGTGCGTCCTGCCAGCAACCTGATCACGCCCAGATCATGGGTTACCACGATCATCGCGGTATCGAGTTCATTTTGAATCTCCAGAATCAGATCGAGAATGGCGGCTTGCACAGACAGATCAAGGCCCGTGGTCACTTCATCCAGGAACAGCAGCGGCGGCCTGGTAGCCAGAGCCTTGGCAATTTGTACGCGCTGTTGCATCCCGCCTGAGAAGGTTTTTGGATTTTGATCTATACGCGCCAGTGATACTTCCGTGCGCGAGAGTAATTCACCTGCCCTGCGGCGAATCTCAGCGTAATGTTTCAGGTCACTCATCAACAGGCGTTCCGCGATATTACCGCCTGCCGAAATCTGAAAATTCAGACCCATATGCGGGTTCTGATAGACCATGCCAAAACGTTTGTTGCGCATACTGCGTTGCTGAGCCGCGTTAAGGCTGAACAAATCGTGCTGTTCTGCACCATCGAAGAAAGTTGCTTGTCCGAAAGTCGGCGCATCGTCGAAATACAGCATTTTGACCGTGCTTGATTTACCGCTGCCGGACTCGCCGATGATGCCCAGAATTTCGCCCCGATACAGATCGAAATTAATATCATGAGCGGCAACCACACTGCCGCAAAAAGGGCAGATATTGGTATCAAATTCAGGGCCGGTATGTTGCGTGCAGAGCGGACAGCCCTTGCCGTGGATACGCGACAGTCCGCGTACTTCGAGTATTTTGCGACTCATGCTGCACTCCCAGTTTGTTGCTGTTCTTCGCAATAGGCGGAATCCGAGCATTGATATGCCACCATTCCTTGATCATTGCTGAACTCATCCAGAAAACTTACCGTTGAACCGCAGCATCGGCAGGCATGACGCACACCCGTCGCATCACGAAAATCTTCCACACGAAAAGCGATATCATCAAAAACTAGGGGTTCAGCCAGCGTGTAAGGCGGCACGGCGTAAATCTTCTTTTCACGTCCCGCACCTAGCAAAACCAGGGCTTTGGACTGATGTAATTTAGGCACATCCCAGCGCGGAATCGGCGAAGGATCAATCACATAATGTCCGTTGATCCGCGTCGGATAACGATGCGAGATGGTGATCTCGTCAAAATGCACGATGTCTTCGTAAAGTTTGACCAGCAAACGTGAATAGTCTGCCTCGGCATGCATGATTTTTCGCCGTGCTTCTGATGCTTCAACCACCACCAGCGCATCGGGATACGGCACTTGCAAAATCAATATCTGCGCTTCCGTCAGCGGCTTTTCCGGAATGCGGTGACGCGACTGTAGCAAGCTCGCCTCCTCCGTTTTTTCAGTGACGTCAACGCCGGGACAAGTCAGCTGCACAAATTGGCGTAAATTCACGGCGTTGACCGAATCATCCGAGCCTTGATCGATCACCTTCAGCGTGTCTTGAACGCCGATCAACGACAGGGTAATTTGCAGGCCACCCGTACCAAACCCTCGACCCATCGGCATTTCACGCGAGGCATATGGTGTTTGATAACCGGGAATAGCAATGGCTTTGAGGATGCAGCGACGCACTTCTTTCTTTGCATACTCATCCAGAAAACCAAATGAGTAGCCTGCATCCTCTAGCGGCAGTTCATAATTTGAATTCATGCTGTTTCTCCTGGCTTACGCACCTTGCCTTGCGTGGTGCGCAAGCGATCCATATCCGACTGAAAGGTAACGTAATGCGGCATTTTGTAATGAGAGGCGAAGCCCATTGAATCAACCCCATCCACATGCAACAAGACAAATTCAGGATCTTCTGAAGGGTTATCAGGACCGTCACGCATGCCTTTTTGCAAGGCTCGATCAAGGATCGCCATACTGATTGCCTTAACTTCATTGTGACCAAAACACGCACCATAACCCAAGGTAAAGACTGGCATGTCACCGGCGTTGCCGCTTTCATACATCGCAACCACTTCGCATTCGGTTATCAATACTTCACCGGCTTCCATCAATTCACCGGTCACAGGATGCGGCAGCATGACCGGCAGATAACCCACGCGGAGCTCGGCCACGGTAGGATGCACATCGCCATAACCACGCATATTTGAATATGCCATCGCCAGCAAAGAACCGGTTTCAGCACGCGCCATGGTAGCGAGTGCTGCTGAGCGCGGCACCGGAAATACCAGTGGGTCGCGTGTAATATCAAAGGCTTGCTCGCGCATCAAGCCTAACGGCGGCAGTAAACCTTCGGCACGTAATGCGTCCAGCACCTTTGGAAAGCTATCCGGCAAATCAGCCTCTGGCGTATTGCTGAGGAAATTTTTGGCAACTTCTCGAAATGCAGCAGGGTCTTCATTTGCCAGATCAAGACGCAACAGACGCAATGCATAATCGAACGTCGCACCCAACATTTGACCGCCCGGAATGTCCTTGAAGGCAGATGAGATGCGGCGAATACAGCGCATTTTCGACGTGTCTTGTAGCGGTGTTTCGAGCAATCTAGGCTTGGTTGAGCGATAGGCGCGCAAGGCAAAAGCGGCCTCCAGCGTATCGCCCTGAAATTGCTTGAGCGCGAGTGCGGCCAGTTTCGGATGATAAAGCCCGCCTTCGGAGACGATTCTTGAGGTCAACAAGCGCAACTGATCTTCGATGACGGACAACTTGATCGGCTCATCAACTGCATTCATACAGCGCATATAATCGGTCGCGGCGGCGGCGCCATCGATGGCCGCTTTACCGCCTTTGATTGCAACGTAACTCATGCTGCATCTCCCATTGTGATCTGCGTGGTTCGTGGCATTGCCACAAAATTATGTTCATCACACAGCACAAAATCGACACCAAGTGGAAAAGCCGATACCCATTCCTGACGCGCAGCAATCCACGCGGGATGCAGTCCGTCTACACTGATGGACGTTGTACTTTCAATGCCGGGACCACTCAAATGCAAGCTAAAATTGCCAGTCAAATCGTGGTGCAATGCAGCTACGCGCAATAAAATAGTCGCCCCCGTTTCAGGCGCATCCAGTGTGCCTATGCACGGATCAAAATCAGGTTCTGAAGCACCATCCAGCAGAATAAACGCCGCCTTTTCCGAAACGCAGGGGTGCGTTTCCAACCTAGCCCACAATGCTGAACTCAACAATTGCTGAGGATCTGCCAGCGTGGTTTCGCCATCAACCAGTGCAATCAGAATTGAAAGGCAAGCACTTGTCTCATGATCGGCACAGGGGGTAATGCGTCCTGGATAGCTAAAGCTATCAAGCAGGCCGCGAAATACCTGCTGTTGTCTCATGGGTTGCCAGATATCTGGCGAACAGTTGATCGTTTCATTCAGCATCTTCGTCATCCTCTTGTTCCAGCAGCGAAAAATCAACACGAGTGGCAGCCAGCATTTGTCGGCGCTCGCCTATCTTTTGCATACGCATCAGCTCTCCCTTTTCAACCAGATTTTCAGCTACGTTACAACCATGTAACTTACCCGACAGGACCGCATCGAGAATAGCGATGGAACGAGCCAGTTTCGCCCGGTCATCAACCAGTACACAGCCACCTTGAACCTCATAACCATCAGCTGTTTTTAAGATCACTTCGGCGCGAGCCACCGGGATTTCACCTAGGTAAAACGGGTCATGAAACGCACCGTCCGTTAAGCTCAATAGACCTAATCCTGCCTGTGGCAAGAACACATCGCGCACTTCAATGTCACAGCTTAGGGTTGCCGCGACCGCTTTGATCTCAGCCGCGTCTAATTGACAGAGCGCGCGCGGCCAATCATTTCTTGGAATATTCATTAGTTAAGTTTTCCTCTTATCCAGGTAGACAGATAATCAATCGTTAAAATAGTGGCCAGAATCACCACAATCAGCGCGGCTGATTGGTCGTAATTGAACATGCGTAAGGTGTCATGTAGAGCAAGACCAATGCCACCCGCGCCAACCAGGCCCAATACTGCGGCCATGCGTACATTGCGGTCGAAGATATAGAGCATGTAACCCAGCGCTTCGCGTTGAATCGACGGCCATCCGGCATACATCACCAGTTGAATACGCGATGCGCCGGTCGCTGTGACGGCTTCATAAATCCCGTTATCTACGCGTTCCAGACTTTCCGCAAAGAACTTACCCAGAAATCCTGCCGTATGTACGCCCAACGCCAATGCGCCCGGCAAAGGTCCCAGCCCCAATGCTGCAACAAATATCAATGCCAGCAACAAATCCGGCATGGCACGCATAAAGTTGAGCAATTCACGCGCAATACGATAGGTCACGGCATTCGGTGACAGGTTTCGAGCGGCGAACGGAGCTAACAGCACCGCCACGACAATCGCCAGAGTACTTCCCCACAACGCCGTTGCCAGCGTTTGCCCCAACAGCTCTACATATCTAGATAAGTCTTCAAAATTAGGGCGACTGTAGCGACTGAAATACTCGAAAATGTCCTGCACGCCATACAGCAGCGTCTCAAATGACAACTCCAGATCGAAGATAATTAGCCAAATCAGCGCCAGCCAACCCGACAACCATACGGAGGTCGGATTGAACGGCCTTTTAGGTAAGGCAGGACGTTCGATTATTTGCTCAGTCATTTAAATCATCCTCATGCGAAAGTGATCGGATGCGCGATCAAGCAACGTCACCACGATGTAAATAGACAGCGCAATTGGCAGTAGTCGGTCATAGTCGAACATCCGCATGGCCATCACCAGGTCATAACCGATACCGCCCGCGCCCACTAAACCTAGAATCGCAGCGGCGCGCAGGTTGTGATCCAGCACATACATCACAGTGCCGACAAAGTCCGGAAACGCTTGCGGAAAATGAGCGAAAGTACGCAGTTGCAACCAACTTGCCCCCTGTGCCACCACCCCTTCCACCTGACGCTGATCGACCACTTCAATGCTCTCGGCAAAAAACTTGCCCATGAAGCCGACCGTCACGAATGACAAAGCCATGATTCCCGGCAAAGGTCCTAAGCCCACAGCAGAGACAAACACCAGCGCCCAGACAAGTTCGGGCAACGCGCGCATCAAGGACAGTAAATTGCGTGTCGCATGAAAAACAGCAGGATGCGGACTGGTATTTTTAGCCGCCAGAATACCCAATGGCAGACTGATGACTAGCGCAATACTGGTCGCCAGAAACGTCATTTCGATAGTCTGCAAGATGTTTTTAGCCAGTATCGGTAAATATTCCCAATCGGGGAGAACCAGCAAATTTCCCGCAAAAGCCAACATGCGAGGAATGGCGGTGACGATCCGGCCTAAATCAAGCTCGAGCGCCGGTGCGCTGATCACCAAAAGCAAAATACAGGCGAGTAGCGACAGCGTTGGCACCAGGCCAGGTCGTCCGTTAGGCGTAGGCCAGCATAGTTTCGAGTTGCTCATCGACTTGATCTCCGTTGCGACTATAGATTCGACTCAGCGTTACGCGATCCAGCCCGCTGGCCGGACCGTCATACACCACCAGTCCGTCATTCAGTCCGATGATGCGGTCAGCGAAACGCTTAGCCAATTCGACCTGATGCAGATTGACCACCACGGTAATGCCGTCGCGCGTACAAATTTCGCGCAGCAGCCCCATGATTTCTTCACTGGCAACAGGATCCAGGCTGGCGACCGGCTCATCGGCCAGAATCACACGCGGTTGTTGCGCCAGCGCACGGGCAATCCCGACACGCTGCTGTTGTCCACCGGAGAGTTTATCGGCGCGATTCCAGGCTTTGTCAGTCAATCCCACCCGAATCAGCGCATCGTGCGCAAGATCCAGATCGGTGCGACGAAATAAATATAAAAGGCTGCCCAGCCATGAGCGATGCGACAAACGCCCGGTGAGCACATTGGTCATGACCGACAGTCGATCTACCAGATTAAAATGCTGAAACACCATGCCAACTTGTGAACGAACTTCACGAAGATTGTTTTGCGTGACGACTTGCTCGCCTATCTGAATGGTGCCTGCAGTAGGTGTTTCCAACCCATTGATAGTGCGTAATAAAGTAGACTTCCCCGCGCCAGACGGGCCGAGAATAACCGTGAAAGAACCCGCTGCAATTTCTGCGCTAACGCCCTTGAGTGCTTCAAATCCATTGGCATAACGTTTGCCGATGTCTTTTATAATGATTTTAGCCATACGACCTCCTAATTAATTCGCGGTCTGCATCTACTTTGCCGACCGCGACACTTCAATTACTTCAGCTGCTCTTTCTTAAGGCCAAGTTCTTTAACCATATTGCGGATCATTTGATAATCTTTAGGCTCAACCGCAACGTAATGGCTGATCTTGCCGTAGCCTGTTACTTTGATTTCCTTGTCTGCATTCAAGATTGCGTCGCGAATTTGTGCTTTCAGTTCCTTAGGCAAATCACCGCGATAAACCAGTGGAGAGCCTGGCAACGGTGATGATTCGGCGATGATGCAATTGCTTTCTTTGGTAATCAGACCTTTTTCCAACATCTTTGGATAGGTAATGTCATTGTCAGCCGCCGCATCAACCGTCTTGTTTTTCACAGCCAATTCCGCTGCATCGTGCGAACCAGCATAGGTAAACTTACCGAAGAATTCCTGAGGCATCTTGCCGGTTGCTTGCTTCACCATGTAGCTCGGCATCAAACCGCCAGAGGTAGAGGCTGGATCAACAAACGCAACGCTCTTACCTTTCAGGTCGAGAATGCTTTTGATGCCACTGTCGCAAGGCGTAACGATGATGCTTTTGTAAGTAGCTGAATTGCTGCCCTCACGAATACCGACAGCAAAGGCTTCAGCACCTGCTTCTTGTTCAGCCAGGTAATACGACAAAGGGCCGAACCAGGCGATATCCACACGCTTCTTTTTCATGCCTTCAATCACGCCGGCGTAGTCCGTTGCAGTGAACATTTTCACTTTTTGACCCAGCTTCTTTTCCAGATAGGCGCGCATCGGTTCGAAGGTTTTGATCATTTCTTCGTTGTTATCAGCTGGAATCAAGCCAAGTACTAATTCGCGAGCCTGTACCGCTGCAGTTGCACTCATCAGCGAAGCGCCGATCAGCATGGAAAGAACAAGTTTGTTAAATTGCATGTTGAAACTCCTGTTGGATTCAGTTTGGTAGGGAGGTTTTAGGGTGTGATGCGCAGTTGGATCCGGTCTGCGCGGAACCGGGTAATGGCGTACTCGACCGGAGAGTTATCCCGATCCAGCACGTTCAAACTCTTGACCCGCAACACGGGCCGATTTTGGGTAATTCCCAGCAGCTTTGCATCGTCGCCTTGAGGAAGCACGGCGGTTACCAGGCTTTCGGTACGATGAAGTGCGCCGTGATTTTTCTCTAAAAAGTCATGCAACGAGCCGCCGGCATAGCCATCCAGCAATTCGCTAAATGGTTTAACAGGCAGAAAATGGGAAATAACACAGAAGGGCAAGCCATCGGCTAAGCGTAATGTTTCAAGCCAAAGAACAGGTTCGTCAGCCAGCAGCGCCAAGTTGCGCGCAACACCTGCAGGCGCAGGAGTAACCATTTTTCGTATTACGCGTGTATCGGTAGAAATACCGATATCGGCCAGCGTTTGAGTAAAACGCGTATTTGCTCCGACTCGATAATCGAGCAACTGATCGGTAATAAAAATACCTACACCATGACGCCGCTCAAGCAATCCTTGCGAAATGAGTTCATCAACGGCACGACGCAAAGTATGACGATTAACGGCAAAGCGTGCCGCCAACTCACCTTCCGCAGGCAATCGGTCGCCCGCCGCGCCCTGACGAACATAGTCGCGCTCCAGCACTTCGGCGATTTGTGCATAAAGGGTAATTCCGGTATCGCGATCAATTGCGTAAAGGCTCATGACGATAGATGTCTAGATATGTAATGCGACACATCATGAGTTACAACCATTTCAAACCAATGAAGCTTTTGTGAAAGTTTTGTGAATTATTAATACTTCAACACTAAAGCTGTAGTTATAAGCGAGGCGGGTATGTATTTGGGATGAGGATGAGGATGAAGAGGAACTGACTGTTTGGGTAGATAAGATTTAGTCTTTAACGGCTGGGTTGTTCATGTTTTTGTCCGTCTAACACCACCGCATCTAACTACCGCTTTCCATTAGCAAGCGGGCGTTCATTTTCAACAATTGACCTGCGGGTTATGGCACTCAGCGGTCCATGAATTGAGTGATTCTACCCTTGTTTGTACGCCTGCTTACGAGCTAATTGCTGTCAGTCGAAATCGTAGTAATTGAGATTGGTATTACTGGCCGACTTGCTGTCGTAACGGGTAGCGGGTTTGCGATTGAGATCGGTGGCGGATTACCTTGAAATCGGCATCCACCCCTAAAACCCCGCCTCTATGATGAAACGGGAATCCAATCCATCCTCAATCGAACTGCTGATTTCCAAGCGGTTTCGGGCGCGCGTAATCCCCACATAGAACAATCGCCGTTCCTCGTCTTCGGTGGAATCCGGGTGTGGCAAATTGCCATCCTCCACACCAATAATCCACACACTGTCGAATTCCAGACCTTTACTGCCGTGCAAGGTGGATAGCACTACGCCGTTGTCGTTGGTACGATCTGTTGTTCTCGATAGCGTATTTAAGCGTTGCGCCAACGATCCTTTAAGCCTAACAATGATGCCGGCCAGTTTTTTTACCAGATCACCTCGATCTTGTTTGGCATGCTGCGCAAGCCAGTTGGCTGCGGCATAGATGGCAAGCGTCGTATTGCCATCCGCTATCTGCCTCCGCCATTCAGCGCATCCACGTCGCGCACTTTCGATAGTCTTTCTGGTACGCACATCGTTTTCTGGTGCGTGGATCAAGATTCTTTCCAGCATTTGTCCGCAACTTTTATTGTCGTGATGCAGATTGAGCAATTCCGACCTGACCCCGCAAACCGACAATGCATTGGCCATACCCGTCCATCCGTCCGACTGTACGCTTTTAAGCAATCCGACCAAGGCACTGCCCGTCACACCATCCCAAACAGATTTCCCACCTGAAAGCGTATAGTCAATGCCGCTTGCCAGTAGTTCTGCCTCAACCACTTCCAGCAAACTATTGGTGCGCGCGAGTATTGCCCACCCTTGGTCGGCAGATTTATTTATCGTCTCAACAACAAGACTGGCCTCGTGGTATCTATCTGCGGCGCGATGTATTTTGACGATGCCGATTGCGTCGCGGGCGGCCTCGATGGCTTTGTTGGCTCGGTTAGGGTTGTTGGCAATCAGGCGTGCCGCATGAGCCAAGATATTAGGTGCACAGCGGTAATTGATTGGCAGCGTGATTTCCTGGGCAACCAGCGTTTGCGAAACGCGGAGCATCCCCGCGTAGCCCAGCGCATTCCGAAACGAGTATAGGCTTTGATCGTCGTCGCCAACAATCGTGACCTCAATGCCAGCCATGCCATGTTCAATCACCCATTGCGCCTGCACCTCGTCCGCATCCTGAAACTCATCAGCCAACAACCAGCGCACGGCAAGCGGCTTAATGCTCTCGTCTCGAAACCCATTAACGACAGTCAGCAAAATATCGGCGAAATCCATCCCGTGTTCTGTGGCAAGCAGATGCTGGTAGGCATTGAACACATCCTCGATGCCGGGATCGCTGAATATGGTCTGCCCCAACCTTGATTTGGCGCGATCAATGGCGGAAAGCACCTTGTCAAAAGGTACATCACATTTGCATTGTGAATAGCACCGCCTAAGCAAACCCATGCGCTCACCATCCGATAGCAGTTTCATGCTTGACATGTGTGGCAAGCGTCGAATCTGTGACAGTGCGACCGAATGAAATGTCCCGACCGCCAGACGCTTTGCCTCGCCTTCCCCGCATAAGTGCAGAATGCGCGACTTCAGTTCAGCGGCGGCATCGCGTGTGAACGTAACGGCGCACAACCGCCCGGTTTTGTTTTCACTGAGCAACCGGGCTGCTCGCATGGATAGTACGCGTGTTTTTCCTGACCCTGGACAGGCCAGCACCGAACAATGCCCTAGCGCATTAACCGCTCTGGCTTGTTGCTGGTTGAGTTGCAAATCAGGATACGGACTCAGTGACAGTCAGTGCTTCGTCTTCGGCGGGAAGTGTTTTTGCGGTTTTGGTGGCTTTGGCAGTTTTCTGTTTTGCGATGGGTTCCTCCTCGTTCAAGAGGCTTGTGTTATCCACCTCGCTTGGTGACGCGCCATCAGTTTCTGCCAGTTTTCCAGCTGCACGGAAAGCGCGGTTGGTGATGTTTTTTATTTCGGCGGCAACCCCGATCATTTTCCTGCGCCATTGCCTTTCCAGGCTGGCCTTTGCATCGTCATCAATAAATCCGGCAAACCATGCCGAGTGAACAAGGCAGAGCAACCCATCAAGCTCCGAGATTATTTGCAGATATTGACCGGCTTTATTGCAGGTTAGCTTGGCTTCGACTTGTTTTGTGTTGGTGTAATTCAGTCTGCCAATCTCGATACCATTGTCCTCGGCGATCTTCTTGATCCGCGCGCCTTCATTGCGCAGATTCGTAAGCGCATTGTTAATCAGGTGATCGACGGCACCGTTGATGGCCATCATTTCGCTGGCATTTTTGACCAGTGTCGGCAGCACGGCGCTTAGATTGCGCATTGAGACGGCGCAGTCATCGAATGCCGTCTCATAGACCAATTGGGCTGGCGTCGTATAAATAGTTGTGTCTCGAATGACGAACGGATTACTGAACTCCAGGTATTTTTTTGGTGTTCTGATCGCCCCTTTCGCAGCCTTTTTCTCTTCCATGTAACGCTCCATTTGTGAATTGAACGGATATTGCCACGGGCAATCATGCTTCAAACATCCATATAAATCCTCGAAATACCTTGCAAATTTACAAGGTATTTCGAGGATTTATATTTTCAGTTGCCCAATAATTTCCATACGCGCCACAGACGCTCTACAGCGCATGTGGAATTTTAGGCGGTTCGGCTGGTGGCGCTCAGTCGTACTGGAAACGCGCCACAGTCGCGCTACGGGCGGGCCGGATTTTCGTGGTGTTGCGATGATTTGTTTCACGCCCGTTCTACAGACGCTCTACAGAGCATGTGAAATTTTTAGGAGGAATGATGCTGACAGTTGGATTGGATATTGGTTACTCGAATCTCAAGATTGTTTATGGCGACAACACAGAGGTATCGCCCAGGATGATTAAGCGTCCCGCTGGCGCTGCCCCATTGGATCATCTTGGACAGCGAATTATGGGCAGCGACGATTCGTTGCACGTATTGGTGGATGGCAAGGAGTTTGCGGCGGCGGTGAGTCATGATCGCATCGAGAATTGGCCGCGTGAACTGCATAAAGATTACACCGCAACGGAATCTTATCGCGCCTTGTTTAACGCCGGGTTACTTTTGACGGAAATGAGCGAGATTGATTGTGTTGTAACGGGATTGCCGACTAACCAGTATCTGGATGCTGGATTGCGTGAGCATTTAACAAAAATCATGCGCGGCGAACATCAGATCACGCCCCGGCGCAAGGTGGTGGTACATGAAGTCAAAATCGTACCCCAACCACTGGGCGGCTTTGTTGACTGGATGCACGGCCTGGATGATCCCAGCCAGATTGAAGATTCCAGTGTGCTGGTGGTTGACCCCGGCTTTTTCTCAGTTGATTGGGTTTTGCTGGTTAATGGCGAGTTCAAGCGTGCTTCCTCTGGCACGAGCCTTGATGCCACCTCGGTGGTGTTGGATGAGGCCGCTGCCCTGATTGCAAAGGATCACGGCGGCAATCCCGGCAGAAGCAAACTGGAAAACGCCGTCAGGGCTGAACGCTCAACTGTCTCTGTATTTGGTGAGCGCATTGAGATTGCGCCCTACCTGGCTGACGCATCGGCTAAGGTTGGACATATTGCGTGTTCACAAATACAGGAATCCTTGCGCAAGGAAAATTCCAGCATTGATCAGATCGTCCTTGTCGGGGGTGGTGCGCCCTTCTTTGAAGCTTCCATTAAAGAAGCGTTCGCCAAAACACCTATCAACCTGGCGAAGGAAGCTGTGTTCGCAAACGCAAGAGGCTTTTGGCGCGGCGGTGCGGCCTGACATGCGCATCACGGTCAATTATTTTGAGGGGCATTCTGAGCTACAGGCTGATCTGTCTGCGTTGCCACTGCGCGCGCGAGCTGAACGATTACGGATGCTGGCCTCAATGGGGCTGTCGGTTTTGGGCGGCAAGATGGTGCATGTTGATGTTGCCAGAGGAGGTGCTGCTGCGGTAGTCAAAACTTCGCTTGAGCCAGTGCCAGAACAGCCGGAAACCGAACGGCCTGCAACCCAAGCCATTGTGAAGAGCGTTTTTGGTCAATTTTAGGAGGCGCTGATTGTGTTGCTCGAACTTATTGAGTGGATTGGCTGTGCGACTGGATTGTGTGGCGCGGCTCTGTTGGCGTTGAACAATCGCTACTCCGGTTGGGGTTTTGTGTTGTTTCTGCTATCGAATGTCGCGTGGATATATTTCGGTTTGCTCACCCATGCAACGGGCATGGTCGTCATGCAAGTCGGCTTCACCGCGACCAGTTTGATGGGCGTTTGGCGGTGGATGATCTTAACCAGATAGCTATCCACAAAAACCGTGGGTATGTCTGTGGGCAGGGCATCTAACTATGCATTGCGAAAGGGGAAATTGGCATTGAGTGGTGATTGGGCAATATCCAAAAAATCGGTCGAACGGAAAATCGGCCGCCATCACCTTGCCTTTTTTAGGGCTGCCATTCTTGGTATGGATATTGGCGAAATGTCTGATCGCTATCTTGAGACCGGGATGGATTTGCGTCGCGCAAAAACAACACTGACCTGGATTCGGGATACGCTCAGACAGGCTGCGCTACGAAGCGGGAAGCATCGCGAAGCCCATCTCATCAGGATGCACATTGGTGCGGGCGGTGGGGAATCCGCACTCTCCCCTGCCCCCACCCTTGATGATTACCGCGCTGAGTTTGATCCTGATGGATTCTTTACAGAAAAAGAACTTATTCGCTCTTACCTGGATGCCTATCCACAGTCAGTCGATACCAAGCAAAAGAAAAGGCAACGGCTGATCGACAAACAGTTGCTTGCGTTAAAGTGGATTGAGCCACTGATTTCCACCGATCCAGTGCGTGATGACTTAATCGCAGCCTGGTTTGACCCGGTGATCTCCAACCGTTTAGTGTTGGCCGGCTTGCCGACAATAGGACATTTAGTTGACGGGATTGCTGTACGCGGTTATCGCTGGTGGATAGACGTGCCAAGGTTGGGCATCAAGGGCGCGGCGCGAATTGTGGCGTGGCTGCAAGGATACGAATCATCGCTAGGCGCGTTGCCAAAACGCTCGCTTGTCCCGGCGCGCACGGTAGCACCCTTATTGCGAAATCAAGAGCGAAATAGGGAAACGCGCGTTGTACCACTGGAGGCCTTTGCCGTGCCCGTTGATCTGGATGGTATGATTGGATCGAATCGTTATCATGGCGAGCCGCGTATTGCTGCCACAAACGACTATCAAGCCGTATTTTCCTGGCTTGCCACAAAGTCCGGCAATCCAAACACCCAGCGCGCCTATCAGAAGGAAGCAGAGAAGATGCTGTTGTGGGCGATTATTGAACGCGCCAAGGCTTTGTCTGATTTGACAGTTGAGGATTGCGCATCCTATCGAGATTGGTTGTCCATGATAGGCAGAACCGAACCCGACAACTGGCCTTTTCGCATCACGCAATCTGAATGGATTAGCGCAAAAAAGAGGGAGCGGCACGATCCGGCATGGAAGCCGTTTGATGGGTCACTATCGCCTGGCAGCGTTCGGTACGCACTGACTGTTGTCGGCAACCTGTTTGAGTGGTTGGTGCGCGTGCAGTATTGCTCATTCAATCCGTGGAGCGCGGTGTCCAAATCGCTGGTTGTTGCTGATTCCCGGTCAAATCCTGATGTCGAATTCATGCGGGCGTTTTCTGCGGGGCAATGGAATTATTTGATGGCTTGTTTGCGTCAACTACCCGCAACCAGCTGTTCGGCGAGATTACGTTTTGTACTGCCATTCGCCTACGCAACCGGCCTGCGCATATCCGAGCTGGTTGATGCAAAAGTATCGCGCATGTACACGATGCCGCTCTCAAATGAGATCGGTGTACGCTGGATGCTCAAAGTTTGTGGCAAAGGGGGTAAATGGCGCGCTGTGCCAATGTCCAGCGAAGTCATGCAAGCGTTGCAAACCTATTTCGAATATCGCGAGTTGAGCCTGGACATCACCAGCAATCCACCAGACACCCCGCTTGTGTCAAGCGAGATAGGGACAGGTTCTGTGACCACCAGCGCGCTATCCAAGTCCTTGCGTTCATTTTTTGGGGAGATTGCACAATCCCTGATGATGGATGGCAAGCATATCGAGGCCAAGGCATTTGATCGCGCCACCGCACATTGGTTGCGCCACACGTGTGGAAGTCATTTGGCACTATCTGGCGTGCCACTCAATGTCGTCCAACGTTTGCTTGGGCATACCAGTCTGCAAACGACCAGTATATACACGGACACCTCCGATGAAAATCTGTGGCGCGCGGTTGAGTTGGCTGGATTTGGGGGAGAAAATGAGACTAGACTTTAGATCATCAGGACGCGGTTATGTGCTGGAACTGAGCCGGGATTTGCTGGGCGACTACGTTCTCAGACGACATTGGTTTGGACTGACCAACAGACGAGGCGGAATGAAACAGCAGGTCTTTGTTGAAGAAGAGGATGCCATGCGTGAGGTTGCTAGAATTGAGCGCAGTCGAATGAGACATGGGTATCAATTGAAATAAAATGAATGATGCGCTGGCGAGGCTGGTACTCAATCTGCTTGGCAGAAGCAAGCTGTTTGATTCGCACCGCATCATGCGCGCTCGGCAAAAAGAGGGCGTTAAAAGAGGGCGTTAAAAGTAAATATCCCCCGGAAAATCCGGGGGCTTTAGTTTTGTTAGCCCCTCAAAGGGGCACAATCGTGAGCACCATGATCCAATGCATCAATTAACTGCCTCATCGGGACACAGTTGTACTGTGTATCCTTTGAGTCCAATTCCAATGCTACTCATTTTTGATTGCCATTACTTATTTCCTGATGAAGTACTAACAGCCACTTGTGGTCTGATGCGTGCGCGAATTTCTTGGTAAATTGGAATATCGATACCCTCCTTGACCTCAAGGGTTACTGCAAGGCCATAGGGGATAATATCATCCAGCGAATGGGTGGCATCTGCCTTACAGGTCACATGCAACAGGATATGTTCTCCATCCTGATAAGCAGAAATTAGTTTCTCGCTCTCAAGAATTTCATGCTGGACAGTTCCGCGATGAACTTGGTGATGATCCGCATCCTGACGGGTCAACTTCAAAGGTATCTCATCCCATTTACTATGGGAACTGAGTTCAAGCTTTGCTTCGCGCAAGTTGCGATGGTCTGGATTGATAGGAGTAAACCATGCCAAAGTAACAACCAAACGTCGCCAATCTTTTCTGCTGGCTAATGCGGGTGGCAAAGGAAAACGATATTCATGCACTTCGTTAGCCTTGATTTCGCCACAACCCAAGACTGTGCCTCGCTGTTCGGTGCAGGTCAGGGCTCGTTCAATGTCTACGGCTCCGTAGCCAATATAACGTCCCAACACTTCCTTGATTTTTCTGGAATTCGCGGGCGTTTTTATTGCTGCGGATAGCGTAACTTTCGCCTGTTCATCATGCTTCGCTCCATGCACCAATAGCGCCTTGATCAAAACTGCAATGAGTCCATCTGGGATCTGCTCACCATGCGTAACTTGTAATGTTTGCAAGACATCATAAATCCTGATGCCACTGCGAGTCGCCAATGCAGTAGCATTACTGGTACCTCTCGTGTGGACTGTTTTAGAAAGCTCACCAGGTTGATTGCTATCCCACGCAACTTGCTGACCTGGCGCCCCTATAGACGGATCTATTTTATATATTCGTCCGCTGTTTTGAGGTGGTGTTTTGTAGAGTTGTCGCCCGCCAGGAAAGTAAATCTCTGGCTTGATGGAGCGACGGAAGCCGTGCCCGAAACGCGAAGCAGGACTGAATAGTGCTGAATGTGGCAGCAAGTCGGTTCGAGGGCCTTGATAGTACTCGCCAGAATCATCGGCATGCAGGGCACCGATGGTCAATGCATTGATGGACTCTGCGGGTGACAGCAAACGCCGCTCGGACAATTGCTGCTCAATATGCTTCAACACGTAATCCGTCTTTTCCTCATCTGAAAGCGCTGAGAAGTCGATGCTGGACATAGCCAATTCAATATCGTCGCTAAAATTCCCCGCGCTGACACAAAAAAGCACCCGATATTTCCATGAAAGCCAATCCAGCAATCTCGCCCAAGGGCTGGGCGTATGTATAAATGGCCTTTCCGAGTCACCAATCGACAGATTGATAATCTTGACCCCCGGTGCTTGAGCAGGCGTGCTGCCCTCACCTTCAAACATACGTCGAACCGCACGATAAATGCGATCTTCGAAGAAAATATCATCCGGCATATGCTCATTACGACCAAGTGAATCGTGGTCTGGCTGCATGATGGGGCAGTGGTAAACCAAATGAGATAAGGGTTGAGATGTTCCCTGGGGCAATTCCCCATGCACAACCAAAGAAGCCATGGATGTCCCATGCTTTCTTTCTCCAGGCAAGTATTCGCCAGCAAGGTTCTCCGGATCATCGAACAATAATTTATCTTTCAGAGCATCATGCTGAAGATTGGGAACCCCATCAAGGATAGCTGCAACTGGTGGTAACGTAGGTAAATCGTCACGAAATTCAACATTCTGTCCCTCACCTTCCTCCGTCGTAGTGAGCGCCTGCCCCGTTGGTCGAAAGTACATAACACCTGAAAAGTTAAACAGTTGAATGTCGATCGTTACCGCACTGGCTATTTCCTGCAAAAGTAGGCGAATATTGTTCGCGGGAAGCTCTGCCTTAACTGCATGAAATGCAATTTCTTCAATATCTATGAACGCTCCAAGTGTCCGGCCTCCAATTAATTGGAGTAAGCCGACGACATCGGTCTCGTTCTTTTTTCGCTTTTCCGGATTACTTCTATAGAAAAGCTCAATCTGAAAACGTATTTTTTGATCAGGCTCGACTGAATCAAAAATATCTCGCCAGCGATTCAGCATACCTGATTCGCCCAGCGTTTCCTCTATGCCCCAGCGGCGGATAAGGACTATCTGATTGAATACATCTCGCCATTTGGTCATACCTGTTGGCAAAGTCTTTTTTTCTTTCCATTTTTGCCAAAGAGACATTAAGTTATGGAGACCATCTTCATTTACAAGAGATAGAAAAAGTCTTCCCGTCACTTTTTTAGCTGATTTTTCACCCTTGGACTTTATTTCATAAAAATCATCATCGGGATCAATATCATCAATGTCCCATTCGCCCAGCCACTCCAGCCCAACTGATTCAACCGCTTGTTTAAAATCATCCACACGACCGGCAATTTCTATCACAAGCACGGTTTCAGGCTCCAGCCCGGCGACAGCGCCACTGATTTCTGCCTTGTATTGCTCAAAACCACTCTGCAATTCCGCCAGCTGTGCTTCAAGCCGTTCAGCTTGCCTGCCATGTCCAGGAAAATGCGGCTTGGATGAAGGAAAACCACGACCAACGGGCGGCGGTATGGTCTTGGCTTGTGGAAACACCAGCAGCGGGAGTTGATTTACCATTCTTTATGTTCTACTTGAGCCATCAGTTTCCGAAGATGATACTGGGGACAAACGTTTTTTCCACTGCTCCAACTTTAACTTGGTAATTTGTTTCGCATCGTCTGTTTTTCTGTCGAGCACTGCACGACGCACCACGCCAAGACACAGCTCTTCCACCTCGGAAAAATTTGATCCAAGTAGATGTTTTGCTAAAGTTTCTGGTGCATAACCAAAGTTGGTTTGCGTCCGCTGACTGATGGATTCAATAAACTGAGTCAGTTGCTCGCGCGTAGGGGTAGACAGTTCTATACGCAACTGAAAACGTCTCCATACAGCGCGATCAAGCAGTTCAGGATGATTGCTGGCTGCGACAACCACAACATAGTCTGGCAGATCGTCCATTTGTAACAGCAATGAACTGACAACCCGCTTGATTTCACCCGTCTCGTGGGTATCTCCCCGTTCTTTAGCCAAGGTTTCAAACTCATCAAAGAATAGCACGCAACGTTGTGTTCTTGCGTAGTCCAATACTTGCTTAAGCCGATTAGATGTTTCGCCCAAATAGCTGCCCACCAGCGTTTCATAGCGAATAACAAACAAAGGGTACATTAGCTCGCAAGCCAACGCTTCGGCCAATGTGGTTTTCCCGTTACCTGGTGGGCCCGCCAGAAGAATACGGTTTCGGGCAAATAAATTATGGGAATGCAAAATTTCTGCCCGATGCTGTTCCTCTATAAGTTCTTTGATTTGAACTTGGATTGCTTCAGACAGAACCAAGCTACTCAAAGAACGTTCAGAATTGATTTCAAAAATCAAATCTTTGTGCTGGCCATTGCCACTGTTCGTCGGTTTTTGCATAAGACCGCGCCCAGCCTGTAAATTGTTAGGTTGCAGCGATTTGGTTAACCGTTCCGCCAGGATACGATGCCCCTTTGATTTCTCTTCCTGGATCAATCCTTCAGCCACTTTGCGAAAAGCAGGCTGATCGCCGTTGGTAGCGGTTCTAAACAACTCCACTAATGAGTCAGCTTGTGCCATTAGTTTTTTCCTTCGCAAATCATTAACAAGGTACTCATTTACTCAACTCAATATAAGGTGACAATACTTCCAATAGTGAAAGTCCTCTATGTGCCACTATGTGTAGCTGAACATAGTGGCACAATCCAGTTTTTCATGCTGCATTATTGCGCACCACAAAACAATCAGTGAAGCTTTCCGCTCAATAGCACATGAATCGCATATACGCTCCTGAAAACAACTTGAGTCGCAGGCAGCATTCCGTTTTACAGCCACATTGCGGCAGCCCGTTCAACCACGATTACTCCACCCCCAACGCCTTGAACACCGCATCCACTGGATCTGAGTAAAAACTGGTCTGGAATTTTGCAAACAGTTCGCCGGGAACCGTTGGAATATCGGTCACGCTCGACATCGGCAGCAGGATGCGTTTTGCACCGGCATCGAACGCCACTTGCAAACTTTCCGCCAGGTTGCGCGCCTGAGTGATTGTTCCACCCAGACTCATATCTCCCATCACGACCATCTGGCTTTGCATCGATTTTCCCAGTGTTGCAGAACACAGCGCAATGAAGTTGGCGAGCGTTAAGGTTTCCGGCGCACCTGAGTTTTGCAGTTCGACCAGATGCAAATGGTAATCATGGTCTCCCGGCTTTATCGCCCCGCTCACCCGCGTTGCATGTGCTTTGAAGTAATCGAATGCAACTCGTGACGGCTCTCTGGAATTATTCCCTGAAATTGAAATTTTTCCATTGCCGGCGATAGACTGAATTTCCAGTCGGTACACGCCCGGCATGCCGTTTTCACCGATGCTGATGGTATGCAATGTTCCAGGGTTGGGTCTGCCATCTGGAATCAGCGAACCACCACCCTGCTCCGGCACTGATATAAACCGTTCCTGCCCGTCTTCCAGATCGATATAGCTGAAATGGACATCATAGAACTCCATGCCGCCAATTTTTTTGAGCTGTTCTTTGATTCGACGACGTGTTTCGAGTGCATATTCCAACGCACGACGCACGCTTTCCTTACCGTATTCGCCATGCGGGCAAGTCAGTTTGAGCAGACCGGATACAGTGCGCCGCACGGCAATCGTATCGCGCTGATTCAGGTTATTACCCAGTTTGAACCACTTATCAATAGCGTCGGCAAAGCTGCGCTTACGCATCTCGCGCATCCATTCCGCCAGGTAATCCACGATCATACCGTACTGGTTAGTGAAGAACTCTGGACGCATCTTGGGGATTTCCCAGCCCGGCACATAGGCATGAAATCGGTCAAAAAATGCCGAGTCAATCATCGCATCCGGGAATGGCTCCAGTAAATGACTGGTTTTTACCATCTGCTCGACAGACTGATTGATATTGCCGACGAACACCATGGATGCGCTTGCATTGATCGACTCACGCCCGCGCGAGAATGACCCGCTCGCCATATAGTCCTTCATGATCTGAATGCCGTCTTGTTCCTTGAAGTTGATACCTGCCACCTCATCAAACGCGACCACATCCCATAATCCGACCAGACCGATCTTGCGCGATCCCATGTTGTAGAACAGATTGGCGACAGTGGTTTGCCCGCCCGACACCAGAATACTATTCGGGCTGATTTCCTTGTAAATATGGCTCTTGCCGGTGCCGCGAGGACCTAACTCGCAGATATTATAGTTGTTCTCCACCAGCGGGATCATGCGTGCCAGCAGATGCCATTTCACGCGCTGATTAAAACAAGTAGGCTCCATACCCGTTGAACGGATCAGGCCGTCGATCCACTGTTCCTCAGTAAAGCCTTTGCGCGCATCGAACAAAGCTTCCATATCCATGTTGGGCATCTGGATCGGCTTCAAATCGGAAATTGAAAACGGCGAGCCCTTCTGATTTTCCTCAAAGCGGTAGCGCAACGTCACGATGCACCAGATCCCGCCGACCAGCAGCTTCTCAAAATTACGTACATCGGAATCAGGAATTTCCGCATCCCTGATAGACAAGTTGGAAAGCATCGCCTCGTAAGAGTCTCGCTTCTCGTTCAGCTTGACCGTGACCTTATCGATCACCTTATAGCTGCCACTCTCGCGGATTTTGGACTTTACCTTTTCAGCTTCGTCCGGACGCACGTAGTTTTCCGCCAGCACCCGCTTCACATTGGTTAAGCCTGCCTCAATGGTCGCAGGATCATCCGATGCGCAGTACATGCCGAGCAAATACTCCAGCACATAAACCGGCACATTCGCGCCTTCCTTAATCAGCTTGGTCAGATCCTTGCGCACCACCTTGCCGGGCAGAAATTCGTTCAATAGCACATCAAGGCTTTTTTCCTGATTCGAATCAATCATCGTCTGTTCCTAAAAATCATTTGAAAACGCCAGATCCACTCGCAGCGGCAGGCGCATCACTTCCACCTTGGTTTGCGCGTCACGCGCTATCAGGAAGTAATCTTTATTCCGGTCATAGCTTCCCGATCGAACGGTCAGCATCACTGTGCGTTTACGGCTATCCATCAGATCGGAGTCACTATCAAAAGTCAGCGACTGCTCGTCACTGATAAATTCCTCGCCATCGCGTAGAGAAATCTGCACCATGCGTGGCAGTACCCGTGCTGAAACAGCCTCATCCTGAATAAACTCGAATCGTTGTCGGTTAGTCACCACTTTAATCGACGCACCCAGGATACTGAAATTCACAAAACGAGTTTTTGCCTTATCCGACTCGCTTGCGCGTAAGGTAATCACCGGCACAACCACTTCCTGCGGCATCGCGCTGCCATGCACAAATCGCGCACCACCCGCGAAATGGAAACGCGCCGCGCCCTTGGGCAACCAGAAGTCCATACTGCCCTCGCCCGCCTCAGTTCCCGCCGTAACCGAAGTATTGCCGCACCAGGCTTTGGGGCTGACACCGATGCCTTGTCCAATCAAATAGCGTTTTTTGGCTTTCAATATGCCAGCGGGCTTTTCATCCAACGTTGATTTATCAGCTACATCAAGGGCCGACTCCTGATACATAAAGCCGTGATCCGCAGTCAGCAAGACAACCGAGCCATTCAGGCTGTTGATAATGAAATTGGCCAGCCTTCCCAACTCATCCAGCGCATCATTGACCGCTGCAAAGGTCTTGGTCTCGGATGCTTGTTTATCACCGATCATGTCAATCAGGTCGTGATAGATGTACACCACTTGCTTGTCACGAACGAATTCACGCCCCTTGTCTTTACCCAGCGCCATCAAATCATCGGCTTTGATTGCCACGCCGCCATACTGCTCAAGATGAGTGCTGCGCTGCTCGCTGGTCGAAACCACAGCGCCATCCGCACTCAAGTCGTAATTGCCATTTAGCTTGTACGCCAATTTGGAGTGAGGCAGCAGCGATGCCATACCCAGCGCGGTGTAACTGGGCAAAACGCCGAGCATGGCGGACAAGGATGCCTTCAGACGGTTACGGCTATTGATAATACGCGTCAACTCCTCGGCTGCCTCGTAACGGAATGCATCCGAAATCACCACAAACACCCGCTTTGCCCCGCCATCCAGCACCGGCTTCACATGCTTTATATAGAAGTCTGGCTGATTTATTAAGCCATCGACTTCCCACTTTCCCAGTAGACCGCTGTCGCCTTCCAGCACTTTGCTCCATGCGGAAGTTAATTGCGGGATGAACCAGCCGGAGTAGGCGCTTTCGATACGCTCAATCAACTCATGCAACACCGCCCAGCCCATCGGTTCAACAGCCGCAGCGGCAAAGTTAAACTGGCGATACAGCTGGTCAAACCGGAATATCTCGGCTTGATACGCAGCTAAACCGTCGGCTGCATTGGCAAAGCTAAAACCTGCATCATGTGCCGCTTTTAACTCAAAGAAGCTGTAAGCCGCCTCCAACGCATCATAGCTCGCAGCCAATGCGCGAGTGACATCATTATCCTGAGCCAGCAAACGGTTTGCCCAATGACCATCACGACGGCGCGCAATCAACGAGCGTACTGCATTCGATTCGGCACCGGATGCCGCAATAATTTGATCCTTGATCTGTTTGATGATGCGCTGCTCAACGACCGCAAAGGTCATCACCTCAGAGAGAGCCGCACCGGACAAACTGCCCAACATACCGGCAATATCCAGCTCCCTGGCTATCTGCTCAGACAAGGCGTTGTAACTGGCAAAGTGCGCCATATCTGAACGCCACCGGGCAACGAATACCGCCGCATTTGCCGCCAGTGTTTTATTGGGTAAAACGAAATGGGCGAGTTGACCGGGGCAATTGCCGGACAGTGAACGTGCAAAATCCGTAACCAGCAAATGAATCAAAAAGTCTGACAACAAAGGCGCTGACTGGGCGTAGCCGAACTCTCGCTCAACATTTTCCCAGAAAGCCGATTCCAATTCATTGCTCTGAATCTCCTGCCATTGCCGGGTCTCGGCATTCAAGTCAGCCATCCCCTCCGCAACCAAACCTGAAAACAGGCGAAATAATACCGCCGTCAATTCTGCCTGATCTGCTCGTGCCAACACCGCCAGCATCTTGCGGTCGATATCCTCTGCCGTATCGGTTGGCACCACCAGTCGTTTCAGTTTTTCAACACGGTCTTTAGCACGCAGGAACTTGGCGCGAAGTTTCAGATGCGCACGCAATGTCTGCGATGTCAGCCCCAAGTCTTCCAGCAGAATGGAGGCGGCATCCGCGCTGAATGACTTGCTGCGCAGGCGAATATCCAGCAGCCAGTCTTGGGCAAGTTCAGGTTCTGGTTTATTGCTGTAGAGCAGCCATTTTTGTTTTGGTGCGCGCTCGATATCCAGCTTAACTTTGAGCGCAGGCAGGGTGTCAATGCGCTCAACATGTACGTCAGACAATGGAAGTCCATCTACAACAGATGAAAACTCGGCATCTGCATCGTGCCAAAACACTACGGCATGATTCGCATACAGCGTGGCAAGGGAATCAACGATTCGTTGGGTACTCAAAAGGATAGCCTCATGTTTTCATGGTTGTGAATTGTCCAACAAGCTATTGGACAAAGCCGTCAGCCTATATTTCTGGGATAGAATTTTTGCTACTCCTTCTTCCATATATTTCAAGAAGCCGGTTACTTGTTCGGTTACTTGTTCAATTGCATGTCCCACTGGCAGCACTTCAGCCAGATGCACCACAACACGCACCCACATAAATGTCCGACGCAGGGTAACTTCGCTGACCTGTCTGAGCTTTTCATTAAGCCACTGAACACTATTAAACCGATCATTGACGGCCACTGTTGCTATTGCCATCTTCAACTTCTTGCATTTTCTGCAAGTCATTCTCGATTTCCTCCACTGTAGGCAATGCACCCTTCAGATTGTCAGGCAAGGCTTCCACCAGGGTATATTCGCTCACACCCATCGGTTTGTTCATATCGCGCAGCGCAAATTCCACCTCGACGTTGTTTTTGTCGCGGCACAGCAGCAGACCAATGGTGGGCTGGTCATCGCTGCGTTTGAGCAGGCTATCCACGGCAGACAGGTAAAAATTAAGTTTGCCTGCGTACTCGGGGATGAATTTGCGGTTTTTGAGTTCCACCACAACATAGCATTTCAGTGTGACGTGGTAGAACAACAGGTCGATGTAGTAATCGTTGCCCGCCACTTCCAGGTGGTACTGTCGGCCAATGAAGGCAAAGCCTTTACCCAATTCCAGCAAAAACTGGGTGATGTGCTGTGTAAGCTGGCGCTCTACATCCCGCTCGTTGAAAGGCGCAGTCATCGCCATAAAATCGAAGGTGTAAGGATCTTTGAGGGTTTGCTGAGCCAGGTCAGACTGTGGCAATGGCAAGGTGCGGGAAAAATTGGTCACCGCCTTGCCTGCGCGGGCATATAAGTTTGACTTGAGTTGCAGCGCCAGCACATCACGGCTCCAGCCTTGCTCCAGGGTTTGCTCGATGTAAAAGCGGGCTTCGGTCACGCTGCCGCATTTAGTGAAAATCTGGATGTTGTGTCCCCAAGGGATGTTTGACAGCAACGCAGATAATTCCGTTTCAGCGCCTGCCCACACGGCATCGCGTAATTTGGCAACAGCCTGTTGCCAAATTGCAGGATCGCAGTAAAAACGAAAGAAAGCCCGGCAATACCGCAGGTTCTTGGATGAAAAGCCGCCGACCTCCGGGAAGGCTTGTCTCAAGTCGTGACTGAAGGCGTCAATGAATCCGCTGCCCCACTGGGCATGAGACTCCCGATCAACAATTTGTGCCCCAATTTCGTAGTAGAGGGAAATCAACTCCCCATTGGCGGCCAACGCGACTTTCATCCGTGTCGCATGGATTCTCTGCTTGATGGTCTTGAGCCAGTCCTGGTAGTCGGCCAGCACATCGGGCGGCAGCGCCAGAGGGTGTGTCATGGTGGAGTCACTCATCTCCACTCCCACCGGTCACCGCTTTCACTTCTGCAAGCAGATCGCCAAACTTACCGTAATTCACCTTCACGCCGTCATCAAGATCGAGCTGGATGCGCATGTCGGCGTAGTGGCGAAGTTTTTCGTCATAGGCGAGCAGCTCGACGTGTTTCTTGCGCAGCGCTTCGATCTCCTTGTTGATCTTGTTGCGGGCAGCGGTCACGGTGGCGACTGCTGCATCCTTTTCCAGCATCTCGATACGAGACTGGATCTTGCCGGTTAGCGGCACGACATATTCGGCACGCATCCGGGCAAGTGTGCCTTCGTGGTAACGGTGCAGATAGACCAGCGCCTGAAACGCTCCTTGTTTGCCGCTGGAGAATAGCCAGTAGATCGGGCGCTTCTTGTAGGTTTGCAGATGAGTCTTGAAGAAGCTGGTCGCGAGATAACGGCGAATAGTCTCTTCCGGGGTTTCGTTGCCCTTCATCCCGAGGCTTTCCGCCAGCCACTGCATATTAGTGGCCAGTGGTGAGTGGTGAGTGGTTGGTTTTTCACTGTCCACTGTCAACTGTCCACTATCCACTGTCTTATCTCCCCACACGGCCAGCAGGAATTCGCGGATGCGGTTGGCGGCATCATCTTCGAACCAGAGTTCATCGGTGAGCGGCACGATGCCATCGGTGTCGGCGGGAAAAGTCTGGTAACGAGTGGCGTCGAAGCCGACGTTAGCGGCGTGGGCGTAGATCAGGCCGGGTTCGTCCAGGCTGTAGCGGCCCATCATGCAACCAACGGCATAGGAGATCAGGCGCTGGCAGTCCTTCTCGCGGTCCGCACGAGCGAGGGTGATCTGATCTTCTGGGACATCGGGAGTGAACTCGGGTTGAAGCCCATACGCACTTATGAATAGCTCGTTGTTCGTTTCTTCAAGCAATTTCATTTGCTCCCGACGTTGCTCAACGTCAGTTACCTCTGTATTCCATGCATCTACAATGCTTCGGCCCGAAGAATGACCGTTGACCAAGCTAAGTCCTGCAAAGTCCCATGAAATTTCGTTTGCATCCCAATCGGCGATTGCGATTTTGATTGCCTGTTCAACAATTTTTTCTACATCAGTCGCGATGGATCCAACCGAATGATGCAGGGGAATTCTGCCGATCTCTCCAACGTTAATCGCAATCGTTGGGTTAATGGCCGCAATACACTGAAAACTCACCTTTGAGTTCAATAACCCAAGGTTAACCATGAGCGCAGACTTGGAGATCGCAAAGCCTGACGACCCCCTCCCATCAAACAGAAATCCCTTGGGCATATATCGAAATGCATTTGCGCCCGATGTAACGTCAGACCAGGTAATGCCATCTCGAAAAGCGTACTCGCCATTGTAGTTATGTGAGCGCACCCGTCCTGAAGCATCAAAGTTTCCTTTGATCTCTTCACCATCATTGCTCCAATTTACGATATAGGAATTGTTGCCATACCACTTCCTGAATAGACCACCCTTCTGGTATGGAAACCACTTCTTGCCACCGCCAGCTATAGCGTCTGGTGATCCTGCGTGAAAGTTTATCGACCTAACACTGGTCTCGTGCCAATATCTAAGGAATCGATCATTATCGGCGGTAGACATGCCTAAGCGTGTCTGAAGATTGCTACTCAGCGGAATGGAACCTGCAAAGACATCTCGAATCGGCTCAGATATCCAGTATGCTAATGGCAACCCGGGCACCTTCTGAAACTGAGTCGCGGATACCAAGAAACCTTTCGAGGTGAAGAAGCGCTCATTCAGTTCTTCGTTGCTTGCAACACTCCCTTGCTTTTCAAATAATCGCTTATACACCCCTTTTAATCCTGCAAGAGGGTGGTTTCTAATTGTGAAGGAGCAGCTACCGAAATCAGAACCAAACACTCCTCGCCCATTATGGCAAAAGGTCTCAATGGCACGCTCTGAAAGCAACTGGTGTCGCAACTCTTCAAACCCGGAAAGGAACATCCAATTCGGGATGGTTATCATTGCGACTGCCCCGCCGTTTTTTGCAGATACTAAGTTCCGCGCCAGAAAACTCGCATAGAGGTCACCCTTTGCCAGTTCATACTCGCGTGCAATCATGTCCTTCAGCATCACATTGAAGAACTTCGCTCCCATATATGGTGGATTCGCCACAACAGCATCGAACTGCATCCCCAGCACTTTCGCCTGCTCGACCAGCGGCAACAATTGTTGTGCTGCCGATTCGGCATAAAGGTCGCCGCTCTTGATAGCCAGCTGCAAGCTCTCCGCTATCGTCGCCAGTTTCATATTCAGCGCTGGCGGAATCTGAATCAACGAGCCAAAGGTTTTGGCATGTTCAAAAACAGTGATCAGTGAATAGATATCAGTGATCAGTTGTTGCTTGCTGTCCACTGTCCACTGTCCACTATCCACTAACGCAGCGGAAAGCTGCGCTGCATCCAGCCCACGGCTCTCCTGCAAAGCCAGCACATTGAGCTTGGGCGGATTATCCAGCAAACGGCGATCATCGGCACGCGCCTTCATCAGCAGCGCAAATCCAGCCAATTGCGCGGCACGGTCGTCAATATCAAGACCGTAGAGGTTCTTTTCCAGAATCAGACGGGGAATGTCGCGTAAGCGATAGCCGCGTTCCAGATAAATACCTTTGAGCACCTCATAGGCTTCCACCAAAATGTGGCCAGAGCCGCAGGCAGGATCAAGCATCGTGATGGTTTCAGGATTCAGGCTGCCACCATCTTCATCCATGCGGGTCTGAATAAGCGCATCCAACTGTGTCTGAACTTCCGGTGTCTGCTCGGCTGGTTCAATGTAATAAGCCCACTGGCTTTTCAGCGTTGAAGCAGGATTCGCCATTAGCCACAGGCGACCGACACTATTCTGCACCAGATATTTAACGATCCAGTTTGGAGTAAATAGCTGAGTGGCTGCGGGGATGTCCTCACTCTTGACTACCTTGCCGATCACCTCATCCTTCTTCTCGCTGATGTAAAACTGGTACAGCCAGCCGATGATCTCGACTTCCTGCCAATCTTCCTCTGGAATGGAAGCTACCAGCTTGGCAATCACAGAATCGGTGCGCAACAGATTGTCCGGCAGCAGCAGTTCGGTTTCATCGTCGATATGCTCAAACAGGAAAGGCATGGAGCGGGACAGCGCATTGCACTGAGCGACCAGCAGCATCTTGTACAGCTCCCCATCCTTGTCACCGGCGAGTTTAAACTCAACTGCCCTGTCTTTATTCAAGCCAGGCAGATCCAGCTCAGTCGCATGATTCAGTATTTCCGGCATCCCGCCTTCGCGGTTGGAAAGCGCACGGTAGCCGTGATCCAGATAATCGTGGATTTCCATATAACGCAGTGCGGCAAAACGGTTAAACCAAGTGTAGGCAATCGCATCAACGGTGTGACTGAAACCGTCAGTTGTCATACGCTTGATCAGGCGTTCGCGCAGCTCATAGACCTTGGCTGACCATTCCTGACCGGCGATGATGGCGATATCCCCTTTTCTCTCACCAACCGCCACTTCAAGCGTGCCGCCCTTATCAGATAAACCGAGCAAATTGGCGCGTGCTGTTACCGCTGCAATGAAATCACGGCGTGCTTGCGGGGCATAGGTTTTGAGTTTAGATTTATTCATTATCTTTATAGTTGTTCGATATGCTGGTGAATGCGAGCGAGAATATCGCCAAACGGGATTTGCCCGGTGTAATACAGCGCAGCGGTTTCGCGATACTTGGCGTCGTATAGGCTGCGCACTTTTGGATCGGAAAGCAGGAAGGCTTCGTTACTGGCGATATGCTGATTATCGGCTTTGGGGAAACGCGCTTGCTTGTGTGCGATATAGTCAGGCGTTCCGATGAAAGCCAGCACTTCCGCGTTCCCCAGTAAGCGGTAGATGTCGTAATAATGCCTCAGGAAGTTTTTGGGGAAAGTTGTCGCTTCCTGTTGCTTGCGAAACTTGGTAGATACGGTTTGCAGTTTTTCCACAAAGGTATAGGCGGGACTGTAGCAGGCAACATCCACTGCCCGATTGTCGATCACATCCACTTTTGCCTTTAAGGCGGCATCCAATGCCCATGAGCTAATGGTGCGTGGTGCGTTCGGCGCAGTGACATCAAAACCCACTTCCAGCAGGATGCCTTCTTTCACGCCAGACAGCTGATCGATCACCGATGGGTAGTCAAGAATGATGCCGCCATTACGAAATTTATCATCGTCATAGTCGGTATCACGCTTCACCTCGATCAGATCGGGTATCGCAATCTGTTTTGCCAGACTATCGAAAAAATCTTTGCGTGCGGCAATGTGTGCCGGTTTGTCGTGATTTTTACCTGTTTTGAGATCCAGTTCGCCGAGTGGCTCAAAGCGAATGTCGATGTCCTCAGAAAACCGGTCAATAATGCCGTAAGCCTTGGAAAGCGACGTCCCACCCTTCAGTTCAAATTTCCAGCCCTGCTGCTGCAATGCCCACAGGCTGTGCATCAGCCAATAATCTTTTTCAATAAGATATGGAGAAATTTGCAGTGATCGTGCGAGTTGTGCAATAAGCGTGGGGAAATCTTTGTGGCGGTGTAAAAATATATTGGTTCCGCTCATTTAAAGGACTCCCGGCTTGCTTAAGCCTTGCGACAACCATGCATTGACCAACCGTTTGGTCGCGACTGATCCAAAATCAACCAGCGCTTTATTCAACTTCTTGGCATCAAACTGAGTGAGCTTCTTTTTCGCCCGCTCAAGCACCTCATCTTCATCCTCTGCCAAATCAGACAGATTATTCAGCATATCAACCAGCAGATATTCAGTCGTCACTTGGCTGGGCTTAGGGAAATTGTGTTTCAGGCGAAAATCGTATTCGCGCTGATCCAGCTTGAACATGCCGTGGCGCTTGTGGTTGTAAACGATATTTTTGTTGTAAAGCTGGGTTGTCCCCAGACGCAGTGAGTTATATACACTGGGATTGAAGCTGAGGAAATTTTTATCTTTTAAAAAAACCGCAAGCAAATCACTCTCGTTGGGTGGCACTTCACCGAACACGTTTTTCTTGGGCTTGTAATACATACCTTGAGCCAGCTTCTGCAACAGGCCCTGGGCAACCAGTTGCTGAAGCTCACGATCAACACTCGTCGAATAGGGTACAAGATCCTCGCGGCGATAAACCTTACCGGCACGAACATGCTGGACAAGAGGGGTTGATTTACTCGACGAAGATTGTGACAGGGTCATGGCTGTATTTTAATTAACGTTTCATGCAGAATCATACCCCTTGAAACTCAATACTCCAAGTGTTGAACGTTTACTGTATCCGCGCCCGCTGCCCCGCCCTGATCGCCGCCAGCAGTTCGGCTTTGAGCTTACTCAAATAGTCATCCACTTCAGCCTCGGTTTCCAGATAGGATTTACTGGAAAAGTCAGCAGCACGAATGACCCTGGCGGGTTTCGGCGTAACGGTCTGAGTTATCGGGGCTGAGCCAACATTGATAACCGTCGCATGATCACCCGGCGACTTTACGGCGAGCGGTTGCGCTTTAGGTACTGCACTCAGCGCGGCGGCAATCATATCCATCGCGCCATCCAGCGCACTGCCGGATTGATCCTGCAAATAATGAATTTGTGGAATGCTGGATTGAGCTGCAATATCCAATTTAATTTTTTGTAGCGAGGACAAGGCACGATTGCGCAATTCAGGCTGTGCATGCGCCTGATCCAATGCGCCTCCAACCTCTGCAATTTTCTTTTCCAGCAAGAGCAAGGCGTGTTCTCGCTTGGCATCAACCATTTTTGAGTTCAGTGCATCCACCGATTGAATCAAGGTCTCAATCTGATTGATTTGCTGGTAAGGCATGGGGTTGTCGCGTATCGCTTCCAATTGTTGCAATGCAGTCGCCGCCGCGACCTCTTTAAGGAGTGCAGGACGATTGGGTTCAAATCGTTGCAACGCGTCAAGCATCCTGCGCCAGGTTGCAATCTGCGTCGTATAGAAACTGATCAGATCGTGAATATCTTCGGCCGCATCCAGCCACGCATCCCTTTTCGCCAGTATGGCCTCGACAAACTCAAACGAGTCACGGATCGCCAACTGCTTAGAGATGCTCAACACATTTTGCTCAATGACCACCTTGCCGGGGTGATGCTTGGTGGTGGACAGGTGAGAATATTCTTTCAGTTTTGATTGCCATTGAGTCAGACTCTCGCGAAAGTCGGCAACCAGCCCGTCCTCGTCATCACGCCCCAGCTTGGCGAACAAGTCTTTATGTAGTTCACGCGCGCGTTTGAGCTGAACCGCATCGGCAGTTTTGCGTTTAAGAATGGAGACTTGTTTGAAACGCACCGATTTGGTCAGCGCATCCACGGCTGAACCGGGTTCAAGATCAGAGTTATCGGACACAAGTTTAATTTCACCCGCCATGAACAAGCGAGCGATCAGCAGCACGATTTCCCATTCCGGCTTCCATCCCCACGGCGCGCCAGTGAAGCGATCCACCACGTCAGACAACATCACCCGACTTTGGGAGGCTTTGAGCTGTAGATATTCCCGCATTTCATTAAGCGCGAGCGGATTACCTTCCTCCCCGCCTAACGACAAGGCATGTTGACCAATGCTGTCAGCCATCAAGACAGCCTTGATCTCGGCAATCGGATCAAGCTGGCGTATCTTGAGATATTTCAGTTTGGTGTAGGTATTGGAGATGAGGTAGTTAACCAACTCATCCACTTGCGTCGAAGGCGCTGCTGCCTTGCTCGGCAACTTTTGACCCAACGCATAACAGTCACCATTGACCAGTGCCGTACTGAGCTGCTCAATCAAGCGTGCTTTACGCTCACGGTTTTCATCCTTACGGTCGGCGAGGATACGTTTGAGCGGTGCAGCAGCTGAGCTGGCTTTAGGACTGTCGATATATTTTTCGATCTGCTGATAGAGGTTCAGCTCAATATCGAGCCTGTTACTCTCTGCCATACGGATCAGGGCACGATCAGCGCTACGCAAAATCGCCTTGGCATCACTCAATGACTCGTAGTCATCGCTCAACGGCGTGACAATTTCAAAAGAGAGCTGATGGCTGGCATTTTTCCACGGAGCACCATCCAACAGACGGTTTATTTCATAATCGCCCTTGGTATCGCGATGGCGAATTTTAGTCATACCACCAAGAATTTCCTCAAAAATCAACTCACCCAGCAAACGGGATTTTTCAACCGAAGACACATCGACATGCCCGATTTCCCGTGCGACATCGCGCTCTTCGTTGGTCAGGAAAAACCACAGGTCGCCATTGCGGCTAACCAGTCGTTGCTGTTCCAGACGAGTCAAGCTTTCCTGTATCTTGCGTTTAAGCGCCAATTTGTCAGCATCAATCTGATCTACACAGAGCGTCGCGAGATTATCGACATTGGGTTTGACGATATCCGGTATGTAACGAATCAGGAATAACGCTTTGAGCAATTGAACATCATAGGATTCCAGCGAGGGATTCGATGGCGCTTCATCAATCGAGCGCTTGGCGCTGGTATCGATAAAACTTTCAATAGAGGGGTAAAAATCAAACATCGGCACGAGGGCATCAATATTCCGATCCGCATTACGCACCGCAGCAGACTGGAACGCATCCAGCAAAGATCGTTCGCCTTTGGATAGATGCTTACCTGTTGCCCCAACCTTGCGGATGGACTCGAAGACCTTTTGCAGCAGGGTGAACTGGTATGGCGCGAAAGGATAACAGGCGACGAATTCAGCCGCATCCTTGTAGCTGCGCATCGAGACTGAGTTACCGACAAAGGCGAGCTGATTGTTGATGATGTCGCCCTTCTGAGCGAAGCAATCCCGCAACGCGACGTGAGCCGCTTCAGTCTTGGACAGCAGACGCTCGCTAATCACATCATCGGTATTGGAACTCGCCAGTGACAGCCGTGTATGGAAACGCCCCTGAATCTTGGAGAAGTCTTGCGACTTGGCCTTATTGGTTTCACCAATGGCCGCGTCAATATCTTCCTGACTGGTCACAATCACCCACGCCCTGCCCTGACACAAGCCACCCAGCTGCTCAATGATGGTTTGCAGGGTGAGCATCATCTGCGTGTTGTCGCCAATAAACTGCCCGACTTCATCCACCAGGAAGATAACGCGATGACCGGCTGGCTTGGTCGCCAGGTAATCACGAATGATTTTTGCCAGTCCTTCGATGTTGATCTTGTAATCGTCGCGAGAATTATCGAACCAAAGCCCGGCAGACTCCTCGGTCATATTCAGTGATTTTGCCAAGGCATAGACCACATCATCCCGCAGAAAATCCACGGCATCCCGCTCTTTGTCCCAGTTCGAGCCATTCTTTTCCTGAAAAGCCACCTTGAACGCTTCAAAATCGCCCTTACTAACCAGGTGACGCTCCATGTCGGCGATATGTGGCGCATCGCCTGAATAGCCGAGCTTTTCATTAAACACGCGCAGGAACACCTGCAAAATGACATCACGGTCTGATTTACTGTCAGCCTTGGCATCGATGTTAAACAGAATGACATCGGAACTGCCCTTTACCGCACGCTGAATGTCCGCCAGCAGGAGTGCGTCCTTGATTTTGTGCTCATCAAAAAATGCAGCCGCTCGTTTAGGGAGTCCTGTTGCAGGGTCAATTGCCTCAATGTTTTCCAGCAAATAGGAAAGGATTTTGATGAAGTGAGATTTACCGGATCCAAAGAAACCAGAAACCCAAACACCCATACGCGAGGTGACGACCGGATCTTTAGGACTATCAGCAGCAGCTAGGAACGCATCGAAAAAACGTCGAAAATACTCGGTCAGCTGCTTGGTGACGACGTACTCATCCAGTTCTTGCCAAATACTCTCGGCATCGCGCTGATCGGCTTTAATCACGCCGTTAATTGGACGATCAATAGGTTTTGTAAACAGCTCTTTAATTTTCATATAGTTAGCCCATTTGCAATGCGCGTCATGACACTAAGCGGAATGCGCGGTAGTAGTGGTCTTCGGATAGTTTATTGAATAGACGGAACGAGTAGCCGTCATATTTGCCGGGATACAGCATCAGCAAGGGCGTGTCTTTCATCAACGGGTGCAGTGCTGATAACAAAGTGTGCGTGCGCAGTATGGGATAGGCAGATCCAACGCCAGTCAGTATGACCAGATCTTGATTATCGACATCGATCTGAGAGACGAGCCGTTCTGCCAACTTGTCCTCTTTCAGGACGCGCCGCAACGATTCAAGTGCTTTGTCATCGCCTTGCGCCAGCTGCATATCCAGCGCCTTATCGAGCAGCTTGCGATCTTCCAGCAAACCGATTGCCAGGTCAAAAACATTGACCGTGGCAAAACGTATCGGCGGATGATGTTTGGCAAGTGCAGGTTCGATGACGTCAGCCAGAAATGAACGCATTTCCAGCTCGAACTCAGGAGGGTAATCGAATACCCAGAAGCCGATTTCATTACTAAGGCCTTCGTTGTTCAACAGCTCTTTCGAGGTAAGACGCGGCAGGATTTGGTTAAGACGCTCTTCAAATACGCTCATCGGGACACTTTCATTGCAGCGATAACATCAAATTCACCATGCCTTTTTAGAAAAGAAATGACCGTCGGATGCAGACTGGGCGGCGTCATATTCTTTTTTCTGCTTGAGTCGAGATATTTGGCCTCGACCAATATTCTGACGATGACCTCAAAAAGTTTTTTCCTGGTGGATGCAGACCATTGCTCAATGTCGCCATCACGATGCACGCACTCCACCCAAAACGCATCCCACAAGTGACTATTCAGAGCCAGCTCCATCCGACTGAGTTGCCTGGCGTACACGTCTCGCAAGAAATCCCCCAACAAGTAGCTGTGCTTGATTGCAGCTGCCAATAAAAGCTGAGACGATACTTCCATATCCCCTTCGGCAATCAGCTTCCAGCCCTCCTCGTCTAACGTAACCAAACGGTTCCGAATCAGCTTCGCTTGCCTGAATGCGGTTGCCGGCGTGTTTTTTTGCAGGATATTTTCAATCCTTAAGGCGTGATCCCATTCGGCATCAGATGGGTGGGTGAGCAACAACGCGGCAATCCGCCTACTTTCAGCAAGCATAAGCGATCCAGCAGATATTTCGGCGTTATAGCGGGGCATGGTTAAACAGCTGGATTATCCAAAAAATACATTGCGGCTGATTTTACCTTATATGTGATGGCAATCAGGGTTTGCTTGCAGGTCGAACATTCAAAGTTGAGCACGATCAAAAATTGAAGCCGGCATTCTTTCACATACATGCGACATTTTGAGTCGCGATAACGATGAGTTTACCGGAATCAATCGTATTTCAGCCCGACAAAACATTCGCAGTTCGACTGCGTGCATCATCCCCCCACTTGCCACACAGCCCAATATCCGCAACAATCCACATCGCTTTTAACCACACCCACAGGAATGAATAAATGAACCGCAAAGAACTGATTGACGCACTGGCAACAAAAACCGGCAGCACCAAGACTGAAGCCGAACGAAATATCGCTGCATTTATTGACGTAGTGACAGAAACTTTAGCTGCAGGGGAGGACATTGCCTTAGTCGGCTTCGGGACATTCGAGGTACGTGAACGTGCTGCTCGTACCGGCCGCAATCCAGCCACAGGTGCTGAACTGAAGATTGCGGCATCCAAGCAGGCCGCATTCAAGGCTGGTGCAACGCTGAAGGCTGCCGTCAACGGTTCAAAATAAGAATTACAACTGCAAAAGCGACCGCCAGTGACCTGGTGGTCGCACACTACAACTATGCCAACAGATCAAATCATCCAACACCTGGCCAAGCACGGTGAACGTCTCGATACGGAAATTGCTCACGCGATAGGTATTCCACTACCTGTGGCACATCTACATCTGAAACAACTTACCGCAAATGGAAAAGTGATGTCCTGCCATGTCACCCGGTTTGTGGAAGGCATAAAAACTGAGGGTATCACCTGCCGGTTGGTTGGGCATATACCGAAGGTGGCACCAGGAAAAAAGACGATGTGATAAGTCGAATTGAATCCACCGTCCACAAAATCAATCACTTGGTCTTCGCACAAAACACTGCCGATGTTATCGTGCAATATCAATGTTGCACACTACCGGCGGCGGGACTGGACCACTGACTTCCCGGGTACAACGAATGTATCCCCACGCTGGAACATAGCCGCCATAATCATATCCGCCACCGCAGCCCGGTAATGCCGCTTGTCGTAGTACCAGGACGTGTCCCGGGCAATATCTCGCGCCACCGAGAAATCTACAATATCTGGCCGTATTTTCAACAATCGAGCCTTGAATTCAAGGTAGGACTGCTCGGAGATAGTCGCAAGCGTATCCCGATAAAACGGGTGGATGAATAATTTTGCTTCGATCTGGTTCTCATCCAGCCATTTACACAATTCCGCGAATTCGACAAAACGCTCCTCCACCCAGCGGATATCCGCCCCGTTCCATGCGTTTGGCTGGAAATGATCGCGGTTGTATTGTTCGGGGTTGGATGCCCGAGTGCGGTCGTATTCGTACAAGTGATACATCCCCGTACCGTCCACATCAAAAAATATGGAAGGTTGGCCCTGTAGATGATGTGCAATGCGCGTCAACCCTTGCCACAGCCCTGAGGCAAACAGATAGGAGCTGTAAAATGACAACCAGGATTCAGCACTCACAACGGGATGCGGACGGTTGGTTGGTAATATGCGCGGCCGCTCATAGAATTGGTAAAAATCTATGCCAATCAACACCTCTTTGATCGGCTTGCCATGCCGCTTGAGCGCGCGCAGCGTGTCAAATGCCTCTTTTGGCGTTCCGGCCAAGAAAGACAGGTTGTAAAACGAGTGGCCGGTGATTCGGCTGGCCACGTCCGGGTCGAAAACACCCATAACCGATGAACCAAGGATGTACGAATCGTTCTGTACATCGCCGCGAAGCAGGTGATTCACTTTGCGGAATCGCTCGTTTACCGCGTAGCCACTGCGCAAATAATGGTGTCCAAACACCTCGTAGGGATCGACAAGGTAGTTGAATATCACCACGACCAGTCCGCCAAACAGGAAGGCGGCGGAAACCCAACAATTCCACGCGCGGTTGCTCATCATCAGAACTGAAAATACAGGAACGTGTTGGGGCGACCAAAAGCCAGAACACACGCCACAATCATCGCGGATACGTAGAAGGCGGAACGGCGACTTGGCGCGGTACTGGTAAATATGGCGAGTGCTTCGTGAGTGTTTTTGGCATACATCGCAAACGCGAGCAGGCACGCCATACCCCAAACCTCGATGCCATTGATAAACGACGATTGTTGGAACTTCAAGCCGCTTCCATCCAGCCATGCCAAATAAGTGGATGGCAACATAACGCCGTTCATACCCAGCATGGTTTTCCAGACCGTGATTGCGTCGGCTACCGATGCCGCGCGAAACATCACCCACGCGAACAGCACCGCAAGAAAAGTGATTACCATGCCCAACGGTTGTGCCAGCGTGAATCGCCCACTCCATTTCCATGCTCGATGAATAGCCAAATACACGCCGTGCATCGCGCCCCAAGCTACGAACGTCCAGCCCGCACCATGCCACAGGCCGCCCAACACCATGACCGTCAAAGCCGCCAAGACCGCCCTGCTCTGCCCGTGCTTGTTACCACCCAGCGGGATATACAGATAATCACGCAAAAACCGCCCCAGCGTGATGTGCCAGCGCCGCCAGAACTCCGCGATGCTGGCAGCTTTGTAGGGCGAATTGAAGTTGACCGGTAGCACCACGCCAAACAGCAAGGCCAACCCCATCGCCATTTCCGAATAAGCTGAAAAATCGAAATACAGTTGGAGCGAGTAAGCCAGTGCCGCTGTCCAGGCATCGAGGATTTGAAGCTCCGCGACATGCGCAAACGGTTCGTTCACATACTCACCCAGCCAGTCGGCAATCACCACCTTCTTGAACAGGCCGACTGCCAGCAGGAACAACCCGGCGGACACCCGGCCCGCATCGGGCAGCAGCCGATCTTTTTGCAACTGAGGGATGATCTGGGCGTGATGCACAATCGGCCCGGCGATCAGTTGCGGAAAAAACATCACGAAAATAGCGAAGCGCAACGGATCACGGTCGGCCACCAGCCCTTTGTAGCAATCTACCAAGTAAGCAATCTTCTGGAAGATAAAAAAGGATATGCCGAGCGGCAGAATCACCCGCAGCAGCGGGTATTGCGTCCCTGCCACCGTATTCAAATTGCCAATGAAAAAATCGGCATACTTGAAATAACCGAGCACCAGCAGGTTAAGGGCAATCCCACCAAACAGCCAAGCCACAGAGGGACGACGTGCCAGCAATCCGCCCAGATGGAAGTTGATGGACAACAGTACCAACAGCATGACGAGGTAACGCCAGTCCCATGCGCCATAAAACACGCAGGATGTCACCAGCAATACCCATTGCGCCGCGCGCACGCTGTATCGTTGGTGCGCGATAACGAAAGCCAGTAGCGCACAGGGCAAAAAGCCATACAGAAAAAGTGCCGAGTTGAAGAGCATTCGCTAAACGAGGCCTAATTCACGCAGCGCAAAAAACAACACGAGCGCGATAACGATTGCGGGCATGGCAACAAACCAGTCCTGTTTCGATGGCAGGCTTGCGGCCAGCATGGTGCTGCTAATCCATACATGAGCCAGATACCACCATTCTGTTGCGGGGTGCATGACAAAAACGGCATACCAGATGCCCACCGGGAACAACGCGAATGGAGCCAAAGCAATTGGAATGAGGGTGATGAGATTGGGTGATGATCGGACTGAGCCAAGCCGCCAGGCATTGCCGTCGCGGGTTGGGATGAGGTTTGACAATGAGGGCTTCGCGCCTAACAACAGCGCAACCAGCCAATGACAAAATTCATGCGCCGCTGTGCCAGGCAAGGAGAACAGGCTGTACGCCCACATCCCCAGCCTTGGTGCTGCGACAAGATCGAATACCAAAACGATTCCGATCAGCAGATGATCCACGATTGGCAATGCGACAAATTGTTTTGCAATACCCATCATGGCGCAAACACCCTCGTACACTCAAAAATCACCCACCCATACATCGCAAACGCCAACAGGTACTCGCGCAGATCACCCGTGCATAGCTTCAGCGGCGACACGAAGCGTCTTTTGCTTGGCCACAGCAGTGGCACACCGGAGTTGGTTAGACAATCCCCGGCAAGATGCGACAAGTAGCCCGTTGCAACGCCTACCACCACCGGCACGGCATAGCCTTGATGCCAGTGCAAATGATGCAGCGACCACCAGATCAACCACGACATACCCGCAACAGCGAGCAGGCTATGCGTAATACCACGATGACCAAACACGGTTGAGATCGGGATAGAGAGCGGAAGAACGCGGCTTCCGAACGCGCTTTTAGGGTGGTCGATGTCAGGCAAGTGGCTGCCAATGATTCCGCCAGCCATAATCAGTACGGTTTGCACGGGTGTCGCATGCATATATTCAGCTACGAGCAACGAAGATGCACAGCCTGCAGCCACATGAGTAAAGGCGAGCATCTTCAGCTAAATCCGCTTCTGCATATTACTCAGCCACATCCAGGTCGCAAAACCAATGGCAACAATCGCCAAAGGTGCAACGACCGAAGGAATCGGTATTGGCAATACCACCCAGACGCACACGCTTACAAGTGTCATTGTGGAAATGAGTACACCAAACCTGTGCCGTATCGGTGACTGCGAGGAAAAACGAAAGGTGCTGATCTCCCTTACCCAAAATCCGTCTGTGGTCGCCGCAATCGTGAAGGGCATCAGGATAAACCAGTACAGAACGAGCATGTTGGCACGATAAACAATCAGCGAACCCCACAACCACGTGGTAATAATGCGCTCTTGCGCCCAGTTTTTTAGCATGGTCGGCATGGTTTGCGTTTCCTTGATGGAGGATGCAATGCCCTTTACCTGACCAATGCTGGTAGAAAGCATCTTGCTGTATATCCACTGGTCAGCAGCATGTCCGCCGAGCTGCGATGAGAACTCGCGCTCCGCCGTCAGCGCCTTCATAAGATAGCCTGGGGAAATTACCATCCATGTACCCAGTGCCGCCACAATGGCAATGACAGCCAGTAACGTGCCAAAGCCGCCCTCTTCTTTTTTGCTTGCCATGCCTTAATCCTTGAGTATCGGAATTCTGCCTTTGATGATTCGCCCGCCAGACATCTTTGCGATGAAGTGCAGTGGCGGAAGACGCCCCAGCATGGCCGCTGGAAAAATTTCAGCCTCCTCTTCGATAACTGATTCCTGGTACGAGGCTTGGTATTCATCTTGCACATGCGCGTCAACGCCGTGACCGTAGCGCAGGTTGAGTGACTTCGCTTTGATTTTGGGCAGGCTGTCAGCGATGTATTGTTGCGTCTCCGCGTCGATTACTCGCAAAATGATTTGATTGTTGACGTTGGCGAGTACCTGGCGCGCCTTGTTCTCATCACCGAGCCGCGCAGGAAAGTCCGCGAAGGTCTGCGTTGCAATCGTCACTCGAAACAGCGCTCCGCCCCCTTTGTTCATCAACTGAATGGTGGGTTGATTGATGACCTCTGCGGCTTCGTCGATGAAAAGATTAACTGGTTTGTTTGAGTTGATGCCGTAGTTATAGCGATCACCGGCCACGGCGGTCAGGTCGGCCAGCATGATTGAACCGATGGCACTGCCGACCGTGCCATCCGCCAAGCTGTCGAGGCCGAGATAAAGCACTTGGTTGTTATTGATGATCTTCGCCATGTCGGTCGCGTGTTTCTGATCGCCAATTTTTGCTTCGGGCGACAAAAGCTCGGACAGCGGATCGGAGGTCAGCATGGACAGAATCGGAATGAGCGATGCAACCATCTTTTGGAAGTGGTCACGATTGTGCTCGAAGGTGGAAATCAGGCCATCCAAGTCTGATGACTGTGCTTCATGGATGACGATCTGCTTGTAGAATTCGATATAGGCTTCCAGTATCCGGTCACGATTTTTTTTCACAAACCCGCTGGAGCGCGATTCCCAATCCGCCACCTTGTCAATAAAATGATGACGCAATGTGTTCAGCAGCAGGTTGTCCGCACCACCTTCTATGTAACGCTTCAAGTGCACCAGATTGGGACTTTCACCGGTTGCTACCAGCCCATTCACAATGTCGTTCAGCACTTTCCAGCCAAACGCCGCAAACGGATCTGCACCCGTTTCCGATGGAATCAGGACAGCAACCCGGCTGGCAAGTTCAGTTCGGCGATTCCAGTTGCGCATCGGGTCGATGGGCGTGGACTTCTCCGGGTGGGCGGGATGGAAATACACGAAACGCTCCGGGCATCCCATTGCCGCACATATCTTCCTGGCATTTTCCGCCAAGGCATGATCCCCTTTCGGGTCGATGATGATGACAGTTTCGCCACGCATGATCGCCTGACCAATCAGTAGCTCCATCATTCTGGTTTTACCCACCCGCGTCGTTCCGACCAGCAAGGTATGTCCGACCAGATTAGCTACCTCCATAAACCGATCAGTCTCTTTATCCAGCCCGTGTATCCAGTATTCACCGTTCAAGTGATGCTCGTTGGTGATCTTGCCAATAGTCTGAGCAACGCCTTGGGCAAGCATCGCGTGCATCTTTTGTGCTTCGACATCCGTCCAGTCAAAACCCGTGCCAAGCCACACTGATGATTTCTTGGTCGCCAACGCTGTCTTTTCCATCAACTCAGGAATGGTGATGAACTCCATGCCGTAATTTCCCATGCGAGTCTTATCAACATAGCGATGCCAAGCCTGCGTCCCACGATACACAGCCATCGCCGTGCATACAGACATGGCAATGGCACTGAATTTTGACGGGAGTGGCACCGGCATGTATTTCCCGATAACCAGGGTTGCTGTTGCTGCCAGCCCCCAGGATGCGGCCATCTTTGCTTCTATGTTGGGTCGCCACGGTGATTCCCACTCGTAAAAGGCTTTCATTGATTACGCTCTCGCTTTGAGCGTTAACATGGCTGCCGACATATACATCCCCATTGTCACTTCGAGGAATTCGTGACCGCTACCGAACATCACCAGGAGAAGCCCCATTGGAATAGCAAGCAGAGACAGGGCCGATAAAAGTCGCTTGTTGATTTGCCATGAACCCTCCTCGGCTGCAAACAACCAGACCGCCGATAGCCATACCACAGGAATCGCAAACGCCATTTCGATGTTGTACTCAACGTAGATTGCAAGGGTGCAGATTGAAAACGACAGGATGCTCAAGGTGAGGCATAGCCCAGTCGCTTCCGGCATATCCGTCCATTTACCGCGAAAAGTGTTGTAGCGGAATGACTGCACTGCCAAGGTGCCCACCAATGTTTTGAATTCGTTCATTTGCATTCTTTGACAAGGTGATTGAGAAGTCCGATTGCTTTACTTATGAAGGCCACCTCTCTGCGGATGTCTCTTAGCGCCTGCTCAACCTCCCGCACCATGTCTTCCTCCCACGGCTGGGTCAATTTGAATAGCACCGCCAAGTTATAGCCGTAATCACTTTTTTGTTTCCTGATAAGCTTTTTGGTCATGCGGCGGGTTTTTGCTGCTTTTGAGCCATACCATTGGATTTCATACCAGTTCGCCGTCAGGCTGTTATCCCGCATTCTGGCCTGAGCAAACAAGACGCTCTTTTGCGCCCAATCTCTGCTTTTGTTTCCAGCCATGACAAAAGTAAAGTGCTGCCTGCACATCTCTGTTGCTTGCGCTTCGAGTATACTGAGTCGCCCGTACAGAAGCTCGATTGCGGGTGTAACGCTGGTTATTTCGGTAAATGCAGTCAAATCCGCCCTCGCTGTAAATGAAAAACACCGTTAATTTGCCCAGCGCGGAATCTATCGATTCAGCGCAACTTTACATCTACGCGGACAGACTGAATTCGCGCGGTAAAACACATCCTGCAAAACCATCTAAATACATGCAATCGGAACGGTTGGCAGACAAAAACGGAACATTTGGCTTCAATATAATCATATAGTTACAGGAGGAACGTTTGGCAACAGTCGGGTGAAATATTTGACGTGCGATTCGGCGAGCGGAATGTTTGGCAACGATGCTTTTCACTTTACCCGACATACCCGGCCACTACATCGGCATCCCTTATCCGGGTAAAAGTTACTGTTTCGTCTGCCTCGTTAATCTCAAACGAGTGACCGGGGATAGGGGTGCCTGTTAAATCGCGTAGGGTTTGTTTGAGTTTTCTGAGTGGCGACGTTGCGCCAGTCATTTGATGCAGCTGGGCAAAGGATAATGTTACTGGCGAGAACAATTCTTCTTTGTGGCACATGGCGACCATGTAGATCGCCCTGCGTATTGGTGAGAGGCGCAAGAAGTCTGGATGGTAGTAGTCAAAAATGTCATTTTGGATAAGGTAAAAAATGCGGTACGTTATCTTGAGCGTAACCGTTTTTATTTTCCCGTTTGCATCGCGCCCCAATCGATATTTCGGAATGTAACTGAATGAGGTGCTGTAATTCTGTCCAAAAGGAATGGTGTTGGTGGTAATTTTGCTACCAGCAAGGCGGTCAAGCGCTTGAATCAATCTGTCGTCTCGATCACCCCCCATGCTGCGCCCTGAGAATTCAAGAAAATCCTCCACTTCAAACTGAAACACACGGTAGATGTCATTGTCTCTGTCTTCGATCGGAGCGTTGCCGATCCACGATTCACAATACAGCAGAATGTCGAGATCACGCAGGGTGGGAAGCCCGGTGGGGCTTGGGAAAATCTCAAGAAACTTGCCCTTGTACTCTATTCGTCGGGCATTCATATCGCCTGGGGTTAAAGCGAAAGTGGTGCGGTATGGCAGGTTTGCAATAAGTTCCTTCCGCTTTTCCCGATACACTGCTTTCGCGTCTTCCGTCATATCCTCATCCGTGCAGAACAAATCCACGTCCCTGAGAAATGACTCGATGCAGATGTCCAAAAAAATGAGATGTTTGAATGCCCCGCTATTTACCTTGATAATTCTGTGATCTTCCATGAATTTCCATGGTGGTTGATTAGATGTGCTACAAAGTCTAGTTTTGTTTGCAAGAAAAATCTGCGAACTACTCGTCTAATTTGCAGGTTATATTTTAGATGTTTGACAATTCCTGGACGTGCCACAGAACGTGTAGGGGGTTTTCGCGGTGCTTGCTGAATTTATGGATGTGCCACAGACGTGCTGAGATTTTTGAGCGGTGCGACTGAAATTCCCAGACATGCTGGAGACGTACTACAGAGCGTGAAGGTTTTTTGCGTTACTTCGTTGAATTCCTAGACGCGCGGCATATTTCAACTAAATTTGCCAGTCATTACGATGCCAAACACGCTGTAATTACCGATCTAAATGCAAACCTCCATCCGGAATGTCGCAGTGCGAACGACTGCTGTTGAACGTATAGCGGTCGAATTGCACGGTGGTTGTCATCCATCCGGTTTCGAGACAAAGCGTTCTGTGACAAATCGGCTAGATTAGCGCGAAATGAGAGCGTCCGTTCACAGTAGTGGTATCCATACCTGCTCTCCTAAAAACTCAGCACTTGGTCCAATCCTGCATTCTATAGATACCGGAAGCATTTCTAATGCTTATGCTGATGATGTGCATCCGGAAAATGTCGATGAGCATGTGTCAGTGGTTCATGATGATGCAAATGGCGATGTTGGCTACCCGGTGTTGTTTGGAAATCGTGCTCATGCTGGTGATGTTCGTCGTGAGCATGATCATGGTCATGCATCAACTCCGCATGTATATGCCGGTGTTCATGGTGCTCGGTCAGATGCAGCCAAGTACCTAGCGCCATAAGTGCCCCGGCCAACAGCAGTGATGACGTGACCGGCTCACCCATCAGCACAGCAAGCAAAGCACCGAAGAACGGCGCAATTGAAAAATAGGCACCCGTGCGAGCCGTGCCAAGATGGCGCAGTCCCACTACGAACAGTGTCAAACTTACGCCATAAGCCAGCAAGCCAACCAGCATTGCGCCTGCCAGTTGCGGGAGTGCCGGTATTGAAGCACCCAACCATAAGGCCAACGTCAGGTTGACCCCTCCCGACACCAAACCTTTTACCGAAGCGATCCATGTAGCATCGGTGAGCGATACTTTACGGGTCAGGTTGTTGTCTATTCCCCATGCCAGGCATGCGCCCAGAATTGCCAACATCGGCCATAACCCGGCTGAATGTGCGTCTCCTGACCAGCTTAACACCACCGCACCAGCCACAATAGCAAGCATGCCTAACGCGATGCGCCTATCAAAGTTTTCTCTGAAAACGAACCATGCCAGTAGCGCGGTAAATACACTTTCAGCATTCAGCAAGAGAGAGGCGGCAGATGCTTGCATGCCGGACAGGCCGATCATCAGCAGCACAGGCCCGACGATACCGCCCGCCAGAATTGCTCCGGCAAACCAGGCTATTTCCCTGCGTGGAAGCTGTACGGCAGGCGCGTGGCTCAGACGACGATACAGTAGCAGACCAATACCTGAACCCGAATAGAGCAATCCCGCCAACAGCCACGGATCGACAGACTCAAGCAGCCACTTCGCTAAAGGTGTTCCCGTGCCAAATAACAAAGCTGCCCCTATTGCTGCGGGTATGCCCGGTTGGCAAACTGCTTCTTTCCAGTTCATCTTTTCCGCTTTCAAACAATGTAACGTTTAGCACATGGGTTGGCGAAGATAATTATGTTCAATCAGACATATAGCGGGCTCATGAGTAAGAATTGATGCCTGAAATTCCATACAGTTTCGCTGCCTTGATAACCAGCCTCTTGGTTGCCGTGATTCGGATGCCGTACCAAATATTCATCTCGTATGGCCAGATTTTATGTGGTCGCGTTCAATACCGCCTTTAATACGGAGCAAGCGCATGCCATTAAATATCACAATCAGGCTGGCACCCATATCTGCAAAAACCGCCATCCAGAGCGTAGCTTTTCCCGCGAGTGCCAAGGCAAAGAACACGACCTTGATGCCGATGGCCAGCGTGATGTTCTGCCGTAAGACACGGGAAGTATCACGGCTCAGCACGATAAACCTGGCCAGTTTGCGCAAATCATCATCCATCAAGGCTACGTCGGCGGTCTCAATGGCGGTATCGGTTCCGGCGCTACCCATGGCAAAACCGATGGATGCCCTGGCCAGCGCCGGCGCATCATTGATACCATCGCCCACCATGCCAACCTTGCCGTAACGGATGATCAAATCATCAATGGCCGCCAGCTTATCCTCGGGCAGCAGATTTCCACGCGCATCATCAATCCCCACTTTAGCGGCAATCACAATAGCTGTCGTTTGGTTGTCGCCGGTCAGCATCACCGAAGCCACACCGAGCGCATGAAGCTGTTTGATGGCCTCGACACTATGACCGCGCAACGTATCGGCAACGCCGATGATGCACAGTGGCGCATTTCCGGTGGTCAACACCACGGCTGTCTTGCCTTCCTCTTCCAGTCGCCTTAGCACCTCTTCGATATGCGGCCCGCAAATACCCAGCTCTTCCACCTGGCGATGGTTGCCGACATAATAGAGCTGGTCTGCAATTACCGCTTTCGCGCCGCGACCAGTAAGGGATTCGAATGAAGCAACCGGCAGCAGCAAACGCGGACTCCCATCGGCAGAAGTCTGCCAGGCCGACACGATTGCGGCCGCGACTGGATGCCCGGAATGTGCATCCACACTGGCAGCGAGTTGGAGCAAAACGTCCACAGCTTGATCAACGAGCGGAATCACATCGGTCACGACAGGCCTGCCGTGGGTGAGCGTGCCGGTCTTGTCCAGTGCCACGATTTTGATCAGGCGGCCATTCTCCAGATGCAGGCCGCCCTTAACCAGAATACCCTGTCTTGCGGCTGCGGCCAAACCGCTCACCACAGTGACCGGGGTGGAGATTACCAACGCGCACGGGCAGGCGATCACCAGCATGACCAGCGCCTTGTAAAACCAGGGTTCAAACGCCGCGCCGAACAACAGCGGCGGCACGACTGCCACCAGAACCGCAAAAGCCACAACAGCAGGCGTGTAGTAACGCGCAAATTGATCAACGAAGCGTTGTGTCGGCGCGCGCTGACCCTGCGCCTCCTGAACCGAGCGGATAATGCGGTCAAGCGTGGTGTGCCCCTTGGTTGCCGTCACGCGGAATTCCAGCACCCCGCGCTCGTTCAGCGTACCAGCAAAAACCGGGTCGCCCGCAGTCTTCGCCACAGGAATACTTTCCCCGGTAATCGGTGCCTGATTCACCGAACTGCCGCCCGCCGTGACCACCCCGTCCAGCGGAATACGCTCACCCGGCCTGACTCGGACGATTTGCTCCACCTGCACATCAGCCGCCCCTTTCTCGACCCATTCGCCACCGTCGAGGCGCACCATGGCCGTTTCGGGCGTCATCGCCATGAGACCGCGAATCGCATGCTTGGCACGTTCCAGTGAAAGCGTTTCGATCAACTCGGACAACGCAAACAGAAAGATTACCACCGCCGCTTCCGGCCACTGCCCGATGGCAATCGCGCCTATCGTGGCAATGCTCATCAGGAAGTTCATGTTGAGCGTGAAGTTTTTGAGGGCGATCCAGCCTTTTTTCAGGGTGCCAAGACCGCCGGTCACAATGGACAACAAGGCCAGAGCGATCACAGCCAATGACTGCTCGTCAGCACCGCTCCATACGATGATTTCCGAGGTGATGGCGGTAATACCGGACACTGTCATGAAAATCCAAGTCCGGCGAGATACGACGTGCGTAGCGGCTTCAGATTTTGAACCGGTATCCGCCTCCGTTACAGGAACCGCATTCATGCCTATTTCACGCAAGGCATCAAGGATAGTTTGCTCATCGGCCAGCGTGTGTTCAACGCCAAGGCGACGATCCATGAGATTGAAGGTGAGTTCGCTTATGCCCGTCACAGCCCCGAGACGCTTGCGGATCAACGCCTCCTCAGTTGGACAGTCCATGTTACGAATATTGAACATTGAGTGTTTCATGATCTACCTTGGCTTCACTAGGTTTCTGTGGCTTGAAAAATTCTGAGTTTCTTTAGAACTCGTACTCAATCTGCATCCTGAAGGTGTGATTGGGCGCTGTCTTGCTTGTCACTGATAGGTCAAATTGGTGCCGTATGGCACACCACTTTTATCGGTCTTTTCAAATGCGCGTTCAAAAAGCAAATTGCCATTCATCTGGAGCTTGCCGGGGTCTGTCTGAAGCAATGACCCCAGCCTGAGCTCCCACGGCGCATCGCCTCTTAACGGGGCTTCCGTTTCGATGACAAAGCCAAGATCAAGCGGATATTACCAGTCTCGGTGAGCTGGAACTTGTTCTCCCATTCAGCCAGCGTGACCTCTGTGTTTCCGCTACGAACCTGTTTTAAATATATCTCTGTGAACCAATATTCCTTTGCGCCGAAACCTAATCCGATGCTGGCAACTTTTGCGGGATTTCCGGCTTGTGACGAGGCTGTGCCGTACTTGATATCAATTTCCCGCTCACCATATTCGACTGCGGGGTATAGACATAATCCGCAGCACCGGCAAAAGCATCCTGCGCTCCAACAATTCCGCATAGCAGGATGCCCAGAGAAAATAAATTAGCAAACGAAAACGCGAAAGAATTTTTCACGATGATTATTTTCGTACCGTGGTTGGCTGCGAACGAGCAGCCCATTTCATACCGATGAAAATGACAATCAGTGCAGTAAGGTAAAAAATGATCTGCATTCCTGCCGGACGTGAGTCATAGCCAATCAGACTGTGCAGTAATATGCCGGTTAGTCCACTTTCCGGCAGTAGCGCAGACGTGTCCCATAGCGGCGAGGCGAGGCTGGGCAACAAATCGGCTTGAATCAGGAAATGCGCAGCCTGCGAGGCCATGCCTGCTGCTAATAGCAACACCAATATGCCAGTAGCAGCAAAGAACCAGCGCATCGGCACGCGCAGCAGCCCGGCAAATATTGTGTAACCAACCACAATACCGAGCAGCATGCCAACCATGCCGCCGAGCAGCATTGAAGACTGTCCGCCCTCACCAGATGTTGCGATGCCATAAAGAAACAGCACAGTTTCTGAACCTTCTCTGAGTACAGCCAGCCCGACGATAACAAATAGCACCGAACACTCGCTGTTTCCGTCACGAATGGCACTACCCACTAAACGAGCGTTGGCCGCCAGCGCAGCACCGTGAGACGCCATCCAAATGTTGTGCCATGCCAGCATCAGCACCGCGATGCCGAGTACGATGGTGTTGAAAATTTCTTGACCGATGCCGCTGGCCAGCGATCCGATCACGTCGGTTGAAGCGGCGACCAATCCCGAACCCACTAATCCAGCCACCAGTCCAGCGGCCAACCAGCGTTTGCTGCCGTGAATGCTGCGCGTCGCGGCAGTGAGAATCCCGATGATGATGGAAGCTTCCAATACTTCCCGGAAAACAATGATGGCAGTTGCGAACATGATATTTTCCTATTTTGCGACGATTGAACCTTGGGCGGTTGCTGCGTGAAATTCGCCGGTGAAGGCGTAGCGTCCGGGCGTAAGTGGGCCGATGTAAATCGTCGCGGCGCCGCGTCCGGCAATCACTTTTTCCCGGTTTAGATCGTGGCTGTCGAATTCCTCGGGGGTGGCATCCTGATTCTCAACCAAGAGCTTGATTTTCTTGCCTGACGGGATGGTTAACTCAGACGGCTGGAAGCTGTGATCCTTGATGATCAGCGTATAGTCGGCATCGGCTGCATAGGCAGCGAATGGTAGTAGCAGGAAAATAAGTGAAAGACGTTTCATGGCGAACCCCGTAGTTAACTGGCCATGAATGATAATCATTCTTATTTGCAATTACAAGTATTTCCTGACATGATGACTCAGAAATCTAAAAGGTCTTGATATGCACCAACCTGATCACCTAAAAACTGTCGGTCTAAAATCCACCTTGCCACGGCTCAAGGTGTTGAGCCTGTTCGAAGCTAGCAAGCAACGCCATCTGAGCGCGGAGGAGGTATACAAGCTGCTGCTCGCCAGCGGTGACGATGTCGGCCTAGCGACCATTTATCGCGTGCTCACCCAGTTCGAGCAGGCTGGTCTGCTGATGCGGCACCATTTCGAGGGCGGCAAATCGGTGTTCGAACTTAATCAGGGCGAACACCATGATCACATCGTGTGTATGCAATGCGGCCATGTCGAAGAGTTTTACGACGCAACTATTGAGGCACGCCAGAAAAAAGCCGCCACCGATCGCGGATTTACCATTCACGACCACTCTCTCTATATCTACGCAGACTGTAACAAGCCAAAATGCCCCAATAAAATACAAAGCTGAAAATTCCCTCGTCAAATGTTTCATTGCCTGAATCTCCCTGCCCTACGGGTTTGAAAAAACTGCAAAGTTCTTTATTTCCAGTTGTCAAGCATCATTTTTGAGCTGGCTGATGCCGACCTATCCAGCACCAGCGCTGGACACAGGCGCATTCCTAAAGACTACGGCAGGGCGGCCAATACTCGTTCCAACCGCTGACGCACCTCAATCGCCAGCAGGCTAATCTCAGGTTTGTTTACCAAATCCAGTACGGCAGCTGGATCCATGAATTCCACATGCACCGAGCCTTCCTCATCCTGGCGCACGACCACGTTACAGGGGAGCAGTAGACCGATAGACGGCTCAGCCTGCAATGCACGATGAGCCAGCGGGGGATTGCAAGCACCGAGAATGCGGTAAGGTGGCATCTCAGCATCGAGTTTCTTTTTCATCGTGGCAGCCACATCGATATCGGTCAACACACCAAAACCCTCGGACTGCAAAGCACGTACCACTTGTTCCAAAGCACTGTCAAAATCTAGTACAGCTTTCTTGCCAAATCCATAACGAATTTCCATGTTGTTCTCCTTGAATTGCATTTATAACCAAGCCATGCCGCACAAACGCCCTAGCGGCCAGAAACTTCCTGCTAAATCCCCTTCATATCATCCCGCCTTTTCAGATACTCATCACGACCGATTTCGCCTCGGGCATACCGCTCATCCAGCATCTCTAGCGCTTTGGCGGGTTCACTACCGCCCCCATTCTGACCAGCAAGATATTTGACCACCGCCAAAACCAGAAAAATCAGCAGCAGCCAGAACAACGCCATGCCCAGCCATCCACAGCCCATCCCGTATTCCCACATCATAATTTCCTCCTTTTTGCGTTAATTACGTACACACCTGCTTCGTTCGTAAGGTGGCAAGCGCAATGTATAAACACAAGAATTCCGGCTAATTGGCGTATTACGTTCAAGTTTTGGATTGCCAACCAGCTATCGGAACTGCCTGGATGATGTCGCTGATGTAAATCCAGCCAGCCTCGGCTTGGCCGGTGCGGGCGGCGTGCCCGATGATGGCCACCAGCTCGTCCACCTGGCGATCCTCGCAAACCAGTTCCAGCTTCGATTCGTTGATAACTGTCTCGGCCAATTCGATGGAATAGTGTTGTTCCTTGGCGTCCACCGCCTTCAGCAGGCTTTGCACCGCTCCCCCAAATCAAACGGCACGAAACTTCTTGCCCTTCTGCGGATTTGGCAATCGTCTCGATGGAATAAACCACATGATCCGTATCGAGTCCGGAAAAAATCCGATCCCAGTGCTTCGGATTGGCGAAATAATAGCATTTGCCCAGAGCCGCCAAATTGGTCTGGCGCTCGACAACAAAACCATGGGCCTCATAACGGCGGTCCGCCGCTCACGAGAACATGATTGAGGCCAAGCGGAATACAGCATCCCAGATTCAAGGTCGTGACCGTAAGTTCGTATGCACTCGCCAGACTCGACATGGCAAACATCAGCGCGGCAATGCCGCCTTGGATGATTGGCGCATTAATTTCTTCCCCCTCGTTGCTGGTGGGAAACCGTTATTCCTTGTACGCCAGTAAACGTAACGCATTAATCACAACCACTATGGTCGAGCCCTCGTGTATCAACACCGCCACGCCGATCCCGGCCCAGCCAAACAGGGTGGCAGGAATCAGCAATGCTACCACTCCCAGCGACACCCATAGGTTCTGTCGAATGATGCGCCTTGATGCGCGGCTTAGGGCCACGGCAAAGGGCAGCTTGCTCAGGTCGTCGGCCATCAGCGCCACGTCTGCGGTTTCCAGCGCCACATCGGTGCCAGCGCCACCCATGGCGATGCCGACCGTGGCGCGCGCCATGGCCGGGGCATCGTTAACGCCATCGCCGACCATGGCCACCTGGCCGTAGCGCTGCCCAAGTTCCTCCATGGCCTTGACCTTGTCTTCCGGCAACAATCCCGCTTTCACTTCGTCCAGGCCGACCGCGTTGGCGATGGCGCGGCCCACGCGCTCGTTGTCCCCGGTGAGCATGATGGTTTTGCGGATGCCGAGCTGATGCAGGCGCTCCAGCACCTCGCGCACATCCTCTCGCGGCGTGTCGGCCAAGGCCACGACGCCCAGGAACTGCCCGTCGGCCTGGATCAGCATGATAGTTTTGCCTTCCGTCTGGAGGCGCTCTACCTGTTGTTGAATTCCTTCGGGGATAGCTGCGCCGTCAAACAACTTGGCGTTACCAATGACCACCTTTTGCCCATCGAATTCGGCTCGAACTCCTTTTCCGGTAACGGATTCAACCTCCCCGGCCTCACCCCAGATTAAACCGCGCCCCTTCGCCTCCGCCACAACTGCCTGCGCCAGGGGATGGGCGCTGCGGCTTTCCACGGCGGCAGCAATGGTCAGCAGGCTTTCCTCGTTTCCGCTGACGGCGACGACATCGGTCACCCTGGGTTTGCCGATGGTCAAGGTGCCAGTCTTGTCGAAGGCGATGGCCGTGAGCACGCCCAGGTTTTCCAGATGCGCGCCGCCCTTGATCAGCACGCCGCCGCGCGCGGCGCGCGCGATGCCGGACAGCACCGCCGACGGGGTGGCGATGGCCAGCGCGCAGGGCGAGGCCGCCACCAGCACCGCCATGGCGCGGTAAAAGGATTCAGCAAAGGGGAAACCGAACAGCGGCGGAAGCACGATGAGCAACCCGGCCCCTACCAGCACGGCCGGCACAAAAATCCGCTCGAAGCGGTCAGTGAATCTCTGGGTGGGGGATTTTTGTGTCTGCGCCTCGGCCACCAGCTCCACCATGCGCGCCAGTGTGCTCTCCCGCGCCAGCTTGGCGACCTCGACGACCAGCGCGCCCTCGCCGTTGACCGTAGCGGCGAATACCTTGTCACCCGGCTGCTTGTCCACCGGCATGGATTCGCCGGTGACCGGAGACTGGTCCACCGCCGAGTTGCCGGACGCCACCTGGCCATCGGCCGGGATGCGCTGGCCGGGCTTGACGATTACCCGGTCGCCGCGCTGCAATTCTTCGACCCGCACCTCGATCTCCACGCCATCCCGCTGCACGATGGCGGTCTTGGGCGCCAGTTCCGCCAGCGCCTCGATGGCCTTGCGAGCACGGTCCATGGCCATGTGTTCCAGCGCATGACCCAGGCTGAACAGGAACAGCAACAACGCACCTTCTACCCAGGCACCGAGCGCCGCCGCCCCGACCGCAGCGACGATCATCAGGGTGTCGATGTCGAAGCGGCGGCTGCGTAGGCTCTGCCAGGCGTCGCGCAGGGTATAGAAACCGCCCGTCGCGTAGGCGCCCAACAAAAGGCCGAGCGATAGATTGCGCGGTGCGCCGGCGAGACCCGCCAGCCAGCCGGCCAGCAACAGCAAGCCGGCCACGCCGCTGAAAATCAGCTCGCGATGCTCGGCGAACCAACCGGCCTCATGGCCTTTCTCCAGCACGGCATAACCGAGCGCCTGGATGCGCTGGACGATCGCCGGACGCGCAATTTTCTCGCTGTCGTACTCCAGGCGCAGGCGTTCGGCGGCGTAGCTCACCGAAGCCTCCAACACGCCGTCCATGCGTTGCAGGGCATGCTCGATCACGACGGCGCAAGTGGGGCAGTCCATGCCGTCGATGCGCAGGCTCTCGTGACGATAGTGGTTGCCGAGCTTGACCCCGGCCGCTTGAGCCAGCTCGCGCACCCGGCTCACGCTGAACCGCTGCGGGTCGTAGTGCAGGCAAAGGCGGGCGCTGCCGTCTTCGCGGACCAGGTGTACCTTTTCCAAGCCCTCGGCCTGCAGCAATCTAGTCAGCCGCCCTACGCAAGCGTCGCGCTCATCGGCGACATCCGGCAAGACCAGGGACAAGTCCAGTTTAAGTTTTTCGGCCATGATGCTGCTCCTCAAGAATCAAATGACTACAGCGGGGTATGTGCTGCGTTACTGTTGGGGTTTGCCGCACTGGGCGCAAAATTTAGTGCCCGCCGACAGTTCCGCGCCGCAGCCGGAACATTTGGCGGGCGACAGGGAGGTGCCGCATTTCTGGCAGAAGCGCGCATCGCTCGCATTGGCGCTGCCGCACTTGGGGCAGGGATTGCCGGCATTGCCGCCGCCTTGACCCGTGCCCTGCGGATAACCTGGATTACCACCGTAGCCGCCATGTTTTGAACCGCCGTGATGACCGCCTTGATAGCCGCCGGAGTGGCCTCCGAATCTACCGCCCATCAAATTACCCAATATCCGATCAAACAATCCCATGATTTACTCCTTTCCAAAAAACGTGGTCTCACGCAAAAAATTGCACCTTGTGCATTCCTACAACCAGCGGATGGCTGCCGCGCTTACGATATCGGTCACATAAATCCACCCCGCCTCGGCTTGACCGGTGCGGGCGGCACGCCCGATGATGCCCACCAGTTCGTCCACCTGATGGTCTTCGCAAATAAGTTCCAGCTTCGATTCGTTGATGACCGCCTCGGCTAATTCGATCGAATAATGTTGCTCCTTGGAATCCATCGCCTTGAGCAGGATTTTTACCGGGACGACGGCAAGATTGCGGCAGCCGGGCGTTCCGTCCGTGTTGCACAGCCCTGACTCCTTCACGGCGCGAATCACGTCGGCGATGCGGTGGTTGTGGATATAAGCCTTGATTTCTTTCATGCGGATTCTCCTGTTTGGTGATTGCGTGCGGCCCGGTCAGGCCGCACGCTGGTTTACTTCGCTTGTTTGCGTTCGCGGCGTGTCTCTACCCATTCGTACATCAGCGGCAACAGCAGCAAGGTCAACGCGGTGGAAGTGAACAAACCACCCACCACTACCGTCGCCAATGGCCGCTGTGTTTCCGCCCCGACGCCGCTGGAAAGCAGCATCGGCACCAGGCCGAAGATGGCGATAGAGGCCGTCATCAGTACCGGTCGCAACCGCAGCGCAGTACCTTGCTTTACCGCCTCCCTTATCGAGAGACCTTGCTGAAGCTGATCATTGAGAAACGACACCAGCACAATGCCGTTCAGCATCGCCACCCCGAACACCGCAATGAAGCCAATCGCCGATGGCACGGAAAGATACTGTCCAGTGATGAACAAACCGATCACGCCGCCGATGGTGGCGAAAGGTACGTTCGCAATAATGAGCGTCGCATAGGTGAGCGAGTTGAACGCCGTATACAGCAGAATGAAGATCAGCCCGATGGTGAGCGGCACGATCAGCGCCAGTTTGGCCATGGCGCGCTGCTGGTTCTCGAACGCGCCGCCCCACTCGATCCAGTAGCCGGCTGGAATCTTCACTTCGCTCTTGATTTTGGCTGCTGCCTCCTTCACGAAGCTGTCCACGTCGCGTCCTTTCACATCCATCTGGATCACGGCGTAGCGTTGCAACTGCTCGCGCCGCACGAAGGAATAGCCTTCGTCCAACTCCACCGTGGCGACTCTGGAGAGCGGCACCAGTGCACCGCTCTGGGTGCGGATCGGGATGTTGTTGATGGCTTCCACGCTGTTGCGGAAATCGGGTGCTAGCCACACCTGGATGTCGAAGCGCTTGACCCCGTCGATCAACGTGCTCACCGCCTTGCCGCCGATACCGGCCTGTACCACCTCAAGGATTTCATCGGCGTTAATCCCATAGCGTGCCGCCTCATCCCGGTTCACCTTGACCACCATCTGCGGCTTGCCTTTGTTCGCTTCCAGCGACAAGTCCGCGACGCCCGGTACTTTCTCCAGGGAGGACTTAAGCTCACCGGACAGGCGGTCAAGGGTGGTGAGGTCTTCGCCGTAGAGTTTTAGCGCGAGCGTGGCGCGTACCCCGGAAATCAACTCCTCGACGCGCATCTGGATCGGCTGGGTGGCCGAAATAACCGAGGTCGGCACGACCTGTTCCAGCTTGTCCTGCATCTCTCTGGAGAGATCGGGGAAGGAAATGGCTTTGGGCCACTGCTCACGCGGTTTTAGATTCACCAGGATTTCCATGTAGTTCACGTCAGCGGTTTCGCCCTTTTCCGCGCGCCCGATCATGGCCATGGCCGATGTGGTTTGGGGGAAGGTTTTCAGCGCGGCTTCAATGCGCTTTGAGATGCGGATGGATTCGTCGAGCGAAGTGGAAGGGATGCTGGTCACCCGGAACATGATGCCGCCCTCCTGCAAGGTGGGCATGAATTCCTTGCCGAGGAAAGGAATCAACGCGACGGACGCCACCAGCAGCACCAGCGCACCGGAGAACACTTTTTTCTTGTTCTCCAGCGCCCAGTCAAGTAACGGTAGATAGAGTTTTTTCGCCCACTTGACGATGAAGGTGTCTTTCTCCTCCTTGGGTTTCAGGATCAGCGCCGACATGACCGGCACCAGCGTCATGGTCAGTACCAGCGAACCCGCCATGGCAAAGGTGATGGTGAGCGCCATCGGCTTGAACAGTTTGCCTTCCAGCCCGGTGAGAGAAAACAGCGGCAGGAACACCACGATGATGATCAGAATCGCGAACGCGGTCGGATTGATCACTTCCCGCGCCGCTTCCAGGATCACGTGCGTCTTGTTCACCGTCTTGCCGACCTGGTGTGAGAGCAGGCGAAAGCCGTTCTCTACCATCACCACGGCGCCATCCACCATCATGCCGATGCCCACCGCCAAGCCCGCCAATGACATCAGGTTGGCCGACAAGCCCCACTGCTGCATCAGAATGAAGCTGATCAACATGGCGAGCGGCAGGGCGATGATGACCACCAGCGCGGAACGGATCTCTCCCAGGAACAGGAACAGGATGATGACCACCAGGACGGAGCCCTCGATCAGGGCATTTTCCGCAGTCTTGACTGCCTTCTCTACCAGCTCGATGCGGTCGTAGACCGTATTCAGGGTAACGCCCGCCGGGAGCGCCTGCTGCACGGTTTTGAGCTTCTCCTTTACAGCATCCACCACGTTCTTGGCATTTTCTCCGATGCGCTGCAACGCCATGCCCAGCACGACTTCCTTGCCGTCCTTGGTCACCGCGCCGGAGCGCAGGGACGGCGCCTCTTTGACTTCAGCCACGTCGTGCACATAGACCGGCGTCCCCTCACGGGTGGCCAACACCACGTTGCCGATATCCCGCACGTTGCTGACCAGCCCGAGGCCACGCACCAGATACTGTTCCTGACCGATATCGAGATATTGCCCGCCGACCTGACGGTTGTTGGCGGCAAGGGTCTCCATCACAGTCTTGAAGCTGAGGCCATATTTGATCAGCTTTTGCGGATTGATCAGCACCTGATATTGCTTTTCCTGTCCGCCCCAGGAGCTCACATCGTCCACACCCGGCGCAGTGCGCAGCACCAGGCGAACGTTCCAGTCCTGCAGGGTGCGCAGGTCCATTTCAGACAGCTTCTTGTCGGCGGTTTCGATGGTGTACCAGAACACTTGTCCCAGACCCGAAGTATTCGGGCCCAAGCCAGGCTCGCCATAACCCTGAGGAATGCGGTCTTTGGCCTCGATCAGCTTCTCGCCCACCAGCCGGCGGGCGAAGTAGATGTCGATGCTATCCTTGAAATAGACGCTCACGTAGGATAAGCCGAACAGCGATACCGAGCGGATTTCCTCCACGCCGGCGAGCCCCGCCATGGCGGATTCCACCGGGGAGGTCAGCAGTTTTTCCACATCCTCGGCGGCCAGACCCGGGGACTCCGTATAGATATTCACTTGCACCGGCGTCACGTCGGGGAAGGCATCCACCGGCACTTCCTGCCAGGCTTTCACGCCCAGCAACACCACCAGCAGGAACGCCACCAGCACCAGCACCTTGTGGCGTAAGGAGAGATCAACGATATAATTTAACATGGTAGCCCCTTATTCCGCGCCGATTTGCGATTTGAGCAAGCGTGCCTTGAGTGCGTAGGCGCCGCTCACCACCACGCTCTCGCCGGCTGCCACGCCGGATTTGAGTACGGTATATCCTTGGGCTCGTTCACCCACTTCCACAGCGCGGGGTTCAAACCCGCCATTTTCAGCGACGAAAACGGTCGGTATCCCTTGCAGTAGCAACACTGCGTCAACAGGCACGATAAACACCTTGTCACCCGCCCCTTCGGTGTTTATCGCGACACTGGCAAACATTTCAGGTTTCAGTCTGCCGTCAAGATTCGGCACTTCCACACGCGCCTTGACCGTGCGAGTTTCCTTGTCCATCGTGCTGCTGATGTAGGTGAGCCGCCCTGTGAAGATTTCATCCGGGTAGGCGGAAATGGTGACCGTGGCCTGTGCGCCTACCTTGACCTTGCCAAGGTCTTTCTCGAACAGATCGCTTTCTATCCACAGGGTGGACAGATCGGCCACGGTGAAGAGTGACTTATCCGGCGTGGCGAGCTCCCCCAGCACCGCTTTTTTCTCAATAATTGTGCCGGCAAACGGGGCACTCAGCGGAAACACCGAGCCGGAGTGCCCCAGGTCGACACCCATCATGCTCAGCTTGTCACTGGCAGCTCGCAGCGCGGCACGGGCCTTTTCGTGTTCGGCGCGGGCGCGCAGGTAGTCCTTCTCCGGAATGATGTTGTCGGCGTGCAAACGCTGGGCGCGCTCGAAATTGGCTTGTGTTACCGCAGCCTCGCTCGCCGCTTGCAGATAGCTGGAATGCGACTCGCCCAGATCGATACTGTCCAACTCCGCCAGCTGTTGTCCCGATTTCACTCGATCACCCAGGCTCGCATTCACCCTGACGACACGCCCTGGCACACGCGGTGCAACATGCGCCAACCTATCCTGATTGGCCTGGATAGTTGCCGTGACCATGATCTGCCCGGATTTTTTCTGCAATGCCAATTTTTGCACTTTGATGCCCGCTGTTTGGGCTTCTTCGGCACTCAAGGCAAGCAGTTTTTCGGGGCTTTTTTCGTCCTGTTTTTCCTGTTTGGGAGTTACCTCGTTATTGCTCGCCGGTTCCGTTTTTTCGGACTGCCTTGCGTCTTTCTCCGGTGCTTTGGGTTTGTCGCCGCACCCTGTAAGAATGATTGTAAATAAACTACTGATCAGTAGCCAAGAGCCCCAGCGCCCCAAGTCACGCTTTTGTGGGTTGTGTAAGTTTTTCATGTCATGAATTCCTTGATTTTTAATTTTTTGTTCAGTGCATGTCGCGCGCGGGCTGCCAGCCCGCCGCCGCTTCCAGCGTCACCTGGGTCAAGCGCAATTCGGTGCGGGCATCGAGCAGGTCCCGCTGCCCATCCAACACCTGGCGGTTGACCAGCAACAATTGCAGCAGCCCGATTTCCCCCTCCCGGAAAGAAATGGAGGACAGGTGCTGGTTTTCTTCCAGGCTGGGCAACACCGATTCCTTGAGCCGTTTCACTCGATCCTTGAGATTACTGAAGCGCCCCCACAGCGCGACCACTTGGACGCGTACATCACGGGAGGCTGCCTGCTTTTCGATTTCGGCTTGGGTAAGATCGGTCTCGGCACGACCGATACCAGCCGCATTCCGGCGGAACAGGGGAATTGGTAAGGAAACACTTAAGGACGCAACCTTGTTATCAACACCCAACTCGCGACCATAACGCAAACTCAACGTCACGTCCGGGTAAATTGAGGCGCGTTCCAGCTCAACCCGACCCCTTGCAGCCCCTTCTCTGTAATCCAGGACATTCAAAAGCGGGCGGCGGGCTACACTGGCCAGTAAATCCCCCAACGTGTAAGAGGAAATTTCAACGTCGAGCGAACCGGTAACTTCCGGAATTTGGTCTGGAGGCATCTGGAGGAGGGCAGACAGGTCGACACGCGCCTGCACAAGTTGCTCTCTCAATATGGATACCTGATTTTGGGCGCGTTCCGCTTCCACATTGGCGAGATTGCCATCCAGCCGACTATCCTCGCCTGCCGCAACGCGTTTGCCGACGGCTTTGGCGGCATCTTCGATGAGCTTGAGCGTTGATTCCTCGGTCTGGATGCGCAACTGGAGGCTCAGCACCCGCACAAAACGTTGCTCAACGTCCGCATGCACCTGGCGTTTCGTTTCGGCGATGCTTTCCTGGATTGCCGCAAAATTTTTCTCGGCTGCTCGTTGCCGAATGCCTTGTTGCCCAGCGATCTCAAAGGTCTGGGACAGGCCTGATACACCATCCTTGTTATTAATCGGTTGGCCGGTCTGTGAAACATTAAGGCTGCGCCTTTCGGTAGAAATCTGTGGGTTATTCCACAGCAGCGCACCAGCATCGCTGAGTTCGCCCTGCGCTGCTGCAAGATTCGCCTGGGTAGCCCGCAGTAACGGGTTGGCTTGTTCAGCCTGTTGCCAGGCTTGCTCCAACGTGAGCGGAACCGACAGAGCAGGAAATGAATAAAGTGATGCAAACAGGAATGGCACACCAATAAGGCGGCGCATTAGCCGCATCCCGATGCACGGGTTACGAAAAATAGTGACGAATTGCACGGAAACTCCTTCAGATATGCGTGCGCCAACTCACTTGAGGCGAGCGCGCACTCAAAACAAAATCAAAAACAGATTTGAATCGAATCTTAGGAAAAGAGTCTTGGTGGCCTGAAAAGGCCGTCAGGGGATGAAAGCTGAACAGCTTTGGACTGTTGGATAGAATATTCGTTAACAAACTCAGGCATCACAGGTGTTGACTGACTAAGTAACCCCATGAAGTGCACGGCAGCGTGACACCAGTGATTACAGGGACTTTGGGGTGAAACATCCGCATTGACACCTTGAGATTCTGATGAAGAGTAGTGGTCTTCCATAGCTAGGCTACGTTGCTCGTCGAACCACACATCTGCTACTGCTTCCTTGTTAAACGTCCAGCCGCCAGCATTGATCACGAGCGTAATCATGAGAAAGTATATAGCCTGACGGAGGAATCTACCCATGCTGCGATACTAAAGGATTTTGTGGTTTAAGTACATTTTTAAGTACATTTTATTAGTGTTGTATGTTTTTATCTTGACATTTTTTATCTTGACATTAGCTCCTGCATCTGAAAAAATCAGCGCATGTCCAGTTTCGTCCGAAAATTTATCGCTGTGCTTTTAGCCATCTGGCTGCCACTGTTTAGCGGTGGAGCGCTGGCGGCTAGCGTATCCATGCAAATACAGAATGGCTCGTGCCATGAAGCTGGCATGGATACGATGCAAGATATGGATGAACATCAACACGCGATGTCGCATGATCAGTCACCCAACAACGATCAGGACGGAACATCCTGCACCGCCTGTGCTGTCTGCCATCTGGCATGCAGCGGATATTTGGGTGTGCAGGCAATCAAGAACCTAGAAGTTCTGCAATCTGCCATTTCGGTCACGCCATATTTATTCTCGTATCATTCCATCACCTCCACACCTGTCGTTCCTCCACCTCTCGCTTAGTACTCTACAGGACGACTCCGTCTACCAGTTTCGTAAATTGATCTGACTCTAGCTCGTCCTTAGTCTTTAAGCGTCTGCGTTCGCCCTTGTTTTACCGGTTTGACGCACGCACACATTTTGTTAATACCAATGCTCGTGGTTTGCTGATCATTCTCACTGGTGCAATAACAAAGACGGATTTGCAGCGTAACTCGTTACGAATCCATGAGGAATAATATGAAAAATCTGATTTCAATGCTGTTTGGCTGCGCCTCAAGCTTTGCGGCAATAGCTGCAGAGCCACCTTTAGGTGCAGACTTACAGGGTTTATTGAGTTATGCGCGCGAACACAATCCGGCTCTGACTGCGATGCGATATGAGGCCGAGGCCGCCTCGCTGCGCGTGCAACCCGCCGGTGCATTGCCTGATCCGGTGCTGCGTACCGAGTTGATGGACATTACTAATCAAGGCACGAATAAACCGCCGAGCTTGTTGCCGTCACAGGTAGGCGGTACGCGTTATTTGCTGATGCAAAGCGTTCCGTGGTTCGGCAAGCTCGATTTACAGAGAGGAATAGCCGAAGCACAAGTTGCCGGGGCGCGCGGACAAACTGCCATTGCATGGGTGGATTTGAGCGGGAAAATAAAAACTGCCTATGCGATGCATTACTACCTGTCGGACAGTATCAGACTGACCCGTGCAACATTGGATTTAACTAAGCGCCTGGAAAAAATCGCGCAAACTCGCTATGCAAACGGGCTGGGTACACAGCAGGAAGTGATACGCGCGCAAATCGAACAAACTGATTTGCAAACTATGCTGATTGAATTGGACAATGAACAGCATCATGTGCATGCAAGCCTGAACAATCTACTGTCGCGTCCTGCCAATGCAGATCTGGCGGAGCCGCTGCAATTGCGTCCAATTCCCGCCTCAGCACGACTTACGTCGCTGGAAGATAGGCTGCGTGCGCACAATCCGCAGCTGCAAGTGGCTGATGCGAGCGTCAACGAAGCCCAGCAGAGCCGCGACCTGACCTATAAAAACCGTTATCCCGGATTTACTCTTGGCGTCGCCCCAACACAGAGCGGCAGTGTCGTGAAGAGCTGGGATCTGATGGTTGAATTCAATCTTCCGTTGCAACAGGAATCGCGCCGTTCTCAGGAGCATGAAGCGGAAGCGAAGATGGCCGCATCCGCTGCGCGTCAGGCATCTCTGCTCAATCAAGTGTTGTCGGAATTATCGGAAAGTGTATCCGGTCTTGAGACCGCGCAGCGTACCGAGACACTCATCGCTACGCGTTTTCTACCTCAAGCTGAGCTGAGTTTTCAATCTGCGCTGAGTGGGTATGAGACTGGCAAACTTGATTTTGCCACACTGCTCGATGCGCAGCGTCAAATACTGAAAGCGCGCCAACAACGCATCAAAGCGCAGTATGACGCGCAATTGCGCCTAGCTGAAATTGAACGCCTGATTGGAGAAGAGTTATGAAAAAAATCATAGTATTAGTGTCAATTATTGTCGTCGTTTCGATTATTTCGGCTGGCAGCTATAGCTTGGGAAAGCGCTTCTCCGGGGTGACAGCGCCGGTTACAGCCGATGCCGTAAAGGAGGAACGCAAGATTCTTTATTACCGCAATCCGATGGGTTTGCCGGATACCTCGCCGGTACCCAAAAAAGATGCGATGGGGATGGATTACGTACCGGTGTATGACGGTGATGCTGTTCAGGAGGAGGGTGGTGTCAATATTAGTGTTGAAAAAGTGCAAAAACTCGGCGTAAAAAGCGAAGCAGCCACGCTACGCGGTTTAAACAAAACCATTCATGCCACCGGACGCATTGAAATCGATGAACGCCGTACCTATACCATCGCACCGAAATTCGAGGGCTGGGTAGAACACCTTTATGTGAACAGCACCGGAGAGACTGTTAACCGTGGACAGGCGTTGTTTGATGTGTACAGCCCCGAACTGGTGTCGGCGCAGCGCGAATACGCGATTGCCGCACAAGGCGAAGCAAAACTTGAGAATGCAGATGAAGAAACTAAAGCGGGCATGAAGCAACTGGCTGATGCCAGTCTGGCACGCCTGAAAAACTGGGATATTACGCCGGGAGAAATAAAGCAATTAACCACTGGAAAATCCAGACGCAGCCTGACCTATTACGCGCCGGTATCGGGCATCGTACTGGAAAAGAAGGCCGTACAGGGCATGCGCTTCATGCCGGGAGAGACGTTGTATCAGATCGCCGACTTGTCTCAAGTGTGGGTGCTGGCAGACATCAACGAGCAGGATATCGGGCAGGTAACGACAGGTAGTGACGCACAGGTCAGTATCGGTGCATACCCGGATAAGTTGTTCAAGGGAAAAGTCGCCTTCGTCTATCCGACTTTGAATTCCGCGACGCGCACCGTGCAAGTACGCGTGGAGATTGCCAATCCACAAGGTTTGCTTAAGCCATCCATGTTTGCCAACGTGACGTTGCCCGTAGGCAGTAATACTCGGATGCTGACGGTGCCAACTTCGGCGGTGATAGACAGTGGCATGCGTCAGGTGGTGCTGGTGCAATTAGCACAAGGCCGCTTTGCGCCGCGCACTGTCAAATTGGGTAGCCGCAGCAACGATTATGTCGAGATACTGGATGGCCTTGTAGAGGGGGAGCAGGTAGTTACTTCGGCCTTGTTCCTGATCGATGCGGAAAGTAACCTCAAAGCGGCGTTGGGTGGTCTTGGTGGTCATGCAGCACATGGCGGGGCTACACCCGTCGCAGAAGATCACTCAGCGCATGCAACTCCTGCAGCGCCAAAGAAAAATCCTGCAACAATAGGTCATCAGGCAGCAGGCATCCTGAACGGCATCAATGAGGATGGTTCTGTGAGCATCACCCATGAGCCGATCAAATCACTGGGCTGGCCCGGCATGACCATGGACTTCGCTTTGACTAATTCCTCATTGGCCGCCGGTATCAAACCAGGTAGCAAGATCACCTTCGAACTCGTCGAGCGAAAACCCGATGAATGGGTGATTACCAAGTTGCAAGCGCTTGTACCGCAGCAACACGAAGGACATTAAGATGCTCAATTCCATCATCGACTGGTCTGCCCGCAACCGTTTTCTGGTTATTCTGGCAACCTTGTTTGTCACGTTGGCGGGTATTTACGCGGTGCTCAAAACGCCGCTGGATGCCTTGCCGGATTTGTCTGATGTGCAGGTTATTGTTTATACTGAATATTCTGGTCAGGCACCGCAGGTGGTTGAGGATCAGGTCACCTACCCGCTCACCACGGCGATGCTGGCGGTGCCGAAATCCAAAGTGGTGCGCGGCTTTTCGTTCTTCGGCGCATCGTTCGTGTATGTGATTTTCGAGGACGGCACCGATATCTACTGGGCGCGTTCGCGTGTGCTGGAATATCTCAACAGTATCGCGGGACGACTGCCTAAAAATGTCGCGCCGCAACTGGGGCCGGATGCGACCGGGGTGGGCTGGGTGTATCAGTACGCCGTGTTGAGCGAAAAACATAACTTGGCCGAGCTGCGCACCATGCAGGACTGGTATCTGCGCTATCAACTCACCAAGGCACACGGTGTGGCGGAAGTCGCTTCCATCGGTGGTTTTGTACAGCAATATCAGGTGACAGTCGATCCAGTGAAACTGCGCGCTTATGGTATTCCTTTGAGCAAAGTGTCACAGATTATCCGTGACTCGAACCGCGATGTTGGCGGGCGCGTGGTGGAGATGGCCGAGACCGAATATATGGTGCGCGGGCGTGGCTATCTGCGCGGCAAGAGTGACATCGAGAATCTGGTCGTTAAAGCCGAGCAAGGCACCCCTGTGCTGTTGCGCGACATTGCCCGTGTCGAACTGGGACCAGATGAGCGACGCGGACTGACTGAGTTAAACGGTGAAGGCGAAGTCGTATCAGGCATCGTCATGGCGCGCTATGGGCAAAACGCATTAGAAGTCATCCACAACATCAAGGAAAAGATCGCTGAAATCGCTCCCGGCTTGCCGGAAGGCGTAAAGATTGTTTCAGTATATGACCGTTCCGATTTGATCCATCGCGCCATTGAAACATTAAAAGGCACGCTGCTGGAAGAAAGTTTAATTGTCGCACTGGTGTGTATGGTGTTCTTGATGCATGCACGCAGTGCGTTGGTCGCCATCGTGATGCTGCCTGTTGGTGTTTTAATTTCTTTCATTGCGATGCGTGTGCTGGGGCTGAACTCCAACATCATGAGTTTGGGCGGGATTGCCATTGCCATCGGCGCGATGGTAGATGCGGCTATCGTGATGATCGAGAATGCACACAAACATCTGGAGCGGGTAAAAGAAGGTGAATCGCGCACAGAAGCGATGATTGCGGCGTGTAAGGAAGTTGGACCGGCACTGTTCTTTTCGCTGCTCATCATCACCGTATCGTTCTTGCCGGTATTTACGCTGGAATCGCAAGAAGGACGAATGTTTTCTCCGCTGGCTTTCACCAAAACCTTTTCCATGGCGGGCGCAGCGTTGCTCTCGCTCACCCTAGTGCCGGTGCTGATGTTGCTATTCATACGCGGAAACATCAAACCAGAGGCGCAAAATCCGCTAAACCGTTGGTTAATCACGGGCTATCGTCCGCTTATTGCTGCGGTGCTGAAACACAAGAAAATGACCATCGTCGTTGCTGCACTGGTTTTGATATTGTCAGCCTATCCCGCTACCCGATTGGGTAGCGAGTTCATGCCAACGCTCAATGAGGGCACGTTGTTATTTATGCCCGCCTCCTTGCCCGGCATGTCGGTGACCAAGGCGGCGGAATTGTTGCAGACGCAGAACAAGATTATCAAGAGTTTTCCTGAAGTGATGTCCGTATATGGCAAAGCTGGGCGCGCGCAGTCTGCAACCGATCCTGCACCATTGGAGATGTTTGAGACGGTCATTAACTTAAAGCCGCAGGAGGAGTGGCGACCTGGAATGACGATCGACAAACTGATCGGCGAGATGAACAAAGCACTACAATTTCCCGGTGTGGCAAATTCGTGGACGATGCCGATCAAGGCGCGTCTCGATATGCTGGCAACCGGTATTCGCACGCCGATAGGCATCAAGGTGTTTGGTAAAAATCTGGATGAAATGGAGCGGCTCGCTAAGGAAATAGAAGCGGTGGTCAGAAAGGTTCCTGGCACCACTAGTGCTTTTGCCGAACGATTAACGGGCGGCTTCTACCTTGACATCGAACCGGATCGCATTGCCCTAGCACGTTACGGGATTGGCGTCGGTGATTTACAGGAAGTCATTTCTACCGCCCTGGGTGGTGAGATGGTTACGACGACGGTTGAGGGACGGGAACGTTTTGGAGTGACGGTACGTTACCCGCGCGAATTGCGTAGCGATCCGCAACAGATTACCCACGAAGTGCTGGTGCCAACCATGGAGGGTGCTCAGATTCCACTCGGACAACTTGCCAAGGTCAGTCTTAGCAAAGGTGCACCTGCTATCCGCACCGAGAATGCGCTGCTTTCCGCTTATATTTTTGTGGATATACGTGATCGTGACATCGGCTCTTACGTGGCAGATGCGCGGAAAGCAGTTGCCGCACAGGTGAAATTCCCACCCGGTTATTACGCGACCTGGAGCGGGCAATTCGAATACATGGAACGTGCTGCCGCGAAAATGAAGATCGTCATTCCCATCACGTTGCTGATCATCTTCCTGTTGCTGTATCTCAATTTTAAACGCATCACCGAATCTCTGGTCGTGATGCTGTCCGTGCCCTTCGCACTGGTCGGCGGTGTATGGCTGTTGTGGCTGCTCGATTACAACCTGAGCGTTGCAGTGGCGGTAGGATTCATCGCATTGGCTGGCGTGGCAGCAGAGACTGGTGTCGTGATGTTGATCTATCTGGAACAAGCCTGGCAGGACGTTCAGTCGCGCTGCACCCATGAAGGCCGCAAACCGACCGCCGTCGATCTGCACACAGCCATCATGCACGGTGCTGTGGAACGCGTGCGTCCGAAGATGATGACCGTAGTGGCGATCATGGCGGGGCTGTTACCCATTCTGTGGAGCAGCGGCACCGGTTCGGAAGTGATGCGCCGCATCGCAGCACCGATGGTCGGCGGCATGATTTCCTCCGCAATTCTGACGCTGCTGGTGATTCCGGTGATCTATGCCTTGATCAAACAACGTGAAGTGACGCGCATAACATTCATTAGCAATAAGCCAAAGGAACAATATGAAAATTCTTAAACAACTAATGATCTTCCTGATATTCGTACTCACAAGTATAAGTGCCGCACAAGCCGCTACGGCGATGACAGTTTACAAAAGCCCAACATGCGGCTGTTGCGAAAAGTATGTGAACTATCTGCGTGAAAACGGATTTACGGTGAAAACAGAAAATGAATCAAACATGGATGCCATTAAGAAGAATTATGGCATGTCACATGCCGCTAGTTGTCATACGGCATTGGTCAATGGTTATGTGGTTGAGGGGCATGTTCCAGTCAGTGCCATTCGTAAACTGCTCAAGGAGAAACCAGCCATAATCGGCATCAGTGTGCCTGGTATGAAGATGAATTCACCGGGTATGGGAGAGATGAAAAAGGGAACATTGACTGTTTACGCTGTGCCGAAAGATGGGAAAGATCCATATGTGTTTTCAGTCGAATAACGAATCTATTAGCAGGAGTTTAAAAGGACAGTAATGATTGAAATTATTCCAAATTGGCATCCGGTATTAGTACATTTCCCGATTGCCTTTTCTACGGCTGCAGTGGCTTTTATTGGCGCTGGTACGATATTTAAAAACCACTCATTGACGGCGCAATGCCTGATGACGGGACGCTGGATGTTGTGGGCGGCAGTTATCTTTGCCTGTATCGCAGCGGTGTTCGGCTGGCTGGCTTACAACAGTGTTGAACATGACGAAGCGGGGCATCTGGCCATGACGATCCATCGTAATTGGGCACTTGTCGCTCTTGGCGCGCTGGCGCTGCTTGCCGCTTGGGATGTGTGGCGCGGTCGTTCTCATACGGTGCCCTCGCCAAGTTTTCTAGCTTTGTTGGTCGCGGTATGGTTGCTAGTGGTCAGTGCTGCCTGGCATGGTGGCGAGGTAGTCTATCGGCATGGCTTGGGTGTGATGTCCTTGCCTGCGCCTGAGGAACATACCCATGAACACGGCGGAGAACACAGCGACATATTCATGCAGGGTGAAGCAACGCCTCATGAGGATGTTCATGCCCATAGCCACGATGACACTGCGAATAGCGAGTCTACGCATGATGCGGAGCCGGGTGGCAAAACTTCCGCCACGGACGGCGCAGGCACCGCACACAAAAAGGCCGGGCATACCCATGCGCCGGGAACGCCGTCGCACAAGGATTAGCGCGATGAAAGCGGTAAATGGATGGGGCAAGCGTGCTACCGAAAAGCTCGATGCCGGTGGGCATGAACATGATCACACGCATTAAATTTTGTCGTTGTCATTAACTTGGAGCAAGGAGAACAGGATAGGTAGAACAATCATATTGGTAGTAACTATATTGGCACTGAACGGTTGTATGGTTCTGCATGGTGGCATGGAGCATGGCGATGACCGTGGGAGCTGCAGTAGTTCTCATCACATTAGATTGGCGATGCAGTGCAATCGAACCGCAGTCTGATCGTTCTGAGTAAGGACAGGATTGAGCGTTAGCCGTCGAACCAACTTTTATATGAAGGAGATAAATTATGAGAACCAAAACCAAAACCAAGAGCAGCAAAGCTGAAACCGTAACCAATCTGTCCGAAGAGCAGCGGCGGCAATATGTTGAGGTTGCTGCTTATCACCTCGCCGAGAAAGATGGGTTCAAATGCGGTTGTGATTTAGAAAACTGGCTGGCTGCGGAAGTGGAAATTGATCAGTTGCCGGCTGAAAACAGCTATCCAACGACCTAATTATTGAAAGGAGGTGTCGATGCGCGTTTAAATAATTTTTGTTACAGCATATTTTTTAACCACCACCATTCGGAGAATAAAATGAAACTTAAATCTACATTGCTTGCTGCCACTTTGGTTATATTTTCTGTTTTCAATGTAACGGCATTTGCCGTTGATGTTCACGACACCAACACCGGAACGGAAAAAACTGAGACAGTTAAGACTGAAAAGGCAGAGGCAAAAAAGCCTGTGAAAAGACACAATCATATGGAAGAGAAAACCGGCATGCCTGTCGGAAGCACTGCGAGCGGTAAGAGTCATCGTGAATCCATGCCTAAGGACATGCCTATGCATGACCACCTGAGAGATAGGTAGTAAGTCACGTATATCGGTGTGCGCCAGGACGCACGATGTCTTGTCGCATACCGCTTGTTTGAAATGAGGATTCGGTTTTCATATAAATTAATTTTTGAATAAAGCATTGCAGAAAATTATGTTTACAGCCATTCCCAATAATTCTCGAGAACTCCACCGTTATCTGATAACAAGATTTCTTGTCTCAGGAATAGCGATCAGCGTGTTGGTCGGCGCACTTGTGTATTATCTGGAAAACTGGCGAGTCGAAAAGATGGCCTTTGAACAAGCGGCGACTAGCGCCAAACATTTTGATTTACCTGAAATGCGCAAACTGCTTGCGGCAGATATTCAAATGAGTCAGCCTGAACTGGTAAAACTGTTGGAGAATTCCCGCTTTTCGGGCATTCGTATTTTCGATCCTTCCGGAAAATCGCTGATGGAGGCATGGGGGCGTGAGGCAACAAACCTTCGATCTTCTGTACAAGCGCACCAGCATGATTTTCCAAAGCCCGGCAAGCAACACTATAACTGGCTTGCGAACGAGGGGGAGGATTTCGTGCAAGTGCTTATACCGTTGCTCGATTCGAGGCGTATGACCGAAATGTATTTTGAAGGCGTCTATCGTCTTGATGTTGGAACGCAATATGCAAGGAAACATCAGGCGCGCAATGCAACACTGACTTCTTTCGTTGCGGTGATTTTGATTTTAATCTTGCTCTACCCCGTTTTACTTGGATTGACGCGGTGTTCCGAGTCCCTGTCTCAATCGCTTTTGGATTCGAACCTTGAATTATTGCAATCATTGGGTAGCGCTATAGCAAAAAGAGATGCCGATACCGATACGCATAATTACCGGGTGACGCTGTATTCGGTCAGGCTTGCCGAAACAATGAACCTGAATCGAGATAGCATTGAATCGCTGATTGTTGGTGCTTTTCTGCACGATGTCGGAAAAATTGGAGTTCCGGATCAGATACTACTCAAACCGGGGCGACTGACTGCGGACGAGTTTGAGATTATGAAACGCCATGTTGTATTTGGCGGGGAGATTATTCAGGATTCAACTTGGTTGAAGCGTGCCCGGGACGTGGTGCTTTTTCACCATGAGAAATTTGATGGCAGCGGCTACCCACACGGCATTTATGGCAAGGATATTCCTCTTTCGGCACGATTGTTTGCTGTGGTTGATGTGTTCGATGCTTTGATGTCAAAACGGCCCTATAAGGAGTCCTTATTGATTGATGACGCATTAAAAATTTTACAGGATGGAGCTGGGGGACATTTTGATCCTGAAGTAGTCGGTATCTTCATAACTGTCGCCGCCACGCTATACGGCGAGATTGGACAATCCGATCGAGGATATTTGCAGAAAACACTAAAAGTGATAATAAAAAAATATTTCTAGTGGATTTCAATAACGATAGGAAAATTTATGGGAAACTCGCATGGGAATAAATGCAGCTGTCAAATGTTAAGCCTAGCTGTTGCGGGAAGGCCCGGTGCGTGCCGCTATGATTATTGCAAAAATGTCCTGCAGCGTCGTTGGACAATGACCTGTAATCATGGGCAATCACCTTCGACAGAAAAGTCACCTGTTTATGAACCTGTTGTGATGCATGAGGATGGTATGTTGAATTTATTAAAGAAGGCATTAGGGTAAGCACCGAATGAGCGGATGAGTCGGGTGACATGTCAGTAATGCATGGACACACTGGAATTTAATCATTAGTATGAATTCGACTGAACGCCTTGAATATTCGACTGAATGTGAGGTCAGCATGACGCAGCAACAATCTGAGACGGCTCTATCCATAAGACCCATCCAATTTGGAGCGGGTGCATTTGTGTTGTTGCTCGCCATTTATTTTGCGGTGGTCAGTCTGATTTCTGGGGTGGATTTCACACTCGAGCAGTTTACAAAGTTCTGGTATTTCTTCGTGTCCCTTGCGTTGGGATTCGGCATTCAGGTCGGTCTCTACACCTACCTTAAGCAACTTGTCGGGCAACATGGCGCATCAGGCAAGGTGGTAGCGGTGTCCGGCACGACCTCCACTGCGGCAATGGTTTCCTGTTGCGCACATTATCTGGTCAATATCTTGCCTGTTCTGGGCGTCACCGGCTTTCTCACCATCGTTGCAGAATATCAAATCGAGTTGTTCTGGGTCGGTCTTGCCTTTAACGTGGCCGGTATTCTCTATATCATACCTAAAGTCATCAACGTTACACGGGAGCATAAAAAATGCTGAAAAAATATTTGAGCAGTTTGGCATTTGCAACGTTGATTGCCTTTGTGCATAACGGCCTCATTGCGACATGCGATGCGGTGGAGATGGCAGCGCAAATAAGCAATGACCGGGACATCAAGGTAACCACCATGCTGCATGCTATTCCTGCGGATACGAAAACATGGACTTTTGAGGTGACGCTGGAAACCCATACGCAGGCCTTGAGCGATGATTTGACCAAGTCTGCAACGCTGATTGTTGATGGCAAGCAATACCTGCCGCTGGCCTGGGACGGCGCGCCGCCCGGAGGCCATCACCGCAAGGGCTTGTTGCGCTTCAGGGCGGTTGTCCCGCAGCCACGATCAATGGAACTGCAAATACGTCTGGCAGGCGACAAGTCTCCCAGAAGCTTCAAATGGTTGATCAAATGATTCACTGAGGCAATTTCCACCACCGGAAAGGGGCATGCAATGGCAACTGATCCCGTATGCGGCATGACAGTCTCTGCCGACAGCACGTACCGCCTCGTAGAGAGCGGACAAACTTATCTGTTTTGCAGCGTGAAGTGTCTGGCCAAGTTTCAGGCAAATCCCACTGAATACCTTAAGCCGGCTGTGACGGCTACCGTTCAAATCGCAGGTGTATTCACCTGCCCGATGCATCCGGAAATTCGCCAGCCTGCGCCAGGTTCATGTCCCAAGTGTGGTATGGCCTTGGAACCGATTGCACCAGTTACGGCCAAGTCAGGTGCTACCGAATATACCTGCCCGATGCACCCTGAGATCGTGCGCAATGAACCCGGTAGTTGCCCGATCTGCGGCATGGCACTGGAGCCGCGCAACGCACCTGATGATGACAATACCGAATTGCATGACATGACGCGCCGTTTCTGGCTAAGCGCGGCGTTGGCCTTGCCGGTGTTCGTGATGGCGATGGCATCCGATCTGGCACCGAAATTCATACCGGATTCCGTTTCGATGACGGTGTTGCAATGGCTGGAATTTTTTCTGGCAACCCCGGTTGTGTTGTGGGGCGGCTGGCCGATCTTCCGGCGCGGCTGGGCTTCACTGGTCAACCGCAGTCTCAACATGTTCACGCTGATTTCGCTCGGTGTCGGCGTGGCGTGGACATACAGCGTGATTGCGATGTTGCTGCCGGGGAATTTTCCACCTGCAATGCGCAGCATGGGGGAAACCGTGCCGGTTTATTTCGAGGCTGCTGCGGTGATCATGGCGTTGGTGCTGCTGGGGCAGGTGATGGAATTGCGCGCACGCAGCCAGACCAGTGCCGCAATCAAACTGCTGCTGGGCTTAGCACCAAAAACCGCGCGCATCGTGCGTGCTGACGGACACGAGGAAGACATTCCGCTGGAACAAGTGCAGCCTGGCGATGTGCTGCGCGTGCGTCCTGGCGAGAAGGTGCCGGTAGACGGGGTGGTGCTGGAAGGTAACAGTTCGCTGGATGAATCCATGGTCACCGGCGAATCCATTCCGGTGGAAAAAACGACAGATGCAAGGCTGATCGGTGCCACGGTGAACGGCACCGGCAGTTTGTTGATGCGCGCCGAGCGCGTAGGGGCAGACACCTTGCTGGCGCAGATTGTGCATATGGTGAGCGAGGCGCAACGTTCGCGCGCGCCTATCCAGCGGCTGGCCGATGTCACTGCGGGTTATTTTGTGCCGGCAGTGGTGCTGGCAGCGCTCGCCACACTAGCGGTATGGGGACTCTTTGGGCCGGAGCCGCGCCTGGCGCATGCCATCGTCAACGCGGTGGCGGTGCTGATTATCGCCTGCCCGTGCGCGCTGGGACTGGCCACGCCGATGTCCATCATGGTCGGCACCGGACGCGGTGCCTTGGCCGGCGTGCTGATCAAGAATGCCGAAGCGCTGGAAATCATGGAAAAGGTAAACACGCTGGTAGTGGACAAGACCGGCACGCTGACCGAGGGCAAACCGAAACTGACTTCGGTCATTCCGCTTGCCGGATTTGAAGAGGATGAGGTGCTGCGGCTGGGCGCCAGTCTGGAACGCGCCAGCGAACACCCGCTGGCTGCAGCCATCGTGAACGGCGCAGAGAAAAAGGGAATAACACTCAATACAGTCAGTGATTTTAAATCGTTCACCGGCAAGGGCGTGGCGGGCACGGTCGAGGGCAGGGCAATCGCGCTGGGCAATCTCAAACTTTTTGAAGAATTACACATCGATGCAAGCGACTTGCACATCCGTGCCGAGGCGCTGCGTAGCGACGGACAGACGGTGATGTTGCTGGCAATCGACAATAAGGCGGCGGGACTGATCGGCGTGGCCGATCCGGTCAAGGCATCTACGGCAGAGGCGATCCGCGCCCTGCATGAAGAAGGCGTGCAAGTCATCATGCTTACCGGAGACAACCGCATCACGGCACAAGCGGTTGCAAAAAAATTGGGCATAGACCGTATCGAAGCTGAAGTGCTGCCTGAGCAGAAAGCCTCCATTGTCAAGCAGTTGCAGGCAGAGAGGCGCATCGTGGCGATGGCAGGCGACGGCATCAACGACGCGCCTGCACTGGCTCAGGCGCAGGTGGGCATCGCGATGGGTACCGGAACCGATGTGGCGATGGAGAGTGCAGGCATCACCCTGATCAAGGGCGACCTGAACGGCATCGTGCGTGCGCTGCGTCTGTCACGCGCCACCATGCGCAACATCCGCCAGAACCTATTTTTTGCCTTCATCTACAACATACTCGGCATTCCGATTGCGGCAGGCGTGCTGTACCCGTTCTTCGGCTTGCTACTCTCGCCGATCATCGCCGCCGCAGCGATGAGTTTCAGTTCTGTGTCGGTGATACTGAATGCACTCAGGCTGAACCGGATAAAGATGTAACAAGGGTTTTTTGTGGACATAAACTTTTTCCTGAAAGGAGAACGTGATGAAACAGGACGAATCTACTAAGCAAGATGCACACTGTGTACCAAGGGGATACAACTGGATTCTGGTGGTATTTCTGGCGATTGCTGCATTTTTTCTGTTTACCGAACACCGCGCCCACCTGCTGGGTGCATTGCCATTTCTGTTCTTGCTGGCCTGCCCGCTGATGCACTTGTTCATGCATCATGGCCATAACAACCATGACCAGCATAATCATGGTTCATCCGAAGGAGAGTCAAAATGAATACGGACGCTCCCGATTATGGCCTGTGGTCGCTGGTCATCATCAACTCGCTGGTGTTCATCATATTTGCATTCAGCTTCACCAAGCCAGAAACGCCGCGCGACTGGCGCTCGTTCAGCGCGTTCTCGGCCTTCATCGTGGCGCTGTTCGCCGAAATGTATGGTTTTCCACTGACGATTTATCTGTTTGCCGGCTGGTTGCAAACCCGTTATCCCGGTGTCGATATTTCCTCCCATAATAGCGGTCACCTCTGGCATACCCTGCTCGGCTGGAGGGGCGATCCGCACACCGATCCGTTACACATGCTCAGTTTTGTGTTCATCGGCGGCGGATTCATCCTGCTTGCATCTGCATGGAAAATTCTCTATCAGGCGCAGCGCAATCATCAACTGGCGATTACCGGGCCTTATGCCAAAATCCGCCATCCCCAGTACGATGCTTTCGTACTCATCATGTTTGGTTTCTTGTTGCAATGGCCAACGCTGCTGACCCTGTTGATGTTCCCTGTGCTGGTGTGGATGTATGTGCGTCTGGCGCATACCGAGGAGCGAGATGCAGAAGTCCGTTTTGGCGCGCAGTGGCAGGAATATGCGGCTCATACATCAAGGTTCATCCCGCAACGAACACGTTCAAAATCATAGGAGGTGCGTCATGAACGCCGAAGACCCGGTTTGTCACATGCAAGTCCCAACAACGTCCCATGCCTGCGAATACGAAGGCATACAGTATGCTTTTTGTTCTGAGCAGTGCCGCGAAAGATTTCTGGCGAATCCGCGTTTATATATCGGACTTCCCGGACACAAAGCACCCGCACAACAAGGCAAAGAAGTGATCAAGAAACGCAGTCTGATGCTATCGGAACCACTGGATGCCGTTCAGTCCGAACAGGTGAAAAAAGCGCTGCTTTCGATGATGGGGATACAGGCGGTTCGCATTGAGGCAAACAAGATAGAAATACAGTATGACTTGATACAGGTTACCACTGAGCAGATCGCAGACAAGCTAAGCTATATTGGTTCCGAGCTCGGCGGAGACTGGGTAGATCGTCTCAAACTGGCCTTTATCAATTATCTGGAAGAATGCGAGGTTGGTAGTCTTGAGGTTGCAAATAAAAAGGGTTGTCACTAATTGCCTAAAGCAGCGGCCACGAACCTCAGGCTGACGGACTCATTCAGATGCGCCACAACAGATAGAAACCAAGCAGGATAAGCAGGCTACCCACATTCACACAACATCGAGATAACTTCTGCTATCCAATTAGACGTTCCAAAATATCCAAACAGCAGGTGGGTGGCGCTATTACACCATTTTCGGTGGCGGAATTGCGGGCATTATGGGTGGAGGGTTTGAAGCATTTCAGGTGGCGGATTTGCGAGCATTATAGGTGGCGGTTTTAACCAGAATACGCACTCCACATGACAGATTCAAAAAAAATCGGCTTTCAAGCATCGAAAAATCCCAGATCAATTACAGCACGCCTGCGGCACACTTACATTTTCTTAATCTTGCCTTTCCACTAGCCTTACTTTATAGTAAGGCTATAAAGTAAGAGGCAAATATGTCAACTGCAACCATAACCAGTAAAGGTCAAATTACTATCCCCGCCATCGTGCGCGCTGCGCTTGGTGTAGAGGCTGGTGATCGGGTCGAGTTTGTTCAAGTTGAGCCTGGGCGATTTGAGTTATTTGCCTCTACACAGCCTGTGAATGCCTTGAAAGGCTTGGTACGCAAACCGAGTACGCCAGTAACGATTGAAATAATGAACGAGACAATCGCGGAACGCGGTGCATCATCAAAATGATCGGTTTGGATAGCAATGTTCTCGTTCGCTATATTGCTCAGGACGATCCGGTGCAGTCGCCCAAAGCAACGCGACTGATTGAATCGTTATCTGCGGATGACCCAGGCTACGTTAGCCTTGTTTCTGTGGTGGAACTGGTCTGGGTGTTGATGCGATGCTATTCATCATCCACGTCTGAAATTTGTGTGGTGCTGGAAACGTTGTTGCGCACCAAAGAAATTATCGTGGCGAATGCCGATGTTGTTTGGAAAGCTGTGCGACTTTTCAAGACTAATAACGCTGATTTTGCGGACTGCTTGATTGAGCGTTCTGCCAGCGACGCAGGATGTGGCTATACAGCAACATTTGACCGGGGTGCCGTCAAGAATTGCGGGATGAGGTTAATCGACTAAATTTCCAAAATGCTATTGGTACGAAGGAGATAAAAAATGGGAATCTTGATTTTCTTGGTGTTCGCTATTGGTGCTGGCACGATTATTTACTACGTCGGCAAGGGCGCAATTGAGTCGTATCGCAAAGCTTTTAGGTTGCCGAAGAGTGTTGAGCCGATGCAGACTAATAGCTTGGCGGCACAAGACGGATCGGGTGAAACAGGGTGGTTTGGTCTTCCAAGATACAGGGATGTGATCGTGCCAGAAAAGTATAACTACTACGCAACCGTGGTTTACATGGACAGTCCGGTTAAGCAGTATTTTTATGACATGATGGCGGGGTGGAAGAATGCCGCAAGCTATATTGCGACCGAAGGGAGAATCAAGGTTTGGGGGGCTTTTTTGTTTTTACCTGTTGGGGCTGCTTTGTGTGAGGTGTCACTGTATTTGATTTTGGGCGTTGTTACGGTAGTCGTGTTGCTTTTTGTACTCTGGGGTTTTCCGTCAGGCACAAAAGCGAGAAGAGCTTGTGCTGAAACAGGCAAAGACTTCACCGCTGCCGATATACGGCAAGTCAACCGTGAGCTGGCTGAATCAAGAGAACGCGTTGATGAAATGACTACGGCGTTCAGACGAAGCGGCATCGGCCATCGTTGGTAATGCGCAAGATGAATGGTTTGGGGCGGCAATTGATGCCGCCCTCTTCTTTATTTTTTGATTATCGCGTCCGCAATCTGGTTGCCTAGCTTGTTGGCTTTGTTTGCCACATCAGATGCGGCTTCAAGCGTAGCGTTGTTGGTATTCTCTACCGTTTGAACCACAGACTGAACGGCTGGGTTGTGCGCTACACCTTCATCACCTAACAACCCTTTGGCTATTGCGCTACCGCCTATTGCAACTCCGATCAGGCCAACACCTTCAACAGTTTTGGCGGTCTCAATCTTCGCTTTTGCCTCGGCTTTATCGGCACTTCTTTCAATACGTTCGGTTGCGGTTTTTGCTGCATCGCCTTCAGCCTTGGTTGCTGTTGCTTCGGGTACTGTCGCTGTTTCGGCCTTAGCAGCAGTCCCTGTTCTTGAAGCCGCTTTCTGTTCAACCTCTGACACGATAGCGCGTTCAGTATTTGCGGCGGCAGCTCCTGCTTTTTCGCCCAACCCCAGCAATCTTTCCGCCGCCTTCCCGCCCACCTTGCCCAAAGCCCCACCCCCAACCGTCAAACTAACAGCAACCGCAGTTCCCACGATGTTCTCAGTGAGCGTTCCTGTATTCTGATCCGCAACTGGCTTCGCTACACCAGCATCGTCTGGAATCAGCCCTGCCCTATCCGCAAGTTTAGTTGCGTCTGACCCAAGCGCGACCGGCAATACATTCGCGGCAGCTCGTCCAAGATTACTTCCCTTGGTTGGGTCGGTGGAATTTTCTGCACTGGTCTTGATCTGCTCACCTTCTTTATGAACCTCCCCTTTGCCGGCGCCGATTGAGGCAGTGGCTTGTCCTGTCATTGCCTGCACTTGACCTGTAACATTGTTGGCTGGCGCAGTGCCAAGGTTAACGCCAGCAGCAGCTTGCAGCCCCCCTACTTCCTTGTTATTTTTCGCGTCAAAAGCTGTAACAGCTTGCGTGCCAGGCACGGTGGCTTGGTTTTGTTCGTGCTGGGCTGCTACCCCGCTGGTTGGTGCTGGCATGGTTTTTTCGATCTCTGGGACTAGCTTTTCATCCGAGAATTTTTGAGCGTACTGGCTCAAGCTTTCTGGAGCATAACGAGACATCGCTTCAACATCGTTGGCTGTGAAAGCTTTCCCGGATGTCGGATTGTTTTGTCCTCTCATCCAATCCATGAACTCGTTCATGTGATTTGTATCGTAGCTCGCCCCCATTTCTTTAGTGCGGGTCGCAGCCTCTTTGAAGGCAACTGCTTTCTCATGGCTGGCTTGGGCAGATTGCACATTCGACAAACTGTTATCAAGACTGCTTCTAACCCCTGTCGCTGCCCTCACGGTTGACTCGTCACCCTGCGTAAAACTGGAGCTATTCGCTGCGGTATTGGTCTTGGTGACCGCCTCTTTGTAGTCCTTTTTACTTGCCAATTCGTGGGCTAATTTTTGTGTTTGTGATGTTGCCGAACTACTTGTTCCTTTGGTTTCGACACCGCCCGATACGGTTGCGCCGCCAAATGGAGTATTCAACCCACCCGATGCCTCGGCTCTGGCGAAGGCCGATACTTGTGCCATCTGCGTTTGGTTTAAGCCATGTTCCTTGGCAAATTTATCTGTCAATGCCTGTTCCTGTCCAAACGAGGTCATAAACTGCGCCGCACCCGTTAATGTGTCACTGGTTGAGGCATTGATACTTTTTCCGTGACCTCTTTCAAAAGAAGAAGAGGCACTGCGGGCTGCGGTCATGCTGTTGGAGGCGGTTGTTGTGTCGGCAAGTGCGGCTCTTTCCGAATTTTCTGAAGCCGTTTGAAGCGAACCAGATGTTCTCCCGCTCAGACCAACCTTAGCCCCGATATTTTGGAATGCGGCAGTATTGTTAACCAGATGGGTTGCTTTGCCATTTTCCATACCGTAGAAGTTACCTACATTGTCCGCGCCTGTAGCGCTGAACCCACCTTGACGAATCGTTGGATTTGCACTGTATTGCATCATGCTTAAATTATCGGCGGACTGATTACCCAGAGAGGCGTTGCCCATCTGCGTATTCCCCGCCGACATACCAGAGGAAATTCTCTCGGCTTCACGCGCTGGCGTAGTCATCCCCGCAATTGCCTGTGCGCCGACATCCCCGCCCTTTACGATTGCTGCTGCGATGGCGGGTATCGCCGTGGCGGCGATCATGCCGGCGATGGCTTCGTCGCTAATGTAAGCGTTGTTCACCATGCTGTATTGCGACATGGATAAACCAAGCCCGCTGGTCATTGCCGCCAAGTCTTGCGCGTGCATTGTCATCACAAGGTGCATGACAGCATAAAGCGGTGGCCACAATTGCACCCACACAAGGCTCATTACATAGCCCTTCAGTACCAACCCACCTTTATGCCCCGCCAGCAATACCAGCAACATGATGATCGGAAAAACCGAATACTGCACAATCTCCACGATGTTCTTGACCTTAGGCATGGTGCTTTCCGATAGCTTGGACATCATTTTGTAGCTGTCGGAGGTTGAGCGTATGGCTTGCGCCTGAGCCAGGTTTGCCGCCGCACCTGCCGCATCGCCGATCTGTGCTGGCAGCAGGTACTGGGCATCAATCATAAAATTGCTCATGGCTGTTTGTTTCACCGTATCCATTGCGGTTTTAGAGATCCCCAGCATGTAGTTGGTGCTGGTCTGAATCGCGCTTTGCACGGCAGCATTGGCGGCAGCGGTTGGTAATCCTGGATAAAGCCGATTGCCCAGCGTATTCATTTGCTGCGTATTGACCGCGAGGATTTGCGTGGTCAAAAATCCGTATGCGCCATCGCAGCCATACGTTCCTGCAACCGTTGTTGAACCTGGAACAGCGCGAATTGTGACGAGCCTACCCGGATTGGTTCTGCCGTTGAGATAAGTCCAGATGTCGTTCGTTTTTGCCATGTCTGAGGCGACGATGTAGCCTGTAGCATATTCTGGCACCACGCATTCCCGATAAAACTCCATGAGGTTGCTGGTCAAAATCGAATTATCGAACTTGGTGTGCAGTATTTCTTGCTGAACGCGATGCCCCCACAGTGTGCCGTTGCTGCGGAACTGGATGTCGGCTGGTAGTGAAAAGGTTGTCTCAAACGTTCGGGTTAACCAATCCCCGACATGACTAACCGAGTGTGCAAAAGAGGCAAGGCCAATGGGCACGTTGGCCACAGTAACGGAGGGCTGGTTCCCGGTTCGGTCGGTTATCACCACGCTGACTTTAGGGACGAGCAGCATTCCATTGAATACGGCCAGCATTATGACCCACCGCCCAAAGTCGGGTAGCTGACTGAATCCTGCAAGCACGGCCATTGCCATTGAAAGCAGCCCCACCAAAGCAATGGTGCGCATGAGGCCAAGATAATCGCTGCTACCCACAATTGCAGCCACTGCGTTGAACACCAGCTGTAGCTCCCTGACATTCCAGTAGGAAAATATCTCAAACGTAAACATTAACGTTCATTCCCAAACACGGTCATCGAAGTAAAGGCTTGTGCAGGAATACCGGCAACCATTGCCTGGTGCATGAGCTGTATTTGCCTTTCCAGTTGCGCTTCCTGTTGCACCTTTGCGTATTCCGCAAGACGTGATGCTTGAAGATTGCCGTTCAGTAGTGTGAGCCTATCATTCAGTTTTTGCAGTGCGTCTTGCGCGTCTTTGGGTGCAGAGCCGTTCTGTGAATTAGCCATGATTTGCGCTGCCGTTTTGAGGATGTTATTGATATAGGCATAGGCAACGTCCACAGCAATCAGTCTTTTGTACGCATCAATAAATCCGGGATTGACGGACGCGCTGGTGGAGATCATTTTCCAGACCGGGATCGCGGAGGCATCGACCAGCTTAAAATCGCTGATGGTTTGCGAACCGCGACTAATCACGTTGTTTCTCAAATTGTCCAGCTTGGTCGCAATTCGATTGATAAACGGCGTGACCGCGATACTACCAACGGTAGGATGAAGGCAATCCACCGCTGTGTCGCAAGTGAACAGGTTGATTGGCGAGGTTACGCCATCGTTGTAACCGATAAAGTCATTTATCTCCACTCCCGTTGGATCAACGTAATGCCAGCTTGCGCTTGTACCACCATTCGCGGCGTTTACTGCTGGATTTGGCGGATCAATAATGATTGTTCCCGTCATGCTCATAATGAAAAGTTTGTCTTCATTATCCAATCCGCTGCTTTTGCTCAAGGCCATCCAAACCACATTACCGGGTCTGTATTGATCTTTTTTGGAAGGGTCTAGTGCAATAGCCGCATCCTCCGCGAGTCGCTTTGCGGCTGCGCTATCTCGTGAGGTCTTCCATGCATCGTATGAATCCGGCAGCATATTTGAAACAGCTCCCGCCACATGGCCAAACATATCCGATGAACTTTTGGATAGATCAGAACCCAATAGCGCAGGGATACCTTCCGCCATCTTGCAGGAGTTGACATTCATCCCGTTGACCTTGTTGGCGACATCCTGCAAATACTCGAACAGACTTGCCATTTCAGGCATGGACGACTTGATGGCCAGCAGGAATGCGTAGCTGATTGAAGTGCCGATGTTCTGGAACAGCGCGGTAATCGCAGCTTTGTTGATAAATGAAAACGAACCTGCTGTCAGGTCAATCCCACCGCAGCCGATATTCAGCGATGGCGGTGTCATCTGAACGAGCTGGTAGCTCTTTACGGGTGATCTGGCGTAAAAGCCGCCCGCCGAGTATCCGTTCATCGTCTGCCCCTTGTAAGACGACGGCGGTGTGGCATTTGAGTACCCACCCATACTGTCGAACCAACTCTGCATTCCTGTTCCCACGTTAGCGTTGGCAGGCGCGGAGATGAAACAGGCGGCAGCAAGCACGGAAATGAGCAGTTTGTTGTAGCGCATGATGAAATCCTTTTAGAGATCGCCGGGTTTGGTTTGAGTCAACACATAAATCCGCTCAACGAAGTCCTGCAACGACAACACGCCCGAACCAAGAATGACCACTTTGTGTGTTTTGACATTACCGAGTACAAACAGCGGCACGGCATCTACCCCCAGCGTTGCGGATAGACCGTTGTCTTTAACCGAGGGAGGCAATCCGTCAATCGTTGATCCATCCAAACTGATCGGTAGAATTGTCATATCGTATTGGCGGGTAATCCATTGCAAGGTCGGCACCATGTGCTTGCAATAGGGGCAATCACCCCGAAAGAAGAAGAATATCCCCCACTCTTTGGCAAGGTCGGCCATCGTGTTGTTTTGCCTGGCATCCCGGTCTCGCGTTGCCACCTTGATGGCGGAGTTATTCATTGGATTTTTAAGTTCAAAGTTCAGCTCGGCGTTTTGCCACAGGACACGCCGCCATATATCCGCAAAATAGCTGGCACGGTCGATTTCAACCTTCTGCGCGGCCATGTACGATTTGATGTTTTCTGCGGTGGGATGCACCACGGCCAGCGCGCGCTTGGCATCAAGGTCTTTGCGTATTTTCTCCAGCTCTTCGACAGCGAGCGCTTCTTTGGTCTTTACCGATTCTTCAGGTGTGCTGATTTCTTTGGGTTTCTTGACTGGCCGTGCTGCTTCTTCACAGTACCAGTTAAACTTTTCCTGACCATGACACGCCCATGCAGATGAATATTCCATGCCTGATGGATAATCTCGTCCTTCCAGCGCGAACAATGAGGTCGGCACTAACGCGGCCATCAAAATAAGCAAAGTTGGGATAGCCAGGCGCATGAGTTACTTCTTGCCCAAGGCCAGCTCAGTGACGCGCTGTGTGTAATCGTAGGTGGTGCCGGGTGAATCTTTGATAATCGCAGCCGAGTTGATGAGAGTACATCTGCACTCGCCTGCTACCTGGGTAAGCGCGGCATCAAGCTGTTTGCCAAAGCGCGAAGCGGACTCAATGATTTCCGTTTGCGCTGTCTGATCCATGCCGGGCTTCATTTGCGCGGCCAATCTCTTTTGTTGCGAAGTGACAATACCGATAATGTCCACCTTCGCCATTGCGGGCGCGGGGTGAAAATGTTGCCATCCGGCCAAGACTGCGATAGTGACCGTTGCCGAGACAACGCCAGTGGTGAGGTGAGCGAGAGTGGACATTTTGTTTCCCGATTAAGCGATGATGCGAATCTGCAAGCCTGCATGAGTATCAAAAAACACCACGTCCTCACACAGGCAGAAAGACGCAGTAAATACCTTGTAGCCCGCATTTTTTAGCTCGCCAGCAATGTCCCTTGCCCGCTTTTCTTCGGTCTTGCAGCGTTCAATGATGCGACGGACGACTTTGCGTTTCATGTTGTTTGCCATTTTTTAGTTTCCTTATGTGAATAAAGTTTTCGACTCGATCTTCGTGTTAAAAAAGTCCCATTTTTCGTCTGTCCTCGCGCGTTCCTTTGCGCCTGTCATTTTTGATTCTTTCGTTAAGCAGTACCTCGATAGCCTGTTCGGTCGTCATGTTGTTTTGCTCGCGCATGGTCTTTATCCGCTCGAAATCTTCAGCGCGTGTGGAGAACAGCATCATTGAGAACGGATCAAGCAGCAAGCGACCAATCCCGGATCCCATCGGGCTATGCACAAAGATTTCCGAGTAATTGCCATGATCGGTGGTGATAGAGGAAAGCTGGCGTTTCATCCACTCATCGATGGTGAGCTTGCCTTCTTTGCCTAGACGGTCAATGTTTTCCGGCTTCTGCCGCAGTAAGAACAGCCAGTCCGCATTATTGATGGTTGCTTTGGTTGCTTCCGTCTTGTAGTAGTCATCCACGCTTTGGGTGATCGTGCCGAATGCACCGCCGTACTTTCTTGCCCTGCGATAACCGGCTTCGATGAAGTGTCCGCTGCTGCCGCTCCCCATCAAGTCCCACGCCTCGTCAATAATCACGATCTTGCGCCGGGAGCGATCCAGATACATTTCCTGGGTGATGCGATACATGATGATCTGCATGACCACCGCCTGAAGATCTCTTTTACTCTTGAGTTCCTCAAGCTCAAGCACGATAAAGTCATTGTTAAATTCAATCGTTGCAGGACCTTCAAAGTAGCTCGCATATACGCCGTATTTTGTGTAGGGTTCAAGTGCGACGGCCATGTGCATCAACTCCGTTTCGCTATCAGAACTCTCATTAATTTTGCCAATGCGTAGCAGCTCGTAAATGTCCGTGATGGTGGTGTCACTCCCCTTCACTCCCCATACCTGCTTGATAGCGGAAGCAAGTGCGGTATAGCAAAAGTTGTTCAGGGGCTCACGCGGACTCGCCATTTCAGCCAGGAGAGGAAGCAACATTTCCATGTCGTTATTGATGTCCCTGACCATCGAGAATGGATTGAGGCACAGCGTATTGTCACGCTCGTCAGTAAATTCAATGAATTCGCCGCCCATCAACTCGCACAAATTTTTGTAACTGCGGCCTACGTCAATAATCCAGACTTTGGCATCGGCTGCACGATAGCGGTACGCCATTTCATTCACAAATACCGATTTGCCAGACCCGGATAACGCGGCCACCGCAAAATTGTAGTTACCACCCGTGTTGTCAAACAGGTCGAACCCCATCGGTTGCCCACGCCGCCCGAACAGGGTAATCAGCGGAGTCTTGGTCCCCTTCCACTCGGCAATCAACGGCGATGTCATCACCGCGTTGTCGAGCGTCTTGGTGTAAGAACGCCCGAATGCAACCAAGTCTTCTTGCAATGGTTGTCCTAGCGTCATTGGTAGCGATGCGACAAATGCCTGATGCTGCAAATAATAGTCGCGCGACAGATCAAACCCCCTCGCACGCCACACCGATCTAACCGCGTGCTCAGCACGGGATGCATCAGCTTTTGTCGATAGCAGGCAGATTTGGTGGTACATGCGCAGCGTCCCCTTGCCTTCATCAAAAGCACCCAGCACAGCATCCCAGTCGCGCTTACGATCTTGTAGGTCTGGCTGAAATCTTGCCATGTACGAGGCCGCGTTCTGTGTAGCGCGAGCACTTTTTAGTTGCGCATAAGTGCGTGCGGATTCGTAATCTTGCACAACCGCGCCCATGGTGATTAAGAATGGGCATGGCATTGCCAGGGCAGCTTGGTATGGGTCGCCAATGACGCTGCTCATGTGATTCAGGCGGCTATATTTCGGGTAGTTCCTGACCGAGAAAAACTGCATAACCGTTTCTTGGCCGCCGCTCTTGCAAGACCGGATGCCTTCATCGCTAACGCAGGATGCAATTTCGCGGTTGGACAATTGTTCGCGAATTATTTGGTTTGGGTTGTAACTCAAGGACAACTCGCTGCGCTTCTCAGGACAAAACACCCGCTCGTGATCGAAGAAATCGCCCACAAAATCCAGCAGGTGATCCGGGGTCCAGTCAAACCCATCCAAGTTCGCCGACCTGAGTGTTGCACGGACACTCTCACGCGTCCTGATCGCCTCCTCTACATCCCCCACTTCAAAAGGGGAAAGTGGTAACGTGATCGAAATAACACACCTGAAATTGCGCAACCAATACACCCTGTTGGCTAGCAGTGATTTGGACGTACCCCCCATGTAGTATTCATTGCGTCGCGTCGTTATCCCAGCCAGCTCGCTTACTCGCACCGTGTCTTTTTGTTTTTTCAACATAGGTGCGATATCTGGTGATGCGTACAGTGAAATCTGGATGCCTGTTTTAGCCATGCACGAATCGAACAGGCTGGACAGTATTTTCTCCATTTCATCAGTTGCACCGGTCTGTGGGTCAATCTCGATGGCAAAGCCAATTGAAAACTGCTCTTTTTTGCCGAAACCGCCTTGATCCAGGATAAACAAGCGTTCAGTTGGAATCCAGCCAACGTAGGGCAGCAAACCGGCCAGTCTGGGGGTGCTGGTGAATTGCTCGATCAAATGACGCGGAATCGCATCAGCACGGCCATATCTCTCATGCAGAAAGATATTTTTAAGTGCGCTTGTGAATGACATGCTAATTTGACCCTTGTGATTGCTCTTGCCCAAACTGGCTTTGTGGCAACACTGATTGCGGTACCGCCGGTTGCGATAATGCGGGTTGTGGCTTTGCAGTCGGTGCCATGACACGATATTGGTTGGCAATTTTTTGGGTGCTATGAGCCACTTGCCAATGCCCCGGATCGGCAACGGCATACAGGAATGCCTGATCGTGCAACACCTTTCTGCTGTCTTCCCACGGAGCAACCCACACACGCAATACACTTGGCGCACTCAGTACGGGCGTGCCTGTTTGAGGGGCTTCACCAACGACCCTCTCGGCTACTTTGGCTTGATTTTCCTTACTGTATCTGGAGAATGGTTTTGCTGCCGAACCAGGCAGGTTATCAGCAACAGCATTGGCATAGACTCCCGATAGTGATGAGCAGTTAATGCCCGGTGGCGCTTTGCAGGTGAACGACTTTTGGGCATCAAGTCCTACCATGCTGCATCCGGTGATGCTCAAGCAAGCCGCCATTACTGAAATCCCAACACGCATTATTTTTGCTCCTTGTTTAGCCATTTCTCGATTTGGTCTGCTGCCGCCATGCCTGGCAATACGCGACCGTCTGCGGCGATCAGTGTGGGCGTGCCATTGATATTGAACTTTTGACCGAGCTGGACATTGCGTTCAATCGGGCTGTCGCAGTGCTTGTCTGTCACAGGTGCTTTGTCGTGCAGCATGTAGTCACGCCACGCGGCTGACTTGTCGATTGAACACCATATCCCCTTTGCTTTTTTGGATGCCTCTGGATGCAGCCCATCCAAGGGCATCAGGAAGGTGTAGATCGTCACATTGCTTAACTTGGGTAGTTCTTGCTCCAGCTTCTTGCAATAAGGGCAGTCTGGATCGGAAAAAATCGCCAGCACCCGCTCGCCCTTGCCACGCACAGTCTTAATGGCATCCTCAAGAGGCAACTCCGAAAAATTCACTACGTTTAGCTCGTCAAGACGTTGTGCTGTTAAGTCTTGCTGGGTCTTCATGTCAAAAATATGGCCAAACAGGAAGTAGCGCCCTTCGCTGTTTGTATAGCCAATATTTTTGCCCATAGCCACTTCGTAAATCCCGTCGATGCCGGTTTTGCGCACGTCACTGATCTGCGTTGACGGGTAGAGGTCGCGCAACGTATTTGCAACGTCCTTTGCTGCGCTGCTGTCATCCCAATTGCCAGCTTGAACTGCGGTCGCGCAAATCAATAACAACATGGCAAATAGCTTGGTTTTGTATTTCATTGATAAGTCTCCTATTTATTGAGGTTCGGAAGGATCAAGTGCCTTACCCATCACTTTTCGTCCGCGCTGCCAAATGTCGCTATACGTTCCGATTGACGGGTCCTGGCTTAAATCGTCCATTGAGAAGCCTTTGGTGAAGACCACCTCAACCGTTCGCCCTGCATCAATTTCAATTACAGGGAACAATTTTTCTGCGAGGTCGATGTAATACTTGCTCAGTCTGTCCAAGGCTTTGCCTACGCCAGAGCTGATGCCGTTTTGTAATTGCTGCCCCTGGTTGACCGTTGAGGTTGTTCCAAGCGGGCTGATTGATTGCGTAGATGAGCTATTCTGAAAGGCCTGACCAATCCCTGAGCCTATGCCCGCCAACAATGCGTTGGCGAGCACCTGCCCTTGCTTGCTGATAAGCCGCCCCCGCATCCCGGCTTTTCCATCTTCGCCCACGACATATCCCTTAACCGGAATATCCACGGCCCTACCATCGCGGCGAACGCACGACAAATTTTCGAGTCGGCCAAACGCTCTTTCCGAACTGATGTCTCCGTAACTCGATGCCAGAATGAAGCATTCCTTGATTTCAAATCGGTAGCGGTTTGGCAAAAATGCATTGTCCTGAGCGCGCATCAGGATTGGATGGGGGTTGGTTTGCGCCTGCCCACCTGTTGGTGCGTCGAGGCCTCCCAAGAGTGCAACACGCACAAACGATCCGGCTGGTACATAACCGGCATTTGTGTCTTGCTGTGCGGGTGTGGTGGGTTTGGCGGTCTGGCTCACCTCAAACGACGCGATACCCGGCTCTTTAGGCTGAGCGGGTTCTGACAAAACTCTGGGTGGCTCGCCAGTCGCTAAAGGTAGCTGTGTTATTGGTGCTACCGGCGGCGGGATAGGCGGCAGTGGTGGCAACAATGACTCGGGTTGTCCGGTCTGCATTACTCCTGATTTTGCTTCCATTGCTGCCATTTGCTGCTTCAGCTCTTTGACGACATCATCCATCTGTTTCATTTGTGCGGCAGATTGCGTCATCCACACCTCCTTTGGGTCTGCGGCTGCACCCGGCGTTGAGATGTTGGTGGCTTGCTGTTCGGCTGATGTGGTCGGCACTGGCGCGACCGAAGGCTGGCTATCCATAAGAGATACGCTGCCGAGAACCAACGCCATTAACCCCGCACCTGCGCCGCCCAACATGATGTATTGGCGAGTTTTGGGAGTCATGTTGGCAAATTTTTCTGATAGGGAGGCCATTATTCAACCTCGCTAACAATAAAGACTTGTGTGGTCTGCCCGGCTTCGAGTGTCGGATTTTCTATCGACACGGCCTGCACACCGGCGCGGTAGAACTCCCGTTCGTCCATAATAATGGGCTTATTGGATGTATTGGTGAGCAGGTAGGACTCACCACGAATCCCCCTTAAATCGAGCGTTCTGATTAACTCGAACCTGGTGCCTTTCCATAGCGAGATGGTTTCGTTTTTTGCATCGCCATCGCCATTGAAAAGCGCGATGACCGTGTTCATGATGTCATCATTGCGAGGCTCGTTTCTTTTGCTTATTACGAGGCCGGGTTGCTTGTTTCCGCCTTTCACGATAATTGTTTCCGCAGGAATATCTTCCACCTTTAGCAGCAGCTTGTAATGCTGGCCTTCTTCGTCGGTAATGAAGACGCTCATCATTGGCTTGTCGGCGGTTGGTTTAAGCCAAGCCGCGCCCGTTTCTGGTTCGGGCGTTACCGTAAACAAGCCTTCTGCGCCATAGATACGCTTGATCTTGCGACCGTCCACCGTGATTAGATTAGGTTCGTTGCGCGACACGGTGGCCGTTGTTGACTCTGTGGGTGAGCCTTGATACAAAATCTGAGCGGCCAGGCACTGAAAACTACTTACCAGGAGTGCTGACACCAAAAATATCTTTTTCATTTGTTTCCTTGAACTCATTAACAAAAAGTCTCCCGTTTATGTACCTGAAACCAATCACATAAATAGTGCGCCTGGTCGAGATGCGCTTGTCTCCTACGAAGGTGTCCAAGTCGCCGGTGATCGCAACCTTCATTAGTTTTTCGTCGGTGTTTAATGTCTGCGCTGTAAATAGGGTGGCAGCGTTATTTTTGGCAAGAAAATCCAGTCTGGCTGTCATTTCTGCCGCTAGTTGTCCCGCGCCTGCCGGCGTTGAATAACGCAAGAAAAGGTCTTTTTGGTAATTGCCTGTGGTCTGAGTAACGTTCAATGCGAGTCCGGCGTACCAGTACGCCATCTGCTCAAGGTAGCTTTTTGATACGCCCTCGCCCGATACCCAAAAGCTCTTCTCAATCGTCGGCGGCACGAGTACGGTTCTTTCCATGCCCAATGTTCTGAATAGCGTCGCGCCTTCAATCACAATAATGACAATAAGCGCGCCAACTACTAATCGAAGAAAAGTAATCTCTCTGGCTTTGTTGCTACTTGTTGTAATAAATTTTTCTGGTATCACTGTTTAGCCTAAAAAATATCGCTGGTCTGATGATGGAGTTGTGCGCGTTTTAACAAACAGACTGCTGGGTAACCACCAGTACATCGCATGAACCGCAAACTTTTGGTGCTTACCGGCTTTGAATTTTCCGTACTGCCATGCCGATACGCTGCCCGCCACAATGCCGCCAATCATCATGCCAAGCGACACCCCTGTGCCCATAATCAGGATGGCAATAATGAATTGGTCAATGTCCCACAGCAGGAATTTCTCCTGCTGATCGAGTGTGCGAGGTATGTATCCTGCTTTCACTGATTACTTCCTTTCGTGGGCTGTTGCCCGCAATAAAACACGGGCAACAGAAATCAAACATCACTAGATCGTAGCGGTCATAATTCCGTTAACAATCGTCGGCGTGTATTGCAAGAAAATCGCAAAACCGACACCCACGAGAATAGGGATTGGATTGCCTTTTGCGACAGACAGCAAGGCACCAATCACCACGGCTGCAATGGCGATTGCGCGGCCAGCATAGCCAGTCGCCACACCGTTGATCCATGTGTACAAGGTCAAGAATTCCGTTCCTGTCGTACCGGCTACAGCGAAAGTGGGTAGAAACATCGCACCCAGCAAGGCGAGGATGCGCAGATCAATTGCTTTTGCTTTCATTTTTTACTTCCTTTGTGTAATCAATAAATGTTTTGATGAGCCAACCAATACCTAAGCCAGTCGAAATACCGGCGATATTGGCGGCGAATCCGTTTGCGTCAGTCAAAGTCGAACCCGGCACAAACATGCCCAGCGCGATGAAGCCGCCTGCTGCGACGAGATCAAAGATGAATTTTTTTGATTTAATCAATATAGTTTCTCCTTGGGTGAACCTTAACTTTCATCTGGCTATAAATTGCCAGAGCTGTTTTTGTTTATTTAATTTATCGTCACGCTCTTATTGCACCCCCCGTTCTTTATTGTTGATTTTGCTGCGCCTTGATTGACACTCGCCGCTTTTCTTTGAGTACCAATTCCTCTTTGTTGTAGGGCGCGGGGTGACAGCAATCCCCCTTGGATGAAGCGGAAATCGTCGTATTTATGCCGTGTGACTTGAGCCAGCTAGTAACAAACTGAACACGCTTCAACGCCAGCCTGTTGTTGTAATTTCGAGTGCCGATATCATCGGTTTGCCCGGTCAATTCAATAAGGCCGATGCTTTGTTTGGATGCAAGCCGCACAAAGCGATCTAGTTCTTTTTGCCCGTTGCGGTTTGGCTTGCTCATACCAAAATCGAAATACACCTCAAAGGTTTCGGTAGCCTTGTCGGTTGCATTGGCGGGCTTTTCTGTTGATTGCAGCGGAGCTTGAGACGGATTTGTGGTCGCCTGTTTGTTGGCAACCAACAAGGTTGAGCTTGGCCAAGAATCTGAATCATCCAATTCCTTGGGTGTGCGTTTGGGACAGTTTTCACGGCAAATTCTGTATTTTCCGTCAAGGTAGCCGATGCTCGGCTGGCTGATCGCCGCAATGCTATCCAGGCGGCTCTTAAATAGATTCCCGCAGCCCGATAACATCGCGCACGATGTCAATAAGATCGCGATGACGGCGCGGTGCTTAGTCAATTTGATTTCCTTGTTGTGTTTCATAACGAAGAATGTCCGCTACTTGTCTGGCGTAGGCGGCGGCTTTGACCGGCGATTTTGCGTTGTACGCGCCAACCGCTTTCCACCCGTACCCCATGCGGTGAAAATTGCCAGCCAATATCCAAGCTCCAACATGAGTGTTGACGCACGAGTCTGTTAAGCGGTCTCTGGTGATCCCGTATTTAGCGAGGGTTGGCAGCCATGCGGAGTTAATTTGCATGTGACCAATATCGAAAGTGCCATTTTTGTTTTTGTTTATGGCCACAGGGTTGCCGCCAGATTCAACTCTGGAAATTGCTCGAAGGAGCTCCTCTGGAATGCTATAGCGCGATGATGCTTGCGCAAAACATCCAAGGTCGGCAGCACTGGCAAGTTGCGCGAGTTGTGAGAGCAGCATTGCGCTGGTGAAGACAATGGTGCGAGTGCTAAACGTCATTGAGCCACCTCCAGCATCTTGCTGCCTGTCGTTCCACAATAAGGGCATTTGCCGGGTTTTTTGGTTCCTGTATCAAAAATATGTTCTGCTTTGCAATTTCTGCACTTACTCCAAGACAACAGTCCTGCTTTAACGTCCCGGATTGCGTACCACGCAGCATTGATGTCGATTTTTTTACCGTCAACCGAGAACAGCTTGGCTATTTCCCATGCTTGAGAAAAAGCATCCGTGGGTGTTCGATGTTCTTTTTCTGCGGACAAATAGACGGAGACCACCGTAGAGAGTGAAAGAGACGACTGACCATTTTTGATATAAGCCGGTGTGTCGCAAGGCATTCGGCCTGGCGGCGGGACATCTGCCCCATGGATTTCCTCCCATAGCTCGCGGAGCGTTCTCCAAGACAGGCCCGTGATTGAATGCGCAAGGGCAATGCGCATCCCGTCTTTGATTAGGGATGCCGCGAGGATTCGGGTTTTGATGAATTGGTTATCGTTGCTCATCGGTTTGTAGTCGGGTAACTAAAACGTTTGTCATGTAGGCTTTGCGGTGCACGCCGGGAATTTTCGCTTCCATTTGGTTGAAAGTAGTCTCGTCCAGATTCATGTAAAAGCACGGTGCAATCATGTCTTCCGCCAGTTGATCTATCTCCTCAAGCGTCATGTCGCTCACTTTTTTGGCGAGAAACTTTGGAACGCTGACGCAAAGCAACGGATGCTTTGCGGATGCCATTTGCTTGACGAGCAAGAGGTATCGTCGGTTGAGTGTAACGATGTCTTTTTGGAGCGAGTTATGCACCTGCGGCCTCTTTGGCTTTGCTGGCTAAAATCCGGCTTAAAGATTTACGAAGATGGTCTGGTAACTGGTCAAGTTGAATTTCGACGGCTTGAGTTTTGTGCTGTGCGCTAATCCGCAAAGCGTCTTGCCGCTCCAGGTTTCTGCGCATTTCCCGCTGGTTCGTTACCGCCAATCCCCGTTCGGGGGCAAAAGAGCCTTCTGAAGCTCGCTTGGCGATGCCTCGAACGTACCCCACTGGATTTCCGATGGGGACGACAAGTTGTGCGCCGTGCATTTCATCGAGAATGGACTGCCAATGACTAGATGCTACCCCGCTGCTGGCGAGCTGCGTCTGGATGGCGCTGCATTGCTCTGGGGTTATTCCAGGTGGGAAAATTAAATCATTCACCACCACTGTTTTTGGAGATTGGGGTGACGCATCGTATTCCGGGTCACCGGTAGTTGTGGTGGTGGTGGTAGATTGAATATTGAATATTGTAGTGTTAGGGGGCGGGGTATGGGGTACGGTATGGGATACCCTATTGATAGAGTATGAATAGGGTATCGGTGGGGTATTTCCCCCCGAATTTGCGGGGTCTGATAGGGTATCGGTAGGGTATTCATGCCCTATGGATAGGCTATCTATCGGGTATTGGGTAGCGTATGGATACCCTATAGATACCCTATTTATTCCAACGGATTCCAATGATTCGACGAAATCATTTCGCCATTCGGAAGGTATTGCAGCGCATTGTTTTTTTGCATTTTCTAGTAGCTTTGGAGAGAATGCGCCCTTGGCGGAGTTGTGCTTCCACCACGTCTTAACCCAAACCCAACCTGTGTCGTTGAAATCAATTAACCCTTTGGATTTGAGTCTTTTGACGACCACTAATAACTGATCCTTCGTCCAGCCCATTTCTGCTGCGGCAATCATCCAGACTACCTGGTAAGCACCGATGATATTTGACGACGGTGAGGTTAAAAAATATAGCAGCGTTGCTTTGTCTTCCTGGCTTAGGTCAGATATTTCTGGATCACGCCAGAAAAAGTCGCTGATTGTGCGTTGTCTCATGATTTTCTTTCGTTGCTAATGCCAGTCAATCGCTCGCCATCGGTAGCGCTCTCTGCTGGCACACGCGTCAGCTGAGAAACTGCGACCCGACATAAACCGAGCGCAAGAGACCGGACAACAACGGTCGATATAGAAATAATTGACATATTCACACCTAAAGTATATTTATACTAAATACAAAAGTCAATTATTACTAGATATTTAATGAATAAAATCGTTGTACAATAAAAAAATGAATATAGGAGCCAGAATCAGACAACTGCGCGAGCGCAACACACTTTCACAGGAGAAATTCGGTGAACTGTGCGGCGTGAGCAAGGCATCCGTATCTCAGTGGGAAATAGGCATCGCAACACCACCCACGGATCGTTTAATAGCTCTCAGGAAACACTTGGCGTTTTCCTTTGACTGGCTTATCGCTGGCGAGGTTGACAGTAACTTTGCACTTACCAGACCATCAATACAGAAATTGCTTGCCGTGGCTCAACCACTTCCCGATAGCGCCGTCGCAGCTCTAACGCGAGAAGGGGATTTCTATACTGAACTCATCTCGCCTGAAAAATTACTCAACGGCACCAAATAACGTCATCGTGCTTCAGATTCAGCTCAAGCTGTTTTGATCAAGCGAAAGCCCAAAACTCTTCTTTCAGCCTAGGCTTACACCACATACGGAGTCAGCTGTAGCCTTGGCTTTAGCAATGATTTCAACCACTTTTGCCAGAAAATATCCACGCTTTAACCGCATGTGAAAATTGCCGCACTTGCGCACAAAAGCCCTAAAGTATTCATCACTGCATACGGCGACTTTCTCGAATACCGCATCACCCCACATGACAATTATCTAAGCTGATGCCGCTTGCCATTCAGCGCATTACTGTCTTGCCGCCATCGTTAATTTCACCATCGTCATATCCATAGCAAACGCTTACCTGGCATCCAGCGTGAGGCCGCCATTTCCGCCATCATCAAACCCTAGCGCGCACTTTAAAAATATTTTCTCCTGCAAGTTTTAGCTTGAGCGTTACAGAAACCCTCAATGTTTTTTGATTGAATCCAGCCTCATGAAAATACCCATATATCCCAAGTAATTAGTTAGCATTTACATTAAAGCGCCAAAAAGTATATTTTTAGTTGACTTTTAATGTAAAGCAAATCTATACTTTTCACAAATCCAGCATAAGAGGTTTGATATGGCCGAACAAAAGATAATTCCACCGCTACCCAAGATGGTGACATTCAGCCTCACCATCGAGGAAGGTGAGCAGGCAAAACTTATGGCGTTTATGAGCGCAGATTCATGGGAACGAGCTGAGGAGGTACGTAATGCGTCGATTCAGGAATGCACAAAGAGTCTTAAGCATTGCGTTATGTGGGCACAGCGCGATTGCGGTAGTTCGCGCGTGTTCGCACAGTTTCTCGCCTCACTCTACAACGGTTATCGCGTCAAAGCAGACGTGAGCGATATAGGGACGCTTGATCCAGAGAATTTTGAGCACCTGATGAATGCATTGCGACTGTGTTACATGACGCAGCGCGAACCGCATACTTTCGTAGATAACGGTAGCGAAGTGTTTGAGGGAATTATCAGCCAGTGGAATATGGAGAAAAAGCTCAATGGTTAAGCTTATCTATCACCTCGGCTGTACAGTCGGCACAAACAAAATACAAGGACAAAATGACCACGCCAGTTCATATCCGCAGCCAAGTTTGGCAGCACGTAAGAACGATTTAATCGGGCCATGCAGGTGGTTAGCACTATGACAAGTCCTGCCACACTCGACGTATTCAGTTTTAATGGCGCTCAAATCCACGTCTTCGTCGATGACAACGGTGAGACGTGGTTTTCTGCCAAGGACGTTTGTGCTGTTCTAGGCTATGGCAACGACAGCGATGCCATCAAAAAATACTGCCGTGAAAAGGGGATCGCGAAACACGGCTCACATGCTGAAGGTGAAAATCAGGGATTAACCTACATCAACGAAGGAAACCTCTACCGCTTAATCATCAATTCTCACGAAGAAGAAGCGCAAGCCTTCGAAGTCAAGGTGACGAAAGAAATCCTGCCCGCGATCAGAAAAACAGGGGGCTGCACCACACCACATGATGCGCGCGTCCTCTCCCATGTCCAACAGAACGCCTTGCAGCAGATCGTCTCCCAGCGCGGAGAAAACACCGATGTGGTTCGCGCCGATATCTGGAGTCGCTTCAACGATCATTTCGAGATTGGCAGTTGTGGTGAGTTGCCGGCAGAGCACTTTCTCGAAGCGGTAGCCTTTCTTGCCACGCTGCCCAGGAACGATACGTTGCCCGGTACGCGATACCAGTACCCACGCGCCATGCTAGATCAAGCGCACTTTGTTGCACCGGATGCTGACAAAGCATGCCTGTCGCTGTCGATGCTATCTGATCCAACGCAGTTCAAGTCGCCGCTCATGTTGCTGCTGAATCAACTGTGCAGTGAGGGATACGACATCACCGCACCATTTGAAGAGGCTGTAGCCATGCGATCTGCCATGCAACAAACGGACAAGGTACTGGATGAAATTAGGTTAATTGCACTCAAGGCAAAATCGGGGAGACTGGGATGATTTCTCCTCAACAGATATTTCAAGCTTTTCTAATACGCAGATTTAAGCAAGTCTGGACTATGAATACGAAAAAAGCATGCAGCAAGGAGAGGACAAAATGAACGCACGAGACCTGACATTCGAGGAAATGAAAAAACCGGGGAAGGCACTGATTAACCGCAAGCGTCTCCTCAAAATCGTACCTCTTTCAGAAAGAACAATTCTCAATATGGAAAAACGAGGAGAGTTTCCACAGCGATTTTCTATCACAACGCGTTTGGTTGCTTGGGACTTGCAAGAAATTGAAGCCTGGATCGAACAACGAAAATCCGCAGCATTACTTCCGCCAGCCCCATGGCTTAGGGGCGTGTAGCAAACCTGTCTATCATGTCCGCCCAGTCTTGCAGCATCACGCGCCGCTGCTCTGCATACTCAGCCTTGTTGTAAACAGCGCGCACACCCTTTTGCTCATGAGCCAGACATTTCTCAACCCAGTCCGTGTTGTATCCTGCCTCATGCAGTAGCGTCGATGCCGTCCGTCTCAAATCATGCGGCCCAAATTTGTCCAGCGTCTTACCATCTTTCTGCGCGGCCATAAAAGTCAGCTTGGTAACTTGGTTCAAGGTCGCCTTACTCATCGGTATGTCAGGATCGTAGCGTGATGGCAAAACGTAACGTGAGCCGCCTGCGCAAGTCTTAAGAGCGACGAAGATATCCAAGGCCTGTCTCGACAGGTAAATGTTGTGCGGGTTGCGCCGCTTCATTCGCTCACTTGGGATAGTCCAAAGCGCATCAGTGAAATTGATCTCTGTCCATACGGCCTCAACCAACTCTGATTTACGCAACATGGTCAACAGCAACAGTTTTACCGCAAGCCTGATTGTAGGCGCTGTAGAAACGTGCTCCAGGTACTGATACATCACACCAATCTCTGCTGGCGATAGCGACCGATCTTTGGGTTGAAATCTGGCGATAGAGGTTGGCCGCACTAAGTCAGCCGGATTGTCATGTTTGTGCCCTTTCTCCAGCGCATAGCGATAAACCGACTGCACAACCTCACGTGCATGTACCGCCGTGGCCGGCGCGCCTCTAGCTACGATCTTTTCACACAAAGCGCGCAAGTCATCATGAGATACTTCACCCATCTTGAGCTTGCCGAACGGCTCCTTGAGGTCACGCTCATAGACTGATCGCCGCATATCGCGGGTTGAATCTGCCATCTGGTGATTCTTAAGCCATAGCTCCGCCCATTCACTAAAAGAATCAGCCCCTTTAGATTTTTGCTTTTCTCTCGCCTTGGCTCTGGATGGTGATTTGCCAGCGACAAGCTCTTTTTTCGCCAATGAAAGCCTCTCCCTGGCTTCCAGCAATGTCAGCCCTCCTGCACCATAGCGCCCGATCACAAGCGTCTCTTGCCGCCCATTGATGCTGTAGTTATAGCGGAACGATACCGTGCCGGTGGTCAAAACGGTGACATATAGGCCGTCACGGTCACTGACCTTATACGCCTTGGCTTCTGGCTTGAGATTCCGTAATTTTGTATCTGTCAGCATGCTCACTCCGCAATTTGATACCATGATTATAAAAGCTCATAAAAACCGCTACAACCCACGTATTTATTGAGCTTTATCTTATTTAATACCATTGTCGAACCGTGTTTTTTGCAATGGTATTGCACTGGACGAATGGTATAAGAGAAAATTATACCATTGATAAAACCATGAAAAAAACTTGCTTGCCACTACTTGTCATTACCAGATATTGCCAGACAAAAAACAAAAAACCCCGTAAAAACGGGGTCTTATGATTATTCTCTGCTTGTATTTACTGGTCGTTGCCAGACATCAATTCATTCCCATTCAATGGTAGCAGGCGGCTTGCCGGAAATATCGTAAACCACGCGATTGATACCGCGTACTTCATTGATGATGCGATTAGATACACGACCCAGCAATTCATAAGGCAGGTGCGCCCAGTGAGCCGTCATAAAGTCTTGCGTTTGTACCGCACGCAAAGAGACCACCCACTCGTAAGTTCTGCCATCACCCATCACGCCGACGCTCTTGACCGGCAGGAAAACCACAAACGCCTGCGAGGTTTTAGCATACCAGGACAAGCCGTTTTCATCCTTAGTCGCATTCAGTTCTTCCATGAAAATGACATCCGCGCGACGCAATAGGTCAGCATATTCCTTCTTCACTTCGCCCAAAATACGCACCCCCAGACCGGGGCCCGGAAATGGATGACGGTAAACCATCGCAGGTGGCAATCCTAATTGCACACCCAGTTCACGCACCTCATCCTTAAACAACTCGCGCAAAGGTTCTAGCAATTTCAAATGCATCGTATCTGGCAAGCCGCCCACATTGTGATGCGATTTAATGGTGTGCGCCTTTTTGTTCTTGCCACCTGCCGACTCGATCACGTCAGGATAGATGGTGCCCTGTGCCAGCCATTTGGCTTGTGACAATTTTGCCGATTCGCGCTGGAACACCTCGACAAACTCGCGACCAATAATCTTGCGCTTTTGTTCGGGGTCAGTCACGCCGGCCAGATGATGCAAAAATTCTGCACTGGCATCGACGTGGATGACTTTGACGCCCAGATTCTGCGCGAAAGTCTCCATCACTTGCTCGGCTTCATTCAGGCGCAGCAAACCGTTATCGACAAATACGCAGGTCAGTTGTGTGCCGATCGCGCGATGCAGCAAGGCGGCTGCAACCGATGAATCCACACCGCCGGACAAGCCCAGAATCACCTCGTCGGCACCTACCTGCGCGCGAATCTTTTCGACCGCCTCAGCGATATAGTCCGGCATATTCCAGTCGTGACCGCAGCCGCAAATGTCGTGCACAAAACGTTCCAGCATCCGCTTACCCTGATGGGTGTGCGTGACTTCCGGATGGAATTGCAGCGCATAGAAGCGGCGCGCCTCATCCGCCATACCGGCAATCGGCGTGGTTGGGTTGCTGGCAATCACCGAGAATCCGGCTGGCAACTCAGTGACCTTATCGCCATGACTCATCCAAACATCAATCAGACCGTGACCTTGATCGCTGACGCGATCCTGAATATCTTTTAGCAATGCTGAATGACCCTGCGCGCGGATCTCGGCGTAGCCGAATTCTCTGACCAGCCCGTTCTCCACCGCCCCCCCCAGTTGCGCCGCCATGGTTTGCATACCGTAGCAAATACCCAGCACCGGCACACCCAATTCAAAGACGACCTGAGGTGCGCGCGGGGTATCGCCTTCCGTCACTGAATTCGGCCCTCCGGACAGAATAATGCCTGATGGATTCATCGCGCGAATATCCGCCTCCGACATATCCCAGGGATGCAATTCGCAATAAACATTGGTTTCACGAACACGACGTGCAATGAGCTGTGTGTACTGGGAACCGAAATCGAGGATGAGGATTTTTTTATGTGACATAAAGATAGGATAGAAGAACGAGGATTGAGGATCCATTAAAAACCCAGAAATAAGGAGTGGGCTGATTTAACTCATTCCCAACTCCTCAATCCTGAGCTTTAGTCTATATGGTAGTTCGGTGCTTCTTTAGTGATCTGTACATCGTGCACGTGCGATTCACGAATACCCGATGAGCTGATTTCAACAAATTCAGCCTTGGCATGCATGATATCGATGTCGGCACAGCCAAGATAACCCATGCTGGCGCGCAGACCGCCCATCAACTGATGAATCACCGCCAGTACGCTACCCTTGTAAGGCACGCGACCTTCGACGCCTTCAGGCACCAACTTATCCTGATTGGCTTCGCCTTCCTGGAAATAACGATCGCTCGAGCCTTGTTGCATCGCGCCTAAACTTCCCATGCCGCGATACGACTTGTAGGAACGACCCTGGAACAATTCGATTTCGCCCGGCGCTTCTTCAGTACCGGCAAACAAACCGCCCAACATCACGGTGTTCGCACCCGCTGCAATGGCTTTAGCGATATCACCGGAGAAACGAATTCCGCCGTCGGCGATCATCGGCACGCCTGTGCCGCGCAACGCATCGGCGACATTCTGAATCGCGGCAATTTGCGGCACACCGACACCGGCTACGATACGCGTCGTGCAAATCGATCCTGGACCGATACCGACTTTCACCGCATCTGCACCGTGATCCAGCAACGCCATGGCAGCAGCACCCGTTGCGATATTGCCGCCGATCACTTCGACGTGAGGGAAATTTGTCTTGACCCACTTAACGCGGTCCAATACACCTTGCGAATGGCCGTGCGCAGTATCGACCACGATCACGTCCACACCCGCTTCAGCCAGCAAGGTGACGCGCTCTTCAGTTCCTTCACCCACGCCGACCGCAGCACCGGCACGCAGACGCCCCTGACTGTCTTTGCTGGCCAGAGGATGCTCGCTGGATTTTAAAATATCCTTAACCGTCATCAGACCGCACAATTCGAATGCGTCGTTGACGACCAGCACGCGTTCAATGCGGTGTTTGTGCATTAAATTACGCGCATCTTCAAGACTGGTGTTTTCCTTGACCGTAATCAGACGCTCACGCGGGGTCATGATGTTCTGTATCGGCTGATCCAGATTATTTTCAAAACGCAGGTCGCGGTTCGTGACGATACCAACAACCTGTTTCCCCTGCACAACGGGAAGACCGGAGATTTTGTACTGTCGGGTCAGACTCAGCACATGGCGCACTGACATGTCGGGCGTAATGGTGATCGGATCCTTGACCACGCCGCTCTCGAAGCGTTTGACCTTGGCGACTTTAGCCGCCTGCTCACGCGAACTCATGTTTTTATGAATGATACCGATACCGCCCTCCTGCGCCAGCGCGATCGCAAGACGCGCACCGGTCACCGTATCCATCGCGGCGGACAGCAGCGGGATATTCAGACTGATATTTCGCGTCAGTTGCGTGCGCAGACTGACATCGCGCGGCATGACGTTGGAGTAAGCAGGAACGAGCAGAACGTCGTCAAAGGTTAGGGCTTTTTGAATGATGCGCATGGGAAACAGACCTCGGCAAAACGCGCATTATACGCATCTGGTGCCAACGGGTAAATCAACCCGTTGCACACGAACAAAATTAAATGAAAGTAAAACTGAAATTACAGCGCAGATTCGTTGATTTCACCTGTACGAATGCGGATTACCTGCTCGACAGTGGATACGAAAATTTTCCCGTCACCAATCTTGCCGGTGTGGGCGGCCTTAATGATCGCCTCGACCGCCGTATCGAGCATTTCACTGGAAACCACGATCTCGACCTTAATTTTAGGGAGAAAATCGACCACGTATTCCGCACCGCGATAAAGTTCCGTATGACCCTTTTGCCGGCCAAACCCTTTAACCTCGGTCACGGTTAATCCGCTAATATTCAATTCCGACAAGGCCTCACGGACTTCGTCCAGTTTAAATGGCTTAATGACAGCTTCAATTTTTTTCATGGCGAACTTCCCTGATAGTTTGGATGTGTCTGACAACCCGGCATCCCGGGCAACCGTAAATCTTGACTTCGCGCATTGTATCAAGAGTGTCGTCACAAAGCGCACATCAAATAAGAAACTACTCCAGCGACAGATAACAAACCCTAAGCACTTCGAGTTCGACAATGCCGGCTGGCGTCATCAGCCTTGCGACATCGCCTTCATGCAATTTTAGCAAGGTACGCGCCAGCGGTGAGACCCAGCTAATATGACCGCGCGTCAGATCAGCTTCATCCACGCCGACAATTGCATAGGTCGCCTCAGTACCGTCTTCATGACCGACGGTAACGGTTGCACCAAAAAAAACCTGTTCGCACGCACCGCGTCTTGCAGGATCAACCACTTCAGCCTGTTCCAGCCGCTTATGCAAAAAACGCACGCGCCTATCTATTTCACGCAAACGCCGCTTGCCGTAAATATAGTCGCCGTTTTCTGAACGATCGCCATTAGAGGCCGCCCAGGTAATCGTATTGACCAGCACGGGGCGTTCGACTTTCCAGAGCTGCTCTAACTCAGTCTGCAGTTTTTGATGACCGCCGGGCGTGATGTAATTCTTGACGCCGTGCGGTAAAGGTGCAAGTGCCGGCAACTCATCGTCTTCGTCCGCGTCACGCATTTGACTTAAATGTGAATTTTGAATTTTACAATCCCAAAGGCTGACGGAGTTCTCATTTTATACTGTTTTTGGCAGCCAAATATGCATGACGCTTCCTTTGCCGAGCTCGCTTTTCACCTCAATACGACCGTTGTGCTTTTGAATAATGCCGTAAGAGAGCGAAAGGCCAAGCCCAGTCCCTTCGCCGACAGGTTTAGTCGTATAAAAGGGTTCAAAAATTCGCCTCATCTGTTCAGCCGTCATCCCCTGACCTGTATCGGCGATCTCAACCCACACGCCATCGGGCTCTGCGCCGGTACGAATCGTGATCACGCCGGAATTTTGTATCGCCTGCCCGGCATTAACCAGCAGATTCATAAATACCTGATTGATCTGCGATGCCATGCAATATACCTGCGGGAGCACCCCGTACTCCTTGACGATCCGGCATTTATATTTAAGTTCATTCCATACGATGTTAAGCGTTGAATCCAGCCCCTTGTGCAAATCAGCCCATTGCCAGCCTTCTTCGCCGACATGAGAAAAATCCTTTAAATCCTGCACGATTTTGCGCATTCTGGCCAATCCGTCTTTCGATTGCGACATCAACTGAAAGATGTCCTGCTTAATATAGTCGTAATCGACCGTCCTTTTGAGCTGACGCACCTGTTCGAGCGCCTTTGAATCGGTGTCAGACTCCAGCTCAAGCGCCTCATAAGCCGAATTGATGGAAAAAATATCGTTCAGATAGACTTCCAGCGTCCCCATATTGGAATAAACAAAACCGATCGGATTGTTCAGTTCATGTGCAACACCGGCAGAGAGCTGCCCTAATGACGCCATTTTTTCAGATTGCAGCAAATGGCTTTGCGCCTCCTCCAGTTTTTTATTCAACGAGCGCTGTTGCTCAAGATTGGATGTCAACTCGGTTTCCAGACGTTGGCGACGGATGATCCGCCACATATCGTTGCCGAATAGTCGGGCAATTTCCACATCCTCGCTATCGTAATCGGTTTCCTTGTTACCTACGCCCAGAATAACCCGCACTTTTTCGCCTTCTACAACCGGAACGCTGATCAGTCTGATCAGCGCTGAGTGGCCTTCCGGCAATCCGCGTTTACCGGAAAAACTAGCGTAGTCATTGAAGATGAGAGACTGACGCTGGCGCAGCGAATCAGCCCAAATGCCAGCCTGTGAAGCCGGATAATGCGTGTCATATCCTGCCGTGCAATACTTTTCCCGTGTTGCTTTTGACCATGCCACCAATTCGATGCTTTCCTGATCGTCATTGACGAAGTGAATAAAAGCAATTTTGCTGCCCGTTAGCGTCTCTACCCACTCCAGGCCGAACTGCATAAACTCCCTTTCCGGCATTTCGCTCGCCGCCTCGTTAAGTTTCAACAACCCTTCAAAACGCTTCGCATCGCGTGCCAAACGGTTCTGCATTTTTTCCCGTTGCGTGATGTCACGCACAATGCTTTGCTGATAATTGCGCCCCTCATGCTCGAAAAACCGGCTACTCACTTCAACAGGAAAAGTCGAACCGTCACGCCGCATGTGGCGTGTTTCAAACAACCCCCCCGCATCGGTGGCTTTGCAACACGGCGCCGAGGCGGTCACGGCAGGATCTTGCAGATCGCGGATATTACGGGTCAGCAACTCGACCAGAGACCAGCCGTAAGTTTGCACCGACGCGTCGTTAGCTTCCAGAATATTGCCTTCATCATCCATCAAAAATATGATGTCATTGGCAAAGCGCAACAAAAAGTTAAACTGATTCTCCAGTTTTAACAGTGCATCAAAGGATTCGTCCATCCGGTTAATCCGCCTGATGTTTAAAGGGCAACCACACACGCATCGCCGTCCCCTTCCCCGGCGCACTCTTGACTTCGATCCCCCCGCCGTGCTTTTGCACAATACCGTAGGAAACAGACAGCCCCAGTCCCGTTCCCTGCCCCACCGGCTTGGTCGTAAAAAACGGGTCGAATATCTGGTGCAAATTCTCAGCTGGAATCCCCTTGCCGGTATCGGCCACTTCAAACCACGCATCGGCACCACTTTTACCTGTACGAATCGTAATCGTGCCGCGATGCTCAATGGATTGTGCCGCATTAACCAGCAAATTCATAAAGACCTGATTGATCTGCGATGGCATGCATTCAACCTCAGGCAGTCCGGCATACTCCTTGACCACCTCGGCTTTGTATTTAATCTCATTCCAGGCAACGTTGAGCGTACTGTCCATACTCTGTTCGAGATTGACACTTTGCCAGAGCGTTTCATCCATATGCGAGAAATTGCGCAAGTCCTGAATAATGCGTTTGACCCGCGCCAGACCGTCCTGTGATTCATGCAGTAATTTTGGAATATCCTCCAGCAGATAGGGCAGATCGACGCCCTGTTTAGCGTCCTGCACTTTGACGAGTGCCGCAGGCGCCAGCGCAGTCTCCGCTAGTTCATAGACTTGCAACACGCGTGCGATATCGCCTACATACTGATCCAGCGTGCTCAAATTAGAGTTGACGAAACCGATGGGATTATTGATCTCGTGGGCAACACCGGCCGCAAGCTGACCTACCGACGCCATTTTTTCAGCCTGCAGCAATTGACTCTGTGCACTCTCAAGTTTCTGATTCAGGCGTTTCAATTCCAGATTATTGTGCAGCAACTGCGTGTTCGCACTCTCCAGTGCAGCGGTTCGCTGCTGAACACGTAATTCCAGCTGCTCGTTCAAATCGCGCAAGGCTTCGCGTTCTTTTTCCAGCGCCTGATTGGTCTGCATAACCTCGACTGTCTTCTCGCCGATTTTGCTGTAAAGCGTATTTAATGCTTCAAGCATGACATCCCCCGAACGGGATACCGTAGCCGAGGCCTGACTAGCAGCCGACTCAGGCGTAGCTCCTGCCTGCAACGCCTGAATTTCACGGGCTAAACGCAAGTCCACCACCATGATGTGCTGCAATAACCAGCGCGTCAGATATTCAAGCAACTGCGCCAGCAAATTCATCGAATTTTGCGGAGATGTTTCAATGATACCGACGGCCAGCGTAACTTGTTTACGAAACGCGTTATGCGCTTTAAGATGATTTTCCTGATGAGCCGCACTGACCCCATACTGCTGCATCAGCTGTTCTTCGGTGGCAAAATGATGCTGCGCATATCCCACCAGCTCGTTCAGCACAGGCTTAATCTGACTGCTGTCAGCTGCCACCGCACACAGACTACCAATTTCATTGATTAACTTAACCAGATGTCGATGCTGATCATCGACCTCATCAATGCCGGTCACGAGTTTATCGCTCCAGACAAATGCCTCAACCTTTGGAAAGTCCTGCATACCTGTGCCCTTCATTCTTGCGACTTGACCCAGAAGGTCAGTACATATTTTTCCGTGTGTTCAAACCTGATCATCTGTTCAATCAGCGCATCGTCCAGCACATGATCCTGACTCAGCAGCAGCAGCCCTTCCCGCGTAACGATATCTTTTGCCAGCACCATGCCTTTTTTCAGCTGGGCTGAGTGAATCTTTACCACGACTTCCTGTGTAGCGAGCGTTCCACTAAACAGGTCTTTGAACGCCTGCACCACCGTGGGATCGTATCGTTTACCTCCCGCGTCAATGATAAATTTAAACGCTTTGGTCTGCGTGATCCGTGCACTGAGTATATTGCCGTGCTGCAGCCCATCGTAATCATTGGCAACCTGTAAAATACGCGCCCCCAGCGGAATCGCAAAACCGGCAAGCCCATCGGGAAAACCCAATCCATCGAAACGCTCGTGATGCGAACGGATAATAAGGGCCGCGCCCTTGAGCTTATCCAGCGGCATCAGCGCCGTCTGTGCAATAACCGGATGACGCATCACTTCCTGCTGTTCCGTATGGCTCAGCGAAGGGAACGGCTTATCCAGCAGGGCATCAGGCAGACCGATTTTTCCAATATCATGCAACAGCCCTGCCAGCACGACATCCTGCACCTCCTCAGGCAGTAGTCCCATCTGTGTTGCAAGCTTGCGCGCCAGATCGGCAACACGTCTGGAATGTCCGCCTATACTGCCCGCACGCAACTCCATCAGATTGGAGAATATCGCCACGGAAGTGAGAAAATTTCGTCTGAGCTGTTCATTGGAGCCCTCAAGTGCCTGCAGCGCACGCTGCAGCGATACAGTGCGTTCTTGCACTTTGATCTCAAGACTGGCATTGAGCGTCTTCAAGGCTTCATTTTGCTGAAAAGTCAACAATTCCAGCCGCTGCTTTTCCTGTAATAGCAACTTGCGTTCCATCGCATGCTTCAACAGCAACAGCACGTCGCTGTCATCCCAGGGTTTGGCAATATAACGATAAATTTCGCCCTTGTTGATCGCCGCCATAGTCGATTCAACATCGGCATAGCCCGTCAGCAGTACACGCACCGTGTCAGGATAGTGCTGCCGTACCTGTTCGAGAAATTGTGCGCCATCCATTTGCGGCATGCGCATATCTGAAATGACCAGATCAACCGCGTGCTGAGTCAGCAGCGAAAGGCCTTCAGCACCACTCTGTGCCGTCAGCACTTTATAGCCGTTGCGTCGCAACAGACGTTGCAGGGCACTCAAAATATTGGGTTCATCATCCACACAGAGAATCAGCGCAGGGACTGCTGCGGACGGAATGACTGAAGAATTCATCGAAGAAAAGTACGAATGGAAGGCGTAGTGGTATTCTGCGACTGAATTGATGTCCAATCAACAGAAAATTGATACCATGAGCAGCAATATCTGTGTAGCAACAAACTGACGTCTGAAACTCCGGAGGCCACCTGAAATGACTATTGCCAATATCATGACACGCAACGTGGCCCAAATTGATCTTAGGCAATCGATGTCCGTCGCCACCGAAATGATGCAACGCATGCAGATAAGTTGCCTGCTGGTGGTCGAAAATGACATTCCTGTCGGCATACTCACCGAACGTGATGTCGTCCGCGGCACAGCCAGCGGATCCACAACCGCACAACCGGTCGTCGAACTGATGAGCACCCCGCTGCGTTCGATTGAACAAACCGCCAGCAAGTCCGAGGCCTACCACACGCTGATCAAACACAGCATCCGGCATTTACGGGTCATTGACGAACACGGCAACACGACAGGCATCGTCAGCGAAACCGATTTTCGCAATCAGGCCAGTATCGAACATTTCCTGCAATTACGCGATGTCGGCAGCGCAATGAGTACAGACATTCTCATGTTAAGCGAACAGGCCAGTGTAGCCGATGCGGCAAACGCGATGACCAAAATAAAAATGGACTATGTACTGGTCGGTGAAAATCGCTGCACTACAGGCATCCTCACCGAGCGCGATATCGTACGCCTGTTTGGGCAAGACGATCCCCGACGCGTTTTGCGAGAGGTCATGTCCAAGCCGGTCGCGAAAGTGACACGTCAAACTCAACTCAAGGATGCTGCAAAAAAAATGCAGGATGAGAGCATCAGACGGTTAGTCGTCGAAGATGACACAGGGCAAGTGATCGGAGTACTGACCGAACACGATGTCGTCAAACCGTTTGAAGAAGACTATGTCGATATTCTGCAGGCTATCATCAATAGTCAGTCAAGCAAACTGAATCAATTGCAAGCCGATATGCTCAATCGTCAGCTGGCCGAATCCATCATGGCATGGAAACGTCCCTTTCTGGATCTGCTCGACAACTTGCCACTGAAGGTATTTATCAAGGACACCCGCTCCGACTACATTGCCTGCAACAAATCCTACGCCGATGATTTGGGTATCCCGCAATCGGAGATAGCGGGCAAGTCGGATTTAGATTTCTACCCTACCAGCCTTGCGCAGAGTTACCGCGAAGACGATGCCCGCGTCATTGAGTCAGACCAGACCATCACAAGGGTCGGCCCCTATCTCGCTGGCAGTCATCAAACGTGGGTACAAATCAGCAAATCCCCCTGGCACGATGGGCAAGGACACATCGGCGGGGTGATCGGGATATTTCAGGATGTCACGCACGAATATCAGATGAATAAGGCATTACAGCGTAAAGCCCAGCTCTACGAGGTGTTAAGCCAAGTCAATTCGGCCATCATCCACCTGCAGGATATACAGTCACTGCTAGATAAAATTTGCGAAATAATTCAGAGCTTTAGCGGTTTTCGGCTTTCATGGATAGGCCGTGAAAATGACGAACAGCAGGTTGTTCCCGTCGCGATTGCAGGTCAGGCACGTGATTACGTGAAAGGGATCTCGCTCAGCACACAAGCCGGCTTATCCGGCGCGCAAGGCCCGGCGGGCACTGCGATCAATGAAAATCGTATCGTGGTCGTCGATGATTTTTTAAACGATCCTATCTCTCGCACATGGCATGAAGCCGCCGCCCAATACAATCTGCGCGGCAATATTTCGTTACCGATCAATGCGCCTGATTTTCGCGGTGCACTGATGGTCTATGCAGATACCGTCAATTTTTTCGATCACGAAGTGATCCTATTACTGAAGGAATTGAGTGAAGATATTTCTTTTGCACTTAAGCAAATCTATATCAACAACATAAAACGACAGCAGGAGACAGAGCTAAAACTGGCAGAACAGGTATTTTCCCGCAGCGCAGATGCGATGGTCATCACCGACCATGACAACAATATCGTCCGCGTCAATCAGGCTTTCTGTGAAATTACCGGTTACACCAGTGAAGAAGTGATTGGCAAAAATCCGCGCATCCTGAAATCGGAAAAGCAGGATCATGATTTTTTTCGTTCGCTGTGGCGCAGCCTAGAACTACAAGGAAGCTGGCAGGGAGAAATCTGGAATCGTCGTAAAAACGGCGAAATTTATCCCGAATGGAGCAGCATTAATGCCGTCAAAGATACCTCAGGCCGGGTGGTCAATTATTTCGCAGTATTTAGCGATCTGCTGCAAAAAAAGGCACTGGCAGAACTCGATCACCTGAAGCACTACGATGCACTGACTGACTTGCCTAACCGCTCATTGCTGGAAGATCGCATTGAAAGCTCCATCACCCATGCCAGACAATACGAGCGTTTCATCGGCGTCATCTTCCTCAACCTGGATCACTTCCACACAATAAACGATATGTTCAGTCATGCAGGCGGCGATCAGATTCTGATTGCCACTGCAAAACGGTTGATGGAAGCGGCACCGGCACAAGCCAGCGTTTCACGCCTGTCGGCGGATACCTTTGTCATCGCGCTACCCGATCTTAATACCAGCGAAGAAATTAACCGCACGGCCGAACTCATTGCACAAAGGATTTATCAACCGCTGAGCGTTGCAGACCAATCAGTACAACTGTCTGCACGGATGGGGATTTCGGTATATCCGATCGACGGCAACGACGCCACTACGCTGATGAAACATGCCGATGCCGCCTTAGCGGACGCGAAACAGTGCGGCGTCAGAAATAGCTTTAGATTCTATTCATCAAGTATGAACGAGCATGCGCACAAACTGCTGACCATGGGGGCCGAATTGCGCAATGCCATCTCACAGGACAGGCTGGTACTGCATTATCAACCGCAGGTCGACATTATTACGGAGCAAATTATCGGTGCAGAAGCGCTGATCCGCATCAATCATCCTGAACGCGGCATCATCGCCCCGAGCGAATTTATTTCAGTTGCCGAAGAAACCGGGCTGATCATTCCGATGGGCACATGGGTCATCCGTGAAGCCTGCCGGCAAATGCAGCTGTGGCATCTGGAGAAGAATGTCGAGCTAACCATCGCGATCAATCTCTCCCCCTTGCAACTGCATCAATCTGACTTACCGGAAATAGTCAGTCTGGCGCTACACGACTCAGGTCTTAATGCCCGGTATCTGGAACTCGAATTTACCGAGAGCGCGATCATGAAAAATGTACGCGAAACCGTTGCCATCATGAATAAGTTCAAAGCGATGGGACTGCACCTGTCGATCGACGATTTCGGCACGGGCTACTCCAGCCTGTCCTACCTTAAACAATTTCCGGTAGATAAACTAAAAATTGATCAGTCATTTGTCAGCAACATCACGCAGGATCCAAACGATGCGGCGATCGTACAGGCGATCATTGCACTGGGCAGAACACTGGGAATGACCACCATCGCAGAAGGCGTCGAAACAGAGGCGCAATTAGGCTATTTGCGCTCGGTAAACTGTAAGGAAATGCAAGGATATCTGTATAGCGCCCCCCTGCCCGCTGAAGAATTCGCCCAATTGCTGGTGCGCGGAAAAATGATGACTGATAACAAGTCGGAGAAAATTCTGCTGCTGGTCGATGATGAAGAAAACGTGCTGTTATCACTCAAGCGCATCCTGCGGCGCGAGGGCTATCAAATTCTAACGGCAACCAGTGCAGAGGAAGGTCTGGAGATCATGGCTAAACATCAGGTCAACGTTGTACTCTCGGATCAGCGTATGCCCGGGATGAGCGGCGTCGAGTTTCTGCGCCGTGTAAAGACGATGCACCCTAATGTGGTGCGAATGATATTGTCTGGTTACACCGAAATCGGCACATTGACCGATGCGATTAACAAAGGTGAAATTTACCAGTTCATCACCAAGCCATGGGAAAACGAAGCACTCACCGCCATGATCCGTGAAGCATTTGTGCGCTATGAAATATTAAAACGCCCTGTGGAGTAACGTTAGCACGGACTTAGCCGATCCAACTTGCGCGGCAATGCGACCCAACTGAGGGGGATACACGCAGATATTTTGCGTCTATCCCCTTTTTAACCGAACTTCCTCGCCGCATTAATACTACATATCAAAGAAAATGGCTTTGATCTGATCAAGTGGCACATTCAACTGACGACTGGATACCAGAGCGGCGCCAACGACAGAATTACGCTGCGAATCAATTAATGCGGCGGCGGACGGCCCAACTGGGGTAACGATCACACCGGCTTCGCCCACTTGCGCATTAAATTTCAACACCTGCCCGCCCGACTGCATCCGGAAGACGAAGCTGTTTAAAATTCTTCCCGCGCCATCACTACCCGCATTGGGATTATCAGTCGGCTTAACCGATACGCCCATGTTGGTGTGAGATACCGCAACGCCATTCTCCGCCGCAGTGGTCACCCCTTCGCGCACTACAAACACCGCGACCATCGAATTCGTCGCCGTATTCGGAGGCAATACCGGCAATGAGGCCGAACCGCTCAACGATACATTCGTTACATTACCTGTTCGTGTCACACGTAACGGTTCCGACAGCACAGGAACTTTAGTCTCCGTTGCCTGAGGAGAAACTAAAGGTGGCGCTGGAACGACGGGAACAACAGGCTCTGGCTTAACCTCTGGTTTCACCTCTGGTTTCACCTCTGGCTTAACCTCTGGCTTAACCTCTGGCTTAACCTCTGGCTTAACCTCTGGCTTGGACTCAGGCTTAGACTCTTGCTTAGATTCTGACTTCGACTCAGGCTTGGACTCAGGCTTAGATTCTGGCTTCGACTCAGGCTTGGACTCAGGCTTGGACTCTGGTTTCGACACTGGTTTCGACTCTGGTTTCGACTCTGGTTTCGACTCTGGTTTCGACTCTGGTTTCGACTCTGGTTTCGACTCTGGTTTCGACTCTGGTTTCGACTCTGGTTTCGACTCTGGCTTCGAATCAGACTTCGACTCAGACTTCGACTCTGGCTTGGACTCTGGCTTGGACTCTGGCTTGGACTCTGGCTTCGACTCAGGCTTGGACTCTGGCTTCGATTCAGGCTTGGACTCAGGCTTCGGCTCAGGCTTCGACTCTGGCTTCGACTCAGACTTCGACTCTGGCTTCGACTCTGGCTTGGACTCTGGCTTGGACTCTGGCTTGGACTCAGGTTTCGACTCAGGTTTCGACTCAGGTTTCGACTCAGGCTTAGATTCTGGCTTAGATTCTGGCTTGGACTCTGGCTTAGATTCAGACTTCGACTCTGACTTCGACTCTGACTTCGACTCTGACTTCGACTCTGACTTCGACTCTGACTTCGACTCTGACTTCGAATCAGATTTCGACTCTGGTTTCGACTCTGGTTTCGACTCTGGTTTCGACTCTGGTTTCGACTCTGGTTTCGACTCTGGTTTCGACTCTGACTTCGACTCTGACTTCGACTCTGACTTCGACTTCGACTCAGACTTCGACTCAGACTTCGACTCAGACTTCGACTCAGGCTTAGATTCTGGCTTAGATTCTGGCTTGGACTCTGACTTCGACTCAGACTTCGACTCAGACTTAGATTCTGGCTTGGACTCAGGCTTGGACTCAGGCTTGGACTCAGGCTTGGACTCAGGCTTGGACTCAGGCTTGGACTCAGGCTTGGACTCAGGCTTGGACTCAGGCTTAGACTCTGGTTTCGACTCTGACTTCGACTCAGACTTCGACTCAGACTTCGACTCAGACTTCGACTCAGACTTCGACTCTGGCTTCGACTCTGGCTTCGACTCTGGCTTCGACTCTGACTTCGACTCTGACTTCGAATCAGATTTCGACTCTGACTTCGAATCAGATTTCGACTCTGACTTCGAATCAGATTTCGACTCTGGTTTCGACTCTGGTTTCGACTCTGGTTTCGACTCTGGTTTCGACTCTGGTTTCGACTCTGGTTTCGACTCTGGTTTCGACTCAGGCTTGGACTCTGGCTTCGAATCAGACTTCGACTCTGACTT